>SXGT01346410.1_pt1 | contig 21101 bp, 18 predicted proteins | sample 3176221 | NCBI WGS metagenome assembly SXGT01 (sample SAMN11356862, study PRJNA531348) | freshwater metagenome | isolation source: freshwater sample F1-120 | place: China: Fuxian Lake, Yuxi | collected 2017-12-25
CCATCAAACAGCTCTCTATGGCTGGCGACAACTCACCGACCCCCAAGCTCAGCGTGGCCGGTTTTTCACCAAAGGTATTGATGATGTCGCCTCGCGGCCCCGAGAGGCGGTAATGCAAGGTGAGAAAGGAGTCAGCTTGAACAAGGGACGGGTAAGTGGTCATAAAAGTCTCGATAAACTGGCTCTATTGTAGAAACTTGAGATATGCCGCTTAAAGACCTTCCACTGGATGCCCAACCGCGCGAAAAACTGCTTGCCCGCGGGCCTGGTGCGCTCAGTGATGCCGAGCTTTTAGCGATTTTGTTGCGCACGGGGATCGCAGGCAAAGGGGTGCTGCAAATGGCCGATGAGTTGCTTCAGTTACCCGGTAAAACTGCAAATGGATTTGGGGGCATTGCCGGTTTGCTTCACGCGACAGCCGATGATTTAAAGCGTGTCAAGGGCTTGGGGCCCGCCAAACGCGCCGACATTGTGGCGGTTTTGGAACTCGCCCGCAGGGCTATGGCACAACGCTTACAAGAGCGTACAGTTTTTGATTCACCCGGAGCCGTAAAACAGTATTTGCAATTGCATTTAGCCGCACGCCCTCACGAGGTTTTTTGTGTTTTGTTTTTAGATGTGCAAAACCGCCTGTTGGAGATGGAAGATTTGTTTCGCGGCACTTTAAGCCAGACCAGTGTGTACCCGCGCGAGGTGGTTAAACGCGCTCTGCACCATGGCGCTGCGGCCGTCGTTTTAGCGCACAACCACCCCAGCGGCTCTGTCCAACCCTCGCGGGCCGACGAAGCGCTTACACAAACACTCAAGGCGGCGCTCGCTTTGGTGGACGTGCGCGTGTTAGACCACATCATCATCGGCCAAGGCGAAACGCTTTCTATGGCAGAAGGGGGATTGGTTTAATGGGAACGCTCTCTGACCTCAAGCGCATTAAAAAAGAAATTGATGCAAACGCCGTCAAAGAGGCCCAAGCCAAAGCTGAGCGTGACTTAAAAGCCAAACGCCTTGCTGCCCAAAAAAACCTGTTTCAAACCGCCGTTGGAAAAGTCAAACGGATGCCAGAAACCGCTGTTGTTAACCTCAAACCTACCCCACCGCAACCTGCGCCGCTTCAACATCAGCGCGATGAAGCCGCAGCCCTCCAAGAATCTTTGAGCGACGAAGTGGATGTCAGCACTCTGCTAGACACCGATGACCATTTGAGTTTTCGTCGTCCCGGCGTTGGAATTGACGTTGCGCAAAAACTTCGCAAAGGCAAATGGAGTATTCAACGCCAAATTGACTTGCATGGATTGCGCAGCGATGCGGCGCGCGAGGCCTTGGGTAGTTTCATCCGCGAGGCGCACAAACAAGGGATTCGTTGTGTACGGGTTGTCCATGGAAAAGGCCTAGGCTCTCCCGGGAAAACACCGGTGCTTAAAGAGAAAGTTCACCGCTGGTTGGTACAAAAAGCCGAAGTTGTTGCTTTTGTTCAGGCGCAGCCCGCCCAAGGCGGGGCAGGCGCCTTGGTGGTTTTACTTCAACCCGTGCGCTTAGGAAGCTTGGGTTGAAGGGGGTTTACTTGGCTGCGTTGGGGAAAAAGAGCTGTTGGCCCTCAATTTTGTAGGCCGCGATGTTGGCTTGGCCTTCGCTTGAAGTCACCCAATCTACAAACTTTTGCGCTAATGCGGCTTTGACATGGGGGTGCTTTGCAGGATTAACCACCATGACGCCATATTGGTTAAACAAGCGGTTGTCGCCCTCAACCAAAATTTGCAAGTCGCCGCGATTTTTGAAACTCAGCCAGGTTGCGCGGTCGGCCATGACATAGCCCCCCGTACTGGACGCCATATTGAGCGCTGGCCCCATTGCGCATCCGCATTCTTTGTAGCCGCTGCCTTTGGCATCCGGCGCGGTTGTAAGTTTCCAAAAGCGCAGCTCTGCTGCGTGGGTTCCGCTTTTATCACCGCGCGAAATGAAATTAGCGTTAGCAGCACTGAGCTTGCTTAAGGCTTGGACAATATCTTTGCCTTTGGTTTTGGCTGGATCTGACGCAGGGCCGATGAGGACAAAGTCGTTGTACATCACTGGGAAACGTTTTACTGCAAAACCCTCTGCCACTACTTTTTCTTCTGCCACTTGGTCATGTACAAACAACACATCGGCATCTCCCCTGCGTCCCATGTCGATGGCTTGCCCGGTACCTAACGCCACCACCTTCACTTCAACACCCGTGGCCGTGGTGAACGCGGGAAGCAAATGGGCAAAGAGACCCGATTGCTCGGTAGAGGTGGTGGACGCCATGACAATCGTTTCGGCTTGTGCGAGCCAACCCGACGCCATTAACACCAAAGAAACGAAACACTGACGGGACAAACGCGATGTCATAGAACTTCTCCTTTTACAAAAAAATGGGCTGCAGGGTATTGCGCCTGAAGTACGTTGGAATCAAAAAATTGGTTCACTGGCAGATCGACCAAGACCCTGCCTTTTTCGAGGTACAAGACCCGACTGGCCAAGCGTTTGACTTGGCCTAGGTTGTGGCTGGAAAAAATCAAAGTGTTTTCGCTGCGTTGACCTGCAAAGGCTTGCATCAGTGATTCCACCTCGCCTTTGGCGTGGGGATCCAAACTGGCAGTGGGTTCGTCAAGCAGCAAGAGTTGGGGCTCAAGCGCCCAAGCCCTCGCCATCGCGACGCGTTGCTGTTGGCCACCAGAGAGTGTTCTTGCTTTGCGGTTTGCTAAATCGATAAGCCCTACACGCTCTAAAGTTGCTAAGGCCTGTATGTGCGCTTGTGCCCATGCCGATCCCTGTAACCACAAACCCAAAGCCACGTAGTTTTTAACCTGCATGCGCAGCATGTGTGGGCGCTGAAATAGCATCGCTTGTCGAAGTCCGCGAGCCTGGCTTAAACGCCCCTGGGTGGGCTGCAAAAGACCGTGGAGCAATCGCAGCAAAGTGCTCTTGCCAGAACCGTTGGCGCCGACCAGCGCTACCCGTTCCCCTGCGTTTACTGACATGCTGACCTCTGACAGGGCACAAACCAAGCTGGGGTTCAAGCGCGTCAGGCTTCGAGCGCCCACACCCAACTGCACGGTGGCTTGATGAAGCGCGATGAGTGCTGTCATAGCAAACCAGCCCCAGCGGTACCAGGTTGAAGCGCTCCTTGACCACTTGCACCGTCAACGCGTTCACGCCAATTGCGAAGTAGCGAGACGGCGGTATTAAGAATTAAAACCAAAACCAACAACACCAAGCCCAACCCCAAAGCCAATGGTAAATCACCCTTAGAGGTTTCTAACGCAATGGCTGTTGTCATGACACGAGTAAAGCCGTCTATATTGCCGCCGACAATCATCACCGCGCCCACTTCAGAGATTGCCCGACCAAAAGCAGCAATCACAACCATGAGCAAAGCGTAACGTTCATCCCAAGCCAAGAGCAAACTTCGAACGCCTGTGCGAGCGCCCAAAGAGCGTAATTGCTCGCCGTGCAAAGTATCCGCATCTTGAACGGTTTGCCGGGTGAGCGCAGTAACAACCGGCAACACCAAAAAAGCCTGTGCCAGAACCATCGCTTTAAAACTAAAAAGCCAGCCCAAGAACCCCAAAGGGCCTGAGCGCGACAGAAGCAAATAGACCACCAGGCCCACGACCACCGAGGGAACAGCCAAGGATGTGTTCACTACGGTGAGCAGTACACCCCGCCCCATAAACCGAGCCACGCCCAGCCAAGCTCCCAAAACCAATCCCACACTGCACGCCAACACGCATGCGCAGGCACTCACCGCTAAAGATCGGCCCACAATGGCCAAAAATACGGGGTCTAAGGAAACAATCAATTGCAGCGCAGTCAGTGCGCTTTCAGTCAACGAGGTCATAACTTGGGGTATCGTAGCGACCAAGACAATAACCCACCATATGTAAACCTGTGCATAGGCTTCAATTTCATTACTCACTTAGCCGCAGCACCAGTCCGGCCTTGGTTCGCAACCCATTGATCGACTTGTTGCAAGCCGTCGATAGCCAAGGTTCCATTTCTGCAGCCGCACGAACTTTAGGTTTGTCCTACCGCCACGTCTGGGGCGAACTCAAACGCTGGGAGGATGAACTCGGTAACGAACTACTGATTTGGGACAAGGGAAAATCAGCCCGGCTCAGTGAGTTTGGTAGCAAGCTCATGTGGGCCGAGCGCCAAGCCCAAGCTCGCCTAGCGCCACAAATTGAAGCCTTGCGCGGAGATTTAGAACGCGCTTTTGCCGTCGCTTTTGACGACCAAGCCCATGTGCTGACCTTCTACGCCAGTCACGATGATGCACTGGCTTGCCTGCGTGAACATGCTTTAAATACCGCCCCAATCGGCGAAGGGCAATTGCATTTAGATATCCGTTTTTGCGGAAGTGTGGACGCGATCCGCGCACTCAACGAAGGGCGCTGCGTCATGGCGGGGTTTCATACCCTCCAACACCCCGCACCTGGCTCGCTGGCCGAGCGTACCTACAAACCCTTGCTTCAGCCCGGTTTGCACAAAATCATTGGCTTTGCCAACCGCACGCAGGGTCTGATGGTTGCTGCAGGTAACCCTTTAAATTTAAAAAGCTTGCATGATGTGCAGCGCCTGCAGGCGCGATACATGAACCGCGCCCTAGGAACTGGAACGCGCGTGGTGATTGATGAGTTGCTGGCCCAGCAAGGTATTCAGAGCGGTGAAATCATGGGTTATGAACATACCGAGCCCAGCCATACAGCGGTGGCCCATGCGGTTGCCAGCGGTAGCGCTGATGCAGGCTTGGGAATTGCCCTAGCAGCCAAGGCCCAAGGCCTAGACTTCGTTCCCCTGGCGCAGGAAAGTTACCACTTGGTTTGCTTGAAATCTGCCTTGGATCAGGCTCCTGTTGTGGCCTTGCGTGCGTTACTGCAAAAGCCGCAATGGACCGAAATTTTGCTTAGCCTTGAAGGCTACACACCACAGCAAAGTGGTCAAGTTCAATCGCTTCGCACCGTTTTGCCCTGGTGGGATTTTTCTAAAAAGCCTAGCCGCCCCCGCGCTGCATGAAAAGATCAAAGCGTTTCATAAACAGATAACGCGAAGGTTCGTCAACGCCAGCAAATCGGAAACTCACCAAGAGCCGAGGGATTCGCGCTAAGGCAATCACCCGCGGTTCACCCACTTTCCATTTCAATCCCAGCGCCCCATCACCAATGCGCACGCCCACCGTCTGGTCTTGCATTTTCCAGTGATGCTCGCCAATGGCATTGGGCAACCAACTGAGCCATTCTTTTTCAGTACAGCCCATCTCCCGCTCAAAGCGTTCTTCGTAAAACGATTGCATTGTTCAGGAATTAGCCCCCGGCAATGGGCGGCCAGATTGCCAGCGCATCTCCCTCTTTCAAGGTTTGGGTCATGCGGTTTTCAGGGGCGATATAGGTTCCGTTGATCAGAACCAGATGGACCATTTTTTCAGGCAATCCAAAGGGTTCAATGATCTGGGAGATGCTGGCATCAGGCGCCACATCGAGTTCAATGACGTTGGTGTAGCGCGCTTGTTGAGGGAGGTATTCGGTAAGGGACGCGAACAGTTTGAACGTGATTTTCATCGCCCAATACTAACGCCGACGCGCATCTTGCGCACCCGCCCATTGGCCTTGTCCTTGGGCACACGCCAAGTAAGCCTCAGCGATTTGGGTTGGGTCATTTTGCAAAATGGTTTTCCACTCGCCTAAGTGGACCTTGCCATCCACCAAACCCCGCATGACCCCGACGTGGTCTGTCCAACCCACCGAGTTACATCCGACCAAGACATCGCCAGAAAATTGCAAACTCAGGTGACGCCCCGCAGCCGCGTCTGTAATCTCTACATGTTCGCCGCCTTTGACACCTTGCCACTGCCCAAAGCTCGTTGAAATGAGTCCCAAAGTATCTAGCACGTTGATTTGGGGAACTTGCTTAAGCTGCGCACTAGCAGGTTTACCTTTGGAAAAATCAAACATATTGAGGGCCGCAATACGTGCTTGTTCAGCCGCATTGGGTTGAATAGCACTCACAACCGTGGTACCGGTAAGCAAGTCCATGGCCTCAGCGCAGTCGCCTGCGGCGTAAATTCCAGCCACATTGGTTTGAAGATGGGCGTCTGTCAGCACACCCGCTTTACACGCAATACTGCTGCCCTTTAAGAACTCAATACACGGACGAACACCAGTAGCGCTAATTACCAAATCGGCCTCAACGTTTTTACCGTTGGAGAGTTTGACTTTGAGAGGTTTTCCTGGAGCAATGGCTTCTACTTTTGTTCCCGTAAAGACCTGTACCCCTTTTTTCTCACACCAATCGCGAATCATTCCACCTGCGGTCGACCCCATCATGCGGGGCACCATGCGGTCGCCCATTTCTACCACGCTAAGTTCGACTCCCCTTGCAGCCAAAGCTTCCATGATGATGCAGCCAATAAAACCTGCGCCCATTTGTAAAACCTTCGCGCCTGGATTTGCAAGCTTCATGATCTTTCGCGCATCATCCAGCGTCCAGCAGGTATGCACTCCCGCACTTTCCATGCCAGCAATCGGTGGATGCACAGGGCGTGAACCGGTAGCCAGTAAAAGTGTGTCAAAGGGCACTTTTTTACCGGAGCCAAGCGTGATACTTTTTTTGACAACATCTACGCTGCTTGCGCCGTCTTGAAGGACTTGAATCTTCAAATCAGCAAAGTGCGTTGGGCTCTTGCGTAAATGGGTACCACCCTCGGCGACCTTGCCAATTAGCAAGTAAGGAATAGCCATGCGGGAATACGCCGCCTCAGGTTCATCACCGATGATAGTGATGTTATCCAGCGGGGCGTGTTTACGCAGAGTTTCTGCAGCAATCACGCCCGCTGGCCCGGCGCCAAGAATGACGTGGTGGGTCATGGTGACTCGCTATTTAATTACAAGCTCAAACGCTTGCGGGTTGCCGCAGTAGGGTGTCCATCTTTGTCCCAACCGCGGGCTGCGTAGTACTTGGGCATCATGTCAGCGAGCATATTCACCTTGCCAGTGGCAGGGCCGGTTTTGCAGGCTTCTTTGAGTAAGCGCGGAGGCAAACTGTCGTCTTTGGCAGTGAAGCCAGCTCGGTTGTTGAACTCGCGCTCCATATTCCAAATACGTTCACCAATTTTTTCCAACTCTTCGGTGGTGTATTCCTCGCCAATAGCCGCTTGCATTTGAGGCGCCAAATCTGCTAAGCCCCAAGCAAAGGTCGTGAAGATACACAGGCCCGATGAGTCAAACGCTGCCGTGGCGTCTTGAAAGGCTTTAACCAACTCGGGCTTGCCTTCATGCTCCAGAGGATCCGTCTTCACTGGGATACCAAGCACTTCAGACGCAATCGTGTAGCCGCGAAGATGGCAGCCGCCACGGTTGGAGGTGGCGTAAGCCAAGCCAATACCTTGGATCGCACGTCCGTCATAAGCGGGGAACTCTTGGCCTTTGCTGGACATACTGAGTTCAGGATGGCCGTATTTCGCGGTTAATCGCTTGGAGCCTTGGCCGATTTCTTTACCAAAACCACGGCTGTAAATCGTTTCTTCAACCAGATAAGCCAGCGCTTGGGCAGAGCCGAATTTTGCTTCGATACCCACTTGCTCTTTGGTCAGAACGCCCATGTCATACAACTCCATGACTGCGCCTACCGTTGCTCCAAAGCTAATGGGGTCAATGCCTTCTTCATTGCAAAGCATGGTGGCGTACTGCAAAGTCTCCAAGTCATTGACGCCATTGGCCGCGCCCAGCGCCCAAGCTGCTTCGTACTCCAAGCCGCCTGAAGCACCCCCGTATTGGGGTTTGTTGGCGACCGTAAAGTGGCCTTGGTCCATCTTGCTGATACGGCCGCAGGCAATGGTGCAACCAAAACAGGCTTGGTTGGTCACCAGTTGTTTTTTACCATCGGTCGCGCGGGGGGTTGCCATCGCCTCTGCTGAGATGTCTTTGGCACCCTCAAACTGGTTGTCGCGGTGATTGCGAGTAGGCAGTCCGCCGACTTCGTTGATCACGTTCATCAGCACTTGGGTTCCATAGGCGGGCAAGCCTTGGCCAGTGACGCCGTTTTCAGCCAAGATTTTTTTCTTCTCGGCCGTGGCTTTCATGAATGCTTTGGGGTTGAGAATATTGCCCACGCCTTTGGTGCCTCGAACGGCAATGGCTTTGAGATTTTTGCTGCCCATGACAGTTCCTACGCCAGAACGGCCGGCAGCGCGGTGTAAATCGTTCACCACGGCAGCGTACAAAACGCCGTTCTCGCCGGCTTTGCCGATGCTCGACACCCGGGTTAACGGATCTTGCAGGCTTTTCTTCAAAGTCTCCTCGGTTTCCCAAACACTCTTGCCCCACAAATGCGAGGCGTCACGCAATTCCGCGACATCGTCATTGACGTAAAGGTAGACCGGCTTGGCGCTCTTACCTTCAAAGATCACCATATCCCAACCGGCCATTTTGAATTCAGCACCCCAGTAACCGCCGGAGTTGGAGCAAGCAATCGTGCCAGTCAACGGGCTTTTAGTAATCACCGTATAGCGTCCGCCTGTGGAGGCCATCGTTCCGGTCAAGGGGCCGGTTGCCCAAATGATTTTGTTCGCTGGGGATAAGGGATCGACTTTCGCGTCAACCTCTTCGACCAAGTATTTCGATCCCAAGCCGCGTGAGCCTAAGTAGTTACGTGCCCACTCTTTTTTGAGGGGTTCAGACTTAACGGTTCCTGCGGTTAAGTCAACGCGAAGAATTTTTCCAGCCCATGCCATAGTGATGCTCCTAGAAATGAGGTAATAAACGTTTTAGTAGCAGCTTTGGTTTTAGCCTGCGCTCGGCTGGTTAGCCAATTTGTCAGCCCACTGTTCCATCTTGCCAAGGCCAGTCCAGTTAGAGTCAATGAAAGTGATAGCGCCTGTTGGGCAAGCAGAGGCACATGCCGGGTCTCCACCGCAGAGGTCGCACTTTTGCACCTTGCCAGTTTCTTCTACATAATTAATCGTCCCAAACGGGCATGCAATGGTGCACACTTTGCAACCCACGCAAGTGGCTTCATTCACCACTTTGGCACCAGTCGCTTTGTCCACCGTGATGGCTTCTACGGGACACGCATGCAAACACCACGCCTCGTCACATTGCGTGCAGGTGTAAGGGACTTTTTTTCCGGTATGGTGGAAATCAAACACCTTGATACGCGATTTAGCGGTCGCAAATGTGCCGTAATTCTCAAACGAACACGCCATTTCGCACTGCATACAGCCTGTGCACTTGTCTGCGTTGATATGCAACGTTTTTTGCATGCGTAACTCCTAGGAGAGGGTAAAAGCACGCAAGTTATGAAGTCGCGTGCCTATGAAATGAAATACACAGTCATTGTTGGCTTTTGCCTGGGGTTTGGGATTGGTACTTACCCTAGTCGGAAAAGGGTTTTACTGAAACTAGCCGCTACTGTGTCAACTCGCGGCTTTACGCAGGGTTTCGACAACCGGCCTGCTTAAGACCTCTCGCAAGCCCCACCAACCCGCTGCCAGCGCCAAAACTGCACCAACGAGTGCGCCCACCAAGGGCACCCACAGCGAAACCGTCCAAGAAAACTCGAATACATACCTGGCAAGGGCCCAACCCACGACGCTTGCGACGCACGAGGCCAAAAAGCCAGCCAAGAGGCCAACGCCCGCGAGCTCGATCCGCTGAACTTGGCGCAGCAAACGGTTTTGTGCCCCAATGGCCCGCATGATGGCAAAGTCGCGGGCGCGCTCCTCACGTGTGGCGCTAACTGCTGCGAATAAAACCACCAATCCTGCCGCCAAGGTGAAGCCAAATAAAAACTCGACGGCCCCAATGACTTGGTCTAAGACCCGTTGGACCTGGCTGATCGTGGCGCTCATATCGATGTTGGTCGCATTTGGAAACGCTCTTGCAAGGGCATTGTCAAAGCCCGGGGTGAATGGCGCTTTGAATGCGCCCATATAAGTCGCAGGCACTTGGCCCATTTGACTGACCGGGTACATCGCAAAGAAGTTAGCCCGCATCGAACCCCAATCCACTTTACGTATCGAAGTGATCGTGGCATCCGACTGCATACCCGCAATATCAAAACGCAGGGTGTCACCCAATTTCAAGCCCAAAGTTTGGTTGATGCCCTCTTCCATGCTGATGGCGCCCTTTTCTTCTGCCGTCCATCGTCCTTCAACAATCAGGTTGTTGATAGGCTTAACCGCGCTGTGACTGAGATTAAATTCACGGTCCACCAGTCGCTTGGCACGGTCCTCTATGAAATCATCGGGGGAGACATCTCGTCCATTAATAGCGACCAAGCGCCCCCTGATCATCGGATACCAATCGAATTTTTCAACCCCTGCGCGTTTGAGCGTTTGCTGAAAATCATTCGATTGATCGGGACTCACGTTGATGACAATCCGATTGGGCGCGTCGGCGGGCGTCGCCTTTTTCCAGCTACTGATGAGATCTGTGCGCAACAAAACGAGAAGGATGAGCGCCAACAAACCCACAGCCAAAGCGCTAACTTGAACCACCGTAAAAGCTGGACGCGCCGCAATTTGGCGCGTCGCCAATACCAAGGCGCGGGGCGCGGTCGCATCGTTCACGCTCCAACGCAACACCTTGATCGCCAGCCAACCCATTCCCGCAAAAATCAAGACGGCCCCCGCAAAGCCCCCCACGGCAATCAGACCTAAAGTCAAGTCGCTACTGACTGCCAATAGCAAAGCGGCAAACCCAGCAACACCAATGGACAAAACACCCAGAGAAGCGGGACGTAAATTACCAACGTCGCGGCGGATCACCCGCAAAGGAGGCACTTGGGCCAATTGCAAAATCGGTGGCAAACCAAATGCCACCAACAACGTCAAGCCCATTCCTAAACCTAAAAATACGGGCACCACACTCGCTGCCGGCAAGCTTGCATCGACAAGACCCGCGAGTAACGCCACGAAAAGGTAATGCACACCAAAACCGATGGAAACGCCTAAGCCGCTGGCAAATAACCCAACCAGAGCAAACTCCCAGCAATAGCTAGCAGCAATCGTGCGTTGGCTTAAGCCTAGGACACGCAACATAGCGCAATCATCCAAATGGCTGGCCGCAAAAGAACGCGCTGCCAGAGCGACCGCTACCGCGCTAAGAAGGGCTGCTAGCAAGGCCACCAAACTTAAGAACTTGCTTGCGCGGTCAAGAGTCTGCCCCATCTCTGGGCGGCCGGTCTCCACCGACTCGATACGCACACCGCGCATGGGTTGGTCACCCTTAATTTGGAGGTCTGCCCACTTCACAAAGGCTTTGACCTGGGCTTCATCGCCTGCCACAGCCATTCGGTAACTAATGCGGCTTGCCGGTTGAATTAATCCGGTTGCCTCTATATCAGCACGGTTGACCATGACACGGGGTGAAAAATTCATAAATCCTGTGCCACGGTCAGGTTCAACGGCAATCGCTGCGGCAATGGTGAATCGACTGTTACCCAACAAGAGCGCATCCCCCAGCGCGAGCCCCAACGCATCCATCAACTGAGGCTCTACCCACACTTGTCCACGTTCAGGAATCGTCTTGGCCACTTTTTCAATCGCACCGGTTTGAGACTTGATTCTTAGCGATCCCCGCAAGGGGTAGCCAGGCTCAACGGCCTTCAAGGCCACCAGCTTGGCTGACCCGCCTTGCATATCGCTTGCTCTTGCCATAGTTGGGAACGTCAAGGTATGCACTGCCTTGAGGCCTTGCCGTTGCGCCTGTTGGGTAAACACCTCAGGTGTAGGGTTATCGGTCGCCACCACCGCATCACCACCTAAGAGCTGTCGGGCATCACGCTGCAAGCCGCCTTGCAAACGGTCGGCGAAAAATCCCACCGCCGTCAAAGCGGCTACCGCCAAAGTTACCGCCAACACCAAAAGTCGCAGCTCGCCCGATCGAACATCACGCCACAACGTACGCCATCCAAGACGCCAAAAAGATTGCTTCATTGCCTGACCTTAACGCAAAAGTAAAATACCTTGAATGTCCCTTCACATCTCGTGAGATAAGGCATTGCATCAACAGAACTCTAACCTCAACCCATGACTGAACTCTTAAAAAAATTGCAATGGCGCTATGCCACCAAAAAAATGGATCCCGCACAGGCGGTTTCCGATGAAAAAGTAGACCGCATTGTTGAAGCAGCTCGGCTTGCGCCTACCTCTAGCGGACTCCAACCCTATGAAATTATCGTAGTCAAGAGCAAGGCTGTTCGCGAACAAATCAAACCGAAAGCCTTCGGACAATCACAGATTACCGACGGTTCACATCTTTTGGTTTTTGCCGCATGGGACGATTACACCCCAGAGCGCATCAATATGATGTTTGATTTACACAATACTGAGCGCAACTCCAAAGACGAAGGTTGGGAAAACTACCGCAAGATGTTGCTAGGGAGCTACCCCACCCGTGGCGCTGAAGCAAATTTTCAGCACGCTGCCAAGCAAGCTTATATTGGCTTAGGTACAGCCTTGATTGCGGCCGCGTTTGAAGAAGTCGATGCAACTCCCATGGAAGGTTTTGACCCCGCCGGAATCGACGAAATTTTAGGTCTGAAAGCCCGCGGTCTTCGCAGCGCAGTGATCATGGCTCTCGGCTACCGTAATACAGCCCAAGACTGGCTTGTGAATTTGAAAAAAGTACGCCGCTCGGGTACGCAGTTCGCAACTAAGGTGGAATAAGCAAAGTTTGGGGCTGGCCTACCGGCTGCCCCAAAACGCTGCACCTACGACCAGCGTTGCGGCAATTGCCACATTCCATTGCAGCACTTGTCCAGTGGTAATGAGGAGCAAGACCGTTGACAAAATGGGTGTGGCAAATGCCAGCAAACCAATACGCTGCGTGTCTCCTTGTTTGATTGCTGCATCCCAAAGAAAAAAGGCACCGCCCAAGGGGCCCAATCCGAGAATACAGATCAACACCAAATCTTGGGTGGTAAGCGTAACGGCGGGCTCCAACCACGCGTGGCACAGCAGCGAAAGTAAACCAGAAGCCGCAGCAAAACCGCCAACCGCAGCGGTTGGAAACGCGAGAAGTCGCCGGGTCATCAGCGAATAACTGGCCCACACCAAGGCCGACATCAGCGCAAGGCCATAACCCAAGTGGAATCCATCCAACGCAAAAGGTGCGTTCCCCTGCCCAAGGATGGCGATTGCAGCACCTGAAAAACCAATCAAAGCCGCAGCGACATGGCGCACACGCAATGCCACCTCTTTCAAGAACAACGGCGCCAACACCACCATGCCTAGCGGCCAGAGGTAGTTAATAAGGTTGGCCTCCACGGCTGGGGCGTGGCGCAAAGCCATGAATAATAAAAAGTGAAAGCCAAAGAGCCCATAGATTCCCACCAATAAAGTAGGCAGTGGAACCTTCCAAAGTGAAATGCGAAACCAAGCCAAAGGAAGTGAAATCAGGCTCCCAATGAGCAATCCGAGCCCCGTCAGAAGAAAGGGAGGGATATGCGATAGCTGCACGCCCAATGGCGCTAAGGCAGCCCACAAAAAAATCGCGCACAGGGCCAACACATCAGGTTTCATTCGAGGGATCAGATTTAAAAAGAATATAGAGAACTCCTTCATTGTCGCAGGCAGTGACGCATGGGTTGATTGGGAAAGTGGCGTTTAAATCGAAGAAGTTAATTATTTGATGGTTAATAAGATTTAACCCATACACTTCAAAGGTATCTACCAAAGGAGTCGTTATGACTGATATGGGAAACACCCTGATCTTATGGGCCGCTATCCTTGGGGCCATTGCTGCTGGGTCCATGGTGTTGGGTGCCATCGTCGGCATCACAACACCGATGTCCAATGGAACTGTCGGAGCCATGTGTGGCTTTGGTGCGGGCGCCTTGATTTCTGCTCTTGCCATCGAGTTGGTATCCCCGACTGTGGTTGCCTTATCCCATGCCGATTTAGCCAATCGAAGCACCGAAACCCACCACTTTATCGCTCTGCTGCTGGCCATGGTGGGCGGAGGAGCGATTTTTATTTTCCTAGACCAAATGCTCAGTGCCCACGGCGGGTATTTGCGAAAAGGGGCTTATTTAATTTCTCAGCACTCTAAAAATAAACACAAACAGCAATCTGAGTTGATGCAGTCCATTGGTAACTCATCCTTTTTCAGCAGCATGGCACCAGACTTAATGCACGAACTGGTCAGACTATTGCACCCTAAGTTTTTGGTTGAAGGTGAAGCACTATTTGGAATCGGCGATGCTTCGCATGAGTTGTACATTGTGAGATCCGGGAGTGTGTCGCTGACGCATTCCGACGGCGATGAGCGCATTGCAGCGCGCGGCGACCTGATTGGGGAAGTGTCCTTTCTAGCGCATCAACCGCACGGCACCACGGCAGTGGCAGAACATGGTCCAGCCGAATTGCTCGTATTGCACCAAGCCCAGTACGAGTCTTTTTCTCGCCAGTACCCTGAATTTGCGACAACCGTGAGAGAGCTCGCCAGTGAGCGTATTTCAGAAAATAAGCGCCATCTAGATCAAGCCGCTGTTGCCAAACAGCAGTGGGCCAATATGGCCATTACGGCCCTTCGAACTGGGGGCAAGGATGTTCCCAGTGCCCATGATTTGAGCTCGATGAAAGAAGAACATAGCAATGCGGGTATGGCAATTTGGTTAGGCAATCTTTTAGACGTCATTCCAGAGAGTTTTGTGATCGGCACCGTGATGCTGTCTTTAGTTGCAGCAAAAACAACCGCAGGTGTCACTCTGACGTTTTTTGATGTGATGCCACTCACTCTGGTGGGTGCCTTGTTCTTGTCTAACTTTCCTGAAGCCCTATCCGCCAGCGTCAACATGAAGCAGCAAGGTTTTTCGACAACCAAAATCATTATGCTCTGGATGACTTTGACTGTGATTTGTGCCCTAGGCGCTGCGTTTGGCGCTTATGTAGGGGAGTCGATTCCCCACAGCGCAATGATCGTCGTAGAAGGCATTGCAGCCGGCGCGATGCTGACCATGATTGGCTCAGCCATGCTGCCTGAGGCCGCCCATCTTTCAACACCCAATATGGCGGGCTTTTCGACCCTGATTGGATTCATTGCAGCGGTAGGCTTCAAACTCTTCGAATAGAGTGCCTAGATGGCTAGCGAACTGTTTTGGTTAGGCCACGCGGAGTCGTGCGCCAGCCAATTCAGGCTGTAAAACCAATCGATGAGGGGCGCTGAAACAGAGAAAGCGCTTGTTGATTGCGCGGCCGATGGTACATACGCCGAGTTGCTGGGCAACGGCTTGGCCCATTTGGGTGATTCCGCTGCGAGAAATCACGATCGGAACACCCATCTGAGCGCCCTTGATCACCATTTCACTGGTTAACCGGCCTGTGGTGTAGAACACCTTGTCACTAGCCTTGAGCCCCACCTCGCCTTGCAAGGACATCCAACCCGCAATGGCATCAATCGCGTTGTGCCGGCCCACATCTTCCACAAACATCAACATGGACTCGCCTTCAAACAAGGCACAACCATGCACAGAACCTGCCGCTTTGTAGATGCTCTCGTGCAATCGAATAGTGTTCACAATGCCATAAATTTGGGCCTGCGTGATATGGGAGATGGGCAAAACAATGGTGTCCACATCTGCCATTAAATCGCCAAACACGCTGCCTTGTCCGCAACCGCTGGTCACCACACGGCGTTCAGTTTTTTCCTTTAAATTGGCAATACCCGCATAGGTTTTGACGGCAGCTGCGCCTACTTCCCAGTCCACGGTGATAGACTCAATATCGCGCACGTTTTGGATCAAGCGCTGGTTTAACAAGTAGCCCAAAACCAGCCATTCAGGCTGAGCGCCCAAGGTCATCAGCGTGACTAACTCACGTTTATCTACATAAACGGTCAACGCCCGCTCCGAGGGAATCTCCAGAGATTGATTCTCGCCAAATTCATTGACGACCGCAATCGAGTGCGTCAAAGGCGCAAGCGATTGGGTTAAACGGGGAAATGGGTTTTTGCTTATCACTGAGGTCCGTAACCAGGCACACTTGCAGGGGTTCCGCCTTTTTCAACAGCGACCGCGCAGTATTTGAACTCGGGAATTTTTCCAAACGGATCAAGCGCCGCGTTGGTCATCAGGTTGGCCGCAGCTTCATAGTAAGCAAACGGAATGAAAACTGCTCCGCGAGGCGTTCCATCGTCCCGGCGCACATGAATCGCCACCTTGCCTCGGCGGGACTGGACTGTGATGACATCGCCTGTGTCCAGTCCCATTTTGGCCAAATCTTCGCCACACATAGATGCTGTAGCCATGGGCTCAATCGCATCAAGTACGCTTGCGCGTCGTGTCATGCTGCCGGTATGCCAGTGCTCGAGTTGCCGACCTGTAATCAATACAAACGGGAACTCATTGTCCGGTCTTTCATTGGCAGGAATAATGTCCGCCGGAACCAAGTGAACCAGCCCATCATCAGTTGCAAACTTCTGCAAGAACACAGTGGGAGCGCCAGGATCATCTTCCGTCAAACAGGGGTAAGTGACACTTGATTCCCGCTGTAAGCGCTCCCAGGTAATTCCTGAAATCGCCGTATGCATCGCCCGGCGCATTTCGTCGTAGACCTGTGCCACACCATCAAATTCACCATGGTAATTCCAACTCAGGCCCATGCGTTTGGCGATGTCTTGAATGATCCATAAATCAGGGCGGGCTTGGCCGGGCGGATTGATGGCTTGCTTACCCAGTTGCACCATGCGGTCGGTGTTACTGACCGTGCCATTTTTCTCTGGCCAAGCGGTTGCAGGTAATACAACATCAGCCAACCATGCGGTTTCTGTCATAAAAATATCTTGGACCACCAAATGCTCCAAACTTGCCAAGGCGTGGCGGGCATGGTTCAAGTCGGGATCACTCATCGCGGGGTTTTCGCCCATGATATACATGCCGCGAATCTTGTGCGGATCACTGTCAGGTGCCAATGCTTTGTGCATGATTTCCACCACGGTATAGCCGGGTTGATCATCAAGCTTGGTACCCCAAAAATCTTCAAACCACGCGTGGGCAGCCTTGTTGGTCACGCGCTGGTAGTTGGGGAACATCATCGGTATCAGACCCGCGTCGCTGGCACCTTGGACGTTGTTTTGGCCGCGCAAAGGATGTAGGCCCGAGCCCGGTTTGCCGATCTGCCCGGTGACTGTGACCAAGGCAATCAAACAACGGGCGTTGTCGGTTCCGTGAACGTGTTGGCTCACGCCCATTCCCCACAGAATCATTGCGCCTTTGGCTTTGGCAAACGCACGGGCCACTTCGCGCAAAGTTTGCGCTGGGATGCCACAAATGGGCTCCATCGCTTCGGGGCTGTAGCCCTTGACGTTTTCTTTGAGGGCCTCGTAGTTGCTTGCGCGTTTGGCAATAAAGTCTTGGTCTGCCAGTCCTTCTTCAATCACCACATGGATGAGCGCATTGAGCATGGCGACATCGGTATCGGCCTTGAACTGCAAGGTTCTCCAGGCGTGTTTACCCAAGTCGGTAATGCGCGGATCCGCCAAAATGATTTTGGCGCCTTTCTTGGCGGCATTCTTCATCCAAGTGGCGGCTACGGGGTGGTTAGACGTCGGGTTGGAGCCGATCACAAAGATAAGATCGGAATGCTCGACGTCGTTGACTTGGTTACTCACCGCGCCCGAGCCCACGCCTTCAAGCAAGGCCGCTACGCTAGAGGCGTGACACAACCGGGTGCAATGGTCCACGTTGTTAGAGCCGAATCCAGTTCGTACCAATTTTTGGAATAAATAGGCTTCTTCGTTGCTGCCTTTGGCTGAGCCAAAACCGGCCAAAGACTTAGGCCCAAACGTGTCGCGCAGTTGAGTGAGATTACCCGCTGCAAGCCCCATCGCCTCTTCCCACGTCGCTTCACGAAAAACTTCTGACCAGTCTGCGGTATCGCGGTTTAAGCGGTTCAGCATTTCTGGGTCTTTGGAAACGCCGGTTTTGCGAATCAACGGAACCGTAAGACGCTGCCCGCTGTGGGCGTAGTCAAAACCAAAGCGGCCTTTGACACACAAACGGTTGTGGTTGGCAGGGCCGTCACGGCCATCCACACTCACAATTTTGTTGTCTTTCACGTTGTAGGTCAGCAAACAACCGACGCCGCAAAACGGACAAACGGAATCTACTTTTTTATCAACGATTTGGCTGCCAATTTGGGTTTTAGGCATCAACGCGCCGGTGGGACAGGCTTGCACACATTCGCCGCAAGCCACGCAGGTGCTCTCCCCCATCGGGTCATGCAAGTCAAACACAATTTCGCTGTGTGAGCCACGCAGCGCATAGCCAATCACGTCATTAACCTGCTCTTCACGGCACGCACGAACACAACGGTTGCATTGAATACAGGCGTCCAAATTAACCGCCATTGCCGGGTGGGAAATATCGGCGTGGGGTTGTTCGCGGCGCAGCGCTTTCAACTCTGGGCGAACCGTAACATTCATGCGATCAGCCCAGACGCTGAGTTCGCCGTGCTGCAATTTTTCGTTGGTCTCGTCCCACTTGTAGCCAGTATCGGGCATGTCAGAGAGAAGCATTTCAAGAACCATTTTTTGGCTTTTGACTGCACGCTCACTTTGCGACTGAACTTCCATGCCTTCGGTTGCGTTGCGGCAGCAGCTGGGGGCCAGCGTGCGCTCGCCTTTGACCTCGACAACGCAGGCACGACAATTGCCATCGGCACGCATTCCATCTTTGTAGCAAAGGTGGGGGATATCAATTCCGTGGCGCTTAGCAGCCTTTAGGATTGACTCGCCCTCAAAGGCGTGAACCGTTTGCTGGTCGAGTTTGAATTCGATGGTTTTGACAGTGATTTCTGAGAGCTTGGCAGGGGCGTTCATTTACATGACCTCCTGTGGAAAGTATTTTTGAACACAACGAACTGGGTTGGGCGCTGCTTGGCCTAGGCCGCAAATGGACGCATCGGTCATGACCACGTTGAGGTCTTCCAAGGTTTCGTTGTCCCATGTTTTGGCCTGCATCAAGGTAGCGGCCTTGGCTGTTCCCACACGGCATGGCGTACATTGACCGCAGCTTTCGTGGGCAAAGAAACGCATCATGTTGAGCGCTGCATCCCGGGCAGTGTCTTTTTGACTGAGAACGATCACTGCGGCAGATCCAATAAAACAGCCATGGGGCTGCAGCGTATCAAAGTCTAAGGGGATGTTGGCCATACTCGCCGGCAAAATTCCACCCGATGCACCTCCAGGCAAGTAGGCATAGAGCGTGTGGCCCTCGGCCATGCCGCCACAGTATTCATCCACCAGTTCTTGCAAGTTAATCCCTGCGGGGGCAAGCTTTACGCCAGGGTTTTTTACCCGCCCACTCACACTAAAGCTGCGCAGTCCTTTGCGCCCATTGCGGCCAAAACTGCTAAACCACTGCGGGCCTTTTTGAACAATGTCACGCACCCAGTACAAGGTTTCAAAATTATGTTCAAGCGTGGGGCGGCCAAACAAGCCTACCTGGGCAATATAGGGAGGGCGCATACGGGGTTCGCCCCGCTTACCTTCAATACTTTCAATCATCGCCGACTCTTCGCCACAGATATAGGCACCAGCGCCACGGCGTAGTTCTATTGTGGGAAGCGGACACGGCGAATTGGCTTGTAGCTTAGCCAACTCGGCTTCCAAAATAGCACGGCAACCGTGGTATTCGTCGCGCAGATAAATATAGCAAGCGTCAATCCCAACGACCTTGGCAGCCACTAAGAGACCTTCTAAAAATCGGTGGGGGTCGCGCTCTAAATATGTGCGGTCTTTGAAGGTTCCGGGTTCGCCTTCGTCAATATTGACCGCCATTAACTTTGGCGCCACTTGGTCCCGAACAATGCGCCATTTCCGCCCAGCCGGGAAACCCGCACCACCCAAGCCGCGAAGACCGGAGTCTTCCATCGCTTTGACCACGGCTTCGCCGTCTTGCTGGCCATTAGAAAGCGCTGCCGCTAATGCGTAGCCGCCTTGCGCAAGGTAGGCCTCTAACCCTACGTAATCCGGAGATACTTTCACGTCCTTCGTGACGGGAGAAATCGATTTTTCAGCCAAAGATGCGGCGTCAAATACTTTTGCCTGAGTCCCTGCGGGGTGAGACACCGCTGCAGCTTTCACAGCAGACGCTATGGCTTCAGTTGAAGCAAACGGAATCGGGTTTTGATGAACCACGGCCACTGGGGCTTGCTCGCAGCGACCAAGGCACGGTGCCGGAATCACGCGAACCTCATCGTGGCCTAAAATTTTTGGCAGACGGGCCAATAAATCTTGCGCTCCGGCTAATTCACAACTCAAACCGTCGCATACGCGAACCGTGATTCCAGGAGCCTGACCCTCACCTCTCACCACTTCAAAGTGGTGGTAGAAAGTGGCTACCTCGTACACCTCGGCCATCGGAATTTTCATCTCCTTAGCCAAAGCCACTAGATGTCGATCATGCAAGCATCTGAAAGCGTCATTGAGGACATGCAGTAACTCAATGAGTAGGTCACGGCGGTGTGGCCCCACACCAATCAAGGACCGAACTTCGGAGATTGAAATATCGTCGACCTGTCGACCCTTGAGCTTGCTTTTACTGCGGATGCGCTTGCGCATGTCATCCACGGAGCCTAAAGAAACACTGTCTACAGAGGTTGGTAAATGCATAGTCAATTAAACAAAAAGCCTTGAAACCACTGTAAGTTGCAGAGCTTTTTTCAAACAAAATAAAAATCAGGCGGAAGATCGAACACATTTTGTAGAATTTAGTGCGAGCCCAAAAACTAAAGGTAAGCCCGCTGCAGCCCACGCAAAATTTTATATGAACGCATTCAGGGAATACGAACTTTTAATTCATCCTGTGGATCATTTTAGATGCAGAAGGGTTTTTGCAAACCGGGAGATACTAAACCGATAATCGCAACACACTGAAATTAATTAAGTTGCTTTGCTGATCGTAATACTTGGGAATTTGGAAGAAAAATCTTTGTTTTTTGCTGCAATCGCCACGGCAACTTTACGCGCCAAAGCTTTGTATAAGCCAGCCACTTCGCCGTCAGGCTCCGCGACCACCGTAGGACGGCCGCTGTCGGCTTGCTCGCGGATCGACATAGCCAATGGCAAGGCGCCTAAATAATCCATACC
>SXGT01681623.1_pt1 | contig 21101 bp, 19 predicted proteins | sample 3176221 | NCBI WGS metagenome assembly SXGT01 (sample SAMN11356862, study PRJNA531348) | freshwater metagenome | isolation source: freshwater sample F1-120 | place: China: Fuxian Lake, Yuxi | collected 2017-12-25
ACAAAGGCTCCGGGCAGGTCACCTTCCAGCAAGCGCCAAGCGACGAAGGGCACCAGGATGAAGCGCCCTAGGGTGAGCAGGTTGGGAATCGTGTACAGGCGATTATCCATGCCACGCACAATACGGTTTCAGCTCTCCAGCCGCAACACGGCGCGGGCGTTGGCCGAGGTGGCGGCGGCGATTGTGGCGGTATCGACACCGCGCAGGCGGGCCAGCTCAGCGGCGATGTGCGGCAATTCGCCGGGCTCGTTGCGCCGCTGGTCGAGCGGCAACCAGGCAGGCGGAATGTCCGGACTATCGGTCTCCAGCACCAAGGCCGCGAGCGGCAGATCCTTGGCTAACTGGCGCAACCGGGTGGCGCGAGGATAGGTAAACGCACCCCCAAAACCAAGCTTGAAACCCAGGTCGATAAAGGCCTGCGCCTGTTGCGCGCTACCGGAAAAGGCGTGGGCAATGCCGCCGGGGACGCTAATGCGGCGCAGGTGTTTAAGGCATAGATCGACCGCGCGACGGCTGTGCAAGATAACCGGTAGCTGGTATTCACGCGCCAGTTCGAGCTGGGCCACGAAGACTTGTTCTTGAGCCGTAAAGTCGGGATGACCAGCAAACAGATCGAGTCCGATCTCGCCCACTGCAACCGGTCGCCAGTTCTCAATCTGGGCGCGGACGGCTGCGATGGCGTCGGGCAAGTGCGTATAAATGGGATGCAGGCCCCAAGCCGGCAAGCAACCGGGGAATTGCCGGCACAAGTCGGCCACCGCAGCCATATTGGGGTGCGAGACGGCGGGAATGATCTGCGTCGTAACCCCGGCGGCCCGCGCTCTGGCATACACCGCCGCTCGGTCGAGCGCGAACTCGGCAGCATCAAGATGACTGTGGGTGTCGATCCACATCACAACCGTTCCCGTTCCAACAGGGTCCGCACCGGGGCGGGCAGGGCCGCGCCCTCTATGTCATCCAGCGCCAACCAGACCTGTCCCGGCAGCGCGTCTTGTAACGGCCAGCGCTGGACGACAAAGCGGCGCGGGCGAATATGGAGTCGGAAGTGGCTGAAGGTGTGAATCAGCGCCTCAGCCTCGGGCCGCTCGTCGAGCACGGCCGCAAAGCGTTGCGCGATAAACGCTGGTGGCGTATCCGGCTCAGCCTCGGGCAGCGACCACAGGCCGCCCCAGATGCCACTGGCCGGGCGCCGCTCAAGCAAGATCTGATCAGCGTAACGCAGGATTAGCAGGGCTACCTCCCGCTCCGGCACCGTCTTGCGCGGCCGGGCCTGCGGCAGATCCGCCTGGCGCCCCTCGCGGGCGGCCAGGCAGTCGTCGAGCAGCGGACACTCGGCGCACCGCGGCCGGCTACGCGTGCACAGGGTCGCGCCGAGGTCCATCAGACCTTGCGTATAAGGGCGAATCTCGGTCACCTCGGGCAACAGCGCTTCGGCGAGGCCCCACAACTTAGCCTGCACAGCCGCTTCGCCCGGCCACCCTGCTACCCCAAAGGCGCGACACAGGACACGGCGCACATTGCCATCGAGGATGGCCTGGCGTTCGCCCAGTGCCAGGGCCGCAATGGCTCCGGCCGTCGAGCGGCCCACACCGGGCAATCCGGCGATGGCGGCAAAATCGCTAGGAAAACCACCCGTAACGGCCATCTGCTGCGCGGCACGATGCAAGTTGCGGCCACGGGCGTAATAACCTAGCCCGCTCCACAGGCCCATGACCTCGTCAAGACTAGCCGCAGCCAGCGTCGCCAGATCCGGGAATCGCGCCATGAAACGCTGGTAATAGGGAATGACTGTCTCGACTTGCGTTTGTTGCAGCATGATCTCGGACACCCAGACGGCGTAGCCATCTCGCCCCTGCCAAGGCAAATCGTGACGGCCATACTGCCGCTGCCAAGCGCAGACGCGGACAGCAAAGTCGCTATTGGATGCGGTTTCCATGCGGGCGAGTGTGCCACAATCCACCGCATGAATGATGCCAACCCGCCCCGCCTGCTTTCAACCGTAGATCACAACACGGATGTATCCGGGATGACTTATGTCTATCCGGTGGTTTCGCGCCGGATGGGCGGGGTATCCGTCGGTATCAACCTCAACCCGAACAACGCCTGTAACTGGCATTGCATCTATTGCCAGGTGCCCAACCTGACCCGGGGCGGCCCACCGCCCATCGATCTGGGACAACTGGAGGCGGAGTTGCGGCAGCTGTTGCACGACATCGTGCACGGCCATTTTATGGCCGAGCAGGTTCCCGACGGACTGCGCGTTCTGAAGGACATTGCCTTTTCCGGCAACGGCGAACCCACCAGTGCGGCGGCTTTCCCCGATGCCGTGGCGGTCGTCGGGCGGGTCATGGCCGATTTCAACCTGATCGGCAAAATCAATGTGGTACTCATCACCAACGGCAGTCTGATCGGCCAGGCCCGCGTCCAGAAAGGCCTCACGGCCCTGAACGCGCTGGGCGGCGAACTGTGGTTCAAGATCGACTCGGCTCTGCCCGCCGGCAGCGCCCGCATCAATGGCTTGCGTCAGGAACCACAACGGGTAATGCGCCGCCTCGCGACCGCCAGCCGACTCTGCCGCACACGCATCCAGACCTGTGTCTTCGCCATGGATGGCCAACCGCCCAACGCCACCGAAACGGAGGCCTATCTGGGCTTCCTGCGCCGCGCCCTGGCCGATCACCTGCCCCTCGCCGGGGTTCTGCTGTACGGACTGGCGCGGCCCTCCCTGCAGGCCGGGGCAGAGCACCTATCGCCTTTGCCGGCCGCCTGGCTGGAGGCCTACGCCGAGCGCATCGGCGCGTTAGGCCTCAGCGTCCAGGTTAATCCCTAACCGGCCCTATCCACGGCGGGCAGTGGGCGCCCACCCACAAGGTGACCACGATAGGGACGCGGCCTGCGGCCCCAGATCTAGGCTGCGTCTCACTGAGCCCAAAAAAGCCGCGCTCAGGCTGACACAACAGGGGGGGGCATGGTAAATTTCGCGCCCATGTCTGCCGATAACCCGCCCCAGAATATCCTTGAACGGATCTCGCCACGCACTCGCCGCTGGCTGATGGCGTTGGTCGCCTTGCCTTTGTTCGGTGGCGTGGCCGCCTTCGCGATCGCGCCCGACACCGATACCGACGGCTTGCCGCGCGAGACGGTAACGGGCTCAGTCACCCTGCCGGCCGCCATTTCGACCGAGCAAGCTCCCCTCGATTTCTGGCGTGAAGAACGCATCACGCGCGGCGACTCTCTGCCGTCCCTCTTGGCCCGGCTGGGTGTCTCGCCCGAAGAGGCCCAACGCGTTCAGGCCGCCACCCGGCACCAGCGCGCTCTGCGGCAACTCAAACCGGGTCATACCGTCCTCGCCCGGGTCAGCGCAGAGGGTCAGTTGCTGTTGTTGCGGCATTTGACCGAAAAACAGCGCCTGCTGAGCATCGTTCGGCAGGGAGATGCGTTCACCGCTAAGGAAGAACCCGTCCAGTTGGAAACGCGTACCCTGATGAAGAGCGGCTCAGTCAACAATTCGCTCTATGCCGCCATGGACGCGGCCGATGTGCCGGACCACTTTGCCACCCAACTAGCCGAGATATTCTCCGGAGAAATCGACTTTCACCGTGATCTCAAGGAAGGTGATCATTTCTCGGTCGTGTACGAGGCGCAGTATTACAACGGCCAAATGGTGCAAACCGGCAACCTGCTGGCCGCCGAATATGTCAATGGCACGGAGGCCCATCAAGCCGTGCGCTTCGCTGGCCGCTATTACACGCCGACCGGGCGCAGTCTGCAGCGCGCCTTCCTGAAGTCGCCCATGACCTTCTCGCGCATCTCGTCCGGCTTCAGCCATGCCCGCTACCACCCCGTCCTCCAGGAGTGGCGCGCCCACCGTGGTGTGGACTATGCCGCGCCGACCGGCACACCGATCCGCGCCATCGCCGATGCCCGCGTGCAGTTCATCGGCAGCAAAGGCGGCTACGGCAATCTGGTGGAACTACAACACAGCGGCGCATACAGCACCGCCTACGGCCACCTGTCACGCTTCGCCAAGGGTCTGCGGCGCGGCGGCTCTGTCAAACAAGGCCAAGTGATCGGCTATGTCGGCCAAACCGGCCTAGCCACCGGGCCGCATCTGCACTACGAATTCCGCATCAACGGCGAGCAACGCGATCCATTAGCGCTCAAACTGCCCACCTCCGTTCCGCTCGCGGCGCGTGAGCGTGCCGCCTTCAATCTGGCGGCCGCTCCGCTGGCCGATCAGCTCCGCCTGATCCGTGGCCACAACCTCGCTGCCCTTGACTGACCTCTACCTCGGCTTGATGTCCGGCACCAGCCTCGATGGGGTTGATGCCGCGCTGGTCGATTTCGCACAGCCGCGCCCAAACCTGCTGACCACCTGCTGGCTGCCTTATCCGGATGAGATCAAGACCGCCCTGCTGGCCTTGCACGAACCCGGCCCGAACGAACTGGACCAGAGTTGTTGCCTCGCCAATCAGCTCGCTGAGCTTTATGCCGAAGCGACACAGGCCGCCCTCGCCCAGGCCAAGATCAAGGCAACGGCGGTGCGCGCCATCGGCTGTCATGGTCAAACCGTGCGCCACCAACCAGCCCGGGGCTACACCCTCCAGATTAACAATGCGGCGCGGCTGGTCGAACTGACGGGCATCACCACCGTGGCGGACTTTCGCAGCCGCGATATCGCGGCCGGCGGCCAGGGCGCGCCCTTGGTCCCCGCCTTCCATGCCCATTGCTTCGGCGCCCCTGAAGAACACCGCGTCATCGTCAATATCGGCGGCATCAGCAACCTCACCGATCTGCCGCCCGGCGGGCTAGTACGCGGCTGGGATTGTGGCCCGGGAAACCTGCTCATGGACGCCTGGACACGCCGTTCTTTTGGCTGCGCATACGACGCAGGGGGAGCCATTGCCGCCCGGGGACGCCTTGACGCAACACTTCTGTCACGCCTGCTCGCTCACCCCTTCCTGTCGGCCGCGCCGCCGAAAAGTACCGGCCGGGAAGACTTCAGCCTGGAGTGGTTGCTCGCCCTAACGACGCACGATGCGGCCGCAGAAGACATCCTGGCCAGCCTGACGGAATTCACCGCTCAGAGCATTGCCGAGGCCATCAGCGCACATTGTCCGGGCACACAAGCCGTTTACCTGTGCGGAGGCGGCGCGCATAACCAGACCCTCGTCTCACGCCTGGCAAGCCTTCTTCCAGCCGTGCCGATAAAGCCGACGGACTCTCTGGGTATTGCTGTTGATTGGGTGGAAGCCGCGGCCTTTGCCTGGTTGGCGAAACGCACCCTGGAAGGCCATAGCGGCAACCTGCCCGCCGTCACCGGCGCGCGCGGCGAACGCGTCCTTGGTGCTATCTACCCGGCCTGACGGCGGGGCTACAACATCAGCTCGAAGGGGACATCCTGCTCGCAGAGGCGCGGGCGATGTTGCTTGTCGATGGTCACAAAACGCAGATTGATGACATGTTTCCCACCAGCACTAATCTCCGGCACACATGGCAAGTCGGGGCGCACACGCACCGTCAACAACATGGGTGTTCGCCCCCCCAGATTGATCTGATAAAGCCCCTTCTCGGCCTGCACGGCAGAACGCTGCCGGCCTTCGCGCAGCAGACGCATCACCAACTGGACGGCATCCCGAATCGGATCCAGCACCGCAAGCCATCCCTCCAAATCGGCGGTTCGTTCTTCGGCCGAACGATTCAGCCAGTAGTGATAGCTCGGGATGTCGAAGCTGCACGAGGCCCCAGGAATAAAACTGCGATTACGAATGGTCGCTAACCACTCGTTGTCGCGCAGCGACTGGCACGGCTTCCCGGAGGTCGCAAGGAGTGTCTCGCGAATCGCCTGCATCTGGGCCAAAACAGCCTCCAGTGCCTTGCCATTGACGGCGGGATTACTGCGCAACGGCTCAAACACGATGCGCTGGCGTTCAATTTCTTGGAGTAATTCCGACTTCAGATCGGGGCGAGCGGTCACCTCGACCAATTCGAAAATTGCCTGCATGGCGGCCTGGTGATCACGCGGCTCGCTACGCGCCTTGAACTCTGAGGCCTTGGCGAACAGATCCTCAATGCGCAACCAAGTGCGCACCCGTTCGTTAAGCGGATATTCGTAGGCAATCATGGAGGGTCAAGAACGCAAGCAAACAACGGTCATAATTTAGCCTTTTGCCACAGTTATGGGCGTTATGCAACCGCTAACGCTTTGTAATGCATATCCAAAGCCGCTACTTGCAAGGCAAGATCCTCTCTATCTCCATCAGCCTCGTTGCTCAGAATATCGTCGGCCATCGCCAGGCGAGCCGCCCGCGAGGCCTGCACGCCCAAAATAGCTTGGGCGTGTTCTGCATCCATCGCGTCGCGGCGAATGACGCGTTCCAGTTGCCGCTCCGGGCTGCAATCGACTACTAAGACCCGATCTAGCAGCTCCCCATAGGCGTCCCGATTTTCCGCTAACAGGGGAATAACCAGAAGGACATAGGGGCCCGTAGCGGCGTAAACACGCTCTCCAGCCAGGGCACGAATCCGTGGATGGAGGATGGCTTCCAGCCGCCGCCGCGTCTCCGGTTCGCGGCCGATACGCTGCCGCAGGGCCGCACGATCCAGCCGTCCAGCCGCCGTCAGGACAGCGGCCCCGATTTGCGTCGCGATCTCCGCCAAAGCCTCTTGGCCCGGCTCGACCAGTTCACGGGCCAGCCGGTCCGTATCAACGACCTCGACTCCCCGCTCGGCAAAAAGGGCCGCAACCGTGCTCTTGCCGCTGCCGATGCCCCCAGTTAAGCCAACACAAAATGGCCGTCTCAGTTTAACCACAGCGCCATCCATTCCCGTCCCCAAATAATGGCCAAGCCCCCGGCCAAGGCCAGAAAGGGGCCAAAGGGCAGGGCCGTGTGTCGGTCGGCACGCCCGCGCCACAAGGCCAAACCCCCAACCAGCAAGGCCAGCAGACTGGCCAACAAGACCATTAGCGGCAAGGCCAGCCAGCCCAACCAAGCCCCCAGCGCCGCAAGTAGTTTCGCATCACCTAGGCCCATGCCCTCGCGCCCAGTCAATTGGGCATAGCCCCAAGCCACCGCGGCCAGGCTGGCATAACCGGCAAGCGCCCCCAACACCGCATCTGGCAGGGGAAGCGCGCTCCAATAGCCGAGCGCATTGGCCAGCAAACCGGCCCACAGCAACCCCAGAGTCAGGCGATCCGGCAGCAACAGGGTCCGGGCATCGATGACGGCCAAGGCCAACAGGGTCCACAGGAAAACCATGACCAGCACCGCCTCCGGGGTCAGACCGAAGGCCCTCACGGCGACCATCGCCAAACCTGCTGCGGCTAGTTCGACGAGTGGATAGCGCACTGCAATCGGCGCCGCGCAGGCCCGGCAACGGCCGCGCTGCACGATGAAACTCAGCAATGGAATGTTCTCGAACCACGCTAACGCATGTCCACACTGCGGGCAGCGCGATCCCGGAACAACCAGTCCGGGACGAGGATCTGCCGGCGTTTGCCCGCACTGGAGAGCCCAATCGTGTTCCATCTGTTTCGGCAACCGATAAATGACCACATTGAGAAAACTACCTATCACCAGACCCAGAATGGCCACCAGCGCCTCAATCACAGCACACTCCCCATGCGAAACACCGGCAAATACATCGCGATCACGACCCCGCCGATCAGGAGGCCCAACACCACCATCAAGACCGGTTCGATCAGATTCGACAAACGCGCCACGGCCTCTGCAAGCTCTTGCTCATAATAATCGGCCACCTTGGCCATCAACCCATCCAGTGAACCACTCTCTTCGCCCACGGCGGCCATCTGCACCATCATCGGCGGAAAGACTCGTGCCCGAGCCAGCGCCGCCGACACCATCTGCCCCGCGGTCACATCCGCCTGCAAAGACGCCGTGGCTTCGGCATAAATCGTGTGACCGGCCGCACCACCCGCTGCCTCAAGGGTCTGACGCAAGGGGACACCCGCCGCGAACAAGGCCGCGAAAGTCCCTGCCCAGCGTGCCAATGCGGCCTTGGTGATTAACCCACCCAACAGCGGGATGTGCACAACAAATCGGTCCAGAGTGGCGCGCAGGGCCGGCCACCGCGAACCGAATCGAGCCACCCCGCCGCCGATGCCCAACAACAGGAGCAAAAGCCAGGGGCCATACGCCATCAGCCCGTCCGAGATCGCCAATACAACCCGTGTCGGCCAAGGCAAGAGCGCGCCCGCATCGGCGTACAAACGCGCAAAACTGGGGATCACGAACAACAGCAACGCCAAGGTCAGCATCAGCGCCATCAGGAGCACCATGGCCGGATAAAACAGGGCTGTACGCACCTTGTCGCGCAGATTCAGCATGCGCTCCTGATAACCAGCCGCGCGGTCACACATCACATCTAAGGCCCCCGACAACTCCCCCGCCGCAATCATGCGGCAAGTTAGCGCTTCAAAATGCCGTGGGTAGGCCTGCATCGCCACCGATAAGGTCTGCCCTCCTTCTAGTTGGTGCCGCAGTTGCACGATGACCCGCCGCAGGTCAGGACTGGCCTGACTCGCCTCGGTTACGCCCAAGGCCTGCAACAGCGGGACACCGGCCCGCAATAAAGTCGCCAATTGGCGCATAAACAATACATGGTCACGGGCCCTTGCCGCCGTCTGCCGTCCAAGCCGGAAATTAAAACGGCTATCAAGCCCAAAGCCCCGCCCTGCCGGCCGCACCTCGTCCACCTCGATGCCGGCCTCGGCCAGAGACCAACGCAGGCTCGCCGCTCCCGTCGCGAGCCGTTCACCCTTTACGCGTTGACCCTGCGCATCCCGCCCCCGCCAGGCGAAGGCGCGCTGCTGCGGCACTTCCCAAAGCACAGGCCCCGTCTCAGTCATTCGTCACGGCCATGACCTCGACGAGGGAAGTCACTCCAGACAGAACCTTGAGCAGGCCGGCCTGGCGCAAGGTCAGATGGCCCTCGCGTGCCGACTGCGCGGCCACCTCTGTCGTAGTGGCCCCAGCCAGGATCTGGGTGCGAATCGCCGGGCTGATGGGCATAACCTGAAAGATGCCAGTTCGGCCGCGATATCCGGTGCCACGACAGTGTGGACAACCAGTAGCCACATAGGCCTGCGCCCCAGCCGCCCACTCCGACCCAGCCAAACCCACCTCCGTCAGGCCGGCCGCGCGCAAGACCTCTGCATCATGAAAAACCGGCTGCCGACAATGCAAACACAGCTTGCGCACCAAACGCTGAGCCGTAATCAGCAGCACCGACGAGGCCAGGTTATAGCCCGCCACGCCCATGCGCATCAGGCGCTCTAGGGTAGCCGGGGCATCATTGGTATGCAGAGTCGAGAGCACCAGATGGCCTGTCTGCGCCGCCTTAACCGCAATATCGGCGGTCTCGGCATCGCGCACCTCACCGACCATCATGATGTCCGGATCCTGACGCAGAAAGGCACGCAGGGCCGTGGCAAAATCCAGCCCCGCCCGTTCATGGACATTGACCTGATTGACCCCCTCCAAATGAATCTCGACGGGATCCTCTACGGTGCAAATATTGGCCCCCTGCCTATTCAAGCGCCGCAGACAGGCATACAAAGACAGCGTCTTGCCGCTCCCCGTCGGACCAGTCACCAGGATCATGCCGTAGGGCCGTTCGATGGCCTCCATTAACGCCGTCATCTGGCCCGGTTCGTAACCCAGATCTTCCAGATCGCGGCGCAAGGCGGCGGCTGAGTCAAGGATGCGCAAGACCACCTTCTCGCCGTGCAGGGTCGGCAGCGTGGACAGGCGCAGATCCACATGCTGCCCACCAGCCCCGCCATGTTTGAAATGGCCGTCCTGCGGCACCCGCTTTTCGGCAATATCCAAGCGCGCGAGGATCTTCAGGCGCGAGACCACACGCAGATGCAAATCCAGGCTCAGGCGCTGCGTCTCATGCAGAATGCCATCGAGGCGATAGCGGACCCGCGCCTCAACCTCACCCGGTTCGATATGAATATCGGAGGCCTCCTCGGCCAAGGCTGTGGTCAACAGGGCCTCAAGGGTACGAATGACGAGGGCCTCCTCACCGCCGCCCCCATCCGCATTTCCAGACGGTTGACGGCTACGGCGCTCCGCAACCGCATCCCAGCCTGCCATCGCCGTAGGTTCCATATCCCGTCAATCCGGGCGCGGGTAAATTCGGGCCGTCTTGACCATGCGATCCTGAACTTGCAACAACTCAATCGGATAGCCCGCGACGAGTAAAGTGACATCAGGCTCCGGCATGGCCTCCAAATACTCCAGGATGAGCCCGTTCAAGGTCCGGGAGCCCTCGGTTGGCAGTTCCAGGCCCAGTTTGCGATTCAGATCGCGCAGGCTGGCGCCCCCTTCAACGAGATAGCTGCCGTCCGCTTGTGCCACCCATTCCGGGTTCTCCAGAGGATGGCCCAAATCAAACTCGCCCACGATCTCCATCAGGATATCGGCCATAGTCAGCAGACCTTCCAGTTCCCCATACTCGTCCACCACCAGCCCGATGCGATGGCGATTGTGCTGAAACTGGGCCAGTTGCGACAGCAGCGGCGTTCCTGCGGGGATGAAATACGGCTCCCGCAAACTAGCCGTAAACTCAGCACGATCAAATGGTTCGTCGCGCAACCGCGCCAGCGCCCGACGCACCGATAGGACGCCACGCACCTCGTTCAGATCGCCGGCATAGACCACCAGCCAAGCATGGTGGCTGGTCTCCAGTTGATGCACAATCTCTTCGTCCTCCCGTTCGATGTCGATGGCCTCAATCTGATTGCGCGGATGCATGACATCATCGACGCTGATTTTTTCCAGTTCGAACAAATTGAGCAGGATGTTGCGATGGGTGGGCCGCAAAAACAGCCCCGACTCTGCCAGCAGGGTTCGCAGCTCCTCAACCCCCATACGATTGACCGAACCCGCATCCGGCAAACGAATCCGCAGGAGGGAAATCAAACCGCGGACGAACAGGTTGATAAACCAAACCACCGGGCTCAGCACACGGGTCAGCACGGTCAACGGAAAACTGACCCAGGGCGCGACGCGGTCGGCATGCGCCGCTGCCAACACCTTGGGCGTCACTTCCGAAAAAACCAGGATCAGAAAGGTGACCCCAAGGGTCGCTATGGTCAGGGCAAACTCGCTCTCTCCCAGGAGCCGCAGGGTGATGAGGGTCACCAGCGAAGCCGCCGCCGCATTGAGCAGGTTATTGCCGAGCAGAATGACGGCCAGGAGCTGATCGGTGCGCGCTAATAGGGCCTCCGTCAAACGCGCCCCACGCTGGCCACTCTTGGCCTGATGACGCAAACGGTAGCGGTTAACCGCCATCATGCTGGTCTCGGCGCCCGAGAAAAAGGCCGACAACAACAACAATATGGCTAGAGCCAGAAGGAGCGCATTAAGCGGTATGTCGTCCACAGTTCAAGATGGGTAGCGTCAGACGCGTCCCAACACAATCTCAAGGACAAATTGGGCGCCCATGTAGGACAGAAAAAGCATGGCAAAACCTGTCAGCGTGCCATAAATGGCCCGCTTGCCACGCCAGCCGTAACGGTGCCGGCCCAACAGCAGTGCCGCGAAGATGAGCCAGGAGGCAATGCCGAACACCGTCATGTGCGTGAAGGGCAAATGCTCACCAAAAGTCTGCTTGGAAAATACGATGCCGGTCAGCAAGGTCAAGGTCAGCACCGTGAAACCAACCTCCAGCAGGCGGAACAACAGGGCCTCAATGGTCAGCAACGGCAACATTCCAACCGGGGCCGTTTTTGCCGAAGGTCGCTGCAACGCCCGTTCGGCCACTGCCAAAAACACCGCGTGCAGGGCCGCAATCAGGAACAGGCTGTAAGCCGTAATCGACATCAGCAAATGCGCGCGGAAGGCCGGATTTCCACTTTGCGGGATCAGCTGGCCACCGCCCATCAGACCCTGGAGCAGCACGGCTACAGCCGCAATGGCCAGCACTACACCCTGCATCCCGCCTAGGCTATACCGCCAGGAAGCGACCCCATAGACCAGCACCGAAAGCGCGGCAATCGCCGATAACATGGTGGCAAAGCCCAAACTGACCCCGTCGCCACCCAAAAATGCGCCGAGCAGCAAGGCCATATGCAACATGAACGGAACCAGAGGCACAAGCCGCCAATAACCCGGCCGTTGCGAAGTGCTTCGACCAGGCCAAAAAATAACGGCCTGCGCCGCATAGGCAGCCGCGCAAATCACAAAAGGCAAAAGATCAGGCATCCGGGCGGTTCTCGATTTGTTAGACTAGCGGTCGCCAGTTTAGCCTAATTTGCCCCAAAACCCATGTTCGACAACCTCACTCAACGCTTAGGCTCCGTCGTCAAAACCCTGCGCGGTCAGGGCCGCCTCACCGAAGCCAACATCCAGGACGCCCTGCGTGAAGTGCGCGTCGCCCTGTTGGAAGCCGATGTAGCCTTGCCGGTGGTGCGCACCTTCATTGACCAGGTCAAAACCAAGGCCTTGGGCCAAGAGGTTATCGGCAGCCTGACTCCCGGCCAAGCCTTAGTCGGCGTGGTTCACAAAGAACTCACCGCGTTGATGGGCGGGGCTGCTGCGCCCTTGTCCTTCGCCAGCCAGCCGCCTGCCGTCTTCCTGATGGCCGGCCTGCAAGGGGCAGGCAAGACCACCACCACCGGCAAACTGGTGCGCGTCATTCGCGACATGGGCCGGAAAAAGATCCTCGTAGTCTCGGCCGATGTCTATCGCCCGGCCGCCATCGAGCAGTTAAAAACCGTTGCCGGTCAGGCTGAGGCCGAGTTCTTCCCCTCCGAGGTTGGCCAACAACCCGTCGCCATCGCCCTAGCGGCGCTCGATTACGCCAAAAAGCATTTCTTTGATGTCCTGATCGTCGACACCGCTGGCCGCCTCGCCATCGATGCCGAGATGATGGCCGAGATCCAGGCCCTCCACGCTGCCGTCAAGCCCGTCGAAACCCTGTTCGTCGTCGATGCCATGCAAGGTCAGGACGCCGTCAACACCGCCAAGGCGTTTAACGAAGCCTTGCCGCTGACCGGGGTCATTCTCACCAAGCTCGACGGTGACGCGCGCGGCGGCGCCGCGCTGTCGGTACGCCACATCACCGGCAAGCCGATCAAACTCGTTGGCGTCGGCGAAAAGCTTACCGGCATCGAAGTCTTCCATCCCGAGCGCATGGCGAGCCGCATCCTCGGCATGGGCGATGTGCTATCGCTAATCGAAGAGGCCCAAAAAGGCGTTGACGAAGCCGCCGCGCGGCGGACCGTCGAAAAGCTCAAATCCGGCAAAGGCTTCGACCTCGAAGACTTCAAGGAACAAATGCAGCAGATGAAAAAACTCGGCGGCTTGGGCAGTCTGGTTGACAAGTTGCCGGGGACTCAAAAAATCGGCGCCAGTGAATTGGCGCAAGGCGAACAACAAATGCGCCGCATTGAGGGCATCATCAATTCCATGACCCCGCTGGAACGGCGCAAACCCGAACTCCTCAAGGCCAGCCGCAAACGCCGTATTGCCGCCGGTGCCGGGCTACAGGTGCAAGATGTTAATCGTCTACTCAGCCAGTTCGAACAAATGCAGAAGATGATGAAATCGATGGGCAAAGGGGGCGGCATGGCCAAGATGATGCGCGGTATGGCCGGCAAGATGCCCGGACTGCGCTAAGTGGTGCACACCCCCGCCGCGAAACTTCCGCCCCGTGCCTGAACTCACTAGCCTCACTTGGGCCGTGCCCATTCTGCTTGCGGCCTATTTCATCCGCGGCATTACCGGCTTTGGCTCCGGCCTCATCGCCGTACCGATGCTGGCGCTCAACCTGCCGTTGACCTTTGTCGTACCGCTCATTCTGCTCACCGACTTCACCGCCTCGCTGATTTTGGGCGGCTTGCATTTCGACAAAGTCGCCTGGCCCGAGATCCGTCGCCTGCTACCCGCCGGCTTACTGGGCGTTGCCCTCGGCGCGTATCTACTGGTATCGCTGCCGGCCGGGCCGATGCTGATCGGCCTGGGCGCCTTCGTCATCCTGTACGCCCTGCGCAATCTGCTGCTCGACACCGACCATCCCCAACCCGTCAGCCCGCGCTGGGCCTGGCCGGCCGGGCTCACGGGCGGTGCCATCGGGGCCCTGTTCGGCACCGGCGGACCGCCGTATGTGATTTACCTCTCGCACCGCTTGTTCGACAAAGGCGTGTTGCGCGCCACCTTTTCCGGCCTGTTTTTTATTGAAGGCCTGGCGCGAATCACCACCTTCGCAGTGAGCGGTCTCCTCCTGCATCGGGAGTTGCTGTCCGCCTATCTGGCCGCGGTGCCCATCACGCTTGGCGCCTTGTGGGTTGGCAGTCATGTCCACACCCGCTTAACGCAAGCCCAGATGCTGCGCCTGATCAGCTTGATCTTGCTCGGCAGCGGCGTGGCCCTGTGGTTCAAGGCCCTGTCGGGAATAGCCTAAAACCGCATCGCTTCACCCCCGCGGATGGTGCTGGGCATGCAACTGCTTCAGCCGCTCACGCGCGACATGGGTGTAGATCTGAGTCGTGGAGATATCGGCGTGACCGAGCAGCATTTGCACAACGCGCAGGTCAGCGCCGTGGTTGAGCAGGTGAGTGGCAAAGGCGTGACGCAGGGTGTGCGGCGATAGCGCCGTGCGAATTCCGGCGCGTACGGCATGGCGTTTAATGAGGTACCAAAAGGCTTGGCGTGTCATGGCGCCAGCACGGGCCGTAACGAACAGGGCATCGCTGATCCGTCCGTTGAGCAGGTCATTGCGGGCCTCGCGCAGATAGCGGGTCAGCCAGTCCAGGGCGATCTCGCCGGTGGGCACGAGCCTTTCCTTGCGCCCTTTGCCCATAACGCGCACCACGCCCATCTGCATCTGCACGGCGGAAAACGGCAGGCCGACCAGCTCGCTGACGCGCAAGCCGCTGGCGTAAAGCAATTCGAGCATGGCACGGTCACGCAGCCCTTGTGCGGTCGCGATCTGCGGCGCGGCGAGCAGGGCCTCAACCTCGGCCTCGCTGAGATTTTTCGGCAAGGGACGAGGCAAACGCGGGGCTTCGATGTTGAGGGTCGGGTCATCGCTGCGCAGGCCTTGGCGCAACAGCCAGCGGTAATAACGGCGCAGGGCCGTAAGCTGCCGGGCCAGGCTCCGCGCGGCGATGCCTTGTTGCAGCGTGCGCTCGGCCAAAAAGGCTTGAATGCTGACGGCATCGGTCGTCAGCAAATCCTCACCGCGCCTTTTGCCCCACACCGCGAATTGGGTTAGATCACGGCGATAACTTTCCAGACTGGTCGGTGCCAGGCCGTCCTCCAGCCAGAGGGCGTCGCAAAAGGCGTCAAGTTCAGGAAGAACAATAGCCTTCATGCGTCAGCAACCAGCGTTTTACGGTGAGGGGAAAGGGCTCTTGCAGAGCCTCTTGAGTATGCATGAAACCACCCAGCCCGCTGGCTGCGAGCACCCGGTGGCAGGGGATGATGAGGGGAATGGGGTTGTCGCCCAGGGCTTGCCCCACGGCCCGGGCACCGCTACCAAGCTGCCGCGCCAGGTGGCCGTAGGTCGTGGTTTGGCCAACCGGAATGCGCTTCAACGCGGCCCAGACCCGTTGCCTGAAAGGGGTGCCGACCAAGGTAATGGGCACATCAAACGGGCGTGCCGGATCATCAAAATAGGCCTCCAGGGCTCGGGCTACCGGTCGGAGGGAGTCTGGAACCTGACGGTGGCCTGAAGGCAGAAAGACGATCTCGGCCAGGCGCTGGCCGCTCATGCGCATCCCTAGGGCCCCGAAGGGCGCTGGGATAATCCCGTCAAAGCGGCGAGGAGAGGGCGCGGCGATACCACTCATGGAAGTGCACCATGCCATCTTCGGTGGGCGATTGATAGGGGCCTATCTCATTATGGCCCTGACGATACAGGGCGCGGCGACCGTGGTGCATGCCATAACAGATGTCGTCATCCTCCACCGCCGTCTCGCGATAGGCTGCCTGCTCGGCCGCGACGAAATCGCGTTCGAACAGGGCGATGTCTTCCGGATAATAAAACTCGACCACATTGAGGCAGGACTCCGCACCGGTCGGCACGATGTGCGAGACCACCAAGGTATGCGGATACCACTCGACCATGATGTTGGGATAGATCGTCAGCCAAATCGCGCCCTGTTTTGGCTCGCGGCCCTCGTTGTAGCGCAGAACCTGACTGCGCCAAGCGTCGTAGACGGGCGAGCCGGCGCGCTTTAGATGGTCATACACGCCGACCGTCTGCACCGACCAGTTAGGCCCGTATTCCCACTGCAACTGGTCGCAATCGACAAACTGGCCTAGGCCGGGGTGATAAGGGACGACATGGTAATCCTCCAGATAAACCTCAATAAAGGTCTTCCAGTTGAAGGCGTATTCGGTCACGGTCGTCTTGTCATAAACGAACCCGCTGAAATCGAGATCTGTCGCAGCCCGCATCCCGGCCAGGTCGGCCTTGAGGTCGCGGGGGCCTTCGAAAAGCAAGCCATGCCAGTTTTGCAAGGGCTTTTTGCCCAGATGCAGGCAGGGATTGCTTGGAAACTGCGGGGCTCCCATCAATTGCCCGGCAAGGTCGTAGGTCCAGCGATGGAAGGGGCACACGATGTTCTGCGCCGTGCCGCGCCCCTTCAACATCAAGGCCTGACGATGCCGGCAAACATTGGAAAGCAGTTCCACCCCGCTGGGGTTTCGCACCAGCATCTTGCCGCCCCCGGCATACCAGTCAAGGACTTGGTAGCGCCCGAGCTCCGGAACCATGTGCTCATGACCAACATAGCCTGGCCCGGAACGGAACAGGCGTTCCATCTCGAGGGCATAAATCTGGGGCTCAAAGTAGCTCTCCACTGGCAGGGCTTGGCCCACTTGGCCCAGCGTGGAGGCTCGTATCAGTTCGGACATGAAGTGAAACACATGGAAAACGCTGCAATTGGGCGGATTATCCCCTTGGCCAACCTCCCGGGCAACCGCGCACAAGTCCTCGAAATTGACTTTATCGGCTATCATCAGTGGCATACACGCACCCTGCTGATTATGAGCAAAACCACTAAAACCACCGCACCCAAAGATTTCGAGACGGCCCTCGCCGAGCTGGAGTCTCTGGTTGCCACCCTGGAAGCGGGCGATCTCGCTCTGGAGGCCTCGCTGACCGCCTACAAACGCGGTGTGGAACTGTCCCGCTTCTGTCAGCAATTCCTGTCTCAGGCCGAGCAACAACTCGCCATGTTGGAAAACGACGGCCTTAAACCACTGCTCTTGGATGCGGCCGGTGATGCCTGATTTTGCCGCGTGGTCGCGGGCCTTGCAGGCGCGCATGGAAACCGTCCTTGAACACGCTATTCCCAGCCATGTTGCGCCCGATCGCCTGCACGAGGCCATGCGCTATGTCTGCCTGGGCGGTGGCAAGCGCGTGCGCCCGCTACTCGTCTTTGCGGCCGCCGAGGCCGTGGCCGGCGACTTGGTCCGCGCCGAGGTGGCCGCCTGTGCGGTTGAACTGATCCATGTCTATTCGCTCACCCACGACGATCTACCCTGTATGGATGATGACGACCTGCGGCGCGGCAAGCCAACCTGTCATGTTGCTTACGACGAGGCTACTGCGCTCTTGGTTGGCGATGCCTTGCAAGCGCTGGCCTTCGAGCAACTTGCCCGCAAGGGGCTGCACACAGAGGCCACCACCCAGGTCGAAATGCTGCATCTTTTGGCCCATGCGAGCGGCTCACGCGGCATGGCCGGCGGTCAGGCGGTTGATCTGTCCAGCACGGGCAAACAGCTTGATCTCGCCGAGCTGGAGTTCATGCACATTCACAAGACCGGCGCCTTGATCCGCGCCGCCACGCTGCTCGGCGGCCTGTGCGGGAAACCTCTTACAGCGGCGCAGCGGACTGCCTTGGAGCGTTATTCTCATTGTATCGGCCTCGCCTTCCAGGTGATGGACGACTGCCTTGACGCCGAGGCGGATACCGCGACTCTGGGCAAGACAGCCGGCAAAGATGCCGCCCACGGCAAAGCCACCTACCTCACCCTGATGCCGGCGGCCAAGGCGCGCGCCTACGCTCACTCGCTAGTAGAAGAGGCCTGCACAGCGGTGGCCTGCTTCGGCGATAACGCCCGGAGACTTGTCGAGATTGCGCACTTCATTGTCACGAGGGCTTATTAAGTGAGCGCCCCGGATACCCCCATTCTCGACCGCATCGCCAGCCCGACCGACCTGCGCAACCTCAGCCTAGATGAGCTCCGCACCCTGGCTGGCGAACTACGCAACGACATCATCCACAGCGTCTCGAAAACCGGCGGGCATTTTGCCTCCAACCTCGGCGTAGTCGAACTTACCATCGCCCTGCATCGCGTCTTTGACACGCCCGACGAACGCTTGGTCTGGGATGTGGGCCACCAGACCTACGCCCATAAAATCCTCACCGGCCGCCGCAACCGGATGCCCACCCTGCGCCAGACCGATGGCCTCTCGGGCTTTCCGAAACGCGAAGAAAGCGCATTCGACAGCTTTGTGGCCGGCCATTCCAGCACCTCGATCTCTGCCGCGCTGGGCATGGCCATCGCGGCGAAACGGGCGGGTTTAAACCGCCGCGCCGTAGCCATTATCGGTGATGGCGCAATGTCCGCCGGCATGGCCTTCGAGGCCCTCAACAATGCTGGCGCAGCCGATGCTAATCTCATTGTGGTTCTGAACGACAACGAGATGTCGATCTCGAACAATGTTGGCGCCCTGTCGAATTACCTGACGCGCCTGCTTTCTGGGCGCTTTTACAACACGATGCGCCGCCAGGGCGAAAAGATCCTCGCCACGATGCCGCCGCTCTATGAACTCGCGCGGCGAGCTGAGGAGCATATGAAGGGCATGGTCACCCCCAGCACCCTGTTCGAGGAATTTGGCTTTAACTATTACGGCCCCATCGACGGTCACGACCTGCCGACCCTGATCACCACCCTGGCTAATCTCAAGAAAATGGATGGCCCGCAACTGCTCCATGTCGTCACCAAGAAAGGTAAAGGCTACGAGCCGGCCGAGAGTGAGCCGACCCTGTACCACGGCGTGGGCAAATTCAAGGTCGAGGCCGGCTTCGAGGCGACCACCAACAGCCAACCCACCTATACCGAGGTGTTCGGCCAGTGGTTACTGGACCAAGCCGCAGCCGATCCGCGCCTCTACGCCATCACGCCCGCCATGAGCGAGGGATCGGGCCTCGTCGCCTTTGCCGAACGCCATCCCGACCGCTACTTCGATGTTGGCATTGCCGAGCAGCATGCGCTCACTTTCGCGGCTGGCCTGGCCTGCGAAGGCGTCAAACCCGTGGTGGCCATTTACTCGACTTTCTTACAACGCGCCTACGACCAGCTCATCCACGACATTGCCCTGCAAAACCTGCCCGTGCTGCTCGCCGTCGATCGCGGTGGCTTGGTCGGCGCCGATGGCCCCACCCACGCCGGCGCATTTGACCTGTCCTTCCTGCGCTGCGTGCCCGATCTTCAAGTCCTCGCGCCGCGCGATGCGCTGGACACGAAGCTCATGGTCAAGTGGGCCCTCCAACAGGATGGCGCGGTGGCCATTCGCTACGCCCGGGGCAAGGCCCCCAATATCGGGGCCGAAGAGGGACGGGATATCACACAGGGCGAAATCCTGCGCGAAGGGACAGACGCCACCTTCCTCGTGATCGGCCCCTGCGCCCAGGCCTGCCTCGACGCCGCCGAACGCCTCGCCGCCGAGGGCTATTCCGTCGGCGTGGCCGATGCCCGCTTCGTGAAGCCGCTGGACACGGCGCTGCTCGACAGCCTCCTGGACCGGCCAATCATCACCGTGGAAGAAAACACCCTCGACGGCGGCTTCGGCTCGGCCGTATTGGAATATTTCGCCAACGCGGGCAAGCTCCACGAGCTCCAGATCCACCGCATGGGCATTCCCGACCTATTCAGCGAACAAGCCACCCGCGCCGAACAACTCGCCGCCCACAATCTCCACGCCGAGGGGCTGTACAAAGAGGCCATGGCGGTACTGAAAGAACACGTGGCCAATCCGGTGAACTGAACCGATTGAAGCGGTCGATTTAACGCCAGGCTCGCCCACTGAAATAGATCGCCGACGTTCTGTCATTCCCGCGAATGCGGGAATGACAGCGGCTCTATAAGCCTCAATTTTGATTCCCCACATCAGCACGCCAGCACGCAATGGCCGGTCCTACATCATCCCCTGCCCCTGATACAGGTACTTCTGAAATCCGGCGAAGGTCCGACCGATGTCGTCGGGCTGGCCCAGATCCGCGACGGCGTCCGGAATGGAGTTGTGGTACTTGAGTCGCAGCAGCGGGGCCAGTTTTTCCTGATCCAGTTCGTCCACGCCATCGCTCACATAGTGGTGCAGCACGAAATCGAGGAATTTCTGCTGCTTTGAGCCGAACTGGTCTCGGATAATGTGCCGCGCACGGGTGGCCCGCACTTCGCGGCTCTCGGGTGGCAGCGCATAGGCCACGTGGGCCAATACGTCGAAGAGATCGCTGTTTTCGGCGTCAATAATACGCTGCATCTCGTCCAACTGCTCGCGGCCAAAGCCCTTTTCCGCCAGGGCCTCCAGCAGTTTCTTTCGGGTCGCCGGATCACTCCAGAGACCCCGTAGCTCGGCTTCGTCCATGAAGAAGTCCGGCAGCTTGCCGTAGAGGGCCTCCATGAATTGCCTCGCGGACATGGGTGTGCCGTCGGGGTGCCAGAAAGTGGTACTCATCATGTGCTGGATGCTGCGGGCCTTGCCATCGGCCAGTTTCACCTTGATGGGCTTTCTCGGTGCCTTGTCCTCGCCGTCCTCACCCCCATTTTCAGAATCCTCGGCGGCGCGGGGCGGATGCGGTCGGGCCGAGTCGGCTTCCGGCTCCAGGGGCTCGCCGTCCCACTCGGGATCCATGAAATGGTGGTGGGCTTTCACGAAATCGTAAATCGTGAAGTAATCCTTGCCGTCGTAGAGCCGTGTGCCGCGCCCAATGATCTGTTTGAACTCGATCATGGATCGCACGGGCCGCATCAGCACGATATTGCGGATGTTCCGCGCATCCACGCCCGTGGAAAGCTTCTGTGAGGTGGTCAGGATCGTGGGGATGGTCTTCT
>SXGT01891292.1_pt1 | contig 21098 bp, 13 predicted proteins | sample 3176221 | NCBI WGS metagenome assembly SXGT01 (sample SAMN11356862, study PRJNA531348) | freshwater metagenome | isolation source: freshwater sample F1-120 | place: China: Fuxian Lake, Yuxi | collected 2017-12-25
CGACGTCGGCACGCAGTACCGCTCGGGCATCGACTGGACGAACGAAGCGCAGCGCATCCAGGCCGAGGGCTCGCGCGAGGTCTACGCACGCGCCCTCGCCGAGGCCGCGCGCGGCCCGATCACCACCGAGATCCGCGCTGCCGGCGTCTTCTACTACGCCGAGGATGACCCCCAGCAGTACCTCTCGAAGGTGCCCTGGGGTTACTGCGGACTCGGCGGCACGGGCGTGGCCTTCCCCGGCGAGCGCTGAACGTGAGGCTCACGACCCACACCTTCCACGGCAAGGGCCTGCAACCTGGCTTGTCGTGGGACGATTTCGGCCGGATTCGCAACCTTGCCTATGAAGGACGCGGGACGTGATTGCGGTAGATACTAATATTCTCCTCTACGCCCATCGCTCCGAGTCTCCCTGGCACAACGCCGTGTCTCAGCCAGGTCGGGCTCGGCAGATGGGCCATCCCCTGGCCCTGCGTGCACGAGTTCATCGCCATCGCCACACACCCGCGGGTGTTCGATCCGCCATCTCCGATGGACGATGCCCTCGCCGCATGGGCGAGTTGGCAGAGCGTGCCGAACACGACCTTCCTTGCGGAGACCGAAGGCTACAGCGACGTGCTGGCTGACTTGCTGCGCAACTCGGGTGTCGTGGGCCCACGCATCCATGACGCCCGGATCGCGGCCCTGTGCCTGCTCCACGGCGTCAAGGAGCTGTGGACCGCCGACCGCGACTTCTCGCGCTTCCCGGCGCTCTTCACACGCAACCCTCTCATCTGAGGCAGGCAGCACTTGAGTCTGCATTGCCGCCGGGCATCGTCCGGCGATCCTCGTGTTGATGGCGCAGCGAGGCAATCCACCCCTTTGCGCCGGCCCCGGTTCGGTGGACAGTTCGGGGTTGAGGCTCAGGCAGCACAACGGCACCAACGCCCAGTGCCCTTTGAGGTTCGCGGGCCTTGCAGGCAGCGAACAGCGTCGCGCCCTGCGGTACGCCCGGGGACACCAGCCGTCCCCTCGTCAGTCTTTGCCATTTGTGCGCGCTCTCCGGTCCGGAGAATCGCTGGCGGGTCATGCCTCTGAACGGGCGCATGAGCGAGCCTCGCCGGACGACCGCAGGCCCGCCCGGGTGCCACCCCGCAAGCACATGAGCAGACGCTTCCTTCGCGATCGAACGACACGGCGCGGACACGAATCGCAGCAGCGAACGCGTGACGCCCGGCGACGGCCCTGCCCCAGGTTCGGCGCCCGCAGCGAACGCGGCAGAGGATTCGGGGTCGACGAGCACGGGGCGTTCTGCGACTCTGGGGCGGTTGCGACGCAGCCTCCTCATAGCAGCAGCAGCCCTGAGCCTGCTGCTCGCCGCTGCCGAAATCGCACTGCGCCTGATCATCATGCCCGCGTCTCCGGCAACGCCAACGGTGCCCGCGCCTCCGCCGGGGCTCGCGCAGATCTCGGCCTTGGCAGAGCTCGTCAAGGCACATCAGCGCGGCCTCTTCCGGGGGCAACTCTACGAGACCAACAGCCGCGGTCTGCGTGACCGCGACTACGCGATCCCCAAGCCCGACAGCGTCTTCCGGATCGTCCTGGCTGGCGGCTCGACCACCATGGGCTCGTGGGTAGCCGAGCCCGCGACCTACGGGGCCCTGCTCGAGACCGCCTTGAACCGCACCCGGGACACGCGACGCTTCGAGGTCGTCAACACGGGCCTCGCGGGAGCTACTCTGCAGCACGCGGTCGGCCGCCTGCTGCAGCACGGCCTGCCCTACGACCCGGATCTCATCGTCTACGGCTTCAGTCCGAACGACATCCGGTTTCCGGTGGCCTACCGGCCCTCGGCGACGACGAGCACGCCAGCCGCGCTTGCCTCATCGGGGAGCGCAGTCGTCGACGCGATGCGCCATGCCCGCATCGAGCTCGATTCGATCCGGGCCGGCACCGGGACGTATGCCGCCGAACTCCAGCATAACTATTTCGACAACCCTGCGGCGTGGGCGCTCTTCCTGGAGCAACTCGACGTGCTGGCCGGGCTGGCTGCCCGGGGCCCGCTCTGCGTAGTCGTGCTGCTTCATACTTTGCCATTCTCACTGCACGCCCTGCACCCCTATCGCGCGATCTACCAGCGGGTCGGCGACGCCGCCCGCGAGCGGGGCTTCGCGGTGGCGCCCTCTCTTGATCTTTATATTGATGAAGATCCGCATGCGCTCTGGGCCGCACCGAACGATCCGCACGCCAACGCGCGCTCGCACGCAATCCTCGCCCGGGCACTTGCTCGGGGCCTGGGCCGACTGCCGCGATCCTGCTGGAAGGGCGAGCCCCCGGAGCTTTGATGTCGCAACGGCTCTTCCATCCCGGTCTCGAGGGGTTACGCGGCGTGGCCGTCGCGGTGGTGTTGCTCTTTCACGCCGGTAGTTCGTGGCTGCCGGGAGGCTTCCTCGGCGTCTCGACCTTCTTCACCCTCTCGGGCTTTCTCATCACCGGTCTGCTCGTCGACGAGTGGACGCGGACCGGTGCGATCAGCATGCCGCGCTTCTGGGGCAGACGGCTACGCCGGCTGCTGCCGGCATCCCTGGTCGCACTGGTGGGGATTGCCCTGGGCAGTGTGCTCTTCGCCAACCTGACCCAGAAGGAACGACTTACCGGCGACGGCCTCGCGGCACTCTTCTACGTCTCGAACTGGTGGTTGATCGAAACCGGCGCCGACTACGACAGCCTGATGGGATCGCCACCGGTCATCCAGCACTTCTGGAGCCTGTCCGTCGAGGAGCAGTACTACTTCTTCTACCCGCTTCTGGCTTTTCTTATCTTGCGATTTGGGCGGAGCTCGCGGCGCGTCTTCGCGGGCCTCCTCGGGCTCGGCGTGGCGCTGTCCTTCGGCTGGATGGCATGGCTCGAAACGACCGGCGCCGCTACGGCGCGGATCTACTACGGCACCGACACGCGCGCGGGCGAGCTGCTCGCCGGCGGGGTGCTGGCGCTCGTGCTGGCGGGACGACCGGCCATCCCGACGGCCTGGGCGCACCGTGTCGCGACCGCTTGCGGGATTGCGGGCCTTGCGCTCTCCGCGGTCGGCTGGAGCGTCGCCGGCGTGGACCAGACCGCACTCTACGACGGCGGACTTGCCCTCTACACGCTGGCCACGCTGGGCATCGTCGCCGCCGCGACGCTGCCGTCGGGGCCGGTGCGTGCACTGCTCGCCTGGCCTCCGCTGCGCTGGCTCGGCCGGATCTCCTACGGAGTCTATGTCTACCACTGGCCCATTTTTCTTTGGGTGGACAACGACTTCGCGCGCATCCTGCTGACGTTGTTGGTCGCCGACCTCTCCTACCGCTTCCTCGAAGAGCCCATTCGCGCCGGCCGGCGGGTTCTCGGCGCGTGGCGACTGATCCTGCCTCCGGCCGCCATCGCCGCGGTTGCGACGGTGCTGGTCGTGGCCGGGCCGCGCGAGTCCGCACCGCCGATCGAGATCGCCCCGGCGACAGCGCAGATGGACGCCTCCCCGCCCAGGCTACGCATTGCAGTCGTCGGAGACTCGCTGGCACGCGATGTCGCCAACGGCCTCAAGCTCTGGGGCGAGCGGAGCGGCCTCGCCGACATCGAAAATCTGGCTCTGCCCGGCTGCGGACTCGCGCAAGGGGCCTGGCCGGACACTTTCTCGGGCAAGCGCTCGAGCTGCGACGCCTGGCCGGAGATGGCGCGTGCGCGACTCGGCACATTCCACCCTGACGTCGTGGTGGCGGTCACGGCGGGCTGGGATCTTCAAGCGCGAGAGCTGCCCGAGTGGGGCGGGCCGAAGATCATCGGCAACCCACTCTTCGATGCCTGGCTCATCGAACAATACGCTTCGGTCCACGCACTGGTGCGTGAGGCTGGCGCGCGGCTCGTGTGGATCACCACTCCCTGTCTCGAGGATCCGCTCGGACGCAGCGATGGCGTCTGGGATCCGCGCCGCCTTCGCCGCATGAACGACCACGTGCTTCCGGCCGTCGCTGCCGGGCGAGAGGAGTCGTTCTCCATCCTCGATCTCGAGAACACGATCTGCCCCAACGGCCAGTACGCGCGCTCCATTCACGGTATTGAAAACTTTCGTCGTGACGGCGTGCACTTCTCCGGACCGGCGCAGCTCTGGGTCGGCAACTGGATCGGCGAGCATCTCCTGCCCCAACCGACAGCGCCCGAGACGGCAGAGGAACTGCTCGCCCGGACCTCGACTGCGCCCGTCGACTTCGCAACACGGATCCTGCCGATCTTCGAACGCCGCTGCTACGACTGTCACGGCCAGAGCAAGCGCAAGGGCGGCCTGAGCCTGACCAGCCGCAAGGAGGCCTTCACCCCCGGCGACTACGGGGTGGAGGTGCTTGTCCCCGGGGACAGCGACATGAGCTACCTCTTCGAGCGCATCAGCACCGCCGACGCCGAGGAACGCATGCCACACGAGCGCGAGCCTCTGCGTCGGTCAGAGATTGAATTGATCCGGCGCTGGATCGACGAGGGAGCCGACTGGCCCGAGGATGAGGGGCCACGCAGTCACTGGGCTTACCGGCTTCCCGCGCTGCCGCCGGTACCGCCGACGAAGCGGGCCACCGGACGTACCACGCACCCGGTCGATGCTTTCATCGACGCGCGCCTCGAGCAGGTCGGTATGACGCGCAGTCCACGCGCACCCGCCACGACCCAGATCCGCCGGCTCTATCTCGACTTGATCGGCCTGCCACCGAGCCCCGGCCAGGTTGCGGCGTTCGTCGCAGACCCCTCCGATGGTGCCTACGCGGCCGTCGTCGAATCCCTCTTGCAGTCACGCCATTTTGGCGAGCGGTGGGCCGGACCGTGGCTCGACCTGGCGCGCTACGCCGACTCCGACGGGCACCAACGTGACCAGATGCGTTCGATCTGGCCCTATCGAGATTGGGTCATCGACGCGATCAACGCCGACATGCCGTTCGACCAGTTCACCGTCGAGCAGCTTGCGGGTGACCTGTTGCCCAGGAGCGATTTCAGGAAGCAGCTCGCCACCGGCTTCCATCGCTGCGCCAAGACAAATCTGGAAGTCGGCGTCGATCCCGAGGAAGACCGCAGCGCTCAGGTGATCGACCGCGTGAACACGACTGCTGCGACCTGGCTCGGCCTCACCTTCGAATGCGCCCAGTGTCACGATCACAAATTCGATCCGCTGACACAGCGCGAGTACTACTCGCTCTTCGCGTTCTTCAACAATACGCCGATCGAGACAGCCCGGATCTCGGACGAAGGAGTCGCGCTTCGGGCGGCGGGGCCGGCGCTCTTCATCCCCGACGATCAACAATTCGCGGCTCGGCGCAAGGCGACGATCGAGCAGATCGCCGCCGAGGGTGCGCGCCTGCAGGCCCGGGTAGCTCAGAGCCGCTACGACGAGTGGCGCCAGCGCGTCGCCCGCGCGGCGAGCCGGTCGGTGCGCTGGAAGGTTCCGGTAGTGACGTCGTTTCGCAGCACCAGCACGGCCCGTCATGCCGTACGCGAGGATGGCTCGGTCCTCATCTCCGGCAGGCCAACCGGAGAGGCCCTGCACACGCTGATCGTTCAGACCGAGCTTGCACGGATCACGGCCGTGCGACTCGAGATCCTGCCCGAAACCGGCGCGCCGGGTTCGCGAGCCACAACGCCGGTGCTGCTGAGCGAGTTCCGCCTGCTGCGTCTCCCCACAGGGTCAGCCGCCGCCGATCCCGAACGGATCCCTCTGTGGACGGCGCTCGCCGAGGGCGAGAAAACCTCCGGCCGGCCGGAGGTAGCCGCCATCGACGATGCCCCGGGCTCCGACTGGTCCGTTGCAGCCGGCGCGGCCAGCCAGGCCGTCTTCTATACCGAGGAACCGGTAGCCGTGACCGGCCCAATCGTGGTCGAGTTCGAACACGACAATCTGCTCGGCGGCTCGGTGCGACATTTCCGCCTCTCGTTCACCGGCGACGATATCGAAGCCCTGGTGCTGCCGCTCGAGTTGCAGCACTACCTCAAGGATGGCTCTCGGGCCGGCCCGGCCGAGAGCGCTCTGCGCCAGATCCACGCCCGCGGTGGCAGCGAGACCATGCGCCGCCTACCGCGGCTCGCCACGATGCTGGCGCGGGTTGCGCCCGCCACGACTCCCGTCATGAACGAGCTCACCGAGCCACGGTCGAGCCATTTGTTCAACCGTGGCAACTTCCTCACGCCCGGCGAGGCAGTGTCGCCGGACACGCCAGCCTTCCTGCACGCCTTTCCGGACGACGCTCCACGCAACCGTCTCGGATTCGCCCGCTGGCTCGTGGATCCGGCGAATCCACTATTTGCGCGAGTCGCCGTCAACCGCTGGTGGGCCGAGATCTTCGGCACGGGTCTGGTCTCGACCCCCGAGGACTTCGGCATCCGGGGAGCTCGGCCGAGCCATCCCGAACTGCTCGACTGGCTTGCCGTCGAGCTGGGCGAGCACAGCTGGTCGAGGAAGCACATCGTGCGCTTGCTCGTGCTCTCGGAAACATATCGTCAATCGAGCGTAGTCGACCCAGCCCAGCTCGCGGCCGACCCTGACAACCGCCTGCTGGCGCGTGCGCGGCGGCGACGTCTTCCGGCCGAACTGATTCGCGACAACGCGCTGGCCGTGAGCGGCCTGCTCTCGGACCGCGTCGGCGGACCTCCGGTCTACCCGCCCCAGCCGCCCGATCTCTGGCGCCACGACGGCGCCTTCGGGCTCCGCTACCGTGCGGTCAAGGGCTCTGATCGCTTCCGGCGCGGAATCTACGTCGTGCGCCGCCGCACGTCACCCTATCCAAGCTTCACCAACTTTGACGCACCGGATCGGAACGTCTGCGCCGTGCGACGGCCAGAGACCAACACCCCCTTGCAGGCCCTGACCCTCCTGAACGACGAAGCCTACGTCGAGGCGTCACTCGCGCTGGCCGAGCGTGTATTGCGCGAGGCGCCCGGCCAGCAGGATACCGAGCGTCTGGCCTTCGCGATGCGACTCGTACTGGCACGGGAAGCCACCGCCGAAGAGTTCGAGAGGCTGGCCACCCTGCTCGCTGCGGAGAGGGATCGTCTCAGCGAAGATCCACGCGCCGCCTCGATCCTGCTCTCGGCCCCGGAGGGCTGGAGACCATCGGGCGAGCACGATCCGGCCGAGCTCGCGACATGGTTCTTCGTCGCCAATGCGATTCTGAACCTCGATGAGACGATGAACCGGACCTGAGGCAAGCGATGCCGCCCAAATACCCCCCGACCTCTCCGGCCTCTCCGGCCGACCGGCTCACGCGGCGAGACCTGCTCGGGCGCGCCGCGCGCGGCGGTGTCGCCCTGCTGCTGCCTTCACTCATCGGACAAACCAATCTCGGCCACGCGATGCCCGTGCCCGACAGATTCGCGACTCGCGGCCCTGCGCGCGCCAAGCGCATCATTTACATCAATCTCGTGGGCGGGGCGTCCCACGTCGATCTCTTCGACCCGAAACCCCTGCTCGCCCACCAGCACGGCAAGCCCTGTCCCGACGAGCTCTTCCGCGGCAAGCGCTTCGCCTTCATTCAGCAGCGTCCGTCGCTGATGGGAAGCCCCTGGTTCTTTGCACCGAGCGGGAAATCGGGAATTCAGATCTCCTCGCTGCTGCCGGGCCTGCGCACCATCGCCGACCGGATCACCTTGATCCGTTCGATGACGACCGACGAGTTCAACCACGCGCCAGCGCAACTTTTGTTGCAGACCGGCATCGGGCGCAGTGGTCGGCCAAGCATCGCGGCCTGGCTCGACTACGCGCTCGGCAGCGAGAATCCCGATCTGCCCCACTCGGCCGTGATCGTCCGGGGCAACTACCCCGGTGCGGGTGGCGCGCTCTGGGGAAGCGGCTTCCTGCCAAGTGTCTACCAGGGCGTCGAGTTCAGAAACTCGGGCCCACCCGTGCTCTTTCTCGCCGATCCACCGGGCGTTCCGCGCTCGAGCCGCCGGCGAGTCGTCGATACGGTCATCGCCCTCAACGCGCTCCAGTTCCAGGCGGTCGGCGATCCGGAGATCGATGCCCGTTCGCGACAATACGACCTGGCGTATCGCATGCAGACGTCGATCCCCGAGGCGACCGATCTGACACGCGAGCCCGAGGGAACACGGACCCGCTACGGCGTCCGTCTCGGCGAATCTAATTTTGGCAACGACTGCATGATCGCACGCCGCCTCGTCGAGCGCGGCGTGCGCTTCGTCCAGCTCGTCAACTCAGGGTGGGACCACCATGAGCAGATCGCGAACGAGCTGCCAAGGAAGTGCCGCGAGATCGACCGAGGAGCGACCGCCCTGGTCGAGGATCTGGCCGAGCGGGGGCTCCTCGCCGACACCTTGGTGGTCTGTGCGACCGAGTTCGGACGCACGCCGATGTCGCAGACGATGGGCGGTACGGGGGCCAAGGTGATCCCCGGGCGCGACCACCAACCCGGCGCCTTCAGTGTGTGGGTGGCCGGCGGCGGCTTCAAACCGGGGATGGCCTACGGCAAGACCGATCCGTGGGGCGCCTCCGTAGTCTCGGATCCGGTCCACGTCCACGACCTGAACGCGACGCTCCTGGCGTGCCTCGGCCTCGACCACGAGCGCCTGACCTACTTCTTCCTCGGCCGGGAGCACCGGCTGACCGACGTCCACGGGCGGGTGGTCCAGGCCCTGCTCGCCTGAGATCCGGCCGGCCCGACCGCAGATCGGTGCCCCCCGCCACTTCATTTCCCCTCCCGCCAACCGATAGAAGGAGCACGGCCGGGCGCGCCCGGATCGCGACGTTCCCCCCTCCGACACTGGCGACGCGGCTCCCCCGACCGAAATGAATCCCAAGTGGTGGCCGACACGCAGGTGGCGGCACGGAGGCTCAAGGTGAAGGACGTTCGCATTCTCGTTCCCTCGATCGGTCACCCGACCCGGCCCTCGCTGGTCGAGGCGTTCCGCTCCGAGGACGACCGCCATCGCGTGCGCGTGATCGGGGCCGACATGGATGCCGAGGGCATCGGTCCCTACGTCGCCGACGAGTTCGTACAGGTGCCGGGCCGTTCCGACCCGCGCTACATCGACCGCATCCTCGAGATTTGTCGCGACAAAAAAATTGACATCTACTACGCGCTCGGCGAGGAAGAAGCGATCGCCTCGGGTGAGCGCATGGCCGAGTTCCGCGCCGCGGGAGTCGCCGTCATCCAGCCGGGCGATCCCGAGATGCTGCGCATCTCGTCCAACAAGGCGCGCTACCACGAGTTCTTCCGCGAGCGCGGCATCCCCCATGCCGGCTTCGCCTCGGTGCGCAGCTTTGCGGAGATCGAGCCGACGCTGCGCCGCATGGGCTTCCCCGAGATCGACGTCTTCCTCAAGCCCGCCGTCTCCAAGGGCGGGCGCGGCGCGCGGCTCGTGACCGCACGCGAAGGCAAGGATGTCGGCGCCGACGTGCGCGCCGCCGGCCAGCCGGTGCAGACGATCGAGCAGGCGCTGGAGGATTTCCGCCCGCAAGCCGGGCCGGGCTTCCCCGAACTGATTGCCATGGAGTACCTGCCCGGCACCTACTACAGCATCGACGTGCTCTCGCGCGACGGCGAGGTGCTCTACGCCGTGCCCAAGATCCGCGTGCGGGGCACCGCCAGCAACACCACGGTCGGTCAGGTCGACCTCAACCCGGCAACCATTGATATGGCGCGCCAGGCCTGTCGCGCCTTCGGCTTCAGCTACCTGCAGAACTACGAGATGAAGCTCGACCGCAACGGTGAGCCGCGCATCTACGACATCAACCCGCGCGGCGGCACGTCACTCATCCTGTGCAAGGCGGCCGGCGCCAACATCGCCTGGTTCGCCGTGCTGATGGCGCTCGGCGAACCGATCCCCAAGGTCGAGATGAAAGATGGGGTACGGATGCTGCGCCACTACCGCGAGTTCTTCGATCAGCGGCCCGTGGTCCGCTGAAGGGCACGCGCTCACCGCCGCAACCATGCCGCGCCAACCGTGAACCGACTCGCCGATCTCGAGGTCGTCGCTTTCGACCTCGACAACACCCTCTACGACGAGGGCCTCTACTACGAGGCCGCGTTCGAGCGGATCGCGCCCTGGCTCGCCGAGCACTCGGGTCGGGACACTGCCCGTGTGCGGGCGCGCCTGCGCGCGATCCTCCGCGACAAGGGAAAACATTACCACTACCTCTTCAGCGATATTCTGACCGAGCTCGGACTCGACCCGAAAGGCGATCTGCCAGCAGTGCTCGACCTGTTTCGCGAGGTGACGCGCCGGCTCGAACCCTTTCCGGGGGTGCCCGCGCTGCTCGGCGACCTGCGCCGACGCTATCGGCTGGGCCTCATCACTGCGGGCCAGCGCCGCTTCCAGGAGCGCAAGATCGAACTGCTCGGCATCGCACCCTTCTTCGAGGAGATCGTGTTCTCCTCCACCCTGCCCGAGAGCAAGCCGAGTCCCATGCCCTTCCGCCATCTGCTCGAACGAATGGGGGGCGTGGCGCCGGAGCGCGCCGTCTATATTGGCGACAACCCGCTCTTCGACTTCCGCGGCTCGCGCGCCATCGGCATGCGCACGGTACGGGTGCACAACCCCGAGCTCGACGGCCTCGCGACGGCGCCTGCCGATGATGCCGAGATCCATGTGGAATGCGTCGGAGACGTGCGTGCCTTGCTGCTCTGAGCCGGCCCGCCGGCACCGAATCGTCGCGGGCACAACCGCCGGGGCCACTTCGACCGTTGCCCGGCCCGCCCGGTCTGACCTACGATGCCGCCGCGGGCAGAAGCCTGCCCTTGCGGGAAACCGTGCGGGCGTGCCCTCATCCGCCATTCATTCCATCTCGTTCACGTTCATCCGTTCATGAAGAAAGCTCTCCTGATCTCGTACCGCTTCCCGCCGCAGGGCGGCGGCGGCGTCCAACGGACGCTCAAGTACGTAAAGTTTCTGCGCGAGCACGGCTGGGAGCCGGTCGTGCAGACGGCACGCGGCCCGGTCTGGCCGGTCTGGGACGAGAGTCTGCTCGCCGAGGTCCCCGCCGGTGTCGCGATCCATCACACGCCCGTGCTCGAGCCCGAGCGCCTCGAGAAGCTCGCGCTGGCTGCACTGCGGCCCCTGTTCGCACGCCCGCGCCGCAGCGGCGCACGGGGCGCCGCGACACCGCTTGCCGCTTCGGGCGCCCCAACCTCCCCCCGGCCGCGCAAGGCCAAGGCCCCGCGTCCCCATCCCCTGCGCCAGCTTCGCGACTGGATCTACGGCCGCATCTTCGTGCCTGACCCGCAGAGGGTCTGGGGCCCGCTCGCCGTCGCACATGGAATCATGATCGCGCGTCGCGGTGGCGCCGATCTGATCTACACCTCTTCGCCACCCAACTCGGTCCACTCGATCGGCGGCCGAATCGCCCGCCGACTTGGCCTGCCCTGGGTCGCCGACTTCCGCGATCCGTGGACCGACGGGCCGCGCCGCCGTCGCTCGTACGCCGGGAATCCGCGCCGGGAGAAGCGTGAGGCCGCGCAGGAGAGCTGGGTCATGCGCCACGCCGATCGCATCGTCGTCAGCGCCCCGGCGCTGCGCGAACGCTTCCTCGAGAAGTACGACTTTCTGCTTCCCGAGCGCGTCCACGTTCTGACCAACGGCTTCGATCGCGACGACCTCGTCGCCAGCGAGCGCGAGCAGAGCGGCCTCGAGCCCGGACTCTTTCACCTCACAGGCACTGGCAACATCGAGGCGATGATCGACATGACGCCCTTCTTCGAGGGCGTCGCCGAGGCGTGTGCCGAACACCCCGAGCTCGGACGGGGCCTGCGCGTCAATCTGGTCGGCGCGAAGAAAGGCCAGTGGGACGCCGTGATCGCACGCCTCGGGCTCAGCGAGCGCGTCCGCTACACGGGCTGGGTGTCGCACGCACGCGCGATCCGCTTCCTGCGCGACAGCCAGATGCTGCTCATGTGCCAGCTCGTCGAGGAAGGCGGTGGTGGGGAGAAGCTCTCGGGCAAGTTCTTCGAGTACCTCGCGACCGGAAAGCCGGTGCTGGCGCTGACCGTGCCGGGCCTCACGGCAACGATCCTGCGCGAGACCGGCGTGGGCCACATCCACGCTCCGGCCGACAAGGAAGGAATCAAGGCCACGCTGGTGCGTGCCTTCGCGACGCGCTCGGCGAGTCCGGAGAGCGATCCCACCGTGGTCGCCCGCTTCGACCGCCGCATCCTGGCAGGTCAGCTCGCCGCTCTCTTCGACGAGGTGCTGGCCGAGCGTGGGCGGGCAGGCCGTCTCCCCGCCGTAGCCACCCCCGATCCAGCACAGGCTCGGGAAAGCGCGGGAAGCGTCGGTTCGCCAGCGACCTGGACGGATCCGCACGCGACGAGTGGAGGAATACAACCGTGACCACACGCGACGCACGGGAGCGCATCCCGCCTGGCTCCAGCGCGCAGACCAGCCGAGGAGCGCCCTCGGTTTATCATGGCTTGATACGAGCGAAGTTGCCCGCCAGTGCGAGCGCGCAGGCTCGCCGGAGGAGGCCCTCGTGAGCGCTCGCGGTTTGTCCCCGACGGTGCTCGTCACCGGCCCCGGCGGCTACGTCGGCAGCGCAATCGTGCTCGACCTCGCACGACGCGGCGCGCGCGTGCGCGGCTTTGGGCACGGCCGCTCGTTCGAGGCACTGCGTGGTCGGGCGGCGACAGCGATCGAATTGATCGAAGGTGATCTCGGCGACGAACGCGCCCTCGGTGCCGCCATGGCTGGCGCCAACGCCATCGTCCACACCGCATCGTTCGCCGGCGAGCGCGCCTGTCAGCGCGACAAGCCCGGTGCTGTGCGAACGATCACCCGCGGCACCCGGCTGGTCATGGACGCGGCACGGGCGGCAGGTGTGGCCCGGATCGTCCACCTCTCGACCTACGCCGTCTACTCGACCTTTGCCGAGCGCGAGCTGCCGCTGCGCGAGGACGACCCGCTCCTGCCCGATGACCTCTACGGCACGCTCAAGGCCGAAGCCGAGTGGGAGGCCGCGCGCGCCGGCGCCACGATCCTTCGTCTTACCAATGTCTTCGGCCAGGGCTCGGGTCTGGTCGTCAAGACTGACGTCATGGGTCATTTCCTGCGTGCCGTGGAGAACGGCGCGCCGATCAAGACCTTCGGCGGCGGCCGGCAAGGCATCGAGTTCGTGCACATCGACGATGTCTGCCGGGTCGTGGCGAGCCTGCTCGACCTGGAAGGTGGCACACTCGCCAGCAACGGCGCGACGGCAGCGGGCCGCTCGCTCGTCGTCAATGTGGGATCAGGGCGCGCGACTCCGATCCGCGACGTCGCCGAGATCTTCCAGCGCAGCGCACATGCCGAACTCGGCCGCGCGATCGAGATCGTCGACGAGCCCGCTCCGGCCGACAAGCTCTGGCCCGACCGCTGGACCTCGATCGAGCGCGCCCGCGAGCTCTGGCCCTGGTATCCGCTGCGTTCGCTCGAGGACGGTATCCGCGAACTGGTGCGCGGCCTCGGCGCTCGGAAGGAACCATGAGGCGGCAACGAGCGCCCAGACGCACGCCGGGGTGCCGAGTGCGACGGACCGCGTTCGCCGGCCAGGCCGGAGGAGTCAAGGAATGAGCAGGAACATCACCCCCCTGGAGCCCGTCCAGGTCGCGAAGCCTTTCTTCCCGGCCGAGGACATCGACTGGATCACACGCGAAATCCGCAGCGTGCTCGAGAGCGGCATGCTGATGCAGGGCAAGTGGGTAGGCGCCTTCGAGGAGGCGTTTGCCGAATACTGCGGCACGCGCTTCGCGCGCAGCGTGAACTCCGGCCTCTCGGCATTGATCGGGTGCCTGTCGTACTTCGACGTGCGCGAGCGCGAAGTTCTGGTGCCCACCAACACTTTTCTTGCGTCGGCCAATGCCGTGCACTGGGCCGGCGGACGGCCGGTGTTCGTGGACATCGACCCCGGCACGCTCTTGATCGACATCCGTGACCTCGAGCGCCGCATCACCGATCGCACCGCGGGCCTGGTTCTCGTGCACGGCAACGGTCTGATCCCGCCCGATCTGGAGGAAATCGTCGCTCTCTGCCGGGCGCGGGGCCTCTTCGTGCTGGAGGATGCGGCTCACGCCGCCGGCTCGAGTCAGCGCGGGCGGCGGGCCGGTTCGCTCGGGGAAGCTGCCGCGTTCTCGATGCTGGCGACCAAGATCATCACCTCGGGCGGCGAGGGTGGTATGGTCACGACCGACGACGAGGCCCTCGCCGATCGCATCACCAGCCTCCGCTTCCACGGCGAGGACAAGACCCGTGGCATCCAGGATCGCATTGGATGGAGTTGGCGCATGACGGAGATCCAGGCGATCGCCGGACTCGCTCAGGTGCGCCGACTCGATCAGATCGTCGATCTCCGTATGCGTGTGGCTGCCCGCTACGACGACGCCTTCGGACGGCTCGAACGTGTCCGGCCGTTGCCGCTGCCCGCCGGCGCGCGCAACGCCTACTACAAATATCCGCTCTGGCTCGCGCCCCCGCTCGATCGCCAGCAGGTCAAGGTCCGACTCGATGCCGAGTTCGGGGTCAAGTCGGGCACGGCTTACTGGCCGCCCTGCCACCTCCAACCCGCCTATCGCGACGCCTTCGGCCACCGCGAGGGCGACTACCCGGCAGCCGAAGGGGCGCTCGCACAAACCATCGCGCTGCCGATCCACTGCGATCTCACCGACGAAGAGATCGAGCGCGTCATCGCCGCCGTGACGGCGGTCTGCGGATTCTGAGGAGACAGAAGTGAACGGATCGGATCGCCAGCCGGGGTTCCTCGGCATGATCGCGCGGGGTGCCCTGCTCGGCGCGCTCTGCATCGGGCTCTACGGCGTCGCCGAAGCGATGGTCAACGAGATGGTCGGCCTCACGCAGCCACTCCGTCTCTGGATCTTCATCGTCGCCATCTACGCCGTCCTGGGTACGGGCGGCGGAGCGCTCGCGGCCGTCGTTGCCTGGCTGCTGCAGAGACTCGCGCCGACGCTGCGCGCCGATGCGCTCACCGTTGGCGCGATCTGGTCGGGCTGGACCCTGATCTACCTCGGCCTGCCCATCAACGACCGCTACCTGCCCGGTCTGCTGCACCCGAAGAGCCTCGCGGTGAACGGGCTGGTCACGCTCCTCTGCGCGGGCCTGCTCTTCGCCGTCCATCACCTGTTGAGGCCGCGCCGCGGATTGCACTTCCTGTTCGGCGTGGCCGCGCTCTCGCTGGGCTGGGGGCTTCTGCTCGCTGGTGGATTCTATGTGGACATGTTCGTCGCCGGTTCCAGCGAGGCCACCATCGGACCAGCGAAAGCTGGCGCCGTGGTGGTCGCCGGCGCACTGGCGCTGTGGGCACTGCTGGACCGGGCGGCCGGCTCGCTCACCGGCCGCCGGCCGTTGCCGGTGGGCCTGGTCGCGCTGGCCATTGCCACAGCAGGGTTTCTCGTTGGCGGCAATCTGATCCGCCACAGCAACAGCCCGCGCATCACGCCGATCGCCGAGGGCAAGGGTCGGCCCAACGTCATCTGGCTCGTGACCGACACCGTACGCGCCGACCATCTCGGTATTTATGGCTACGACAAACCGACTTCGCCCCGCCTCGACCAGCTTGGCCAGGGCGGCGTGGTCTTTGAACAGGCCATCTCACAGGCCCCGTGGACAATCCCGAGTCACTGGCAGATGGTCACGGGCCGCTACGCCGCCGGCAAGAGCAAGGTTCTCGGCGAGGAGTTCCAGACCTTCGCCGAGATCGCCAAGCTGAACGGCTACGATACCGCCGGTTTCTTTGGCAACTACTCGCTCGGCCGTCGCTCGGGTTTCTCGCAGGGACTCGACATCACGGTCGACGGCCCGGTGATGATCTTCTTCCACAAGCTCTTCGACAAGCTACCGCTCGTGGGCTGGCTCTATTCATCGGGACTGGTCCCCGGCGACGCGATCCTGCGCTGGCTGCACCGCCACACCTTCCTCGAGGGTGAATCCGTGCGCTCGAACATCCTGGTGGATCACGCCATCGAGTGGATCGGCGAACGCCAGGACGGCAAGCCTTTCTTCGTGCTCATGAACTTCATGGACGCGCACGACGCCTACGATCCCCCCGAGCCCTTCCGCTCGCGCTTCGCGCCCGGAATTGATCCATTGCTTGGCTTCGTGCGCTTCGATTCCGAGGAAGGCGAGTCGATCGACTCCGACACCTTCATCCGTGATGTGCTGCCGCGTCTCGAAGAGCCCGATTGGAAGGACATCGTCGCCCTCTATGACGGCGAGATCGCCTTCCTCGATAGCCAGATCGGCCGCCTGCTCGACTATCTCGAAGAGAAGGGCCTCGCCGGGGACACGATCGTGGTGCAGACCTCCGACCACGGCGAACTCTTCGGCGAGCACGGGCTGGCCTACCATTTCAAGTCGCTCTCCGAGGAAGAGACCCACGTCCCGCTGCTGCTGCGCTACCCACGCGGGCTCGAGGCCGGCCGCCGCGTGCCGACCCCGGTCGAGCTCAACGATATTGTCCCGACCCTGGTCGAGCTCGCCAGGCTCGAGGGCGCCGAGGCCGGCGATGGCTCGAGTCTGGTCGCACTGGCACGCGGCGCTGCGCCGGGCAGCGACGACGACATCGTCTTCACCTATCTCGTGCGTGCGCCACGCGGCCGCTTCCCGCACACCAAGCCGGGCCATCTGCTGGGCGCGCGCAGCGGCGGACGCAAATATGTCTGGTCCTCGGGTGGAATGCACGAGATCTACGATCTTGACGCCGATCCCAAGGGGCACCGCAACCTCCAGGACAAGGGCGGCGACGCGGGTGAACTGCCCGCCCGGCTCTCCTCGTGGCGCTCACGGGTGCAGCTCGAAGAGATCGAGGAAGAGAAGATGGACCGCCTCACCCGCGAGAAGCTGAAGGCTTTGGGCTACATCGACTGAGGACAGGCAGGCACCCGGCGGCGCGATCGTGCCACACTCACATGCCGTCGTGGACCAGGAGGTCGTGATCGCCGCGGAGACAGAAGCGCGCCACGAACCAGCCCGCTACGAAGCCGCCGATGTGCGCGCCGTGGGCGACGCCCACATCGGATGAGGTGAAGAGCCAGGGCAACACGTTCTCGATGACCAGATAGAGACCGAGCACGAGTCGGGCCGGCACCAGGAACTGCTGCAGGAAAAAGGGAGGCAGCAACCATAACATACGAACTTGATTGCGCGGAAAGAGGACGAAGTAGAAGCCGAGGATGCCCGAGATTGCGCCTGACGCACCGACCATCGGCACCGGCGAGGACGACGCCGAGAACCAGTGGAAGAGCGTCGCCACCACCCCGCCGCCAAGGTAGGCCGCGAGGAATCCCGGGCGACCGAGCCGGTGCTCGATATTGTTCCCGTAGATCCAGAGGAAGAGCATGTTGCCGGCGAGATGCGCCAGGCCGGCGTGCAGGAACATCGAACTCAGCAACGTCCGGAGAGCGGGCGCGTCGGGGCGGAAGCCCCACCGGAAGACGAAGAGATCCCAGTCCGTGAGTTGGTGCGTCAGTGCGGCGACCTGTGCTTGCGAACCGAGCGCGGGCGAGATGCTGGTCAAGTACTCGCCGACCAGCGGGCTCGCGAGATCAGGTCGCGTCTCGGAGAGTGGCAGCCCGAAGAAGATCCACACCGCGAAGTTGATCGAGATCAGTAACCAGGTCAGCCACGGGCGATGCCCCGGCGGATTCGGCCAGTCGCCGATCGGGAAGATCACGCCGGCCGCTCACCAGCCGGGAGGTCGAGCACGACACGCAGGCCCGGTGCGGCGTCCTCGAGACGCACCGTGCCACCGTGCAGAACGGCGACCGCGCGCACCAGACTCAGGCCAAGACCACTGCCGGGCGTCGAGCGGCTCGGATCGAGCCGACTGAAGCGCTCGAGCGCGCGGTTGCGAAAGATTTCGGGGATTCCCGGGCCGTCGTCGGCAACCACGAATTCAATACGTTCCACCCGGGCCCGCGCGGTGACCACGATGCGACCGCCACGTGGAACGTATTTGAGTGCGTTGTCGAGCAGATTGCCGAGCGCACGCGAGAGCAGCTCGCGGTGGCCGCGCAGGCGCGCGCCCTCGAACGTCCCGAGCTCCAGCGTGAGCCCGGCCTCCTCGGCGAGCGGCTCGTAGAGCTCGCAACCGCCGCGCGCCAGCACCTCCAGCTCGATCTCCTCGAATCCCCCGCTGGGCAGGCCCGATTCGGCGAGCGCGATGGTGAGAATCTCGTCGATCAGGAAGAGCACCCGATCGACGTCGCCGAGCGCCGCTTCGACGACCGCGCGCTCGATGCCGCGAGCCGTGCCCGTCGCGGTGCTCGCACTCACGCGACCTGCGTCACCGCTCGCGCCCTGAGCCCCGCCCTCCTGCCCTGACTCGATCAGGGCCAGTTCGAGCCGGCCGCGCAAGCGCGTCAGCGGGCTCCGCAGATCGTGCGCGATCTCGTCGGAGACGGCCCGCATCGCTTCCATCACTGCCGCGATCCTGTCGAGCATGTTGTTCAGATTGGCCGAGAGCTCGCCGAATTCGTCGTCGCTGGTCGCCCCGGGCATCCGGCGGTCGAGTGCGCCGGCGAGAATCGCCTCGCTCTCGCGGTTGATCTGATCGAGCCGGGCCGATACACGCCGACTGAGCAGGGCACCTCCGGCGACGCCGATGGTCACGGTGAGCGCCAGCGCGGCCAGAAAGACGCGGCCGACGAGCGCACGGAACTCGTCGTGCGCGGCCAGGTTGCGGCCGACGAGCAGGCGCCTCCCGCCGGGCAGGGTCACGACGCGAGCCCGCACCGTGCCCGTTGCGGGATCGACGCCAAGCGGAAACTCGAGAAGATCGTCGCGGCCCCCTGGCGCCCCTTCGCCCACCAGCGGCGCGGCCCACTCGAGCAGCCGCTTGCCCGCCTCTGCGGCACCTGGCCGCCCCGGCCAGCGGCGAAGATTACCGGCAATCCACTCGAAGCGATCGCTCGCCACCATCACGACCGTGGTGGCGCCGGGCGTGTAGAGCGTGACGCGCTCGACGACCGCTGCCATCTGGCCGGGCGGCAGTGCTGCGAGCCGCTGGCGCAGCAGGTCGGTATCGCGCCCGATGGCGGCATCGAGGCGCTCGTCCTGGCGCGCCAGCAGCCAGGTGTAGAGCCCGCCCAACATGCCGCTGGTCGCAAGCGAGAAGACCAGCACGTGCAGCATCGTCGAGCGGAAAATCAGGCTGCGGCGTCGCCGCCGGCGACCCCGAGGCGCGGCAGGTGCCGTCGTGGTCGGCGCGGCTGCGGCTCGGGCAGCCGGCGCCTGCCCGGCCGGAGCAAGCGCCGCACGACTCGCACTCAGGCTTCGCCTCATGGCCGCGCTCAGCCCTCGCCCGTGGCATCTGGCGCCACGTGGTTCGCATCCCGGACTCGCCTCGTGCCCACGCTCTCAGCCCTCGCTCGGATCGGCACGCAGGCGATAGCCCGCACCGCGCACCGTATCGAGCAATTGTTTTTCGCCGCTCGCATCGAGCTTCTGCCGGAGCCGGCTGATGTGAACGTCGATCACGTTGGTGCGCGGATCGAAGTGATAGTTCCACACACCCTCGAGCAGCATGGTGCGGGTCACGACCTGCCCTGCCCGCCGGGCGAGGAACTCGAGGATCGCCCACTCGCGCGGTTTGAGGTCGAGCTCACGCGTGCCCCGGCGGGCGCCACGCCCGAGCAGATCGAGCACGAGATCGCCCACCCGAAGTTCGGTCTGCACGGGCTCGCCATGGCCACGCCTCGTCAAGGCTTCGAGCCGGGCAAGCAACTCGGAGAAGGCGAAGGGCTTGACGAGGTAATCGTCGCCTCCGGCCCTGAGCCCGGCAACCCGGTCCTCGACGCTGCCGCGCGCCGAGAGGAAGAGGACCGGGATGCGGATGTCGTTGCGGCGCAGCGCCTCGACGATCGAGAGCCCGTCGAGGCCGGGCAGCATCCGATCGACCACCAGCGCATCAAAGGGTCCGCTCACCGCGAGGGAGAGTCCCTTGGGACCGTCACTGGCACGATCGACCATCCAGCCGCTCTCACGCAGGCCCTTCTCGACGAAACGCGCGGTCTCGTCGTCGTCTTCGATCACCAGCACGCGCACCTGACACCGCCGTCCCGGCCCAACTCTCGCAACAGGCCGCCGCCAGCGCAAAGATCCGCAACTGCGGACGGCACCCGCCAGCCAGAGCACCGGCGCAACCTCGGGCCCCGTCGCGCGGCGGGTCCGCAAGAACACGCGCCACCGTCCCCGCGCCGGCCCAACTCGAACTCACCTCGCCCCGCCGCGCGCCACAGTCCCGCAAACGCACGCGCCGCCGCCGAATGGCCGAGGCCACCCGGACTCGTTTCGCCCCGTCGCGCCACGGTCTCGCAAACGGACGCGCCGCCGCCGCACCGATGCGATGGGCTCGTGGCCGTGCGTTCCTCGCTCGGGCAGCCTATCGGAGGAAGATGCGACGGATCGCCATCGTGAACCGCGGCGATGCGGCGCTGCGCTGCCTGCGGGCGATCCGCGCCCTGCGCGAGGAGGACGGCTCGCCCTTGCTCGGACTCGCGCTCTACACCGAGAGCGATCTCGACGCGCCCTATGTCCGGCTCGCCGACGAAGCCATCCGGCTCGCCGACGGGCGCGGGGATCTCGCCGCGTGGCTCGATCGTGATTCTCTGTTCGACGCACTCGTGGCGGCCCGGGCCGACACGGTCTGGCCCGGCTGGGGCTTCCTGGCCGAGGACCCCGCCTTCGTCGCGGGGCTCGAGGACCGGGGCATCACCTTCATCGGTCCCGCCGCAGCCACGCTGCGCCAGCTCGGCGACAAGATCGCGGCCAAGCACACCGCCGAGCGGGCCGGCGTGCCGGTCGTGCCGTGGAGCCATTCTGCGCTCGCGGACGTGGAGGCCGCCCACCGTGCCGCGGCGGCACTGGGTTGGCCCCTTGTTGTCAAGTCCGCCGCAGGCGGCGGTGGCCGCGGCATCCGTATGGTCGCCAGCGCCGACGGTCTCGCCGAGGCCCTGCGCGCCGCACGCGCCGAGGCTCGCGCCGCGTTCGGCGACGAGCGCGTCTTCCTCGAGCGCCGCATCGAAGGGGGCCGGCACATCGAGGTCCAGATCGCCGGCGACGTCAGGGGCGACGTGCGGGCACTCGGCCTGCGCGACTGCTCGCTGCAGCGCCGCCACCCG
>SXGT01011015.1_pt1 | contig 21097 bp, 10 predicted proteins | sample 3176221 | NCBI WGS metagenome assembly SXGT01 (sample SAMN11356862, study PRJNA531348) | freshwater metagenome | isolation source: freshwater sample F1-120 | place: China: Fuxian Lake, Yuxi | collected 2017-12-25
CGCCCGATCATGATGACCACGCTCACGACGGTGACGGGGATGATCCCGATGGCGGTCGGCAACTCGAAGGTGATCGGCATGCCCTATGCGCCGCTCGGCCGCACGATGATCGGCGGGCTGCTCATGGCGACGCTCCTGACCCTGGTGGTGGTGCCGCTCTTTTACACTCTGCTCGATGATCTGCGGGAGCACGCGGCGCGCGTTTGGCGCGCGGCGTTCGGCGCGCGCGAGGAGGCGCCGGTCGAGGGTGGGGCGACGACGCCACCGGGCGTCGCGGTCCACCGCGAAAGTTAGCCCGAGCATTTCGCACCGCGGCCTGGGGCCGCAACCAAAGACCAGTATTGAAACGCGGAGCTCGCGGAGGAGGGCATTCGATTTCTCCGCGCCCTCTGCGAGCTCCGCGTTTCAAATGTTTGGAAAGCATCGCAAAGCTGCCCGATCCGAACCGAGATTGGCCCAACGCGGCAACCGCAACCCTCCTGCGGCGGGCAAACCACGCCAGAGATGACAAGCCGCCGCGTCGCTCTGATTCACCGGCGGATTTTAGATGACCGATTCTATATTCTCGCTTTCTCTTCCGAGGAGACCCCACACCCGCTGGCGGCCACGTTTTCCCCATGCAACTCGCCCTCCACCCTCTGCTTGGCCTTGCCGTTCTCTCGCTCGCGTTTCCCGCCTCTGCCGCCGAACGCCCGCCCGCCTCCGCCAGGGCCACGCCGGCCCGGCCCAATCTCGTCTTCATTCTCACCGACAACCAGGGCGCGTGGACCCTCGGCTGCTACGGCAACCCCGACATCCGCACGCCGCACATCGACCGGCTCGCGGGCGAGGGCATCCGCTTCACTCGGGCGCTGAGCAGCAACCCCGTGTGCTCGCCCACGCGCGCCACGTTTCTCACCGGGCTGATCCCGTCGCAACACGGCGTGCACTCGTTCCTCGACCCAAAGTTCATGATGGGACCGGAGGCGTACAACACGCTGCGCGAATTCACGTCGCTCGGCGAAGTGCTGCGCGACGCCGGCTACACCTGCGGCCTGAGCGGCAAGTGGCATCTCGGCGCCAACCTCACGCCCTCCGAAGGCTTCACCACCTGGACCACCAAACCCGACGGCCACACGCGCGAATTCTACGACCAGGAGGTCATCGAAAACGGCGCGGTGCGGAAGGAGGCCGGCTACACCACGGATCTCTGGACGCGCAAGGGCATCGAGTTCATCGAGCAAAACCAGGAGCGGCCGTTTTTCCTGTTTCTCGCCTACAACGGCCCGTACGTGCTCGGCGGAATGATGAACAACCGGGCGCGCAACCGCCACGCGGAATCCTATCGCGGAAAACACTTCGCGAGTTTTCCAGTCGACGCGATGCACCCTTGGCAGCACGCGAACAAGCAGTTCCACAATCAACAGGTCGCGATTGAGCGCACCGCCGCCGAGGTCAGCGGAGTCGACGACGGCGTGGGCGAAATCACGGCTACGCTCAAGCGCCTCGGCCTCGAAGAGAACACCGTGGTCGTCTACGCCTCGGATCAGGGCTGGATGGGCGGCCAGAACGGCATGTGGGGCATGGGCGATCATTTCCGGCCGATCGGCGCGCACGAGCTGATGATGCAAATTCCGTTGATTTTTCGCCAACCCGGCAAGATTCCCGCGGGGCGCACCAGCGATCTGCTCGTGAGCAACTATGATTTCCTGCCCACGATTCTCGGCCAGCTGGGCCTCGGCGCGAAGATGCCGTCGGCTCCCAAGTCACCCGGCCGCGATTTCACCGCGGCGCTGAGCGGCGGCCGGCCGGCGTGGGAGAACGTCGTGTTCTACGAAATGGAAGCGACCCGCGCGGTCCGCACGGACGATTGGAAGTATGTGGCGCGCTTTCCCAAGGGACCCTTCGAACTTTACGACCTGAAGCGCGACCCGCGGGAACGCTTCAACCTCTTCGGCCAGCCGGGCACGGAGGAAAAGCGCACCGAGCTCGCCCGGCGCCTCGACGATTTTTTCGTCCGCTACGCCGACCCGCAATATGACATTTGGAAAGGCGGACGCTCGAAGGCGAAGCGCCACGCGGAGTAGGGTGCGGGCGCGCCGGTCCGGTGATCGACCGCGACGAGGGCTCCTCCGATCACCCCGCGAGGTTGCGCGCGACCGCTTTTTCGGCGCAGTTCCCAGAGGTATTTTCACGTAATACGTGAAAATGGATTCGGCTGGTTCTTCAGCGACCAACCGCCACGAGGCCGGCCAGGGGCAGCGAGCGCCAGCGAGTGGTCTGGGCTACCGCAGCCAAATCTCCACTCACTGGCGCTCGCTGCCACACCGAATCTGACAACTGGAATATCTTCTATGGCACCGACTCCACGCAGAACTCGGGCTGGCCAAACCGGCCGTCAGAGCCGTAGGATTCTCCATCGGCCTCGCTTTCACCGCGGCGGGAGCCGGCCAAATCCTCAGCGGAACTAAAACCATGAAAAACCCCGTCCGCTCCCGCCTTGCGGCTTTTGCCGCCGCCGCCCTCCTGGGGCCGTCGCTCCCTGCGCAAATCGCTCCCGCCACCTCCGCCCTGCGACCCGTCTCGACCGCCGCACCCGACCAACCCGTGAAGCTCACGCCCTTCGTCGTCGAGGAGTCCGAGGACCGCGGCTATGCCGCCACTTCGACCCTCGCCGGCACGCGCCTGCGCACCGATCTCCGCGATGTGGGTGCGGCCATCTCGGTCGTGACGGCCCAGTTCATGGCCGACACCGCGTCGACCAACATCCGCGACCTCCTCATCTACACCACCAACACCGAGGCCGGCGGTTTTGAGGGCAACTTCTCCGGCGTCGAAACCGGCAACAAATTTTCCAGCGCCGAGGGCACGCTGCAGAGCCCGCAAAACTCGACGCGCGTCCGCGGCCTCGCCGGCGCCGATCTCACGCGGGATTTTTTCCTGACGAACATCCCGATGGATTCGTACAACACCGAGCGGGTCGACATCTCGCGCGGCGCCAACGCGATTCTCTTCGGCCTCGGCAGCCCCGCCGGCATCATCAACAACCAGCTCAAGGCCGCCAGCCTCCACAAGAACACGTTCTCGTTTCAGCAGACCTTCGGGCGCTTCGACTCGCACCGCGAGGTGCTCGACGTCAACCAGGCCATCGTGAAGGGTGCGCTCGGCCTCCGCGTGATCGCGCTGAACAAGGGGGAAAATTACCAGCAGAAGCCCGCCTTTGAGGACGACCGGCGCCTCTTCGCCGCGCTCAAGTGGGAGCCCCGCCTGATCAAGACCGGCCTGACGCAGTTTCAAGTGAGCTACGAAGGCGGCGGCACGACCTCGAACCGCCCGCGCCCCACGCCGCCGCAGGACGGCCTCTCGGTCTGGTACCACGTGCTCAACAAGGTCGCGGTCGATCCCACCAACCCCACGGCCGTCACCGGCAATCCGTTTCTCTTCGCGCATCTCGGCTCCGCCGGTCGCTGGTTTGGCCAGGTGGGCGCGGTCTTCACCGATCCGGCCTCGGCCGTGCAGGGTGGCAACGGCGTGCCACCGTTCATGATCAGCCGCGGCGGCACACCCTTCACCTCGTGGTATGCGGTCGGGGCCTTTGGCGCGCAGGGCAACAATCCGAACTTCTACCTCAACCAGCAATTCGCCCCCGCCGGCCAGGCCTACACCGGACTCTGGCGCTATCAGGAACTCCGCGACCCCTCCGTCTTCAACTTCCGCGACATCTTGCTCGACGGCCCCAACAAGCGCGAAGGCTCCGATTTCCGCGCGCTCAATGCCACGTTTCGCCAGACGTTTTTCCGCGACCTCGTCGGCTTCGAACTCGCCTACGACCGGCAGACGCACAACCGGGATAATTTTGGCGTGTTCGGCTTCGACGCCTACACGATCTTCGTCGACATCAACAACAAGCTCGTCGACGGCGCGCCGAATCCCAACTTCGGCCGCCCGTACGTCGCCTCCGATTCGATTGGCAATAATTTCGCCGAGGTCACCCGCGAGGCCAAACGCGCCACGGCCTACGCCACCCTCGACCTTCGGCGGAAGGACGGACTGCTCCGGCATCTCGGCCGCCATGTCTTCACCGGCACGTCCACCGACCAAAACAGCGCCAGCTTCAACCGCAGCATCAACGGCTATTCCTACGGACTCGATCTCAACGTCTATGCCAACAACCCGACCGCGACCACCTATCCCGCCTACGCCGCCATCCACTACCTCGGGCCGTCGATCGCCAACCTGAGCTCTCCCGCCGGCGCCAACCTCTCCGGTATCACCGCCGTGCATACCCCGCAGGCCGGCGGCACCGCGCTGATCTTCGATGCCCGCACCAACCAGATGGTCCGCGCCCCTGTCACCACCATCAGCGCGAACGACCGCGACATCAGCAAACTTTACTCCGGCGCCTCGAAGAACTCCAACCGGACCAAGAGCAAGTCGGCCGTCTGGCAGAGTTATTTGTTTTCCGACAAACTCGTCGGCCTGGTCGGCTGGCGCGAAGATGAGTTTGATCTGCGCGACGCCGGCCCCGCCCGTCTCGCGTCCGGCACCGGCGAGACCGATCCCTACAATCCCGTCTGGATGCTGCCGTCGAAGCCGACCATTTACGCCAAGGACGCCACCGTCAGTTGGAGCGGGGTGCTGCATGCGCCCAATTTCGTGAAGCGCTGGTTCCCGCGCGGCGCCGATCTCAGTGTCTCCATCAACCAGGCGCAAAATTTCCGTCCGTCGTCGACCATCGCCGATGTCTATGGCCGGCCGTTCAGTCCGCCCTCGGGCAAGACCAAGGACTACGGTGTGACCCTTTCCGCGCTCGAGCAGAAGCTCACGCTGCGCATCAACCGCTACCGCACGACGCAGGCGAACGACAACGCCACTTTCTACAACACCTTCTGGCCCGGCAACGACGTCACGCGCGCGATGAACGGCCTCCGGATGTCCAATGTCAGCGAGGTCGTGATCAACAAGTGGTTCGGTTTCGCGCCGACCGATGCGCGCTACCTTCCGTTGCGTGCCGGCCTCACCGACCCCGCGCTAGCGGCCAATCTCAATCCGGCCCTCACCGCCGCCGAGACGACCGCGCGCAACCTCTGGTTTACCCAGCGCACCGCCGCGGAGTGGCTGCGCCCGGTCGATCCGCTGCTCGCCTCGAGTTGGAATTTCACGCAGGCGCCCAACGGGGGCACCTGGAGTTCCACCCGCCCGCCCAACGTCGGCAACGTCGCCGACACGGTCTCCGAGGGTTGGGAGTTTGAAGGCACGTTCAACCCGCTGAGCAACTGGCGCATCACCTTCAACGCCGCGATGCAGGAGGCGAGAAAATCCAACGTGGGCGCCGACTTCACCGAGTTCATCGCCAAGAACCTGCCGCTCTGGAAGGATGGCAACGGCAGCCTCGCCACCAACATTCGCGCGATGGAAGGGCTCGAGGACATCACGTACTTCAACTCCTTCGGCACGTCCCAGCTCGGCAATCTTGCGATCATCAACATGTATGTGCCGTACCTGAACGCGCTCGCGGCGAATGGCTCGCCCGTGCAGGAACTGCGGCGCTGGCGTTTCAACGCCGTGACCAATTACGATTTCCGCTCGGGCCGGTTGAAGGGTTGGAGCGTGGGGGGCGCCGCGCGCTGGCAGGATCGGGTGGCGGTGGGTTTCCCCGCGAAACAAAACGCCGGCGGGGCGTGGGTCTACGACGTGAGCAGGCCGTTTTACGGCAGCACGGAGATCAATTACGATCTCTGGTTCCGCTATGGCCGGCGCATCCTGCGGGACAAGATCCGCTGGAGCGTGCAGCTCAACGTGCGGGATATTTTCGGCAGCGAGGATCTGATCGCCGTCACCGCCCAGCCCAACGGCACGATCGCGAGCGCCCGCATCCCGCAGCCGAACAAGTGGACGATCACGAACTCGTTCGAGTTTTGAGCCCGCATGATTCACGTCTTGATGGGCCTTCGCCACAGTCCGCCCGCCAACCCGGCGGCGCTCCGGCGCACGCCGCGAGTTCATGCGGGTTAAAATAAAACCGCTGCGAGGTTTTGTGGTGACCGAAAAGTCCCGTGGTCCGTTGGTCTGAGGCGCCGCCTCGTTGGGATCATTCCCCACCGGCGAGACGACGCCGCGCGGACTCGCTCAACATCTCCGGGTTCCATTGCGGCTCGAAGACCATCTCGACGTTTACTTTTTTCGCGCCCGGCATTCCCGCCAGCGCCTGCTTGATCCCTGCGTGGATCCAGCCGCCCGAGGGACAGCTCGGCGTCGTCAGCGTCATCACCACGGAGATGTCGCCGTCGTTGCATTCCACGCTGTAGATGAGCCCGAGATCGACGATGTTGATGTCGAATTCTGGATCGGGGATGCTGCGCAGCAGCTCCCAGACGGCGGCGGAGTCAGGTGTGGCGTTCATGAGATGCGGGAATGGTCTGGAGTGGTTGTTGGCACGGACGCCGACGTCGACCCCGGCAAGGAGGCGAACCGGAGGTGCCACAGGACACCGAGCATGTCGGCGACGAAGAGCGCCACGCCAATGGCCAGCAGCCAGGTGCCGGCGCGAAGCCAGGGTTCGCTCAACCGCCAGGTGCCCGCCAGCAGCGGCGCCACGGCGGCGAGTTGCAGCGTGAGGCCCCAACGTTCGAGGCGCGGGCGTGTCAGGCCGCTGGCTGGCGGAGTCGGTCCGCGGCCGACGCGTGGCCCATCCGCGCGCATCCAGGTGAGGAACGGCACAATTTTGCACATCATGCCGGCGAGGCAGGGTAGGAGCCCGCCCGCGAGGCCAAGGACGGCGTAGACCATCGCGCCGAAGCCACCCGGAGCGGAGCCCCACGGGGAACCCGGCACGACCAGCGCAACCGCGGCGAGGCTCGCCGCGAAAACGCCAACGCAACCACCGAGAAACGCGCGTATGCCCGGATCGAGCGCGCGTTTCTTGCGCGACGTCAACGCCCGCCGCAGTCCGACGCCGGAGCAGCCCAGGCCGGTCGCAATCGCCAGGGCGCCAGGCAAAGCGAGCCAGCTGAGCTGCCACGCGAGGCCAAACGTGAGCACGAGCAATCCGCCCTGGGAGAACGCGAGTCCCACGTTCGCGATTCGCCAGTCGCGCACCTCGCCGAGGGTGAACATGGGCACGAGTTGAAAGCCGACGCCCTGCAGGAGGGTGACGAAGAAACCGACCAGCCCGAGATGCGCGTGCGCCCGCAGCAGTGCGAGCGGATTGATCGGCAGGAATGCCCAGAAGCGGTTCGCCGCCAGCAAGAGCCCGAGCAGAACTGTGAGCAGGAGCCAGCTCGCCGCGAGCGCAAGGGACCAGGCGACGGTGCCGCCCCGACCGGACCGCCGCACGGTCGTCCACGTGTTGATGGTAAAGAGGAGCACCCCGAGACCGACCACGAAGCCCAGGTGACCCAGCAGGGTGAGATCCCAGACCCGAAGTGAATATACCATCCCGGGCACGCCGGTCGCATGCAGGCCGAAATGCCACCACCCGTGGCGTTCGTTCGCCAGCGTCGTGCCGAGCGCGACCGGAGCGAGCTGGTAGACGGCGCCGCACGCCACCGAGACAAAGAAGCCAAGCACCCACGCATGCGTGAGCGCGACGACGTGCGGGTGCGGGTGCGGCAAGGCGAGCAACCCCGGTTCGAACACGAGCCAACCGGTTGCGAACACGAGCCACGCGAGGGCGAGTCCCATGAACGCCAACGGCAGGCGGCCTTGGGCGGCGAGCCAACTCGCCGACATCGGCGGGCGCGCGGGTGGGCCCGCCGGCGTCGGCCGCGGTTCAAGCCCGCGTGAGGACGGTGAGCCAGCTGCCATCGGGCTGAACCCGGCTTTCGTGGCGGAATCCGCGTTGGGTGGCCTCACCGAAAAGGTGGCAAGGTTCGCGATCGGTGTGGGCGCGCAGCGTTGTTCCGGCGGGCAGGGACTCCAGCGCGTTGAGAATCCGGATGAGCGGCTCTGGCGGCTCCAAGCCGCGCGCATCGACTTCGGCCACGCCACCGGCCGTCGCGGGTACGGCGGTCGCTGGCGGCGGCACACATCCCGCGGGAATTGTGGCGGTGGCGGCGGTCGCCCGCAGCTTGGTGATCTTCACCCGAAAATCTTCCGGACCACGCTCGAGATACTCCCACGACAAGGCGCCGGGAAACTCCGCGTCGAACTGGTAGCGGAGCGGCACCGGATCGTGATCGTTGAGCAGGACGAAGTGACCGCCCACGGGCAAATCAAGCCAGCGCTGGAAGATGAGGCCGTGTTTCACGCGGCACGGAATTGGGCGCACATCGAAGACGGGGTGGGCTTCGGGTGCGGCGGCGCTTGCGACGGTGGAAAGGGCGGTGGAACTCATGGTGAAATATTCGGCTGTGGCCAGCATCATGCCACCCGCCGCCGCCCGGCGCCTTGATGCTGGTCAAGCATTGCTGAGGTTGGGCGCCGCGGCGGTTTTGCTCCGGCCTGCTCCAAAACCACCGCGCGGTTTTGTGGTGGGGTCTGCTCCCTTGATTGGGGCCTCAGGCCGCGGTTGCCTGCGATGGATCTATTTAGATCAAGTTCGCGACGATTTAGATCGTTCCCCAAGGAGCGGGGGTTTCCCAACCGCCGAAGAACCGTCGGCCGACCGTATATGGGCGGTTGAAAAACCGACCCACATCGGGTTGCCCTTCGACTCCGCTCGGGCCCTTGAGCTCGTCGAAAGGGGGTTAAAATGGGGTCAGGTTGCTTTTTGTTGATTATCAGCTCGAATGAGGAAATTATCCTCATGAAATCAACAAAAAGCAACCTGACCCCATGTCCTCAGACCCCGTGGGATCGGTTCTCACCGCATCGCATCGCGGTTCTTCCGGTCTTTCTCGGCCTTGGCGAGAATTTCCGGGGCGACCTTGATGCCGGCATTGGCCAGCGCAGCGTCGAGCAGGACCTCGCCCTTCAGATACCCAGTTACCGCCGCCGCGATCCGGCCCTCGCGATCGATGATGAACTGCTGGGGAATGCCGCCGACCCCGTAAAGCTTGGCCGAGGCGCGGTCGGGACTCTTTTCGAGCGGATCGTGGGCAAAGATGAAATCGGGATATTTTTCCCGATTGGCCGCTACCCAGGAGTCGAACTTCGCCCGCTCGTCGCTCGTGCAGGCCCCGATCACGATCACGCCCTGGTCCCGGTATTGCTTGGCGACCTCCTGCGTGTGCGGCATCGAGGCAATGCAGGGCCCGCACCAGGTGGCCCAGAAATCCAGCACGATTACCTTACCGCGATAGTCGGAGATCTTCACTGGCTTGCCCGCAAGATCCGTCATGGGGAAGTCCGGCGCGGACGCGCCGATCTTGATCATCTCGCGCTTCGGCTCCGGCGCCGGCGGCTTGGTTTCCTCGGCCGTGAAGACCTTGGTCGGCCTGTCTTCCGGCGCGAGCTTGATCCCGGCACGCAGCAGCATGTTGCCGATGCCCTGGGCCACATGCGCGCCGCCGCCGACGCAGATGCCGACCATGTTACCCTGCTTGTCGATGACATAGGCATGCGGCACGGGGGCCATGGCGCCTCCGGTGAAAACAAGCGGCGCGGCCTTGGCCATGTGATCGCCCTGCAACTTGCCGAACTCCCTCTTCTCCTCGGGGGTCATCTCATCGAACGGCTTGGCCGGTTGCGGGCCGCGGCCGACCGGATCGAACAACGCCGTGAAACTGAACTTGCCGGCGTTGGTCTTGCGCCAGGCGTCGAAGTCCGCGCGCGTCGTGTAGGCGGAAAGCGCGACGACCACCACGCCCTGGTCGGCGTACCTGCGCGACAGGGGTTCGTAGTAGGCCAGGCCGTCGGGCATCAATCCGCCCCCACCGCTGATGGAGAGGATGACCGTCTTGCCCTTGCCGATCGCCGAGAGCTTCACCGCCTGGCCCGCGGCATCCTGCAGGTCGAGATCCGGCACCGCTTCGCCCTTCTTGAGTTTGGCGTAGTCCTCCATGAACGGCGGACGCGGATTGGCCGCCTCGGACCTGGCCGCCGCAGCCCGCCGCACCTCATCTTCGGCCGCCTTTTTCAACTGCTCGTTGCCCTTGGCGACGATATCGGCGTCGACCTTCACGCCGAGTTTCGCGAGCGCCGCTTCGGTGCGGGCGTCACCCTCGCCGCCATTGCCCACGATGGCGGCCACGATCTTCCGATCGCGGCCGATGACAAACTGCGTGGGGATGCCCTGCACCCGGTAGTGCTTGGCCGAAGCGCGCTCCTCGAAGGTGGCGGCGCCGCGCTCGTTGCGATCGAAGACAAATACCAAGTCCGGGTACTTCGGCTGGTGTTTCGGGATCCACTCCTTGAAGGCCTTGATCGTGTCGCTCGTGCCGGCGGCCAGCACCACGACACCCTGGTCCTTGTATTTCGCCGCGACCTTCTGCGTGTGCGGGAACGACGCGATGCACGGGCCGCACCACGTGGCCCAGAAATCGAGGATGACGATCTTGTCCTTGAAGTCCGTCAGGCGGACCTCTTTGCCGTCGACATCGACGCTGACGAAGTCCGGCGCCGTGGCTCCGGCCGCGAGAGTTGCCGGAGGAGGCGGTGCCGCCGCGGCACCAGCCGCAGCCGCTGGTCCGCCGCCACCCACTCCGCGGGCCCGGAAGCCTCCGCCGGCGGCAATGAGCGCCTCCGCATGCTCCGCGGTGATCTTGATGTCGGCGCGCAGGAGCGACGAGTAGATCATCGCCACAATCTTGTCTCCCATGCCGATGAAACCGCTCCAGAGCGTGCCGTCGGATTTGATTACGGCCGTGGCGGGATACATGCCCACGCCGAACACGGTGTTGGTGACGTTTTCGCCCCAGGCCTTGCCGGCCGGGTCCCAGGCTACGGCGAAGCCGGGGTTGGGATTGGCCGCCACCCACTGGTCGAAGGCCTCGCGCTCGGAGGCGGAAAACACCACGTAGGTCGCAAGCCCCTGCTCCTTGTAAGTGGCCGCGATCTTGGGCAACCACGGCTGCGGTCCGTTGGAGGTGCAGAACTGCAGCAGCAGCGGCTTACCCCGGAAGGACGAGAGTTTGACCGGCTTGCCGTCGGCGCCGGTCACAGTGAAGTCAGGCACCACCGCGCCACGCGCCACGCTGCCGAACTTATCCGGCGTGAAACCGCTGCCGCCGCCCGCGGGCGCGGGCGCGCCCATGCCGATCATCTTCGCACCGGGAGCCGCGGCCATCGCGGGGGTCTTGCCCACGGCGGGAATGGACTTCGGCGCATTGGGATCCTTCTTCGGTTCGGGCGGGATGCTCGCGAGGTCGACCTTCGCGCCGGTGCGGGCCAGTGCGTATTCGAGCCGGTAGTCGTCGCCGGCGCCGCCACCGCTGACCGTCTCGGAGATTTTTCCATCGCGGCCTATGACGAACATCGTGGGGAAACCGGTCACATGATAGCCCTGATTGAAGACCGACTTTTCCCAGCCGTCCTTGCCGGCGGGATCAAAGGCCATGGTGAACTTGTATTTGCCGGCGTTGCGCGCGATCCAGCCGTCGTAGGCGGCGCGGGTGTCGCTGGCGGTGATGCCGAGCAGCACGACGCCCTGGTCGGCGTACTTGCGGGCCACGCGATCGTTGTTTGGCATCGCGGCCTGGCAAGGTCCGCACCAAGTGGCGGAGACGTCGACGATGACAATTTTGCCTTTGAAGTCGGAGAGCTTGATCGCCTCGCCCTTCGGGCCGGTGACGGTGAACTCGGGCGCGACGTCGCCGCGTTTGAGTTGAATGAAGACGCCCCGGGGAGCAGCCGTGCCGCCCGCGGGAACGGTGGCGGGGACGTTTGATTGCGCACTCAGCGGGGTCGTGGCGAGTAGGAGGAGCGCGACGAACGGGCAGAGGAGGATTTTTGGTTTCATAAGGAGTTTAAATGCGCTGGCGCATTCCACCGCGCTACGGCTGAAATCGTCACGTGAGGATGCGAAGCAAGAATAGTACCCGACCAAGCTGCCCCCCCCCCCCCCCCCCCCCCGGCGGCGATTGCCTCCACGGGGGGGCGGACGGGAACGCGAGTTAGCGATAGACTTTCTTCGGGCCCGTACCCGAGTCCAGCGGCACGACAATCGAGAACTCGTAGGTGCGGCCGAAGACCCAGCGGCCGTGCAGGCCGGCGTTGAAGCCGTAGATGTTGTTGAAGAACGGCGGTTCCTTGTCCTCGAGGTTGGCGATGCCGAGGCCCACGCGCACCCCGCGGCCGTAGTTCCGCCAGATGCCGTTTTTGAACTCATAGGAGCCGCGCAAGTCGATCAGGTGCATGGCAGGGGTGGAGTAATTGGTGGGTTGCACGCCAGCCTGGTTGGTGTTGAAGCCGCTCATATAGCTGAACGCGGACGACGCGGTCCAGGAGCCCTTGTTCCAATAGAGCGACGAGGAGACATTCCAGCGTGGGCTGGAATAGGTGTCGCCGACGTCGTTGATCTCCGGGCCGCCGACCACCAGACGACGCGACTGCTTGATGGTTTTCGCGGCGTTCACGCTCAGGCGCCAGCGGCCGAGCTTTTCCCACGGCAGCCGGTAGTCGGCGCCGAGATCCAGGCTCTCGTTGCGGATCAGGCCAAAATTCACGTATTGGGAATACAGCGTCGTGATGAGACCCTGATAGCCGGCCGCGGTGTCGGCGGCCGTGGGCGCGCTGCGGACCACAAAATCGGGAAACAGCGCCGGGTTGTTCAACACCACCGCGATACCAGCCGACTGAATCGCGTCCCGCTGCTCGGTCTGATAGTAGTTTACGCTCAGCGTGAGGCCTTTCACGTACGGAGGATCGAACACGGCGCCATAGAACTTGTTGGTGGAGGTCTCGGGCTTCAGGTTAGGATTTGAACGCCCCACGAAAGCGAATTGATAGCTCTGGCCGCCGCGGAACGGGTCGGCGAAGGTGAGGGTGGAGGCGGTGCTGATGCGGCGATCTTCGGTGAGGCTCGGAGCGCGATAGCCTTCCGAGTAGCTGCCGCGGAGCAGCAGCGCACGGAACGGCTGCCACGTGGCGCCGTACTTGGGCACCTGGTTGCTGCCGGTATCGCTGAGTTTCTCGTAGCGGCCGGCCGCGTTGACCTCGAAGCGCTGGAGCAGCGGCAGTTGGTTGGGTTTGCCGAAGAGCGGCACCGACAATTCGCCGTAGGCGGCCTTCGTGGTGCGGGTGTCGTCGAAGGTCGTGGGCGTGGCCACCACCGGGAAGCCGCCGAACGACACGGAGGTGTTCTTGTTCTTGCTCTTATCGTAGGAGCCGCCCACGGCCATCCGGATCGAACCACCCCAGATTTTTACGACGTCGCCATTGGCGGAAGCGTCGACGCTGTTCAGGCCCGAACGCCCGTCGACCGTCGGATAGATGGCGGTCTGCTCGAGGAGGGCTGTCTGGTTGACGGCGCTGGCGACCCGCTCGTCGATGAACGGGTTGAAGCGCTGGGCGGGGTCGTTGTTGTTCGCCAGGGCATTGAACGCGGTTGCGTTGAAAGAGCGGTTGCGGGAGTAAAACTTCTGGTCCTGCCAGCGATAGCCGCTGTCCCAGCGCCACGTCTGCCACATCTTCCCGCGCACGCCGACGGTGACGGTGTGGGTCTCGGTCCGCGTTTGCTGCGAAACCTGACCCCAATGCGGCAGGAGCATGCCGAACGAGATGTTCTCGCCGAAAATATTGTTGGCCGCCGAGACCGGGACGCCCGACACATAGGCAGGCAGGGTTTTCGCGCCGCCGCGGGAATCGGTGTAGCTGTAGGTGCCGTAGGTTTCGAGTTCGGGCAGCAGTTGGTAGGTGGCGTTGGCGGTGAATCCGCGGCGATTCGAGCCCGAGACCAACTGGGTCCATCGCGCGGGGTTTGTGACGCGCTGGCCTTGGGCGACGGGGATGGTGCCCGTCTGTCCCGGGACATTGGTGGTGCGCTGCTCAAACGCCGAGATTGCCGGGGTCGTCCTCGAGCCTTCCGGGGCCAGCAGCACGCGAATGCCCGGAATGGAGACGAAGCCAGTGGTGGCGGTCGCCTGCAGCGAGGCCGGATAGGCCCATTGGATGCGCTGGTCGGTCGAATAGACCGGCAAGCCGGTGGTGAGGCTGTAGCCCTGCAGCTTGGTGCGGAAATCCGGGTTCTTGGAAAACGCACGCTGCGCGGCCACGATCGGATCGCGATCGTAGTAATTAATCGCCAAGGTGCCGCGGAGGCGTCCGCTCAAACCCGCGAAGCCGGTCGTGACGGTGGACTGCCGCTCGCGCCCCCCGCCGTGCTCGGTCATCTTGATCGAGCCGCTCACCTCGGTGCCCACCCATGATTTCTTCAGGACGATGTTGATCACTCCGGCGACGGCATCGGCGCCATAGATCGCGGAGGCACCATCGGTGATCATCTCGATCCGCTCGACCAGCCCGAGCGGGATCGTGTTCAAGTCCACGAAGCCCTGGCCGGAGGCCGAACTGCGGTTGCCACTGCCCGCCTGCGCCACCCGCCGGCCGTCAACCAGCACGAGCGTGGAGCCCGAACCCAGCCCGCGCAGGCTCACGCCGGAGACGCCTGTCTGCACCGGAGCGTGGGCCCCCAGAATCGGGCTGGCACCGACGAACGGAGTTTGCGGAACCTGATTCTCTGTGCGCTGCCCGGACGCCATGTTCAGGTCATCCGGCGCGCTGTTGCGGCCGGCGCCGACGCCGTTGTAAGTCTGCGGAATCGTGCGCATGAAGTCGGCGAGGTTCATCGCCCCGGTGGCGCGAATGTCCTCGATGCCGTAGGTCGAGACCGGCGATGGCCCATCGACCTCGGTGCGGCGGATGCGCGAGCCGAGCACTTCCATCGCTTCGAGTTGGAGAGCGGGCGTCGTGGGTGTGACGGGGGTCCGGGTGGTGGTCTCGGAGGGCTCGGCCGCCGGCAACAGGCCGGGGAGGGAGAGGGTGGCGCCAAAGGCAAGCAAGCGGAGTGTGCTGAGTTTCATCGAGAAGCTGGTGCTAAGGGTTTGAGGTAAAGTGAGAGGGTAGTTCCGGCCGGGGTCAGCGACCGAGGCTTCAGTGGCATTGGTGAATCAGCGGGTCGCGTCGCGTTTTTTCAGGTCGACCTCGGCCTTGGCGATGATCGCGGGGTCGACCTTGATGCCGGCCTTGGCGAGAGCGGCGTCGAGGATGACTTCGCCCTTGAGGTAGCCCGTCACCGCCGCCGCGATGCGACCTTCGCGGTCGATGATGAATTGCTGCGGGATGCCGCCCACGCCGTAGAGCTTGGCCGAGGCGCGCTCCGGCTTCCGCTCCGCCACATCGTGCGTGAAGATGAAGTCCGGGTACTTTTCCTGGTTGGCCTTCACCCAGGCCTCGAACTTGTCGCGCGCGTCGCTCGTGCAAGAGCCGAGGACGACCACGCCCTGATCCTTGTAGGTCTTCGCCACCTCCTGCGTGTGCGGCATCGAGGCGATGCACGGCCCGCACCACGTGGCCCAGAAGTCGAGCACCACGACCTTGCCGCGGTAGTCGGAGAGTTTGACCGGTTTGCCATTGAGGTCCTGCGTGGTGAAGTCCGGCGCCATCGCACCGACCTTGATCATCTCGGTGCGCGGGGCCGCGGCGCGGGCGGCCCGCTCGTCGCGCACCTTCTTGAGCTCGGCATCGGTCGTGACCTTGGCCGGCATGTCGGCGGCGGCGAGCTTCACCCCCGCCCGCAGGAGGAGGTTGCCAATGGCCTCACGGTAGCTCGGCCCGAAACCCGACGACCATCCGACCAGCTTGCCTGCGGCGTTCACCGCGATTGTGGTCGGAGTCGGCGTCATCACCCCGCCGATCCGCATCGAGACGATCCTGCTGTAGAACTCGCGGGAGCGCTCGGACTCCGCCTTGAGTTCTTCCGGGCTCATCTGATCCCGCGACTTGGCGGCCGCGACAAACTTGCCCGCGGGATCCCAGGCGACGGTGAACGAAACCTTCTCCGCATTCTTGGCGATCCAGCCATCGAAGTTCGCCCGCGTATCATAGCCGCCGATACCCAGAAAGATCACGCCCTGGTTCGCATAAGTCGAGGCGAGGTGGTTCCATTGGTCGAGCATCGCCGCCGGCGGACCGCTGCCGCCCGTCCACAGGCCGATGATTGCAATCTTGCCTTTGGCGTAGTCGGAGAACTTCACCGTCTTGCCGTCGGCGGAGCCGAGGGCGAAGTCGGGCACCGGGCGGCCGGCCGGCAGCTTGCCCATTTCCTCGTAGAAGGGCGGGGGCGGATTTTCCGCGGCGGCCTTGGCGGCTTCGGCGCGCTTGGCGTCGTCGTCCGCCGACTTCTTGAGTTGCGCCTCGCCCTTGGCGACCGTCGCGGGGTCGACCTTCACGCCGAGTTTGGCCAGCGCGGTCTCGGTGCGGGCGTCGTCCGCACCGTTGTTACCCACGATGAGCGCAGCGATCTTCCGATCGCGGCCAATGACGAACTGGGAGGGAATGAGGGACACGCCGTAGAGCTTGGATGAGGCCCGCTGGTCGTGGGTCGGCGATCCGCGTTCATTGGCATCGTAGGTGAAGACCATGTCGGCGTACTTCGACTGATTGGCCGGGATCCACTCCTTGAACTTGGCGATCGTGTCGCTCGTGCCAGCGGCAAGCACGACCACGCCCTGATCCTTGTACTTCGCCGCCACCTTCTGGGTGTGCGGGAAGGAGGCGATGCAGGGGCCACACCACGTGGCCCAGAAATCGAGGATCACGATCTTGTCCTTGAAGTCGGACAGCCGCACCTCCTTGCCGTTGAGATCGAGGCTGACGAAGTCGGGCGCCATCGCGCCGGCCGCGAGGGTGGCGGGACGAGCGGTGGCGGGCGTCGCCGCCGGAGGAGGCGCGGTCATCTTCGTGGCCGGCACCATGGGCGCCTGGGCCAGGGCGGAAGCCGCCGCAAGGAGCGCGGCGGCGGTGAGGGGGAGGAGTGATGTTCTCATAGAGGGAGGATTGGATTGGGGAAATGCGTGACTGGTGCGTGGCGTGGGGAGATTCTGTGCCGGATACGAAACTCGTTCATCGGTGGGGCCGGCTCTCCGAGCCGGCCTTGAGATCGCGATGAAGCTCGTTCCGCGGCTGAGGCCCGCTAGGAGAGCGGGCCCCCACCGGCATCGGCACGGACAACGCAACGGCTACCGCTGCGGGCGGCCGATGTTGCAGGGTGCGAATACGCGGCGAGTTCATGGACTGGTGGCGATCAAAAGTGGGCTAGGGACCGTGGAGAGCGAAAAGAGTCCGGGCGATGCCAATTTCTCACTGAAAAAGCCGGGTCGAATAGTAGCGCTCGGCGCGGTCGCAGAGGATGGTGACGACCCGGGCGCCGGGCGGAAGTTGCGCGGCCGTGCGGAGGGCGGCGATGACATTGGCGCCGCTCGACGTGCCGACAAGCAGGCCAAACTCGCGCGAGAGCCGGCGGGTCATCGCGATCGCATCGACGCTCGCCACCTCTTCGCGGGCGTCCAGTTTCAGGCCGTGCAGCAGCGGCGGCACGAATCCGCCGGCCACGCCTTCGATGAGGTGACAGCAGGGGGATTCGCCAGAAAGCATGGCCGCCTCGGCGGGCTCCATCGCCACGATGCGCACCTTGGGCAGGGCGGCGCGCAGGGCCGTGCTGATGCCGCGCAGGGAGCCGCCCGTGCCGTAGCCGGCGACAAACGCATCCACCCGGCGCCCCATTTGCGCCAGAATCTCGCGGCCGGTGTGATGCTCATGGTCGGCGGCGTTGAGCGGATTCTCGAACTGGCGCGGCAGGAAGTAACGCGGATCCTCGGCGGCCATCCTGTCCGCGAGCTCGATCCCGGTGAGGTAGCCGCGATCCGCCTTGAAGAGCACCAACTCCGCGCCGAGCTGCCGCATGAGATGGCGGCGCTCCATGCTGGCGGTGTCCGACATCAGAATTTTCACCCGATGGCCGAAGGCCGCCCCGAGCGTGGCGAGGGCGATGCCGGTGTTGCCGCTGGTGCACTCCAGCACGGTGGAATCGGGTCGCAGCAGCCCGCGCTGGCGCGCATCGGTGAAGATCGTCAGCGCCAGCCGATCCTTGATCGACCCGGACGGGTTCAGAAATTCCGCCTTGGCATGGAGCGTGATGCCCTCGGGCTCGAAACGCAGCGGGATGAGGGGAGTGTGCCCGATCAGCGACACCACCGCCGGGAGCGGCGGCGCGGTTTCCTCGCGATCCTTCGAGGCGCGGCGGGCAACGGGGAACTTGGACTGCATGCCCCAGCCTAGCAGGCCGCGGGGTCGGCGAACATAGGCCGAAAGGAACATTGCGCCTCGCCCGGACCCGCCAAGACCCGCTTGCAGTTGCAGCCGGGGAGTCCTTGGGTCACTTCCCTCCATCAGCGTCCAGTCCCGACTCTCGTTTCCGATGCCCAAGCGAAACCCTGCCCCCTCGCCCGCCCCGCCGCTCGACACGCGTGATCGCGGACCGAGGCTGGACGATCCGATGCTGCGCCGCGCGGTCGTCGACATGGAGGTATCGGCCAGCGTGCCGGAGCTCTGGCGGGCGCTGCAGCGCTTCCTGATCGCCGGCATCCCAAACCACTACAGTGCGACGCTGTTTCTCGACGCGCAGGAGAAGAACCCCGGCGCCCTCACGCTGCACACCGCGGTTTCCCGCCGGCCGCCCGAGTGGTGGCGGGCACGGGCCAAGCTCTCGCCCACCCATCCCTGGCTCGATGCCCACGTGGGGGTGAAGCTCTACAGTCTCGAGGACATTGTGCCGGACCGCGCCCAGCTCACGCGCACGGATTTCTTTCGGCACGTGATGCAGCCCGAGGGCTGGGACAAGCTGCTTGGCCTGACCCTCTGGGAGCAAGGCGAGCGGAAGAGCATCCTGTGCCTGCGGCGGACGGTAAAGCAGCAGCCCTTCTCCCATTCGGAACGCGCGCTGCTGCTCGACCTGCATCCGGTTTTCGACCGCAACATGCGTCGGCTGGAGAAACACGAGGAGGAGACGATCGCCCGCAACAGCCTGCAGCAGTTCATCAACCTCCTGCCCCAGGGCATCCTCCTGGTCAACGCGCGCCACGAACTCGTCTTCGCCAATCCCGACGCGTTCGAGGCCTGCGCCGCGTGGAATCACGGCGCGGCGGCCGCGCGGCAGCTCAACGGGCGCGATGTGTTTGCCGTGCCCCCGGCCTTTCTCGAGGTCTATCACGAGCTGATGCAGCGCCACTACGCCGCGGCCCTCGCCGATCCCGACGCGATCGTCGCCCCGGAGCGGCGCCGCGTCGTGCACCCCCACCTGCCCCACCTGCACGCCGAGTGTTCGCTCTTCAGCCTCGATGACCCGCTGCTGTCGCGCCCCTACCTCTTCGTCCAACTCGTCAACCGCCAGGTCTTCGACTCCGCCGCGCCGGCGGGCCTCGACCGCCAGATGACCGTGCTCGCCCGCCTCACGCTGCGCGAGCGCGAGGTGGCCTTGCTCGTGCGCGAGGGACTGGGCAACGAGGAAATCGCGGAGCGGCTGCACAAGGGTGTGGGCACGGTGAAGAACCAGTTGCGCTCCGTCTTCACGAAGCTCGAGATCAGCAGCCGGGCGAAGCTCATCTCCCTGCTGCGTTGAGCCCATCAAGGTGGAAAGCTGGAAGCAAACCGCCCAGACCTGAGTTCCTGACTTACAGAATCCGCGGCGCCCCCGCGCCGCGAATTATGACCGGTTGATTTTCCCGGCAAAATCGGCGTTGTTGCGCGGCAAAACCAACATGCATCTTCCCCGCCTTCCCCTCTACGCGGCCATCGTGGCCGCCTTTTCCTGGCCCGGCTTCAGCGCTGAAACCGCCGTTTCCGCCCCGCCGGCTGATCCGGCCTTCTCGGTCAAGCACATGGACCCCTCGGTTTCGCCCAAGCAGGACTTCGGCAGGTTTGCCGCCGGCGGCTGGTACGCGCGCACCCCGATTCCCTCCGACAAGTCCCGGTGGGGCGGCATGGACGAGCTCGCGGAGCGCAATTGGTTCAAGGTGCGCACGCTCGTCGAGGCCGCCGCGGACAAACCCGGCGCCCCCGGCTCCAACCCCCAGAAAGTCGGCGACTTCTTTGCCTCGTCGATGGACGTCGCGACGATCAACCGTCTCGGGCTCAAGCCCATTGAGGCGATGCTCAAACGCATCGAGGCCACCAGCGGCGAGGACCTTCCGCAGATCGCCGCCGAGATGCACCTGACGATCGGGAGCCCGTTCTTGGGCGTGGCGTTTTTTCCCGACCAGAAGAAGAGCGACACCTACGGCTTTTATCTCTCGCAGGGCGGCATGAGCCTGCCGTCGAAAGAGTATTATTTTTCCGAAAAATTCGCCCGGGAGCGCTGGGAGTTCATCGGCCACGTGGCGAAGATCTTTGAGCTCGCCGGCGACGCCAAAGCGCTCGCCTACCAGCGCGCCGAAACCGTGTTTGCCTTCGAAAAGGCGATGGCCGAAAACGCCAAGCTGCCCGTCGAGTTGCGCGACCGCCTGGCCAACTACAACAAGATGAGCATCGCCGACGCGGTGCAGGCCTATCCCGGCCTCCAGCTCCGGGCTTTTTTCCGGGCCCTCGGCGTGCCCGCCGGCGTGACCGACGTGATTGTCGGCCAGCCCAAATTCATGGAGGGACTGGCGAAGCTGGTGCAGGAGCGCACCCCGGAGGAGCTGAAGATCTACACCCGCTGGCAATTGCTCCGCGCCGCGGCCCCGTATCTCTCGGAGGCCTTCGACCAGGAACGCTTTCGCTTCTTCGGCACCGTGCTCAACGGCACGCCGCAACCGGAGCCGCGCTGGCAGCGCGCCGCCCGCGCGGTCGACGGCAGCATCGGCGACGCCCTCGGCCAACTCTTCGTCGCCCAGCATTTCCCGCCCGAGTCGAAGGCGCGCATGATGGAGTTGATCGGCAACATCCAGGCCGTGCTGCGGGACCGCCTGGCCAAGCTGGAATGGATGTCCGAAGGCACGCGCCAGAAGGCGCTGGTGAAGTTCGACCGCTTCGAGCCGATGATCGGCTACACCGAGAAGTGGCGCGACTACTCCAAGGTCGAGATCAAGCGCGACGATTTTTTCGGCAACGTCTCCCGGGCCGCGCTGGCCCAGTCGCGCCACCAAATTGATCGCACCGGCCAGAAGGTCGACAAGCGCGAGTGGGGCATGACACCCCCGACGGTCAACGCCTACTTCTCTCCAACGACCAACCAGATCGTCTTCCCTGCCGGCATCCTGCAGCC
>SXGT01004935.1_pt1 | contig 21091 bp, 16 predicted proteins | sample 3176221 | NCBI WGS metagenome assembly SXGT01 (sample SAMN11356862, study PRJNA531348) | freshwater metagenome | isolation source: freshwater sample F1-120 | place: China: Fuxian Lake, Yuxi | collected 2017-12-25
CGATTCGGCGAAATGGAAGTGTGGGCACTCGAGGCGTACGGTGCGGCATAGTGCTTGCAAGAACTGTTGACGATTAAGAGCGACGACGTTCTTGGACGGGTGCGTGTTTACGAGGCAATCGTCAAGGGCGACAACATTCCAGAGCCTGGCATTCCGGAGAGTTTCAAAGTGTTGATGAAAGAAATGCAAGCACTTTGTCTTGACGTTGAGGTCATTTCGCATGAGGGCAAGCAAGTTGAACTCACCGATCTTGACGAAGAAGTTTTCACCGCAGTACGCGAACTTGGCATTGATATCAGCCGCAACGAACGTGGTTCTGATGCCGACGATCGTGAACGCGAACGTCGCCGAGAGAAGGCTTTCTAATGATTAACCGCAGCACTTCGAAAGGGTTGGCATGAACATGTCAGATGTAGCTACCGACGACACCAAGCGCAAGTTGGATATCAATAGTTTTCAACAGTTGCGTATCGGTTTGGCAACGGCCGACGACATTCGCAACTGGTCGCGTGGCGAAGTAAAAAAGCCCGAGACGATTAACTACCGAACACTGCGCCCGGAGCGCGACTGTCTGTTCTGCGAAAAGATCTTCGGACCAACCCGCGATTGGGAATGCTATTGCGGCAAATACAAGCGCGTGCGCTTCTAGGGCATCATCTGCGAAAAGTGCGGCGTTGAAGTAACCCGTTCAAAAGTGCGCCGCGAGCGCATGGGTCACATCGAACTTGCTGCACCAGTTGTGCACATTTGGTATCTACGCGGCACACGTAGTTGGTTGGCATATTTGCTCGGTGGTTTGGAGTCGCGCGAAGAAATCAAAGCCAAGCAACTTGAAAAAGTCATTTATTTTGCCGCGTGGTTGGTGAGCGCCGTCGATGAAGATAGGCGTCATCTTGAGTTGCCAGATCTCGAGAAAGAATATCTCGAAGACCGCGACGAAACGTTGAAGCGTCGCGAAAAAGAAATCAAGCTGCGCCAAAAAGATGCCGAGGTCGAACTCAAGCAACTTGAAAAAGATGGGGCGAAAGACAGCGATATTCGTGCTCGCCAAAAGGTGATCGACAAAGACATTCAATTGATCGGCGATCGCCATACGAAAGATCTCGACCGTCTCGAGCGTGCATTCGAGACTTTCCAGAAGTTGCACCCACGAATGATCATCGACGACGAAGAACTTTGGCGTGAGATCAAAGACCGTTATGAAGATTATTTCACCGGTGGCACGGGTGCAGAGTCGATCAAGGTCTTAATCGACACGATTGACTTCAACTCGGAAGAAGTGATTCTTCGTGATGCAATCATCAACGGTCTGAACGGCAAGCCGTTGTCGACCCAGCGCAAGCAAAAGGCGATCAAGCGTTTGAAGATCGTTGCTTCATTCAACCGAAAAGACAAAGATGAGCGCCTGGTCAACAACCCGAAGGCGATGATCCTCGACGTGATTCCGGTGATTCCACCAGAGCTGCGCCCGATGGTGCAACTTGACGGTGGTCGTTTTGCGACCTCAGACTTGAACGATCTCTATCGTCGCGTAATCAACCGCAACAATCGTTTGAGTCGTTTGCTCGAACTTGGAGCACCAGAAATTATCGTCAACAACGAAAAACGAATGTTGCAAGAAGCGGCAGACGCCCTGTTCGACAACGGTCGTCGTGGTCGACCTGTAAGCGGCCCGGGCAATCGTCCGCTTAAGTCGTTGTCAGACGGCCTCAAAGGTAAGCAAGGTCGCTTCCGCGAAAACCTTTTGGGTAAACGGGTGGATTATTCCGCCCGGTCGGTTATTGTTGTAGGCCCGGAGCTTAAATTGCACCAATGCGGCCTTCCCAAAAAGATAGCCTTGGAACTGTTCCAACCCTTCATCATTCGCCGCCTCAAGGAACTCAAGTACGCCGACACGATCAAATCGGCCAAAAAAATGCTTGAACGGAAGGATGACCAGGTTTGGGATATCCTCGAAGAGGTAACCAAGTCCCATGCGGTTCTGCTAAACCGGGCCCCCACACTCCATCGGATGGGCATCCAGGCTTTTGAGCCAACACTCATCGAAGGCAACGCCATTCGTATCCACCCACTGGTTTGCAAAGGCTTTAACGCCGACTTTGACGGCGATCAGATGGCCGTCCACCTACCCCTCTCGATTGAGGCGCAGGTGGAAGCTACGGTTTTAATGATGTCAACCAACAACATTTTTAGCCCGGCCAATGGACAACCCATCATTACCCCCTCCCAGGACATCGTCATGGGTTGTTACTACCTCACCGCCACCCGGGGTGAGTTGGGTGAATCAGGTGAAAAGGGCGAAGGCATGGTCTTCGCCAACACGGAAGAGGTCCTCAACGCCTTCAGCCAAAACAAATTGGGTGTTCACGCCCGCATTCACCTCCGGCTTCCAGCCGGGAAAAAGTTCATTTCCGAACGCACCTATATTGACCGGGTTGCGGTTGAAGAACATATCGTCAAGGACAACGAGCGGGTGATCACCACCGTTGGCCGGGTGATTTTCAATGACGCACTCTTTCCCCAGATGGCGTATTATGACTTGGCCCTTTCCTCCAAGCAACTCAGTCGCATTATTGCGGACTGCTACCTGGTTCTTGGTCGGCGCGCCACCATCGACCTTCTCGACAAAATGAAGGTAACCGGGTTCCGTGAATCGACACGATCGGGATTGAGCTTTGCCACCGATGACCTGAGGACTCCTTCCAACAAGGAAAAAGAGTTGAAGGAAACCGATAAGGAAGTTGAAAAGTTTCGTCGCCAGTTTGAAGACGGCAACATTACCGAGCGTGAACGCTACAACAAGACGCTGGATCTATGGACCCGAGCCCGGGATAACATCACCAAGCACATGATGGAAGACCTTCGCAATGACAAGCGAACCGAAAATGGCAAGCAACGCCCCTATCTGAATCCCATCTTCCTCATGGCCCACTCGGGTGCCCGTGGTGGTATTGAACAGATTCGCCAACTCGCCGGTATGCGCGGTTTGATGGCAAAGCCCAATGGTTCAATCATTGAAACACCCATCAAGGCAAACTTCAAAGAGGGGTTGTCTGTACTGGAATACTTCAGTTCGACCCACGGTGCCCGGAAGGGTCTTGCGGATACAGCGTTAAAGACCGCTGACTCGGGTTACCTGACACGCAAACTGGCCGATGTTGCCCAGAATGTGGTGGTAACCATGCACGACTGCGGCACAACCCAGGGCGTGACCAAGTCAGCAATCATGAAAGGGGAAGAGATCGAACGATCCTTATCCGACACCATCCGAGGTCGGGTTAGTCGGAATACCATTATCGATCCAAGAAACAATGAAACCATTGTTGAAGAAAACGAGATGCTTTCCTGGGATGCGGCCCGGGGAATCGAAGCCCTTGGACTCGACAAGGTCATGGTTCGCGGACCGATGACCTGTCAGGCGCTTTTGGGCGTTTGTCGCCTTTGCTATGGCATGGACCTTTCTACCGGTGCTCTGGTTGAAGAAGGCATGGCGGTCGGCATCATTGCCGCCCAGTCGATTGGTGAGCCTGGAACACAGCTGACCATGCGAACCTTTCACATCGGCGGTGTCGTCAAGCGTGAACTTGGCGAGTCCGAGATGAAGAACAAGAAGGTGGGCAAAGTGCGTTTTCAGCGCATGAGTGCCGTCGAAAACTCCAAGAAAGAACAGGTTGTCCTTGGCCGAAACGGTGAAATCCAGGTTCTTGGACCCAAGGGCACCCCGATTGAGACTTTTGCGGTCCCCTATGGTGCAATCGTCCTGGTAAAAGAAGGGGTTGAGGTTCAACCCGGAGTAACCCTGTGCAAATGGGATCCGCACATCACCCCGCTCATTGCCGATCGGGGGGGCAAGATCAAGTTTGTTGAACTGATTGAGGGCGAAACACTCCGCAAGGACATCGACGAAATCACCGGTGCCGAACGATTGGTGGTCATGGAACACAAGGGGGAATACCATCCCCAAATCGTCATCCAGGATTCCAAGGGACAAAAGCTTTCCGTAATGTACCTTCCCGAACGGGCATTCATTGAGGTTCGTGACGGAACGGCTATTTCCGCCGGAACCATCGTGGCAAAAACCACCCGGGAATTGGGCGGTACCCAGGACATCACTGGTGGTCTTCCCCGGGTTACCGAGATCTTCGAGGCCAGGAAACCCCGGGATCCCGCCGTTATGTCTGAGGTAGCGGGAATGGTCCGGGTGGGCGACAAGAAACGCAACAAGCGCCTTATCTATGTTCAGCCCATCGACGAAAATGGAAAATCTTTCGGGGATGAACGAGAACATCAGGTTCCTCCGGGTAAGCACCTTCGGGTGCAATCGGGCGATCGTGTCAAAGAGGGCGATCCCCTGGTTTATGGTCCCCTTGTTCCCCATGACATTCTTCAGATCTCGGGTATCGAGGCAGCTCAAAACTACCTGGTTCGGGAGGTTCAGAATGTCTACCGTAGTCAACGGGTAGACATCGACGACAAGCATATCGAAACCATCGTTTCGCAAATGCTCCGAAAAGTGAAAGTCGAGGGCACAGGCGATTCAGGCTTGTTGCCTGGCTCCGTCATCGACAAGCAGGCGTTCAATGCGGTCAATAGTCGTCTGCGCGAGTCGTGCAAGATCAAAAAACCGGGAGATAGCCGGTTCAAAGAGGGACAAATTGTCCCGAAAATCGTGTACGAAGAGGAAAAGGACAGGATTGAAGCCGAGAAGGGAACAGTTCCTACCTGGACGAGTCCCTCTCCTGCATCGTGTCAGGTCCAGTTGCTTGGGATTACCAAGGCTTCGGTCCAATCTGACAGCTTTATCTCAGCGGCATCCTTTCAGGAAACCACCAAGGTTCTCACCGAAGCTGCCTTGGCCGGAAAGACCGATTCCTTGGTCGGCCTAAAAGAAAATGTCATCCTGGGTCACCTGATTCCCGCCGGAACAGGATTCTCCATGCATCAACATTCCCAAATGCGGATCCGTGTTTCGGAAGAGGCGATCGTGGATGAAGAGGCCGAATTAGCCGAAATCGGCGCCGAGTTGGGTGCCGACTCGGAAGGCTAAGCCTTAATCCTCATCCAAAAAACCCAAAGGGGTGAACCGTAATGGTTTACCCCTTTTTTTAGGACCAAACTTGCAAGAAGATTTTTTCGAGATAAACTCTCATTAAGTTTTCATTTTCGTGGGGCTCGTCCCCTCCCCACCGAAATGGGCTTCTTGGGCCGGGGATTCTCCGGCCCAAGGTTTTGTGATCGGACAAAGTTAGGCTCGAACCTGGGAGCTGCCATGGATTCTTTCCAACAGTTTTTTCGGGAGGTTCCCGCTATTGGGAGACCCATTCGGTTATTTCTGGAGTTTTTGGTTGTCACCTTTGTGGTCGAATACGGGCTAATGCTATTGTTGCCGCATCTTTTTGCGGAAAGTTGGAGTGGTTTGCCTGCCTTTATGGATGCCGGGGTCTTGACCCTGGTTTTAGGTTCCCTGGTTTGGGTCCGGTTTCTCGTCCCCCTCCAACAGCATAGTCATGTTAGGGCCCGTCTTTTTGGTTGGCTTTTGGAAACACAGGAGCAGGAACGGAGTCGGATTGCAAGGGACCTGCATGATGGTTTGGGGCAAACCCTGACGGGATTGGTTTTTGGACTCAAGTGGATAGAGGAAACCCCCGGATATGGGCCCGCCCAGGATTGCGCTAAAACCTTGCGGAATCAGGCAAAATGCTCCCTGGAGGACCTGAGGCGGTTGGTTCGGGGATTAAGGACTGTGGTTTTGGAGGACTTGGGACTTGAAGCCACTCTCCAAAAGCTGACCCATGATAATGAGGAATTCATGGGTATCAAGGTTGGCCTTGAGTTTTACCAAGGAGGAAAACGATGGTCCGCCGAGTTGGAAACAGGGATTTATCGCATCATCCTGGAGGCACTTACCAATGCCCAAAAGCACGGCAAAGGGACCCGGGTTGACATCCTGGTTGAGGCCGCTGGTGATCAGGCAAAGGTGTTGATTTCAGACAATGGTGGTGGATTCGATCCAAAAGTGGTCATGAGTGAATGCATTGGGGAGGGCTCGTTCGGGCTTTGGAGCATGAAGGAAAGGGCTGGGTTATTAGGTGGAACCTTTCACATCAAATCCTCCCCGGGTAAAGGTTGCACAATTGAGGTTTACCTTCCCATCCTTGAAAAAAACTCATCCAAAGTGGAAAACTGAAAAATGGGGAAAATCACGGTTTTTGTTGCGGATGATCACGCCATGTTAAGGGCGGGGTTCAAGCTTTTAATCGACAATCAACCCGATATGGAAGTGAAGGGAGAATCGGGCGATGCAGCATTGTTACTTCGTGAGGTTTTATCTGCCAACCCTATGGTGCTTACTTTGGATTGGTCGATGCCCGGTGGAAATCAAGTCCAACTCATAGGGGAATTGGCCAAAAAATCCCCGAATATCCGGGTGTTGGTGGTTACCATGCACGATGACCCCGCCTTTGCCCGTTTGGCTCTGGCCGCAGGTGCGGCAGGGTTCCTCAGCAAAGGGGCAGCGGATTCCGAGTTAATCAAAGCCATTCGAATGGTGGCCGAAGGAGGAATGTACGCCCACGCACCGAGGGCACGCCATGTCGAACCTGATTCCGGAACCAAACGGAAATTGGAAAACCTGAGTGCCCGGGAAAGGGAGGTTTTGGCCCAAGTGAGTAAAGGCCATACCAACCAGGCCATTGCCGACCAACTTTTTTTAAGTGTGAAAACCGTGGAAAGTTATCGGGCAAGGTTGATGGGTAAGTTGGGGTTTAAAAGTCGGGCCGAGTTGACCAGGTTTGCATTGGATACTGGGGTTATTTCCTCTGAAACATCGGGTATTTCGGAGTAAGCCCGGATCTATTGTGTGTTTTTACCTCAAATATTCCTGGTTTTTCCCAATCCAAGGTGTCCATCACAATTCAACCGCCGGGGAATCCCCGCCACAAATAAATGAAGATATCCTAATTTTCCTGACATAAAGAAACCAAAAATAAGTTAACCTAATTTCAGGATCGCCATGGGCGACCAATCAGAAGGCGTGGCTTATTGTTCAAGGTTTGGTCGACAAATTGGCAATTCAAAGGAATTTCACATGCACAATCCACATAATGAGCGGTCCTCCATCCCCCACCTCGAGCAGCTACAGGAGTCATTTCCCCGGTTGGAGACCTTGGAAAACAGGCTGGCTCCTGCTGGGCTAACCGCCACTCTCAGCTTTCGTGAGCTTTTGATCGTTGGCACCGAACTTGATGACACCATCCTGGTGGGTCGGGCGGGAAACCAAATCACAATTCAAGGGATTGAAAGCACATTCCCAATCCATTCCGTCCGTTCGGTCCGTATTGATTCAGGCTCGGGAAGTGACACGATTAACCTATCAGGACTTCCGTCCCTGAAATCGGTCCTGATCAACGCAGGGTTGGGGGATGACCAAATTTCCGGAAGTGTCAACGACGACAAAATCAGTGGTGGCGAAGGCAATGACAGCATTTTTGGCGGGGCAGGCAACGATGTTCTTGTCGGGGACAACGGCAACGACACCCTTACCGGAGGTTCCGGTAATGATCAAATATCCGGGGGAGGAGGTCTTGACTCCCTATCGGGAAATGAGGGTTTCGACCGATTGGACGGTGGTACCGAGGATGACCTACTCAGTGGTGGTAATCACGACGACCAAATGATTGGCGGGACGGGAAATGATAGCCTTCAAGGCGGTTCAGGCAATGACAATTTGAATGGCCAGGTGGGAGATGATGTTTTGGAGGGGGGCTTGGGCAACGATAGCCTTTGGGGTGCAGGTGGAAACGATTCCCTGAATGGTGGTATGGGAAACGATAGACAATGGGGTGGTGTTGGTACCGATACCGTCAACGGTAATGAAGGCAATGATGACCTTTACGGGGAAGATGGCGATGACCTCATGGATGGTGGTTCCGGCAACGACAGCATTTCGGGAAACAATGGCAAAGACACATTGATTGGTGGCTCGGGAAACGACAAGGAATCGGGCGGGGCAGGAATGGATTCCCTCTTTGGCAATGAGGGTGACGACAACCTCAATGGTCAAAGCGATGATGACCTGCTGGATGGTGGTATTGGCAATGACAGCCTTTGGGGTGCTCATGGAAATGACGCTTTGTCCGGCGGCATTGGTAACGACAAGGAATGGGGCGGCGCTGGCACCGATTCCGTCAACGGCAATGATGGAAATGATGACCTTTTCGGCGAGGAGGGCGATGATCTTCTCGAAGGCGGAGGAGGAAACGACAGTTGTCGAGGGGGTAATGGGAAGGACCGTTTGCTGGGTAACGCAGGAACAGACCTGCTTTTTGGCGACCTTGGAAATGATACCATTGACGGTGGAGATGATGAGGACACTTGTAACGGAGGCGATGGGGATGATGAGGTATTTGGGGGCCTTGGGAACGATCTGATTTGGGGTGGCTTGGGTTTGGATTTCATTCGTGGGGGGATTGGAAATGACAGGCTCCACGGAGAGGATGGCACCGATGACCTCGATGGCGGTGATGGGGACGATTACCTAAACGGTGGCCTTGGAGACGATGACCTCAAGGGCGGGGTTGGGGATGACCGGTTGAGTGGTGGAAAAGGACGGGACCGTAACCATGGTGGGGCGGGGAATGACGACTTCTACAACCTTGATAACGATATTGAAGACGATCACGACGATGAGGATGATATCAACGATTCGGACGATAATGGCATTGATGATGATCACGAAGACGACAGGTACGATGATGACCACGACGGCAAAGATGATGATCGTGACGACGATGACGATGATGACCATGGCGGGGACAGGAAATAAAACCAACCAAGAGTAGAGTTGGGTTTGATGGCCCAATGAGCCTCATTTGAAACCGATATTGGGGTGCCCAAGGGAGACCTTTTGCCCCCTTGTTTTCAAGTACTATTTTTGGGTTTATGGGCCGTTAGCGGTTTTGTCGTCAAATTCGCCTTCCCATCTTGCCATCACACAAGTAGCAAGGCAATTGCCCACGAGATTGATCGAGGTGCGGGCCATGTCCATTAGCGCGTCCACCCCAAGAATTGTGGTTACCGCCGCAAGAGCCAAGGTCAACTGGTGGTCATCAATCAAATTTTCGCCTTTCAAATAGCCGCCAAAACTAATGAGGGTCCCCGAAAGGATAACCAGGCCTGCTCTTGGGACCGCAGCGACTCCTTTGCTTGTTAGCATGAGCATAAGCATCATCAGGATCTGGTTGGAGATCGACAACCCGACCCCGGCCGCCTGAAAACAAAAAACACTGGCCAAGGCCAAATAAAGCGTTGTGCCATCCAGATTGAAGGAATATCCGGTTGGCATGACGAAGGCGACAATGCGTCTTGGAACGCCAAATGTCTCCATAGCAAGCATGGCCTTGGGAAGGGCCGCCTCGCTTGAGGCACTGGAAAAAGCCAACAATGCCGGTTCCTGAACGGCCCGGAGAAATCCCCAAAAGGGAATACGAAACAGGAGTACAACTGGCACAAGGACAACCAATATGAAAACGAATAGGGCACCATAAAGGGTGCCTATCAATACCGCCAGATTGCCAAGGACCCCCGTGCCGCTTCGGGCAACCGTGACCGCTATGGAGGCACCGATGGCGATGGGGGCATAAAGCATGACTATATTGGTAAACTTGAACATGACCTGGGCAATAGCTTCCAGAAAATCAACAATAGGCAGCCTGAATTTATCAGGAGACTGGGCAAGCGCGATGCCAAAGAGAATCGACCAGAAGACAAGTTGTAGGACCTCGTTTTTTGCGGCAGCATCCACCACGCTGGCCGGAAACACATGTTCCAAAAACGATGTGGTGGTGGCTTGATCCTTGGCCAAACTGTCTGTTTTTGCGGTGGCTTTGGCCAGCTCCTCGGTCGATTGCGATGCAGGCGTGACCCCGGTTCCCGGGTGGGTAAGGTTTACGGCGGAAAGGCCGATGACCAGTGCCAAAGTGGTTACCACCTCGAAATAAAGAAATGCTTTGAGGGCAAGTCGTCCCATCCGCCGCAAATCGTCACAATGTCCGGCAATTCCCACCACCAGGGTGGAAAAAATCAAGGGTGAGATGAGCGACTTGATCAGGCGCATGAAGATGGTGGAAGAAAGAGGGTCGAGGGTTTTGCCGAGGGCCGGCCACTGATACCCAAGGAGAAACCCCAAAGGCATTGCAATCAGGATCCATTTCGTGAGAGAGGTTTTTCCAAGGAAGCCTATCACTGTAGAGATTCCTTTCCGGGTAACTTCCCAAAGGAAGGGCTGGTGCTAGGTCAAGGGAAACGCTTGGGGAAAAGTAAAATGAGAGCTAACGGGCGGCCTGAACCTCACCCAAAAGGGCCCCCAAGGCGGCATCCGGGGTAGCGGCAACCGCTTCCATGGTCCGCCTGTTGGCCGGATTTTTTGGATCGCTAAAGGAAGCAATGCTCTTCCAGGTGCCGTTCGCCTGCCTTTGCATCTTTTGCCAAACCATGCCATTTTGGCAAAGGGAAACATTCAATTGGGTCAAGGCCGTTTGCGTTGCCTGATCGACAGTTTGTCCCTGTTGACGGAGTTGATCCTGTAACTGGGTAAGATTGGATTGGACTGCCAGGTTGAATTGGCTGTTGTTGGTCGTTTGCAACCCTGCCAAAGCAATTGGCCCGGTTGGATTGAGCTTGGATACGGAGCCCCCGGGTACCGGGTCAGGGGGAGGCGGGACGGCCGACCCTCCTATAGGGGTGGGACCTGTGGGAATGGACGCCCCAACGGGGGGAGGATTGCCCCCATTGGGATTTCCCATGGGCGAGGTTGCCACCGGATTGAGCAGCACAGGGAGGGATCCACCCGGGTTAATTCCTGAGTTGGGTAAATAGGGTGCGTTGGATCCATTTGTCGGAATAGGGGCACTCAGTGCCGGAACAGTGGTGGTATTGCCCGCCAAAGGATCACGGGGATTGGATAGCATACTGGTGGTTCCCGTGGCCAATGCTGCCGGGCTACCAAGGGTGTTTGGTGAGTGCATGGCTGGCAAAGGCCCAGCCATGGGTCCGGTTGGCGAGGCGATTGGCCCCACCGGGGCCAATCCTGTGGGCGACAAACCCGATGCCGGGAGAACGGCGGGCGGTGGTCCCATAAGAGGGTCCCCCCCTGCAGGGGCCCCAATGGGCCAAATGGACCCGGTTCCCCCAGTCGTGTTTTTACACCCGGAAAACACGAAAAAACCCCCAACAATGAGGGGAATCGTCAGCAAGCGTTGGAATCGTAATGCTTTAGGTTTGGAGTGTTTCATGAAGGCACCGCCTCTTTCAAATGAAAATCTGGGTAACCTGCAAAGACTGAGGAGTCTTCCCCTTTGCCGCCCTTGCCAAAAGGCACTGATTTCCTAGCCTTTCTGGGGTATACCAAGGTACGGACCTTTAGCGCACAGTCTTTCCAAGTGTGCTCATACTTTTTCTTGGATGTGGGTGCAATGGCAGCTTGTTCGATCGCGGTGATTCCGGGGGATGGTATTGGCCAGGAGGTTATTCCCTCCACCATGCGGGTTCTCGACCGGGCGGTAAGGGGCACTTCCCTTACCTTTGCCTGGAATGTTCTCGATTGGAATTGCCAGCGCTACCTCACCACGGGGAAACTTCAGCCGGATGATGCTTTTGAGATCCTGGCTCGGCATAAAGCGGTCCTATTTGGGGCAATTGGGGATCCCAGGGTTCCCGATACCGTTCCGGTTCACACATTGTTGTTGCCCATGCGGCGCCATTTCGACCAATATGTCAACCTCCGGCCAAGCTACCTCTATCCGGGAGTCGAATCTCCCTTGCGCGACAAGGCGCCTGGCTCAATCGACCTCCTTTTTTACCGGGAAAACACCGAGGGCGAATATGCCCCTCTGGGAGGCAAACAATACCCGGGAACCCCGGAAGAAATCGCCGTCCAAGTCAATATGTTTACCCGTCGCGGTTGCGAACGGATCATCCGGGCAGCTTTTCAAGCGGCTCAAAAACGCCCTCGCAAAAAATTAACAAGCATCACCAAGTCCAATGCCCTAAGCTTCTCCATGACTCTTTGGGACGATGCGTTCCATGCCGTCAAAAAAGACTTTCCGGATGTCCATGCGTCTTCACTCCTGGTGGATGCCGCTGCCATGGACCTGGTCAGGAAACCCGAGTCATTTGATGTGATGGTTGCCAGTAACCTGTTTGGCGACATCCTCACAGACCTTGCCGCCATGGTCACCGGTACTATCGGCCTTGCCTCAAGTGCCAACATCAATCCCGAAGGCAAGTTCCCCAGCATGTTTGAGCCGGTTCACGGGTCGGCCCCGGATATTGCCGGAAAGGGGATCTCCAATCCTTTGGCAGCAATCCTTTCCGGAGCTATGATGCTTGATCATTTGGGCCAGATCCAGGCGGGTGACAAGGTTCGAGCCGCAGTCCACAAAGTCCTTACCGCAGGAACTCCCAAAACTCCTGACTTGGGTGGCTCAGACGGTACAGCTGCCATGGAAGCGGCAGTCCTTGCTGCCCTTGGCGATTGATTTGACGGTCCACCGTCCTTTGGGTGGTTGAATGCAAAGCCATCAGGTTGAGAGGTGACTTGGCATTCCAATTACGCCAAAGGTCCCCTTACGGATACATTCCTACAACATACCCAAGGTCCCTTCATTCCACCCTTGGAAAACCCGACCATGAAGCATTGCACCCTTTTTTTGCTCGCAGGGTTGATGATTGCTGCTGCTCCCTGCACAGTTTGGGGACAGGCTCCTGCCAAGCCAGCCATCAAGTCCCCATCCCCCGCCGAGGGAGACATCCGGGAGCTCAAACTTCTTGATTGGGAACCTCGTTCCCGAATGGTTACAAAAACGACCATCCTGGACAAGCCCCTTTTTCCGGTCGTTGATGTCCACAATCACCTCGGGGGTGGCAAGGAAAAGCTAACCCCGGCGACTGTGGCCCGTTACCTTACCGAAATGAACGAAGCTGGTGTAAAGACAGTGGTAAACCTTGATGGTGGTTGGGGAGACCGCCTCAAGGAAACCCTTGGTGCCCTTGACCTGGCTCACCCGGGCCGGTTTCTCACATATACCCTGGTTTCATTTGACGGATTGGACGATTCCGATTGGGGCGATCGAGAAGCCAAACGGTTGGAGCAAAGTTTCCAGGCCGGGGCCAAAGGCCTTAAATTTCACAAAACCTTTGGGCTTAGTCACCGCTTCAAGGATGGAAAGCTTCTGGAAGTCGATGATCCAAAACTTGACCCGATTTGGGAAATGTGTGCCAGGCATGGCCGACCGGTGGTGATCCATGTTGCCGATCCCTCTGCTTTTTTCACGCCATTGGATCGTTACAACGAACGATGGCACGAGCTTAACAAGAATCCAGGTTGGCTTTTTTATGGCGACAAATGGCCCAAACGCCAGGACATTCTTGACCAACTTCATCGGGTGATTGCCAGGCATCCGAAAACGACCTTTATCAACACCCATTTTGGAAACAATGCCGAAGATCTGGCTTCCGTGGCAGAAAAACTCGACAAATATCCCAATATGTTCGTGGACATAGACGCTCGCATATCGGAATTGGGTCGTCAACCGCATTCGGCCAGACGCTTTTTCCTGAAATACCAGGACAGGATCATGTTTGGGACAGATACGACCCCGCGCCGCGATGCCTTTCGCATCTATTACCGGTTCCTGGAAACCGATGATGAGTATTTTGACAGCTCCCAAAGCCATCATCGGCAAGGGTTCTGGAACATATATGGCTTGAACCTTCCGCCCGAGGTCCTTGAAAAAATCTACCGGACCAATGCCGAACGGGTGCTTTTTGGCCTGAAAACCGATGAGGAAAAGCGCAAAATGGCCCAGAAGGAATTGGTGGTCAGGCAAACCGCCGATTTTGAAATCACCGGCAAGGACCAAAACCCGGCTTGGAACAAAACCCTGTGGACAGAACTTTCCCGCCGGTCGCCCAAGGGGCACGACTATTCCACAAAAGTAAAGGTATTGTACTCGGAAAAGGGCCTTTATGTCCTGATGGATGCAACCGATTCCTGCCTTACCAGCACTTTCAAAAACGATTACGACACTTTATGGACTGAGGATGTCTTCGAATTTTTCCTTTGGACCGACGAACGCGATCCCATCTATTTTGAGTATGAAATATCTCCCTTGGGCCGCGAGCTGCCCATTCTGGTCCCAAACCTGGAGGGCAAATTCCTGGGTTGGAGACCATGGCTGGATGGTCCTGACCGAAAAACCAGGAAGGCGACCTCTGCCATAGGGGGCGAATTGAAATCCGGGGCCAAGGTCAAGGGTTGGCAAGCGGAAGTGTTTGTGCCCTATGCTTTACTATCGCCCCTTAGAAACATTCCCCCCAAACCCGGAACTTCGTGGCGAGCCAATTTCTACCGCATGGACTATGACGAAGGCAAAACCAGTGCCTGGGATTGGTCCAGGGTCGGCCCAAGCTTTCACGACCATAAAAAGTTTGGTACCTTGCGGTTTGAATAACTCCAATTACCCTATTTTTTCAACAATCCTGTGTGTTTCAACCAAGCGGCTGCCCGGGCAGGCCATTCGCTCGCCTCATTGCTAGCCGAGGGTCTTAGGCCATACCCATGGCCTCCCTTGCTGACAATGTGCAGTTCCGCGGACCGACCGGCCCTCTTCAGGTCGACATAGAGCAAGGCGCTGGAAAGAGGCGTTACCCCATCATCGTGGGCATGAGCCAGGAATAGGGGTGGTGTATCTTTTTGAACCTTGACATAATCCCGGAGTTTGCCATCGCCTTTTTCAGTTAGGTAAGCCGGGTAAATGAGTAAACCAAAATCGGGACGATGGGAGATGGTATCGACCTCATCGGACGATTCATAAATCCTCTGGTTGAAAAGGGCTGTCAAAGCCGCCACCTCTCCCCCCGCCGAGAATCCCAATATGCCGATTCGCTTTGGGTCCAGTTTCCATTCTGTTGCCTTGGACCTAACCAGACTAACTGCCCGCTGGGCATCACGGACGGCGGCCTGGTAGGGCAAGTTTTTGTCACGGGCGGGTACGCGATACTTGAGTACGATTCCGGTGACACCCAAAGTATTGAGCCAAGCAGCAACCTCGGTCCCTTCCAAATCCCATGCCAGGATATGGTGGCCACCCCCGGGGCAGATGATGACCGAAGCCCCTGTATCCCTGGCGGGATCCGGTTTGAACAGATGAAGCGTAGGGGTACTTACATTGCTAATGCGGGTGATACTGGGGGGCTTATCCGGTTTGGTCTCGGCTTTTTCCGGCGGCAGGGTCAGGCCCTCATCGCCTGGGGCTTTGGTGGCCCAAACCGGAACAACCACTTGGGCTTCGGCGGGGGGAGGGAATCCAAACAAAAGGGGAAAAAGAACCGAAACCATGGCATACCTCGCAAGGAACTTCCAGACCGAATGAGGTTTATGTTAGGGTCAAAACCTCAAAAGGGAAAAGGTCGAAAAACACAGGTTTATAATATATTTCCTAGCCAACCCATACAATGAGCCTTCACAAATCCAGACAGTTTTTGGGGGATTCATGTCCCATTTGGACGCCGTCGTTTTAGAAAAGGTTACCAAGCGTTTTGGCAACTATACCGCCGTGGATGGAGTAGATCTTGTTATCCAGCATGGAGCGATCCATGGATTTCTGGGGCCAAACGGTTCAGGAAAAACAACCACCCTTCGCCTGATCATGCGATTGTTCGCACCCGACGAGGGGCGGGTGGTGGTGATGGGGGAAACTCATGGAGGTTGTTCGCGGGACGAAGTAGGCTACCTTCCCGAGGAGCGCGGTCTTTACAAAACCATGAAAGTGGGGGAAATGCTCGAGTTTTTGGCACGCCTCAAAGGCGTGCACCAACCGGCCTCCCTGGTGGATGATTGGTTAAAACGATTTGACCTTTTTGCCTGGAAGAAAAAGAAAATCGAGACGCTTTCCAAGGGAATGGCTCAAAAGGTTCAATTCATAGGCGCAATTATTTCCAGACCCAAGCTGGCACTATTGGATGAGCCCTTTTCCGGTCTGGATCCTGTGAACGCTTTGGTGATGCGCGAAGCTCTCATTCGGCTTCGGGAAGAGGGAACCACGGTAATCCTTTCTACCCATGACCTTGCTCTTGCCGAGCAGATGTGTGATTCGTTCTTTTTGATCCATAAAGGCAAAAAGCTTCTTTCGGGTTCCTGGTCCGAGGTCCAGCGGGACCATGGCGGCGAAAGAGTACGGGTCTCCTTTGTCGATCCTGGCATTCGACCGGACGGGGTTTCCGGTGTGGCCGGTGCCATTCCCACGGGTGAGGCTTGGGAGTTGGACATTGCGGAAAATGCAACACCTGAAAGCGTCCTTGCCGAACTCTTACCCTTGGGTGGGATACGACGGTTTGAAACAGGGCAGGCGTCCCTAAGCGACATTTTCCTCAGGTTGGTAGGTGCCACTGCGGGTGCCTCTGTCGGTCACTAATCCCAAATCGGAAAGTTGATAATGGAAAAGATTCTGGTGATTGCCCGCAGGGAATTTCGTGCGGCAGTGGTGAGTAAGGCCTTTTTGATCTCGATCATCCTTATGCCATTGATGATGCTTGGCAGTTTGGGAGTCCAGATTGCCCTTGAAAGGTTTCGTCCTGACGAGGAACGGGTTCTTGGCATCATTGACCGTACACCCGGCAAAAACCTCGGGGCGGTTGAGACGCTCAATCTGTTATCCGGGGACAATTCAACCAACAAGATGGACCCTTTTGGAGATCCGGCTGGCGACCAGGGAGGTAAAAAGCAGAGAGTTCGGATCAAGTTTGTCGCTATTGAGCCCTCGGGAACCGACCCGGAATCCATTCTGAAGCAACGGGTTTCCGTGGGAGACCGGGTTCGCAAGCGGGAACTGTCCGGGTTTTTTGACATTCACCCCGATGCCCTTGTCACTCCCCCCAAGGACGCCCCGCCCCGTGAGGATGTAACCTACTACACGGACCGAACCTTTGACCGCGATGTTTTGACGATGGCAAGTGGCAAGGTCCTTTCAGCCGTGTACCTCCAGCGTGCCGCCCGCCTGAACCCGTTGTTGTTGGTGAAGGGGCGAAACTCCTACACCCCCGAGGAACTTTCCTCCCTGATCCGTGAAACCAGCAAGGCAGGTTCCCGTGGCCTTTCCATGAAAGATCTGCCTCATTTCGACCCGGCCACCGGAAAGCCGGTAGATGGGCAGGAGACCAAAATCGCCGAAAATATAATTGTGCCCCTGGTTTTGGTCATGTTGATGTTCATTGTGATCATGATGGGGGCATCCCCTTTGCTTCAAGCGGTCATTGAGGAAAAAATGCAAAGAATCGCCGAGGTGCTTTTGGGCTCGGCCCAGCCATTTGACATTCTCATGGGAAAGTTGTTGGGGATGACTACGGTCGGAGTTCTTTTGGCTTTGGTTTACCTGTTGGGTGGGGCCTTCATTGCATCGCGTTTTGATGCAGCCCGTTTTTTGCGCGCAGACCTTGTCCTTTGGTTTGTTGTCTTTGAAACCATGGCCCTCCTGATGTTTGGTGCAGTCTTTCTTGCCGTTGGCAGTGCGGTTTCGGACATCAAACAGGCACAAACTCTTTTGACCCCGGTGACCCTGATCATTACCATTCCCCTCTTCGTGCTGATGCGGGTGATTGAGGACCCTGGCAGCGGACTGGCCCGCTGGATGTCGCTTTTTCCCACGGCCACGCCGATGATGATGCTGGCCCGTATTGCCCTTCAGCCAGATTTGCCCCTCTGGGAACCGCTTTTGGGGGTGTTCTTAATGCTCATCACCACCCTGGTAGTGGTCCTTCTTGCCAGTCGCATTTTCCGTATAGGCTACCTTTCCCAAGGCCAAGCTCCAAAAATACGCGACCTGATAGGCTGGATTGTAAAAGGTGAATAGCCCTACCAGCCCGTTCTTTGGGCCTGTTTTGGGCATTGGCGAACTCCTTTGGGACATGTTCCCTACCGGCCGGGTGGTAGGCGGGGCACCCTTCAATTTTTCCTTTCACGCCTGCCAGGCCGGGTTACGGGGCATTCCGGTTAGTTGTGTCGGCAAGGATGAGCCAGGCGATGCCCTGCTTTTGGTCCTTCAATCCAGAGGCCTGGACACATCCTTCATCCAGGTGAATCAGGACTTTCCCACCGGCAGCGTGGGTATAACTTTAAGCGATGGAATTCCACACTACACGATTCACGGGAATTCGGCATGGGACCACATCGCTTTTACCAAGGATTGCCGGGAAGTCGTCAAAACCGTCCGTGCCCTCTGTTTTGGAACACTCGCCCAAAGGTCACCCAACTCCAGAAAGGCCATTCAGCGCCTGGTAAAAGAGGTTGGCCTTGGCGGGGGGCTGTGCATTCTGGATGTAAACCTGAGGCAACAGTTTTATACCAAAGAAATCCTGGAATCCTCGATTTCCTTGTCCCGTTGGGTCAAACTCTCCTCCGAAGATTGGCCGGGAATGGCGACCGCCTTGGGTTTGAACTCCAGCTCTCCGGAAGAAGAATTGGAAAAAATACGAACAGCTTTTGGATTGGAACTGGTCGCCTTCACCGAGGGAGGAAAAGGGGCAAGCCTTTTTACCCCCGAAGGATTGATTCGAATTCCTGCCCCAAAAGTGAAAGTGGTTGATACAGTTGGGGCCGGAGATGCTTTCACGGCGGGATTGTTGGCGGCAAGGCTCGCTGGCCAGTCGTGGGTCCGGGCAGGAAACTATGCAGTAATGTTGGCAGCAGAAGTAGTCAGGCAACCTGGGGGAGCCCCCAGCCTTGCCACCGAAGTTTTACAACGCATCCATTGGGATAATCAACCCAAGGCGGGATAAACCTTCCAAAAAATACACCTATTTTGGGGTCAAAACGGTTAAAAAATAAGGCAGTAGGGTAAAATTGGACAGGATCGCCCCAACAACTCCCATCATGATTGCGTGGCCACTGCCAAAACCAAGCAAGGGTCCAAAAGCCAGGATCCATGCCCCCAGGTGGACAAGGTTGAGAAACAAAATCATGAACAAGCGACCCTTGGGTTTTTCTTTAAGAGTTCCCATGTATTCGGGATCCATTTGGCGTCCCTGCCCGTCCTGGTAAATATCTCCTGCCGGGCTGGTTTGGCGTTTGAATGAGATGGAAAAATCTTTGGCATCGTCGGTGGCTTTGACCTTTACCTCGACATAGGAACCAGGCAATGGCTGATTGGATTCGTTGCCCCGATAACCGGTTCGTTCATTGGCGGTTCGGCGATAGATTTCCCCGTTGCCTTCGGCATCAACGACGAAAATTTCCTTGAAGTAGACCGATTCCTTCACTTTGGGTGCTTCCTGAAGGGGCCGGATCTCTCCTGGAGCACTCCGGGCCGCTACCATCCAAATGGCAAAAGAGACCATCACCACTGCGGAAGCGGCGGGGGCCCGCCAAATCATTCCCTCAGCAGGTTGGGTGTACAGGTTGGATTGGAGCCAAACCGCCCAGGCAAAGAAAAGCCCGGCCATGGTTACGAAACAAAGCCCAAAAGCAATAATCAGCCACATGGTTTGCTCCCTGGGTCCAAACATTCGAGGGTGGAGGCATTGGGTGTTGCGTTAGGTTGGACGAAATGGGCCCTTCCGTCAAGGGAAACCCTCCAAGATTGTAATGGTTTTGAAAAAACGGCGGGAGACCGGTCCCATAGCCTGGCTGCACACGCCTGGCGGGTATTCCGTGGGAGGGAAAACCCCAAGCATGGGACCAGTCTCCCAAAAGCACTGTGGTTTGAGTTGGGTTCCACCTTTTAAGGGAACCCCCACAGCGGAGCAAAGACACCGTGAACGATCGGCGCCCGGCCGGTTATTACCCCGGGCCTTGATTCAGTAGCGGTTTATTTTTGGTGAATCCCGCCTTTTACTACCCTTTAGAGCGTACGCCGATTACAAAGTGACCAAATAATTCCAGGATTTCAGAAAATAATGGTCGATTTTTGGTCATACCTCAGGAATTCCCAGCCCAAAAAACGAAACACTCTGATTTGTCTATTTTGAAAAAGCACATGTTGGTTCCCTGTTTTCAGGTTGGCGACAAGAGCCACCAGCTTCCTGGGAGTGGTTCAGGATCGATTCCGGGCCAATTGCCTTTTCATACCATCCATTCCCAGATTTCCTCCACCATCAGGTGGATTTAAAGCCTTAAGGGGTAAACCGTGATCGGTTTTTTGAGACCTGTTCGGGCCAAAAAATCCCCAGATCCCGAAGAAGCAATAGAATGATCCACCCAAGGCAACAAAAATTCTGGAATCCCGCAATTGCTTACCATATAGCAATAGATACTTGCGTTAACCAATGGAGCATGCCAAGATGCCCTTTGAGCGACCCTTGGAGGTCGAGGGGCGTTTGTACCAAGTTCTTCCTCCCATTCACCATGGAAGATTTTCAACGACCATGCTTCCCATAAAAGTGGTTGTCCTGATTCCGACCCTATCCTATGGCCGCATGGTTTTACGGTTAATGGGTCATGGAACCTGTGCCGAATGTCTTGACCAGGGCTTGCGATTCGTCCTTGCCTGGATAATTACCCGTCATAAAGCCATCTGGACATGACAATGAACAATCCCTTCTTTGACCACCCGATCCTGAACTCCCCATACGATTGCCCGGAACGGCATTGGGAACTGGATGGAGAGGGCCAGCCAACCCAGCAAATCATCGAAAATCGTCGTCGGGCAGAGTTCATCACCCCGATTCCCAGACCGAAGAAACTCAAAAAAGGGAGCAAACAGCAGGATATTGTTTTTGACGAAGGAAAAGGAGTTTCCACTCAGGAACAACAGTACGATCCAACACCGATTATCAATGAGGTGCGCAAACAGGTGAACCTCTGGCGAGCATGGCCCAAGCCCAGCGAGTGGCAGGTAACCCCCGAAACGGCCCGCCTGCTTCAACACTGGAGGCACCATTCCTTTAGCGGGGTGCGCCCTTTCTTCTGTCAGGTGGAAGCTGCTGAAACGGCTATTTGGCTAACCGAGGTTGCGTCCCATTCCCGGATAGGCAGGAACATCCTCGATCACCTTGAAAGAGCCAACCTAAATGCCAACCCGGAGCTCACGATTGCGCATGA
>SXGT01136299.1_pt1 | contig 21089 bp, 19 predicted proteins | sample 3176221 | NCBI WGS metagenome assembly SXGT01 (sample SAMN11356862, study PRJNA531348) | freshwater metagenome | isolation source: freshwater sample F1-120 | place: China: Fuxian Lake, Yuxi | collected 2017-12-25
CCGTCGCGAAAGATTTCGATAAACATACTTTGCGCGTTAAGTGTTAGAATGATGTGAGAGAGGCCACACGCGACGGGTGCGCTAGCGTTATGCCAGGGCGTCGCCGCGTGTGGTGTGAGTCTTGCGACTCTTGAAGGTCAATGACCTTACAAAGACACTATATCACTCATTTGAATGAGTGTCAAGTATTTGAATGAGTGAGTTATCCACATAGTTAGACTATGACTAGTACAGCAACGAAAACCGTGACAAAGCGGCAGAATATCCGTCCAACGCAACGACATAAACGATTAGCCGCCGAGGTGGTGGAGAACACAAAACGCGAAAAGCCTTTGACGCGCACGCAATTATTGACTTTGGCTGGTTACAGTCACGGTACTATCGACGGAACACCGTCAAAGCCTTTTACTTCTCAGGGTTTTCAGAAGGCACTAGCGGAAGCCGGTGCAACCCCGGACAAAATGGCGCGCGTGGTGAATGAGGCTATGGACGCGCGTGCAGTCGTAACCTATCGAGGTGAAGCAAGAGAATCGGAAGCACCAGACCATTCAATCCGCCTGCGTGCAGCGGATCAGCTAGCCGACTTAACAGGTGCGAAGATTACTAAAGTTCAGGTGCAAAGCGTTAACGTGAACCTAGACGGTAGCGATTTGCTTACAGCTCTTGGCCTTTAACCACTAACCTTAGCGGCTTTTCTTTCTTGTGTCATACAATCTTCATTGTGCGACACTATAAGTATCAACAACCACGCAGCTACGGCCTTTCACCCACGCGAGCGAGGGAGGGGGAGGGGGTGCAAAAAAAGAAAGTGAGAAAAGAGGGCACGTGCGTAGGCACACACGCGCGCACGCACGCGAGGCAGGCAACGAGCCCACGCAAGAAGACCCACCCGCTCCCCCCATCGGGAGCGTGGGAGCGTGTATGTGAGCATGGAAGTAATTGCACAAAATTTTTAAACCATTTCGGCCCGATTTTAATGGTAAAATGACCGCATTGTGGCCCTATCTCTTACTCAGGAACAAAAAATCGAGCTCAAACGTCGCATCCAAGCAGGCGAACTCGATCCCAACGGCCCCGAAGCCAAACAACTTTTCGTTTCTCGCTTCAAAAACGAGCCCCTTTCCTTCGCCTCCACCGTCCTTGGTCATCACATGACCGACCAATCCAACGGCGAGCGTCTCCCCTCACCGGCTTTCCACGTGGAAATGATGGACACATACATGTCCGAGCTCTTCATCGGCTTCGCAGCCCCACGTAACCACGCAAAATCGACCGTCACCACCCTCTTCTACGTCCTCTACTGCATCCTCTTCGAGCGTAAGCGCCACATTGTCATCATTTCGGCCACGGAAGACATGGCCATTCGTTTTCTTCGCCGTATCAAGGAGGAATTGGAGTCGAACAAGTGGATTCTTTGGGCATTCGGCCAACAGCGCTCGGAAAAGTGGTCGGAAACGGAAATTCGCACGACCAATGGCTGTCTCATTCACGCAAAAGGACGCGGCGCGCAGCTCCGCGGTCTTATCAACGGCACCGACCGTCCGGATCTCGTGGTCATGGACGACGTCGAGGACGACGAGATGGTGCGTTCAGAGCTTCGGCGCTTTGACTTCGAGGCCTGGTTTAACGGAACCGTACTCCCTACGCTCGCGCCGAAGGTCGGGCAATGTATCGTGATCGGGACCATCCTCCACATGGACTCCCTCTTAAACCGTATCGTTAATCAAGGGCTCTATCCCGAGTTTAAGACGAAAGTTTTCTCCGCGATCAAGGAGGATGACACCTCACTTTGGCCCGAGCGGTTTCCTCTGGAAACTCTCAATAAGATTAAGGCCGCCTATATCGCTCGCGACCAGTTGGCGCAGTATTTCATGGAGTGGATGAACGACCCGACCCCGGCGGAGAACGCCGAGTTCAAGGTCTTCACGTACTTCGACAAGCAGAAGGAATTCCCAACGAGCCCTCTTATCGAGCTCACCGTCGACGTGGGCGGAGGCGGTGTGAAGAAAGGCGCGGACGACTCAGCGATGGTGGTCACAGCTTCCGACGAGAAGAACACTCTCTACGTCGTCGACTACGTATCTGATAAAATGGGTACGGACACCGACCGCATCATCGACGAGATCTTTCGCCTGGACGACATGTATCACCCACAGGTCGTCAGAATCGAGAAGTCCACGGCAACGAACTTTCTCATCTCACCGCTCGAGAAGCGGATGCTCAACGACCGCCACTTCCTCAACGTCGAGTACGTCTCGCCGCCGAAAGGCTCAGGCGACAGGCGCGGGAACATGTCGGACGCGAAGTATCAACGCATCGCAGCGATGGCATCTCCGATGAAGCTCGGGGCAATCCGGATTCAGAAGTGGATGACGAAGCTTATCGAGCAGCTTACGCGCTTCCCGCGCGCGCGACACGACGACGTTGCTGACGCCCTCGGATACGCGTGGATGTTCTCGCTCAATCGCCTGGCCCCGGACATCCCACAGCCCAAGCGCCACGATCCGAACGACCCTTTGGGACTCTTCGTCCTTAACGAGGAGGAAGCCTACGTCCCGCTTTACGATGAACTTGGGATCTAATATCCAGCGTTAGCTGGATATAAGGAGACCCTTAACAAAACACTATGGCAAAGAAATTTACGGACGAGGTCGTCAAGAAGATCGTCGCCCAGTGCTGCGAGGAATACGACCATGCCCTCGAATACCGCTCCCAGCGCGAGGCGGCATGGCTTCTCGTCGATGAGATGTACTACGGCAAGAAGAAGAAGTCACTCGTCACGAGGGCGAACATCCATCTCCCGATGCTCCAGGGCACGGTCGAGACCTGGGTAAGTAAGGTTGATGATCCTCCGACGATCGGGTTCGATCCGCAGGAGGAGGGTGACAAGCCGAAGGCCGCGAACATGACGGGCCTCATCAGGCATGATGCCCGCATCGGCTATTGGGATCTAAAAGATCTTCTCAACAAACGTGTCGCCGGTCTCTACGGCCGGGCCATCTTTAAGAAGTTTTCTAACTCAAAAGGTGGGTTTACCGACTATCTCGAGGTCGTCGATCCTTTGGATTTTCTTATTGACCCTCTCGCGGGCGGTCTCATGCCGTTCGAGCAGGCGACCTACTGCGGGCAGGATAACATTATCCGCAGCAAGTTCCAGCTGGAGGACCCGATCTACGACCAGGAGGCGGTCACCGCTATCGTCGGCAAGCTCCAGTCAGACGGAGACGCAAGCTCGAAGTACGCGTCGATCGAAGCGCGCCGAGCCTCACTTGGCCTATCAAACGCGGTCTATTTGTCGCAGGACTCGGCGAAGCTCGTGGAGTGGATGACGACGTACGAGGGCGAGCGCGTTTACTGTCTTTTCTCCCGCGAGTACACCCGCGCCGTACGCACCCTACCGCTCAGGGAGCTCTACGCCTCCGACGAGTTCCACTTCTCCTCATGGGCCGTGTTCCCTCACCCGTTCGAGTTCTGGACCCCCGGCATCGGCGAACTCTTCAAGGAGGTCAACCAGGTACAGAACATCCTCACGAGTCAGGTTCTCGACAACAACGCGTTCCGCAACTACGGCATGACGATTTACGATGCGAACCGCATCACGAACCCGGCGCAGCTCGACCCGAAGCCGATGGGCAAGATCGCGGTGAACGGGAACCCGAACGAGGTCATTAAGCTCCGGGACTTCCCGAGCATCACGGACTCGTTGGATCTCATGACGTTCCTCAACACAGGATTCTCCCGCGACTCGGGCGTCAACGACATGTCGAAGGGCATGCCGAACTCGAAGCGCATGTCGGCCACGGAATACGCCGGGCTCGTTGACCAGGTCGCCGACCGCTTCTTTACCGTCAATCGCACGTATCGCGAGTGCTATCGCCGCCTCGGTGAGCTCTACGCCGCGGGCGTGGAGGAGAACATGACGCAGGAGAAGCGCATCAAGGTCCTTGGAACGAAGGGCTACGAGTGGCGCAAGGTCACGAAGTCGGACCTCAAGGGTAACTTCGACGTCATCGTGACGACGGACTCCACAGAAGAGGCCTCGAAGCAGATCGAGCGCGCCAGCTTCCAGGCGTACATGGGCGCGGCCCGTGAGAATCCTCGCCTCAACCAGCGGTTCCTCGATGAGAAGGAGGCTATGGTCATGGGCTTCACGGACGACGAGCTTGGGCGCCTCCTTAATCCGGACATGGAGGGTGACTGGGAAATCCTCGCGGAAGCCGCGGCCGAGAACGAGGACATGCTCTCCAAGGACGTGGAGGCCAACAAGGGCGCCACGGCAGGACACATCCAAAAACACCTTGATTTTGCCAAGAAGACGAACGGCCTTAAGCCTAACGTCATCGACCGCATTATCAAGCACGCGAACGCAGAAGTTGATTTCGCCGCCGAGAACGAGATCCGCAAGGCGAAGGAGGTCGTGGAGAAGAAGACGAACGAGCTGCTCATGCAGTCGAACCCGCAGCCCGCGCAGGCACCTGCTCCGCAAGCACCCGCTCCGCAGGCGCTTCCACCGGGCGCAACGCAGATCACCCAGGTTCCGCCCGCCGCCCCGATGATGGCACCGCCCCCAGGCATGCCACCGATGGAGGAGATGGTCCGACAGGATGCAATCTCGGGCGCTCCTCAGCCGCTTGCCATGTAATCCAACACGCCTATGTCAATGTATGATAAACTGAAAGGGCTGATCCCGGGACTTGCAAACGACGGGAGCCAGGAAATTGCAACGCAGTGGATGGACCTCTTTGAGTCCTCCACGGAAGCCGCGTCGCTTCTGAACGAGCCGGCCTTCAAAAAGCTGGTCGTGAAGATGCGGCAGGACTTCAAGGAGCGAATCCTCGAGCTCGTCGCGAAAGATCCGGATCTCAAGGCAATGCACAGGATGTTCGTTCGCACGGTCGGCCTCGCAGGCGCACAGGATCAGATCGAGCGGTCAATTAACGAATTGATCGAGCGGTCGGAAGAAGGCCGGACGTCTTAAATTTAGGTGACAATTCTTAACCACACGCGGTCGAGCCCGCGATAACAAACGTATGGCTGAGCTTAACCCAGACGAATCAAAGGTGGAGATCCCCACCGCCGCCCCGTCAGCGGAACCAAAAACAACGCCCGAATCCCCTAAGGATCCGGGTGGGAAGGAGCCAATGATTCCAAAGCATCGCCTCGACGAGGAATCGACGAAGCGACAAGAAGCCGAAAATCGTGCCATAGCGGCCGAGAAGAAGGCAGAGGAAGCAGCGGCAAGTTCCAAAGCTGTAGAGAAGAAGTTAGCTGATCTTGCGACCGCCCTCGCGGGTGGGGACATTACGAAGAAGGAGGCAAGCGATGAGGTTGCGGCTCTCGCGACCAAGTACAACGTCGCCCCAGAATTCTTCAACGATCTGCTTTCCGTTGCGAAGAAGCAAGCTCTACAGGAGTTATCCCCTCATATTAAACAGTCCCAGGCTGCCAATGCAGAGGCTGGATTTAGGGAAGAATTCCAAAAGCTGACGGAGGAAATTCCTGAGGCGGCTGACCTCACAACTGAGGAAAAGTCGGAGCTCAAGGAACGCGCGTTTAAGAAGGAATTCTGGAACGTGCCACTTAAGTCGGTCTACCGCGACATGATGTTCGATAAGCCACGCGGCAAGTCCGCGACGGCAGAATCAAGCCGCGGAGGAGGCAAGACCCACACAAACCCGGACGAAATGCCGAGCTTCGACATGACGACCCCGGAGGGAATCGCCGCTTTCCAAAAATACAGTGATAATCTTGGACGCCGGGCCTAATAACGCCTAGCTTCTATGGCCAATAACCTTACGGCCTTCAACCCCGAATACTGGTCTAATCGAATGCAAGTCATTCGCTTCAACGAGCCTGTGTTCCGAGCTCTCGCTTCCTACGAGGAACGCGCAATGCTCAAAAACGGTGACACTGTTCACCGCCCCTACCGCTCTCGCATGACGGTTCAGTCGTATACTAAAAATACGGCTGTGACCGTTCAGGACATCTCTTCTACTGATGAATTCCTTTCAGTAGACACTACAAAGGTTGTTCCCTTCTACGTCGACGATCTCGATGAACTTCAGAACAAGTGGCCGACCGTGAACAAGTTCGCGGACGACGCTGGTAAGGAACTTTACGACTTTATCGACTCGGATTTCTTGTCCGAAGTTATCAACGCGACTTCATCCCTGGATGATGCCGATGTTGGTGGTACTGCCGGAACGAGCATTGATCTGACCACGAGCAACATCGCGAAGATGTTTGCCGCCGCTGGCAAGAAGCTCGACCGTCAGAACGTTGACCGCAAGAGTCGTTATGCCGTTATTTCGCCTACCGTCCACCAGCTTCTTTTGGAGAAGATGGATGGCAAGGATACTGCGCTCGGTGACGAGATCGGTATGAACGGTAAGATCGGTAAGTACATGGGCTTCGAGCTTTACCTCTCAAATAACCTGTACTGGACCGGCCGCTGGACTCCAGCTAACCAACCTTCTGACAACGACACTGTGACCATCGCAGGCGTGGTTATCACGTTTGAGACGGGTACAATCGACGTTGCAGGTGAAGTGAAGTCGGAAACCGACCTTGCTACCACGCTTACTAACCTGGTGAACTTCCTAAACGCCCCTGGTACTAGCATTTCTGCTAAGCACCAGGCGCTTACTAACGCTGATGATTTGAACACGCTCTCGGGCATCTCTGCTTCGAGCTCGGGTACTTACATCACCGTAACCTGGAAGGGTGGATCTGAAGCTGTCGTTTCTGCTTCTGAAGCCAATGACCCATGGTCTCTTGAGACTGTGTATCTCCAGTTCGGTCAGAAGGGTGCTATTGACCTCGTTATTCAACAGGCTCCAAAGGTTGCCTTCAAGGAGGTTCAAGATAAGCTCGGAAAGAACGTCCTTCCTTGGACGATGTACGGCAAGAAGACTTTCGTCGAAGGCGCTCGCGCTCTCGTGAATGTTAAAGTTAATTCAGCAACTCTGGCCTAACGCCAGTAGGTAAGTGAAGGGGAGGATTTTTCCTCCCCTTACTCCTTAATAAAAAGGACATATGGCAGCATCAGGAAAAGTTTTTAATCGAAACCTCATTCTCTCCGCAGGTGCGAGCCTATACCTGTCAGCAACCTCTGACATCTATAGCGGCACAGAGAAGGTTTTCGATGCGGCAACAGGCTCTTTTACTGGCACTATCATTGCGGACGCAGGTTCCATTGGGACCGCGGAGCTCGCTGATGATGCCGTGACCGCCGCTAAGGTGGCTGACGGAGCGATTGATGCCGCTGCAAAAATTGTCTCAGGAGTTATCACGCCAGTAAAAATGGCGACGTCTGAGGCACTTATCGCGACTGCTGATGGTCTCACTACAGGCCTCATGTCTGGCAACACCACTCATGCGGTCGTGACTTCGTCATCGGCTACTAACGCGATTACGCTCCCTGCGAGTTCCGCTTCGCTCATTGGCAAGCTGTTCACGATCTGGGTTGGGGCCAACGGTTTTGAGTTGTTGACTCCTGCCGCTTCAAACGCGACGATCAACAACGTTGACTCTGATGGTACAAACCAGGTAGATATTCCAGCCACAACACTTCTGAAGTGTATGTTGGTTGACACAAACACTTGGATCGTTCAAGCCGTCGACGAGCTTGGTGCGGTTATTACCGCTCTCGTTCCGGACAACGACTAGTTGTTTCTTTCTGCTCCCTTATGGGGGCAGTGATGAAACTATTAGCCATCTTCTATGATTCCCTACAAACTTCCAAACCAGGCCGCACACGTGCTTTCGGTTACGACCGTGAAGACGTTGCAAGACGCAATTCGTACGGCTTCATCTGACGCGACTTATGAGCTCCCAAGCGACGCAGACTCGATCGATCTTTATGTGGAGTCCAGTGCGTTCCGCGTTTCCTTTGACGGGGTAGATCCGACTGCCGCAGCTGGTTACTTAATCCCGACCACTTCGCGTCGCTCGTTTCGTGGCTATAAGCTCTCCGACATGAAGATCGTGTCGACCTCAGGTACCGCGGTCATGTCCATTATCATCGGACGTTCGGTCCCCGGGCTTGTCAACACTTAAACTATGTTCATTGCTCGAGAACCAAAAACCATTACGGCGGTTCTCGGCACCGCCTCGACACTGCTTCGGCCATCGGCGCACGGGATGTGTCGTTTGATTGTTGTGAAGCCGGAGACGGCGTCGACCACCTACGATCTTTTGATCGTGGATAAGTACGGCTACCGTTTTTTTGAGATGACCGATCTTACAGGAGAGCAGACCTTCGCGGTAGACTTACCGATTTTCTCTTATCTTACTGCGACGATCGTTAACGCATCGATTGACGAGGACTTTGACATCATGCTCGCAACCGCCGAGCACTATTCTCTATGAGGAAACTTTTCATCATCCTGCGCAAGCTTACGATTCTACGCTGGCGCATCGCGCGACGTCGTCGCGAAATTACGGAAGGCGACGTTGTCGTACCCGGCAAGATCGTTCTCGATATGCTCGAGGCGACGCGCAAGAGTCGCGACGATGCTCAGAAGTACGATCGCAAGCCCGATGCCGATCGCTTAGACGGCGAGGCAAAAGTGCTGACCTGGCTACTTAAGACCTATGGCGGACCCAAAGACTAAGACCCCCAACAGCCTTGTTGGAATGCTTAAGTGGAACCCAGCCTCGGGTAAGTGGTTTGTTTGGGACGGAACAATCACAGTTTCGGGTTCGGTTGACACGGAACTTCCGGCTGCGGCTGCACTCGCGGATGCGACGGTGAACCCTACTGTTCCTGGCGTCAGTTCTTTCGGACACCTCTTCAATGGAGCGACCTGGGACAGGATGCGTGGTACGAAGGAGCAGGGGGTGTTCGTATTTTCTGCGCCACTCTCGATCCGGCTTGATGACGGAGCAACGTATCTTTACGTCGGCAAGGCTGCGATGGGTTCCGCTACCTCAAGCGCCGTGTGGCAGATTCAACGGATCACGCAGGCTGATACGACGGTTATTTGGGCGGACGGTGACGCTGCGTTCAACAACGTTTGGGATAATCGTGCATCGCTTTCTTATTCATAAAAGAACCTATGATTTACTACTACGCGCGCAATCTTAAGTGGGGAGAACTCGAGGCCGACAACACCGTGACCGTGTCCTTTGAAATCTTCACTGATGAGGACGTGAAGATTGACGGGACGCAAGAGGTTCATGGCGCTGTCGCTGACATTCAGCAGCTCATTGAGGCGAAGGTTCGGACAAAGTCCGAGGCCGTCGCATTGCTCGAAGAGATCATGGTTAATGAAGAATTTGCGATTGAAATGTCTACCTAGTTATGGCCTACCGCGTCACCAACGGAGCCGGGACTTCCTTCAACACCACGACGAACTGGGATGAGGGGGTTAATACACCGTCGATTCACGCATCGACGAGCATTACGGTTACGTCAGGTGGCGTTACTTCCGCAACCTTTACCGCTCCGAATATAACGAACGCTTGTACAGGCGTACTCGTTCCCATTGCGGCACGCGGAACCGCCGGTAACATTATTGCGACGTTACAAGAGAATAGCGCTGGGTTCGTAGACGTACCTGGTGCGACAGCTACGATTGCGATCACAAGTCTCGTTGCTTCCACGCATGTATTTTTCAAATTCACTACGCCGTATGTTTTTACGGCTATTACCGCCGGGCGTTATCGCATTAAGTTGAATACCTCGGGCGCGTCCGGTACGACGTCTGTTGCGGCCGATTCAGGTGGTGCAAATTTTGCGTATCTCGTTTACATGAACAACAACGTCGTCCCAACCACAGGTGATGACATTCACATTGTGTCTCCGAACCAGGGTAGTTCGCTTGTTATTTCGCTTGACTCCTCGCCCTCAATTGGGTCCGGCGGGAACACCTCGATTCCGGTTTTTCGCTCGTGGCAGAACGCGATCGTACTCTCGAATAATGGCGTGCTTTCTTGGGAGACGGGAACCAGTCGCACCCTTACCTGTAAGGGTAATGTTTTCAACGAGAGCGGCGGCGAGTTACGTATGGGCTCTCCGTCCGCAAAGATTGCCGCTGGCGTCACCGCCAAGCTACGTTGGGATCAGAATGGTGTGACGACAAACTACGGTTACCTCCACCAGAACGGCGCGAAGACGATCCTTCAAGGAGCGGACAAGGCGTTCAAAAAGACGACTCTTGTTTCTGGCACGGGTGTGGCAGCGAGCCCGCTTGTTACGGCGGATGCCGTCGATTGGTCGGTTGGTGACGAGCTTATTTTCAAGCCGATGACAGACTCCGTGACCAACTATAATGAGGTCGAGGTTCGTTTTATTATTACTAAGAATAGCCCTACATCCTACGTACTCTCTGCAACTTCCGGTGGCGCCGAAGTAGCCTTTTCGTTCTCGCACGCATTGGGGGACATTCTGAATGTGACCCGTCAGGTTGTTATTGATACGACCAACATTGCTCAGGCTTGGTATGCGGATTTCGCAGAGACGACTGATGCGGCTAACGTGAACTTGGACGGTGCGCGTCTTGAGACTTTTGGTGGTTCGACGGCAAATAAAACAACTATCACTTTCTCTAATCTTTCCACTGAACTTTGTGAGCTCGACGACGTAGTTTTCTATCGCAATCTCGGGAGCAATGTCACGCTCAATAATAATAACGATATCCGCACGTTTACGTGGCTTATGTTTTTTAGCGGGACGAGTAACCTCCTTTCGCTTGCGTCGCTTCGTAACAAGACATTCAATAATTGCTATTTCGTATCTGCGGTGAACAGCGCTATCTCGTTCTCTTCGACCGCGAACGACACGTTCTTTAATTGCCACATTTGGGCATGCCCGATGTCAACGACGTCGCGCGCGTTATCAATTACGAACTCGGTAAAATGCGTATTCGATTCATGTAAGGTTGACGCGTGTAGGACAGATGCAATCAATCTTGGAAGTGCTTCCGAGATTACTTTTATTGACTGTGCCTTCGGTATTGACGCGATCAACACCGTGTCTGATATGAATGTCATAGCGGACTCGTATAACACCGTGCTTTTTGATAACTGTCTTTTTGGTAGCGTAGTGCTGATTGTTGGATATACAGGGGGCGCAGACGGTTCTGAAATCAAATTCAACAAGTTTAATCAGACCGTTAACGACCACCGCTGGTATACCCCGTACGGCATAGCCCGCTCTACGGGCTCCGGGCTTGCGGACACGAATGTTCGCACCGCAGGAACTCTCAACGTGCGTATCGCCCCGGAAAGTGCATCCCCCGGCTTCTATTGGGATTTCCAGATCCTTGCGAAGGCGAACAGCGCGGTCTCAATTTTCGGCTTCATTCAGAAGAACGCCGCGTTTAGCACGGATGACGTTGTTGTTGAGCTGTATCTTCCGGGGCTTTTGCCTGGTGTGGACACCCCCTCGGACACCTACACTATGCCGGATAACACGTCTTTTAACGTGTTTACGCTAGCTGCAAGCCATACGGGGAGCGTTCCTTTACTTGCGACCGTCCGCATCAAGGGACAGACCGTAACCGCTTCGGCATACCTTTACGTTGCGGACCTGTATAATGGGACTAATGACATCACTGATCTGACGACATGGGATCTGGGTAAGCCTTCACAAATCATGTTTGAACAGCTCGGGGACGCCGCGGCCGTCTGGGCGGTGCTTACGGAGACATTCACTGCTCCAGGCACTGTTGGTTACCTCGTAACCAAATTACTCACTGTCGCGAAATTCTTAGGCCTAAAATAAAATTATATGGCGGAGGCATTCTCAATTCGAAACGAAACCAGCGTCACAATCGGCCTCGTGGTCGTGATCTTCGGCGCTGCATTTTCTATCGGTGGCGTATACATGCAGGTAAGTGATACCGCTGAGCGGCAAAAGGTTATGGAACGAAAGCAAGATCAAATGGCCCTTGATATTGCGGCGATCAAGCAAGCAGTTGGGGTCAATACGGTCTCGGTGTCCGATGACGAGGATGTCATGCTTACCGTCTTTAGCTCGTACTTCGCAAAATAATCTATGGACGAACTCATGTTCACTTTTATCAACGGTCGCAAGATTATCGCTAGGCGGTTCTTTCTTGAGGCATTAACGAAAGCCCACGACGAACTTGAACAACTCGGCATCGGTTTCGGCGACAAAAAGGGCTTCGTCCTTTCAGACGAGATTTCGGGTTCTTGGCGTTCTGAGGCTTATCAAAAGCAGCTGGTCGAAAAGGGATCGTCAAAGACGATGTATTCAAACCACCGCCGTGGAACCGCGGTCGACTGTGCAGCCGACTGGCCGTACATCAATCGCATCCGTTCGACGATGAACAAGTACGAGCTCTTCAACGACCTGGCCTACGTTGGGAACGGGAGGACTGATGACGACAAGTTCCCCGGTTCCAGTCCATGGGACGGGGGGCATTGGAACTGGAAGTCGAACGCCGAGGCGCAGAAATACGACATTATCAATAAGCTCCCAGTAACCCTTAACCAGTTCTCTATGAATCAGTACGACGGACAGATCCTTTTTATGGCAGAGGCAGGACAGACGGAATCAGGCACGTTCGCTGGGGTTTATCCAAATTCTGACACGCACGTCCTTGAGAAGCACATTATTAAGAAGGAGCGCGCCGGACTCGCTGCGATTCACCCGCTCCTCGGAGGGAAGAAGGCAATTGCCGTCGACCTCCGGACCTGGAACTCAATTCAAACGGGTAAGGAATTCTAATAAAACACTATGTTTAGCAAAATCTCAGCATCATTCAAACGCTCGTGGGAAGGCCTGCCGGAATCATGGCGGGTGCACGTCGTGAGTGCCGTCCATACGTTCATTTCCACGTTCCTTACGGAGATTCTCGCCATGGTAGCGACATCTACTGATTTATCGTTCTCGCGAATGGCAATCATTGGCGCACTTAACGTAGCTATCCGCGCGGCTATCAAAACGGGCTCGCCCATTCAGAAATAAGTGAGGGAGCGTTATAATGTCCACAAAAGTCTATGACTGTCCAACAAATCCGTGAACATTTCCAGTGGCTTGTCGATGACGATACTCTGGAAGAAGATCGCGAGCTTGCGCTAATGAATATCGCCTACGATGAGATTAACATTGAGCGTCGTTGGGTGTATTTATTGACCTCTGACGAAACTTTGAATATCTCAGCGGGAGATACTACTTATAACGTTCCTTCAGACTTTGCCTTTACGGATAAGATCACGCTATTTAACGATTTGCGCACGTACGTCGAGTTCAAGCCTGTACCATTTCGAAAGCGTCTCGAGTTTAAGAATGTCTCAGGCTATTATTACGTTGACGTGAAAAACGCTCAGATCGTCTTCCTCTGTTCCGATGACATGACGACTTACGCTGGATGGAGCTTGATCCACGATTACGCTTATCAGCCGGTTCAGTTCACCGATAACGCGGATGAGCCCGTATTTAACCGCGCTTTCCACGCTCTCATCGCCTACCAGATGGCGAAGCAGTATTTCTACAACGATCAGGGCGAGAAGAACCGCGCATGGAACAACGAGTTTGATATTGAGTTCCGTAGTCTTAAGCTCAAGATGGTCCAGTGGGATGCATTACTCGATTACGGCAGCAATGACACTTTAAATCCCGTAGGAGCGTTCGACGGAGTCGAATAATATGGCATACGTCGTCAAGCCAGTACGTGTCTTTGATAAGGGAATTGTTGACCTGATCGGAGACGAAAAGATCCCGCAGGCCGCGAGTTCAAACTCACGGAACTTTTTGGATCTTGGCGACCGTATTGAGCTTGTCCGTGGACAGCCGCTTCTTGGGACTGAGAACATCGACACAGGCTTCGTAACAGGCCTTGGCACCGTGCGCGACGTAGCCGGCAAAGAATATCTCTATAAGGGCTTTCTCACGAACCTAGCACGTTACGACGAAGCTGACGGTTCCTGGGACAATATCAAGACCGACCTCACGAACGGTGAGGACATCTCCTTCGCACAGTACCGAACCCCTGCGGGTTCGTTTCTCTGGTTCAGTACGCGTCAGGAAGGACCGTTTCGTATTAACGCGGCGAACCCTGACACCATCGTAAACTTTTACAATGAGGCGAAGAACTACCACGGCTACATCGCGATCCAGGACAACCGCATGTTCCTTTGGAAGAACGAAGGAAACGAGACGGTTCTCTATCTTTCCTACATTGACAATGACTATCCGTACACTTCGGTCGTAAACGAATCGCTTGGCACGGGCGATGGCTCTGACACGACGTTCTCAGGCACACTTGCACACCCGTACGTGGTTGGTCGCTCGCTTTCGATCGTTTGTTCTTCGCCTTCCGTCACGTTGACCGACAACGGCAACGGTTTACTTACGGGTACAGGCGGATCTGGCACGATCAACTACTCAACGGGCGCATGGGCCGTGACCTATGATGTTGCCCCGGCTGTCGCAGCGACAATCATTGCCACCGCCTACGACTACGAGAACCCTACTTCCGAGGGTGTGGCTGATTTTACGTACTCCCCCACCCGTCTCGCTGGGCAGGGAGACTTCCAGTTCCAGGCGCAGGGTTCAGACGAAATTCAGAGCGTTATGCCGTATGACGGGGAGTTCTACGTGCTCCACGAACGCTCAATCTGGCTCCTCGACCTGACTGACGACGATACCCAGGCTACTAATAAGATTTACCGTGAGGGAACGGGAATCCCAAACTGGCGCGCGTCTTGTGCTACGGGTGACGGTATCTACTACATTGACGACTCGGATGACGAAAACAAGGTCGCGAGGCTTTTGAGTTACGAAAACACGTCAACCAAGGTTTTGCCGGTTTCCAAGAGTGCGAACATTAATCTGAACGACTTCAATTTTGACGACTCAGCGACCATCGAGTTTGGCGACTTCATCATCTGGGCGGCGAAGGAAAATGACGCGGAAAGTAACAATAAGCTTTTGCTGTATAATAAGGAGTGGGACCTTTGGGCGAAGATCGACGGGTTCTTCCGCTGCTTCACCATTTTCAACGGCAAGCTCTACGGAGGGTCGTCCGTTGACAACAACGTCTATCAGATTTTCTCTGGCTTCGACGAAATTATCGGCGTCTGGGAATCGAAGGACTGGGATCTGGACGAGGAAGAGCTCAAGAAGTGCAAGAAGTTCGTGGTTGAAGGCGATATGGCCGAAAGCCAGGAACTGATCGTAGAGATTTCCTTTGACGAGATGGACTTCGTGGAGCTCGGCCGCATCGAAGGCGACTCCGAGTACATCCAGACGGGCTCTGAGACCTACTATGCCGCGGACATGTACGGCGTTGACGGTTACGGAGGAGGAGACACTCAGGTTATCGCTCGCCGGTACATGCGCGAATTCAAGCTCGGGAGTACGAAGTTTCTGCGCGTGAAGGTACGGCTTCGCACCGAGGCGGTTGGTTACCTGAACATTAAACAGTTCATCTACAAGGACGTGCGATCGAAGGGCTTCAAGCTTCCAAGCATGTTCCGATAAATTTTTATGGCATTAAATCTCCCAGTCGCAAGTTTTAAGACGAAGATTACCTCACGTATTGAGGCAACGGAAGCGACGATCAACCTTGACAGTGTCCTCGACGACGCGGGTAACAACCTCTCTGGCGTGAAAGGGTTTCTTATCGACGAAGGAACTTCCGACGAGGAGACAATCATTGGCACGGTTGATGCGGCTAATTCTCGCCTCACGACTTGTATCCGCGGCATCTCGCCTACTGATGGAATTAGCTCGGTCACTTCACTCAAAAAGTCGCATCGCAAGAACGCGACCATTAAGATCACAAGCCATCCATATTTGCTTGAGATTCTTCGCGTCCTGAACGGAACCACCCAGTTCGATGCAGACAACATCATGGCTTACGACGCCAATCCGTCGTTCACGCCAGGCTCCAACCAGATTGCGACTATCAAGTACATCGACGACATCTCGCTCAACGGCTCGCCTGACGGCTCTGAGACGACGAAGGGTATCTTTGAGGCGGCAACCTCCGCGGAAGTCGCGGCCGGGGACGACACTGGATCAACTAGTGCGCCGACCATCGTGCGTCCTTCCAAGCTCGCGGAAGTTGTCCAGAAGGGCTCATACCTCTACGCAGTAGAGGACGGCAGCGGGGCTGATGACGCTTACGTTGCTGCACTTACGCCAGCGATCGTTACAGGAACGGCAGGCGCAGTTTATATCGTGAAGCTCACGGTTGCGAATACGGGTGCATGTACGCTTGATCTCGGTTTCGGTGCGATTGCGATCAAGAAATGGATTGCCGGGGTACTCACCGATTTGGAGACTAACGATATCGCTGCAAACTACACAGGTATTTTTGAGTACGATGGCACGTACTTTGTCTTGCTTGCCACATCGGCTGGGCAACTCTCGCAAACCCAGATCACCACGCTAATCGCGAACTCGGCTTATTTCACCGCTCCGTACAACCAGCCGGTGCGTCGTTCGATTACCGCAGGAGAAGATCTCCTTGCGGGCGAAGTTGTGGCAGTTCATTCTTCGGGAGCTGTACTTTCAAACATGACGGCCTTTGAATCGCAGGGTACCGCAGTCACGACCAACGATGACATCACGGGAACTGCTATGAAGATGCACTCGGGTGTTGTGAATGGTGCGGGCTCGATTGCAATCATTACAGGCACAGGCGTCACCTGTATCCGAATTTGGCGTATCGCCTACACCGCTTCCTCTGGAGCCATCGCTTCGCTCAGTGTTAAGGATCTTTCTGAGGGCGACGCGGGGGCTACCAACACATTTCCGAACAACCACGCAACCATGCTCACATCGGATAAGATGTTTATTGCCTACCAGTTTGGTGCGGCGACGTACACTATCCGCGCAAAAATCTATACTCCATCATCAGATTCCGAAGGTACAGAAGTTCTGATTGTTTCCCCTGGCTCCACAATGGGTCAGCAAATTGCGATCATGCCCGTTTCTGCCTCGGAAGTTGTTATTCTTTACACCGACTCGGTCGGTGTGAAGTACGTGCAATGTACGATTTCGGGTACCACTATCACGGTAGGTGCTTCGGGAACGCTCGTAGTTGCGGCTAATTTACAAAGTGTCTCCTGCGCTCGCCAGTTCGGATCTAGCGGTTACTATCTTGTTGCATACCACTCAGACATTACGAGTCGTGTAAACTATGTCCTTGCATCATACGCAGGCGGCGTGTTCTCAGGTACGACTACGCCTGCGGAACTTTCTTCGACTACCACAACGGCCGTGGCCGTTTCGACCGAGCTCGAGTCGCTCTCGGACACGAAGATGTTGGCGCTCTCTCGTCTCTCGACAGACGTAATCGCGTTCATCTTCACACGCACCTCGGGGACTGTGGCGGTCGATAGCGGAACTACTATCGTGTCATCTGTTGACTCTACCAAAAGCGTCTCCTTCGCGAAGCTTGGCGAAAAGCTCTTCGCGACCTTCCCGAAGCCTTCTGCGAACGTTGACTACACCTACGGCCAGCTTTTTAAGATCAAGAACGGCTACTCTGCTTTTGAGCTGGTCGGTGCGTTAAACCAGTTCAACACGAATACGAACGCCGCCCCTGACACGACAGGCTGTGGGTTGAAAATCTTGCCACATATGTTGCTCGTGGCATTCCCGTATTTGAACGGTGCTTCGCAAGCTCTCCGCACTGCTCCATGGACGATGACAACAAACTATGAGCAGGTTGTGGGAGTTGTTGAAGCCTCGGTTTCCGCGGCTGCTTCGGCGTCCATCATCGTCAGTGGAACGACTGACGAGATTTCAGGAGTCGTCGCCGGAACCACTTATTACACCGACGTGTCTGGGGACCTCACCTCGACGAGCTCGGGTCTTTCGACAAACGCAATCCGTCGCGTCCTGATCGCTGACTCAGTGACATCAGGTATTGTGAAATCATAAACCATATGGCTCGACGCTCAGTCGTACAAAATATCCAGGCGGAACGAAACGCCCTCAGGAACTCTCTCAGGTCGGGAACGGAGGGTGGGGCGAATAATCGTTACGCACGCGGGACAAACATCCCGGACCTTCTCTCAGCCAATCCGGCGACGCGAAAACTGCTTCAGGAGCAGATTTATATGCGTACCTATGGCACGGGACGTCCGACATTCACGAGTTCAGAACAGCGTTTCGATGGTTCGAACCCAGCCTCGGCAGGCACGGCCCAGGCGACCGCTCAGCGTTATGGGGTTACGACTCCAGAGCAACAGAGTCTGGTGGCTACCCAACCGGTCCAACAGCCGAACATTTACGACCAACTGATGTCTCAGATCAACTCACGTTACGGCCAGACTGAGGCCTTTGATGAGGACTCTGCCCGTAAACAGAGCATGGACGACCTCCAACTCCAGATTGACGCCATCAAGGCGAAGTATGTTGGTGCCATCCAGGCGGAACAGCAACAGGGTCAGGGCCGACTTGGCCAGCAACGCGGACTTTCTACGATCTCTGGGACTCGGTTCTCTCCTCGTGGCGCAGCCGAGCAAGCGAACGTTGAGGGAGCAAATCAGAGGGCGATTGACGCGATTAATGCTGATATGAATGCCGAGATCGCTTCTGCGACCGCAGCGGCAACCGGGATGCTGCAACAAGAACTCCGTTACCGCGGCGAGCAGTCGAGCAGACAAGCAGACGCTTACCTTCAGAACATGCTCTCCGCCTATGGTCTCTATCAGGGAGACCGACAAGCTGAGCAGGATCAGGCGGCGCGCTACGCACAGCTCACGGGCATGTACGGAAACAATCCGACGCTAGCTTTGCGCCAGTATATTTCTGACTCTCAGAATCAACGTTTCTCACAAGATCTCCAAAATCGTGAGCTCCAAATGAAAATCCAGCAGGCACAGCAGAAGAACTACTCACTTTCCCAGTTAGATGACGGTACCGTAGTAGCGTTCGATCCACAGACGGGCCAGATGACTACGCTTGGGCGGTATGCGAGACCCCAGGCGACGTCGTCGTCTAGTGGAAACAGGAGTTATTCTGATCCGACCTCGAGCGCGGCAATGCGCGCGTACTACGAGGCTTATGGCACGCTCCCAAGCGAGTCGCTTATCCCGTACTACGTAAATCTCTACGCTGATAGCGCGCAGCCACTTCAGGGTCCGGGTTACGACTACAATAATTACTCCTCATACACGAATCCGTTTTTCGGAGGGGTATCCACTTACGACACACGGTACGGTCGAACTGAGACAAGCGGCAACCCGTACGAATAAGACAAAATTATGGGTCTCCTCGACTACCTACAAAACGCACGGGCGAACTATGATCGCATTCGCGAGGAGCAGAAGAAACGGTCCTTTCTCTCTCAGCTTGGGCGAACGGCGCGCGCGGTCATTCCAGACCCTCTTGAACAGAGGATCAATGCGACGTTGTCGCCAGTCTTTTCGAGCGCCCGTGGATCAGCAAGACAAGCTGCTGTTAATACAGCAGCTTCTTTGCCGTTGATTGGACCAGCTGTTCAGGTCGCGCGTCGCGCAGAACAATACCGGGCCCTTCCTGGGCCTGCGCGCGCAGAGATTGAGCAGAACCTCGGGGCGACCGCATCGCTTGCGGGGAAGATCGGCGTCGGCGTACTCCAGGGCGTTGGTGAGTTCGGCGCACGCCAGATGGATCGCGTTTTTGGATTCAACGGTCAGAGGCCGCTCGATGTCGGGGGTATCGCGAGAGACGTGGGAGTGATCCCGCGTGATTTCCTTATTCGTCCAACGTTTCGCGCAGGCACAGGCTTTGCGACTTCGGGCATCAGTAATCTCATGGGGATTGAGACTCCTGAGTCTATCCCGGCTCCGACATCAAAAGCCGGCCAGTTTTTTCTTGGCACTGATCCAATCCAGTCTGCTGGAGGGGTTTGGAAATCCTCCCCAGAAACCGCTGAGGCTCTTGGATACACCCCGGGATTCGCTAGTAATTTCGCGCCGATCCTCGGCGTGGGACTTATGGCCTCGGATCTCTTTCCATTCAATCCAAAAAAGGCGACTAATAAAGTCGCTCGCGAGGTGGCGGAAGAGGCCGCGAAAAAGACAGCCCGAGAGGCAGTCGACTCGGCTACCAGTTTGCCCCGAAAACTACCCGAAGCATCCCGAGTAACATTGCCAGGGAGAGGAAGTATCCAAGCCCCTTCAGTAGAGCTTCCAAAAATGAATGGAGAGGTTTCATCCTTTTACAATACAGATCGCCTCAATATTCCGCAAGCGGGGCGTGATGCGATCCAGGCAGAGATCAAAAATGCTCGGACCGTCCTCAAGAAAACGGTCGGGGAAACTCTCACGAACAAGGAGGTGCTCGACCGTGCGGCAACGACGTCTCGAATCCTCGAGTCCACCGTGACCCGAGAGCAAACCGCTGCCAAAATTGCCGCTGATCTTAAGCTCAGACAAGCAATTGCAGACTCGGCGAAGACGGGAGAGGTCGGTCCCGAGTTCATTGACCTCTGGATCAAGGACAAGGCCGCTGGAGAGGACATTGCTCGGCAACTCCAAGCTCGCAAAATCGGAGCGGACCCGAAGACGGCAAGTTCTATTGACTCGCTTCTCGAGGCTATCCGTAAGTCGGGCGCTGAGGCCGATGAAATTATCGAGGCGTCCAGGGGCGTTGACTTCACGAATCCAGAACAAGTAGCTGCTTTCTATCGCAAGTTCGTGAAACCGAAAGCGTCAGACTGGATCGACTTAGTTCGCTACAACTCCATGCTTTCGTCTCCGACGACACATCTAGTAAACATCATGTCCAACTTCGTGAACACGGGAATCGTGGCTCCGATTGAGAAGACGGTGTCGGGCGTTATTGATGCGACCCGTTCAGCTATCTTCGGTACAAAGCGCACACACTTTGCTGGCGAGGGCCTCGCGTACGCGAAGGGTTACTATTCGAACCTCCGTACGGCATCGCAGAAGTTTTGGGACGCGTTCGGACAAAAGACGCTCTCGGGTAACATCGACACGCGCTCGATCCCTATGGCACTTGAAGGAACGAAAGCGCGCAAGGCCGAGAACGTTCTCGCAATTCCATCTCGTCTTTTGGAGGCAGCTGACCAGTTCGCGGTGTCACTTGTTGAGTCGGGAGCGGAAAGCGGACTAAAGTACAAAGCTGTCCGAGGAGTGGACGTTGGTGACATCGC
>SXGT01578179.1_pt1 | contig 21087 bp, 14 predicted proteins | sample 3176221 | NCBI WGS metagenome assembly SXGT01 (sample SAMN11356862, study PRJNA531348) | freshwater metagenome | isolation source: freshwater sample F1-120 | place: China: Fuxian Lake, Yuxi | collected 2017-12-25
CCGCGCGCCGATCGGTCCGTTCTGCTCCGCCTCGGCGATCGCGCGCGCGGTCGCCGCCGCGTCGGCATGCGGCACCACGACGACCTTGGCGCGCGGCGCGTAGTGCCGGTGCAGCATGCCTGGCGAGGCACGCGGCGCATCGTCGCAAACGCCCGTCGCGGCAATGGCAACCGCGCAGCCGAGCACGGCTTCGAGTTCTTCGCGCGAGACGCCGCCGGGTCGCAGCAGCACCGGCACCGCGCCACTCACGTCGAGGACCGTGCTCTCGATGCCGACCGCGCACGCGCCGCCATCGAGCACGAGCACGTCGTTGCCAGCCAGCGAAGCGGCGACGTGCTGCGCCGTCGTGGGGGACACCGCGTTGCTGCGGTTGGCGCTCGGCGCCGCAATCGGCACTCCAGCACGTCGAAGCAACGCGAGCGCGACCGGATGCGATGGCACGCGCACGCCGACCTTGTCGAGGCCGGCGGTCACTGCGTCAGGCACGCGCGGCGACTTCTTCAGCACCAGCGTCAACGGGCCCGGCCAGAACCGCGTGGCGAGTCGCTCGGCCGATGGCGTGAAGCCGCGGACGATGTCGCGCGCCGATGCCGTGTCGGCGACGTGGACGATCACCGGGTTGTGCGCAGGTCTGCCCTTGGTGGCGAAGATGTCCGCGACGGCAGCCGCGTCGAGCGCATAGGCGCCGAGCCCGTATACCGTCTCGGTCGGAAAGTCGACGAGTCAGCCAGCTCGCAGCTGCGCCGCAGCGCGTTCGAGGGCTTCGTCGGTGTTCGCGTCCAGGACGACGACATCGGGCATCCCGCCAAGATAGCCCGGCCTCTGCCCCTTCGTGCATGTCGTGGCGTCGTAACGGCGCGAGTTCGCGCGCGATGGACCGTGGCGCGCTAGCGTATGCGGCCTGCGTGGCGGCTTGCCGCGCGTCCGCACCGGAGTCCGTCATGCATTCGAACTTGCGCTTCTGGTCCGTCTTCGCGTTGTTGCTGTTGTGCGCGTTTGCCTCCGCACAACAGAAGGCCCTGATTCCTGAGAAGCTCGAGCGCCCGACCGCCGTCGACGACAAGGGCGTCACGCAGTGGGCCGAGCACAAGGCGGAGCAGTGTCCGGCGTGCGTCGGCAAGGGCAAGGTGAAGTGCACGACGTGCGAGCGTTACCCCGATGAGGTCACGCAGTGTCTCGACTGCAAGCGCGCCGATCCGCGCGAGGCCACGTGCCGCATGTGCGCGGGCGAAGGCACGCTGCCAGATCCGCTGGAGAAGACCACGTGCCCCGGCTGCTCCGGCGCATCATTCCTGATCTGCAATGTCTGCGCCGGCGCTGGCGGCATGCACATTGGCGGCGCCAAGCAGCGCTCGAAGTGTCCAGCTTGCGGCGGCGATGGCGGTTGGAAGTGCGGGGCGTGCGATGGCAAACGCCTGGTCGAGGGCGCGGCGCTCAAGCCCTCGCTCAAGGAGGCCAAGGACAAGGACCTGCAGAAGGCGCTCGCCGCCACGGACGCTGTGATCGAGCAACTCTCAAAGTTCGAGCCCAAGGGCGGACCGAAGGCGCGCAAGGACATGAAGGCGCTGGTCAAGTTGCTCGAATCCGTCCAGTCGACCTATCCGCCGATCAAGCGCAGCGTGAAGCCGCTCGACGACTTCATGAGCAAGATGTATGCGGGCTCGCAGTTCCAAGGTTCCGAGGAGAACGAGGCCGCGACGATGAAGAACATGGCCGAGCGCGTCACCTACTACCTCAAGCTGCAAAAGCGCATGATCGAGCTCGCGCACAAGCGCAACGAAGCGAATGCGCAAGCGGCCGCGGGCTGCGCTGCCGATGGCAAGGCTGGCAAGGACGACAAGGGCAAGTGACGTTGCCGAGGCGGCGGCCTCACCGCTACCTTGCGCCGATGCAGTCCGCCCGTCTGTCGCTCGCCGCCACTCTCCTCGCCGCGCTATCGCCGCTCGTCGCACAGGACGATCTCAACCCGACCTTGTTGCTTCCGTCGGCTGACGAAGCGGCTTCGCCCGCCCGCCGGGCCGGGCCGGCCGGACTCGTCGCATTGGCGCGTGCCTGTGTCGTGCACGTCGTGGTCGAAGTAGACGGACCGCGCGGGACCTTTCCGATCGTGCGCTCGTCGAGCGGTGTGATCGTCGCTGCGGAAGGTCTGGTGCTGACATGGCGGCATCTCGTGCGCGAAGCCGAAGGCGCGGACGACAAGCGTCTCTTCGTGCAGCTCGACGACGCGCAGAACACACGGCTTCCTGCATCGGTGGAGGTCGCTGATGACGCCAGTGGCCTCGCTTTGCTGCGGGTCAAGCCCGCCGCGCCGCTTGCCGCCGCTGCCTTGGCCAATCGCGTTGCGGCACCCGGCGAACCGACCCTCGTGCTGTCGCGCCCAGAAGGCAAGGAGATGCTCGCCTTCGTCGGCGTCGCGAGCGCTGCAGCGTGCGGCGTCATGGTCGGCGGCGCGACATTCGACGCGTCGCAACTGTTCTTGTGCGACTCACGCAATGACGAACGATGCGATGGCGCGCCGGTGTTCGGCGTCGACGGTCGCTTGCTCGGCATCTACGCCAGCGAGCACGTGCAGCGCGACGTCTCCGAGCCGACGCTTGAGGACTTGAAGAAGCCGAGCTTCGGCGTCGTCGTGTCGTCGATGGCGTGCAAGCAAGCGTTCGTCAGCCGCTTACCGACGACGCAGAGTCGAACCGACACGCCGCATCCATTCGCCGCCGCGGTCGCCGCCGCTGCTGGTTCGATCGTCACCGTCTATGCCGGCGAAGGCGCGTTTCCGGCTGCGACTCCAGACGATCCGGGTGGCGTCGTGCGCAGAGAAGGCCTCGGCAGCGGCGTCGTGCTGACGGCGGGCGGCCTCGTCGTCTGCAACGCTCACGTCGCCAAGGCTGGCTCGCCGCGCATTCGAACGCGAGACGGCAAGACATACGAAGCCGAGGTCATCGCCAGCAACGGCGCAACCAACCTCGCGTTGCTCAATGCCAAGCTGCCCAGCGGCAGCAAGCTCGCCCCGATTGCATGCAATGACGACGGCGACGCGACCATCGGCGAGGATGTGCTCGCGATCGGCAATCCCTATGGCGCGCTCGCAGTGACGAAAGGGGTGGTGTCCGCGAAGCGCGACCGCGAGGGCGGCCGCATCCAGAGCGATGCAAACCTCGGCAACCAGAACGGCGGCGGGGCGATCGTCGACGCAACGGGGCGCCTGCTCGGCATCGGCGACGCCGGCCCGATCGACCCGATCGACATGCAGTTCGCGCAACGCGGCGACCGCGTCTCGACCGAGACCAACCTGTCGACCTTCGTGTCGATTGCGCGCCTGCGCCGCGCCTTCAAGTCGGAGATCGAGGCGCATGCGTCGCCAACGGACACGGTCCGCGCGAAGAACGGCGGCGACACGCACGCGCGCGCGACGGCGCTGTCGCGGATGGTCGATCAGCACGCCGGGGCGATGCTCAACATCTACGTCAGCAAGGACGTCACGAAGGTCGACGAGGATGACCCGTTCGCGTCGATGAAGGAGCGCACGTTCGTGCCGATGAGCCTTGGATCAGGCGTCGTGATCGATCCGTCGGGACTCGCGTTGTCCAACTGGCACGTCGTCGATGACGCAACCAACCCCGATGGCTCGATGGTCCCGGACCATCAAGTCACGGCGCGGGTCTTTGGCGGCAAGGAGTATCGCGTCAACGTGCTCAGCATCTCGCGTGAAGACGATCTGTCGCTGCTGCAACTGGAACTGGCGGATGGCGAGCGCCTGCACGCGGTGGAGCTTGGCGACAGCGACGCGCTCGCCGTCGGCGAGCCGGTGGCCGCGATCGGCAATCCGCACGGCCGCGCCAACACGGTGACGTTCGGCGTCGTTTCCGCGAAGGACCAGTCGATCCGGGTGAAGGGTCGCTTCGAGAAGCTCGGTCCGCTCGTGGAGACCGACGCCGCGATCAACGGCGGCAACAGCGGCGGCGCGTTGCTCGACATGAACGGTCGGCTCGTCGGCATCAACAGCGCAGGCGGCGGCACCTTCAACAACAAGGGCTACGCCATCGAAGTCGGTCACGTCAGGAAGCAGGTGCTCGGCACTTTGCTGCAGTCCTACAAACTGCGCAGCCCCGATCTAGGCCTGCGACTTGTCGACGCCGATGGCGCGGTCCTCGTGCTCGATTGCGATCCGCGCGGTCCTGCGCACCGCGGCGGCCTGCAGTCTGGCGACAAGGTGCTGACGCTCGATGGCGCTGCGATTGCGTGGAGCCCCGCGTTCGCGTTGCGCCTGCGCAAGGTCGCGCCGGGGCAATCGGTCGTCATCGGCTACGAGCACAAGGGCGAGAAGAAGACCGCCAGCCTCGTCGCAGTCGCTGCGGAAGCATGGTCCGTGCTGCGCATGTCCGGCCTGCAGGTGCGCGCCTTCGCTTTTGCCGACGACGAAACGCGGATGCGCAACGCGTCGATCGCGCTGCATCGAGAGTTCACGGGCGATCGGACCGGCGAGCCGCAGCAGATTCAGGAATCGGCAGTGCGGGTCGAGAAGGTCTATCCCGGCGAGCAGCGGGTCGAGTCGGACATCGCGGACGGCGATCTATTGCTCGCAGCAGAGTTGCGCAACCAGGACGGCGACCCGGTCCTGCGTCGCATCGACGGCGTCGTTGCACTGCGCGATCTCTGGAACGACCGCGAACTCGGCAGCTACGAAGGCGTGCAGTGGGTCCTGTGGATCAGTCGCGGCGCCGAAGTGAAGCGCGTCCAGGCGACGGCGAAGCGCTTGTTCTGGTGATGGAGCGCGCTCGCGGCGATCACTTCGCCGCGAAGCCGCCCTTCAGCGTCTGCTGCTCTTGCCCAGCGAGCCAGCTCCACTGAAAGGCGATCTTGCCCTTGGGCAACGGGTCCAGTGGCCAGAAGGTCGCCATGCCGGGCGCGCTCGTCGTGCGACAGGTGCCTTCGTCGAACACCAGCACGCCTTCGATCGCATCGCCCTTCGGGCCCTGCGCGACGCAGCGCAGCGAACCGCGCGCTTGGATGCCGCCCGTGCTGCCAAAGTGGATCGTCAGCGGGAAGCCGATGGTCTTCTTGCCGGCGCGGCCATGCTTCTCGAGCAGCTTGACGATGTCTGGCCCGAGTTCTTCGACGGGCACTTCGCCCTCGACGATCAGGCCGCCGTCGTTGCGCGGCGGGTAGCAGTCGGCGCCGGAGTTCGAAGCTCTCGGAGTGCCGATGCCGCTCGTCGCGTTGATCACCAGCACATCGCCTTCGAGATACATGCCGACGGACAGGATCGTGTTGTTGAGCAGCGCGTCGCGGTAGCCGGGGCGGTTGAGCCAGGGCTCGAAGGTCTTCTTTGCGTTGCCGATGCTGGCATCCGGGATCACCAGCGCCATCTGCGCAAACAGGCTGCCGACGTAGCTGCCGCCGAGTTCGACGGACTGCGTGTGCATGGAGGCCGGGTCGCGGAGGTCCTTGTTCTTCTTCAGGTATTCCGCGTGCTCTTTGCAGCGCGCCGAGAAGTTTGCCGACCACGTCACCGCGGCGCGGCCGTGGGACTTGCGCGCGGCGTTGAACGCTTCGAGCCACTTGTCGACGCCCTTGCTGATCGCGGCGATCGGCGGCGTGTTGTTCTGGATCGCTTTCAGCACCGGCGAGGCGCCAGTCCAGAAGTCCTCCCACTCCTTGTCGAGCTGCGCGACCGGGACCTTGTGCGCCTCTTCGAAGGCCTTGTCGAACTCGGCGGGCTGCTTGATGCGCTTCTGCTTCAGGTCCTGCGCGATCTGGTCCATCGCGCGCAGCATCTCCGGGTCTCGACGCATCATGTAGTCGCAGAACGACCACGCCTTGATGCGCTCTTCGTTGGTGAAGTTGGACGCCTCGGCGAATGGGACCTTGTTGGCCGGGACGCCGCCGGTGCTGCGCCAAGCGAGCTCGAGGCTCAGGTTCTTCCACACGTCGAAGTCAGGCGACTGGAACTCACGGTCCTCTTCGCTGGCGACCGTGCCTTGCTGCTTCTTGAGGTCGACGGAGAACAGGCGGTTGTTGTTGAAGATCATGCCGACGAAGGTGTGGCCGATGCCTTCGACGTAGCCGTCCGAACCAAAGCCGGCGTAGCCGCGCGCGACGTTGCGGACGCACGAGTCGAAGGTCACCTGCACGCCGCTCGTCGCCGCGACGGCGGTCCGACCGATGCCGCAGGTCGAAGTGTGTTCGAGGCGCCACTCGAGATCCGGCACCTTGTTGGCCTTCAGGATCTGCTGATAGGTCTCCTTGGCGGTGAAGCAGGCCCAGTCGTTCGGCCATGGCCCGTCCTTGAACTCCCACGGGAACGCGACCTTGCAGACGCGCAGCGTGCGCTCGGCCCAACGCAGCGCATTGCTCAGGTTGTCGAGTTGGTCTTCGTCGCCGTGCAGCGTGAAGTGCTCGCTGCGCACCGTGATGTACTTCACCTGCGCGCGATCGAGCGGCTCGCACTGGACGTCGGTGACCTGCTTGACCTCGTAGTCGGTCTTCGATTGTTCTTCGACCGCCTTCTCGATGGTCTTGCTGCGGTCGTAGAGCGTCTTCTCCAAGTCCGTGCCCGACAGCGTGCCGACCTCGACGTAATCGAGCGCCTTCTTGGCCTGGTCGTCGTCGTCGACCCAACGCAGCACCATGCGCCAGTGGTGGTTGGCCTTGTCGGCGCGACCCGCCTTCTGCCACTTGTCCGCCTGCAGGCGATGCTGACCCGCGAGGTCTTTCTTCAGTTGCTCGTAGGCGCGCTGGAGTGGTTGGCCTTCGGCGCCATTGCCGGTGTCCTGCGTTGGGTACGGCTTCTTGGTGTCGGGGCTCCAGCTATTGCCGACCTTGACGTAGCCGAGGCCAGACCACGCGTCGGCGTTCTTGTCGTCGTAGAGCTTGTGAACCTGCATCCAGACGACCTTGGCGATGCGCGGGAACCCCTTGTCGTAAGCCTTCTTTGCGAACGCGTTCAGCGACTTGGCTTGACGCTGGTTGAAGTCAGCGTCTTCGTCCTGCGCATAGGCTGCGGCGATGACTGCAAACGCGACGAGACTCGGAGCAAACGTGCGTGGATTCATGGGCGCTGGGGCGGATCGGGGCGAAGCAGTCTAGCGACGGATGGAGCGCTGCGCATGAGACGGCAAACGGCTTTCGCAGCGCCGCCTCAGTCCGCGATGCGCACCAGTTGCAGCGAATCAAACCGGAACCACGCCTTGCCGGCAAAGCCCGTCAGTTCGCACGACAACTCGACGTTGCGCTGGAACTCCGCGATCTCGAATGCGCAAACGAGCGGCGTCCAGTTGGCGTTCGCCAAGAGCCGTGCGCTCCTGTTGCCGTCGCAGCACAACGTGACGCCGCCGGTCGGCGCGCCCTCGGCGTCGTCGGGTGGCGCCTCGACCTTCTCGCAGCGCGCAAGGCCGCGAAGTTCGTAGCGACCCTTTGGGAGCAGCACGTTGGTCCGCCAGGCGCCGTGCCGCGGTTCGTCGCCGCGCGTCTTGATCAGCAGGTGCAGCGACGGCGCGCCGATGTGGCTCTTCTTTTCCAGCTCGATGCCTTCGGTCTCGGCTGCGGTGCGCCACTGCTTTTGGGCGTGCGGTTTGCCGAGCGCAAGTTGCAGCGGCTTGGGCTCGGGCGCTCTCGCTTGCGCGATGAGGCTCCTGTGGCGCGCCTCGACGCGATCTCGCAGCGAGCGCACTGCCTCTTCGTAGGCGCGCGCCGCGTCGTCGCCGAGCGACTCGTGCTCCTTCTCCAGCATCGCGGCGTAGGGCGCCATCCGCGTGAGGATTCGTTGCGGCGCGAACAAGGGCAGCAGTTCGCGCACCCGCTCGCGGTAGCGCTTGCGCAGCACGATCTGCTGCATCACGGCGCTCGCGACCCTCGCTGGCGGATGCGCGAGGATCGAGTGGTCGGCGTCTTGCAGCAACTGGTCCATGCCGTGCGGCAAGAACACTGCGCCGCCCTGGCTCGGGATCCAGAGCCGGTAGTTGTTGGCGTTGCCGACGTAGCCATCCCAGTGGCCGAGCATCGCCTCCAACGCACAGAACGTGACGAAGCGCTCGAGGTCGAGCACCGCGGTCAACTCAGCTTGCCGATCGCGGTCGACGCCGGCGCAAGCGGCCGCCAGCGCCCGCAAGTCGCTGCGGTCGTCGGGGCCGTCGCCTTCGTCCTTCTGCAACTCCGCGTCGACATCGGCGCAGAAGCCACCGTCGTAGAGGTTGCACGGACCCTCCCCGAACGCGCGCTCGAGGAACTGTTCGTCGAAAGCCTCGCGCAGCACATAAACACCCAGGTCACGACCGCCCTCGCTGACTCGTGCGTGGGCGACGCGGGGCGCTGGATAGCCAGCGGCATCGAATACGAAGTGACCGATCCAGTCGGAGAGCCGTGACTCGTCTTGTGCTGCGTTGTTGAGGTGGAACTTCAACAGCCCGTGAAAGCGGCCTTGGCCGCCGTGCTTGCCGAGGTTCACGGTGAACGCGGGTCGGTCATCGAACTCACGCGTGCTGCCCGCCGCGCCCTTGATCTTGATCCCAGCGCCCTCGTAGCGCGCGTCGTCGAGCACGATCGTTGCCTTGGCGTAGTCGCGGGGTCGGTCGCGCAGTTGTTGGCGCATTGACTCATCGAGTTCGACGCGCACGCGCACGATGCGCGGCTTGGCGAACAGCGCCGCGGCCGCGTCCGTTTGCTGGCCCGACTTCGCCTGCGCCAGCGCATGGACCCCGCATGTGGTCATCGCCAAGAGCACGAGCGTGAGTCGCTCGACTGCCGCGCATCGTCGGCTCACAGCAACTTCTCCAACTGCGGCCACACCGCATCCGCGGCGTCCTGATGCATCGCTTGCGATGGGTAGTAGACGTTGTGGGTCCAGACCATCGCCGGATCCTCGCCGGAGAAGGCATCGGCGGGCCGCACCGCGATCTCCTTGCCCGTGGCGAAGTCGCAGAGTCGCTCTGGGCTGCCGCGTCGCGTCGTGCACTCGATGTAGGCGTCGACTCGCGTTCGCAAGGACTCGACCATGCGCTTGTCGACGAGTTGCGGGTATTCGCCAAACATCGCGGCAAGCGAATGAAAGCGCGCCTCGTAGTCGGGCGAGCGACGGCTGAACCACAGCAGCGCCTTCTTGGGCGTGGTCGCATCGAGCAGGGCGCCGAACTGGGCGATCCAGTCTGCGCGCGTCTCGTCGACGAGGCGCTTCACATCCCTTCGCGCAAACGTGGCAAGGAAGCGGTTTCTCAAGCCGCGCAGCAGCGGGCTGCGGATGCCGCGAAGGTCCGCGTGCAGGGCCTCGGTCCAGGCGGCGTCGGCGCTGATCCTGCGTCCATCCGACAACAGGAGTTGCTCGCGGCCGTCGCTGCGAAAGCGCGAGCAGTTCGCGCTGCGGCCGCTCATCACCTGAAAGACGACGGCGCGCGCACCCTGGATCAGCTCCTTCCATTGCGGCTGCAAGAACAGCTGCGGACCCGAGCCCGCGACGCCGAGGTTGAGAGTCGGCAGGCCGGCGCGCTCCGCGAGCAACGCGGGCCAGGGCTGTTGCACGAGGCAGCCAAAGGTCTGCGCGGCGCCGACGCAGGCGATGTAGGACCCGGGCCTATGGTCGCGAGGTCTTGGTCCGCGCAAGAAGTCGCCGCCAGGCCAAGCCTGCCACAGTTGGTAGTCGACGACGGCACGATCGCGCTTCTGATAGCCTTGCGACACGCAGACAGCGTAGCGTCGGACGCTCTCCGCCAAACCCCAACACGCACGCCGATCCCGCGCGATGTCGAACGCGTCCACTGCCGGCAGCCCCCTTCGTCCGCGCCTATTGCAAGTGCTCGGCGAGCGTTGCTCCGGCACCAACTACGTCGCGCAGTTGTTGCGCCGCAACGCCTTTTGGCTGCGGCTCACGGACCAGCACGGCTGGAAGCACGGTTTCTGTGAAGAGGTCGGAGGTCCGGCTTCGGACACGCTGTTCGTGCTCGTCGTGCGCGATCCCTTCGACTGGGCAACGAGCCTCTGGCGTACGCCCTGGCACGCGGCTCAGCCCTTGCGCGATGCCGCCTTCTCCGAGTTCGTGCGAATGGAATGGGAGTGCGAGTGGGGGCGCGACATGGAGCTTGCAGCAAACGATCCGCGAGTCGGCACGGAGATGGTGCACGAACGCGACCCGTTGACGGGTCGGCGCTTCCTCGATGTGTTGGCGCTGCGCGCGGCAAAGTTGCGCTCGTGCCTCGCGCTCGCCTCGCGCGTGCAGCGCTTCTCTGTCGTGCGCTACGAGGATGCCGCGGCGAGGCCGCGCGAGCTTTGCGCGAAGTTGCTTGGCGCGCATTGCGTTCGACGTTGGCCGTGGTTCCGCGCCGTGCGGACCTGGAAGGGCGGCGCGGAGCCCTTCGTTCCAAAGCCAAGGCATGCCATGTCGCGTGCAGACGTCCTGCACGTCGCTTCGCGCCTCGATGCCAGTCTCGAGCGCGAGCTTGGTTACGACGTCGATGCGCGCAAGGACCAGCTGTTGGCCGCAGCGGATGGCAGTATCTGATCCGTGATTGCCGACTCGGCTCCAGCGGAAGAAAGAGCATGGGTCTGCGCCGCGGTCCTCGAGTTTCGTCGCGAACCACAGTTGCCGAAGCGTCGGTGCATCCCTTCGATTGGTTGTCGATGCGAGTCCATCCCTGCGTCCGTCTGCTGCCGTTCGCCGTCGCCGCCGCCTTGTCCGCGCAGGAAGGCCAGATGGACGGCTACCTCGGTGCGCCGCAGGAGCGCGTCGACGAGAGCTACGGCGGCGGTTACTCGATGCACGTTGCGGCGTGGCCGTTGCTCGCCGCGTATCCAGGCAATCGCTTCCAGACCGGGTTGTTCGGCACCTGGATGCACGCCAACGTCGGCGACGACAAGGAGAAGCAGAAGCTCTACTCGGACATCGAAGGCGGGCTCGGTTGGTGGCGCGACACGCGATTTGCGACGACGACGCCGAAGTTCATCATGGGCGGTGTCGCGCTCGACTTCTCGATGTGGGCCAATGGCCCCGGCGCTGGCAAGGGTCGCGATTGGAGCAAGCCGCTCGGCAAGTATGGCGTCGCGCAGTTGAGCCCCTTTGTCGTGTGGCCGCCGGACGGCCTCAACCTGAAGCAGGGCGTGCGCGGCGAGTTGTTTGGCTACGGCTACCTGCCGCTGCCGCTCGCTGAGGCCAAGCAGACCACCGCTGGCAAGGACGTGCCGACCGGCGATCAGTGTTGGACGCTGTTCCTCGACACCGACAACTTCAAAGGCCCGGTCGCGTTCTTTACGCCCTTCTTCTTTTCGGAAGCGACGGTCGAGAAGCCGCAGCACGCGGGCTTGTTCCTCGACAGTCGGCCGGCCAATCCCAATCGCGCGTTGCAGATGGAGACGCAGTATGTGCCAGCGGTCCTCGCGAAGGGCGAGGGCACGGCGACGCAGGCGCGCACTGCATCGGTGCGCTTCCCGGTCGGCGCGGACGGTCGCTCGACGCTGGTGCATCGCATCCGTTCGTATCGCACGGAGGCGTTGTGGCCCGCGCTGCGCGAGTGGTTTGACGGCGGCGCAATCGCGAGTGGTCGGATCGACGAGGCGCAGAGCGTGCTGCACACCTTTGCCGGCAAAGGCTGGTCGACGTGGCGCATTCATGACCAGGACGTGAAGAAGGAGGACCGCGGCACGGTGGTGTGGCAGAGCCTTGCCGAGTCCATTGCCGATGATCCGCACACCTTTGGCTACCGCTGGAACGCCACGAGCATTTCCATCGAAGCCGGCCTTGCGCACTTGCCCCAGTGGTGGGCCGCGTCCGCAGACGGCAAGGTCAAGTGGAGCGCTGCGCCGCCAGACGTCAGCAAGCACGCGAGCCTCGTCTCGCTGTCGTTCGAGGAGGCGCGAGAGAGCGATCCCGAGCCTTATGTGACGCCGGACGATGGTTGCTGGCAGACACCCGGGCCCGTCGCTGGCCCCTTTCGCAGCGAACTCGGCGACGGCAGCGTGATCACCTACTCGTGGTGGCGGTTCGCGGATCAGCCGGCGTTGCAGAACGCGGACATGAGCAAGGAGGAGCGCGAGCGCATGCAGCAGCGCGTCGAACTCTTGCACCGCCATTGGGCCAAGGATCGAAGCTATCTGCCGGGGGCAGCAATCGGCGCGCTCGCAGCGCTGGATCCAGGCGTGCTCGTGACGCCGCCGAAGGGCTGCGAGGTCGGCTATGTTCCGATCGTCACGCGGCAGGAGAAGCAGCCCGCGCGGCGATCGCGTTGAGGGTCACTTCTTCTCGTTGTGCGCAAACGAGGCTTCGCACTTCGCAAGCAGCTCGAGGGCGTTGCCGCGCGAGCCGAATCCCGGGCACGTGAGCTTGCCCTTGCCTTTGTAGTTCTCGAACCACGTCTTCAGGATCGCGGTGACGCCGGGCTTCTCGCGCTCGAGGTCGTCGAGGCTGTCGATCTTGCCGAGCGGGCCTGTTGCGACCACGGCGAGCAGCTTGTCATCGGTCTCGCCGCCGTCGACGAGCTGAATGCTGCCGATCACGACGACCGAAGCGACCGTGCCGCGCGGCATCGCCGGCCCGAGCACGAGCACGTCGAGCGGATCGCCGTCGCCGCCGATCTCTTTGCCGAGCATCGCGCGCGGCACGATGCCGTAGTTGGCGGGATAGCCGAGATACTCGACGACGCGCGGCGCGCCGTTCTTCAGATCCCAGCGCATCACACCGTCTTGCTTCACTTCCCACTTCTCGTTGGTGCCGCACGGGATCTCGACGACGGCGTTGGCCGTGCGCTCGCCGGTCTTGGCCGGGAAGCCGCGCAAGAAGTCATGCGGAGCCTTGATGGTCAGCGGGTCGGCGAAGGACAGTCCAGCAGCGAGCGGCACGGTCGACTCTTGCACGTTGGGGTCCTGGGTCACAAACGGAACGGAAAGCAGCGCTGCTGCGACGAGTCGGATGGCGAGCATGATGGATCGAGTGTGTCTATCGGAAGCTCGGGCCTTCAGGCTGCACGAAAGGTCGGGCCTATCGCGGCCTCGCTTGCCGTAGCATCGGTGGTTCGGCCCGGATGTGAAATGCACGTTGCCGGCCGCCTCACTCCATGAAGACCTTCTCCCTCGCGTTGGCGTTGTTGTGTTCTCTCGTTGCGGTGCGCTCCCAGGAGCCGGCGAGGCTCTCCATCGAGACCTCGGATGGCCGAGTCGAGCAGGTGGAGCCGATCGCAGTCGACGGCGGCAATGCGCGCTACAAGGCATTCGTGCTCGGCGGCGAGATGACGACGACGCGCAAACTGTCGGATCTCACGCCGGAGTCCGCTTTCGCGTTCGAGTTGGCAGTCGCCAAGCCGACGACGAGCGAAGCGTGCTTCGAGTTCGCCAAGAAGGCCGCCGCGATGCAGCTGTTCCAGCAGGCGGGAGCGCAGGCGCGGCGCGCGGTGGAGTTGGCGAAAGGCGCGCCGGATGAAGCGACGCAGGTTGCCGCGATCCGTTCCTGGGGAGCCGATCTCGTCGAGTCGGTGTGCAAGGCGGCGGTGGCGCGCAAGGACCTCGCGGTTGCGCAGCGCTCGCTCGGGTTGCTGACCACTCGCCTCGCCGATCAGCGCTCCGAGGAGCAACTCGCGCAGTTGTCGGCCTCTGTCGAGCATCTGCATTTCACTGCCGTTGCCGCAGCAGCCGCCGACCGCAAGGCCAAGGTCGATGCGAAGAAGCACGACGACTTGGAGAAGAAGCTCAAGCCGATCTACGACAAGGTCACCCAAGGCGACAAGCTGCAGACGCAAGGGATCGCCAAGTCCAAGAACACAGGGCAATCGGCAAAGCTGTGCGAGCAGTCGATCGACGCTTACAAGGCCGCGGGCAAGGCCCTGCAGGAACTCGGCAAGCAGTTGGTCGAAGACGCGGACCTCGCCAAGGAAGCGCGCGTTCTCGGCTCCCATATCCACGACAGCGGCATCCGCTCGGCCTTGCACGTCGCCAACATGTTGACCGTGCAGAGCGACTTCAAGAACGCGATGGACTGGACGACTCGCATCCTTGCGTTCGACCCGAGCAATCTAGAAGCGAAGGCGATGCGCCACACGATCGAGGTCGCGCAGGCGGAAGCGAGCGAGAGCTGGCGGTGGAATTGGCAGGTGGTCGGGGATTCGCCGCGACCGCGCGGTGGCTCGCGCTGGTGAGTTGGGGGGGTGGGGGTGGGTGGCGATGCTGCTGGGAAGGCTGGCTAGGGTCCGCATTCCCCCGCGCATTCCCCCGCGTGCTCCCTCACACCTCCGCCAATCCCCATCCCTCACCCTCGCTACTGCTTCCCGCCAACCGCCTTCTCCAGCGCCTCGACACCGCCGACGATCGGCAGCACCAGACTCGAGCCGTCGAGGTCCACCGTGACCTTGGTGCCGGCTTCGGGCCAGAGCGTGAAGTCACGGTCGGACGCAAAGATCATCACAGCGAGGCGTTCGCCGACGGCGAGGACTTGGTCGTCGGGATTGAGGTCGAAGTTGACCTCATACCAATCGCCGGGGACGAGCTTGTGGCCCTTGTCGAGCGACGCATGGTTTTGCGGATCGGCCCAGCCGCGCGTGATGAGGTCATCGGTGATGCGGCGCGAGTCGGTCCAGGGTAGCGAGACGAGCCAGACGGAAAGGTTGGCCGCCTCCTTGCTGACCGACAGCTTGATGCGAATGCGCGGCGTGCCGCTGAGGTGCAGCGGCTCCTTCAGTTCGGGCAGCGCGAAGAGCAGGCGGTTGTCCGAGGTCTCCTCCTTGGCCAGCTCGGCGCCGCTCTTGCCGACGTCATCGAGAAAGGTCTCGGGTTGCTGGCCGCGCTTGACGTCGCGGAGGAGCGCGCCGATCGCCGAGCCGCCTTGCTTGAAGCGCAACGTGACTGGAGCGGCCTGCGGGTGTGGATAGTCGGCATAGGCCGTCGGCTTGCTCATCTTCTCGCCTTCGCGAACGATCCAGGCCTTGTCGCCCGTCTCGACGCCGTTCTCGATGCCGAACAGAAAGCGCGTGAACCAGCGATTGACGAGAGCAAAGGGCGGGTCCCCGCCGTGCGCGTTCTGGTGGAAGTAGGCAATCGTCGGAACGCCGCGCTGCTTCAGCGCCGCATAGACCGTGACACTCTGTTCCGGCATCACGTTCCAGTCGTTCCAGCCGTGCGCCATCAGCACCGCGGCTTTGACCTTGTCGAGATGCTTGGTGTAGTCGCGCGCTTTCCACCAGTCGCTGTAGTCGCCAGTGAGGCGGTCCTGGTTCTTCTGCAGGTCCCCGTTGCGCACGTTCTCGATGCACCAGTCGCGCTTCTTGGGGTCGCCGCTCGCGACAAAGTCATAGAGCACATCGACGTCCTCGCCGAGGTAGCCGCCCGGATGCCGCACGAGGCCATTGCTGCGGTAGTACATGTACCACGAGGTCGCGGGCGCGACGGGGCAGATGGCGACGAGACCGTCGACGCCGGTGGTGGCGGCGGCGAGCGGCAGCGTGCCGTTGTACGAAGTGCCGATCATCGCGACCTTGCCGGTGCACCACTCGGCCTTCACCTCTTCGTCGCCGTCGAGCGTCGTGTAGCCCTTGGCGCGACCGTTGAGCCAGTCGATGACGGCCTTCGGCGCTTGCGCTTCGTTGTCGCCGCCGATCGTGGGGCAACCTTGGCTATAGCCAGTGCCCGGCGAACACGAGTGCACGACTGCGATGCCGCGCGGCAGCCAACGGGTGACGAGCGGATCGTTCTGCGCGATCATCCCTGGCTTCTTGCCAAAGCCGATCGGGTTCATCTTCTTGCGCGGCGGCGGCACGGCGCCGAGTTCGTGCTTGGCGTCCCAGTAGTAGCTCGTGTCCATCGGGCCGGTGCCCGCGAAGTAGGGGCTCGTCTCGTAGACCACCGGGACCTTGAACGCGCCGTCCTTGGTCTGCGCGGGGCGCGTGACGTCGACGTGCATGCGGTCCTTCTTGCCGTCCCCGTCGGTGTCGAATGCCGACTCGACGAACAGCCATTCACGGATCCACTCCGATCGGTCGGAGAACATCTCGACCGCTTGCACCTGGCCGTCTTCAAAGACGTGCTGCGCCGGCTCGGCTGCGGCGGTCGGCGCCTCTTGCGCGATGAGGATCGGGGCAAGGGCGAGGGCGACGAAGACAAGGCGAAGTCGAAGGCAGTGGGTCATGCTGGGGTCCGCGAGTGTGTCGGGGCGGGCACGATAGGCCGCGGCCAGCACGAACGCACCCTCTGCACAAGGACTCCAGGGCCGGGGTTGCGGACCAGGAGACTCGTGCGAAGAGATGGGCCTCGCTCGAAAAGGTTGGGCATGAACCCTTGCGAGCGCCGCGCGCCAGGGGCCGTAGCGCACGCGGTTGCGCCTTGCCCGCGCGCCGTTCAACAGAGGACTCTGCGTCGAGTGCTGCGATCGGATCCGGTCAACCGTGCACGCGCACGCGCGCGAGCAAGGGCAGGTGATCGGACGCGGTCTTGGCCGGCGCATGGCGAATGGTCGTCAGGTCCTGCAGTTCGACGTCACCGCGCACATAGACGCCGTCGAGCGCGCGCAGCGGCGCGTAGGCCGGAAAGGTGCGCAACGGCTTTGCGCCGCCGACGAAGCCATTGGGCGCGAGCAACTGCGGGCCGAGCGTGCCGTAGACATCGTTGAAGTCGCCGGCGACGACGATTGGCGTCGAGCGGCGCATGTGACCAAATGGATGCGCAGCCAAGAACTGCACGAGCTGTCGGCGACGTTCTTGCTCGCCGAGTCCGAGGTGCAAGTTGAATGCGTGCAGCGTGCGGCTGTGGCCATCGCCAGTCGGCAAGCGGATTTCCGCGTGCAAGACCGAGCGCGCCTTCTTGCCGGGTTGCGTGAGGTCGATGTTGGCGGCGTGCGCGATCGGATGTCGGCTCAGGACCGCATTGCCATAGTGGCCGCGGCGCGGACCGAAGCGGACGTTGACGAAGAACGCGCGATGCGGAAAGCCGAGCAGGTCACCGAGCACGTCGACCTGGCGTTCGCCGCGATACCACGCGCCGTTCTCGGCGACTTCTTGCAGCAGCAGCAGGTCGGGCTCGACGCTCGCCGCGAGTTCGGCCGTGCGTGCTGGGTCGTAGCGGCGGTCGAGGCCGCCGGTGCACTTGTGCACGTTCCAGCTCAACACGCGGAGTTGCATCAGCGGATGTTTCGGTCAGGAGCAGCAGCCGCCCGAAGATGCTTCGATGCCGCGCCACACGAGCGTCGCCGCGGCGAGCAACATCGCGCCGCGCTGCACGAGGACCAGCGCAGTGGGGGACAGCCGGCGCGCGAGTGACGGCGCGTTCCATTGTGCCAGCAACAACAACGGCAGCGAACCGAGCGCAAAGCCGCCCATGACCTCGGCGCCGCCTAGCGTCGAGCCGGCGACAGCGGCTCCGGCGCACGCCGACCACAGCAGTCCGCACGGCAACAGCGGCGTCAGCGCGCCCAGCAATCCGGCGCGGAAGATCGGTGGCCATCCGCGTCCCTTCGCCGTTGCTCTGCCGAGCAGGCGTGAGAAGAACGGGAGCTTCATGGCGCCGCGTTCGCCCTTGAGCGCGAGCACGACGAGCGCTGCAGCGAGCACGTAGGCAGTCGTCGCTGCCGGGACGCCAAAGGATGCGCTGCCGAACGCGGCGCCCGTGGCGCCGAGAGCCGACCCGACGAGTGCGTAGGAAGCGATCCGAAAAAGTTGGTAGGTCGCAGTCCCGCTTTGCCCGCCAAAGGCGAGCGCCAACGGCCCGCACATGCAGGCGCAGTGGACCGAGTTGGCTGCGCCGAAAACGAAACTATCGAACAGGTGAGTCATTGCCGGGTCATGCGCCTTTCTGCCGCGACCATGGTGGAACGTACCGCGCAGGGCCGGATTTCGAAGGCCCTCGCGAGCCACGAACGGTCCGCGCCCGCGCGTTGTTCGCACTGTGGCTTGGTCGTGCCGGAAGAACGGCTTAGCTCGGCCTATTGCTGTGCTGGCTGTGAGGCTGTCGCCGGCCTGCTGCAGCAAGAAGGTCTGCAGCAGTTCTACGCATTGGGTGGTGGCAGGCTCTCGGCGGTTGGCTCCTTGCCGCGTGTCGCTGCGCTCGACTGGCTCCCCGAACTCGAGCAGGCTGCGACGCAGCAAGACGGCACCGTTTGTCTGACTCTGGACGTGCAGGGCATTCGTTGCGCCGCGTGCGTCTGGCTCTTGCAAGAGGTCTACAAGCGTCAGCCTGGCGCGAAGGCGCTGCGCATCGACGCGTCGATGGGGCGGGCAACGCTCGTCTACGACCATCAGAAGGGCACGGCCGCGAGCTTCCTCGAACGCGCCGCGCGCTACGGCTACCCGATGGCGCCCGCCACGCGCACCGTGCAGCGCGACACCTCGTTGCTGCTGAAGCTCGGCATCTGCGCCGCGCTCGCGATGAACGCGATGATCCTCGCGGTCGCGCAGTATGCGGGCCTGTCCGAGTCGGACGCGACGATCGACGCCGTGTTCAGCTGGGTCTCGCTCGTGCTCGCGACGGGCAGCGTCGTGGTGGGCGGTCCGGTGTTCTTTCGCGGCGCGATCGCCGGTCTGCGCGTGGGAGTGGTGCACATGGATGTGCCGATCTCCGCCGGTCTGTTGCTGGCCTACGCGGGCTCGATCCACGGCCAGTTCACCGGCGCGCCGATCTACTACGACACGGTCGCGATGTTCACGTTTCTGATGCTGGGCGGCCGCTTCGTCCAGCAGCGGACGCTGCAACGATCGCGTGATCAGGTCCTCGCTGACGACGGCGCCGAGCACTTGCGTGTGCGCCGGATCCTCGATGGCGAAGTGCGAAAGATCCCGGTCGAGAAGGTCAAGAAGGGCGACGAGCTGGTGTTCGCTCCCGGTGACCTGGTGCCGGTGCGTTGCGCGCCGCGCACGGAGGCCAGCTGCTCGCTCGATTGGATCAACGGCGAGTCGGAGCCGCGCGCCTTTGGCCTTTGCGACTTGGTGCCAGCGGGCGCATTCGTCGCCGGCAGGCGCGCGGTGCGCATGGTCGCAACCGCCGACTACATCGAGTCCGGCCTTGCACAACTGCTCGCCGAGCCGCCAGCGGATCGCGAGGACAGCAAGGGTCGCGTCGTCTTCTGGCAAAGGCTCGCGCGCTTCTATGCGACCAGCGTGCTGTTGCTCGCAGCGGTCGCAGCGACGGTGTGGTCCTTCATCGAGCCCTCGCGAGCGCTGCCGGTTGCAGTGTCGCTGTTGGTCATCACGTGCCCGTGCGCCTTTGGGCTCGCGGCGCCGCTCGCGTTCCACCTCGCAATCGCGCGATTGCGCAAGCTCGGCGTCTTCGTTCGCACGCGCGCCTTGCTCGACAAGCTCGCGCGTGTGAAGCACATCGTCTTCGACAAGACCGGGACCGTCACGCACGGTGGCCTGCGCGCGCGGGCGATCCTCGAGCCTGACGCGACGTGGCGAGCCGCGCTGACGACGATGGCCGCATCGAGCAATCACCCAGCCAGCCAGGCGGTGTTGCAAGCCCTCGAATCCGGCGAGGCATCGCGTTTTTGCGGCGACGTCGAGGTCGAAGAAATCGCCGGCGGCGGGCTCGTTGCAACGATCGACGGCGTCACGCTGCGCTTGGGCAGCCCCGCATTCGCTGGCGTCGCGCCGGTCGCCACCACGGGTCGCGAGTGCGTGCTCGCGCAAGGCGGCGTGGCGCTCGCGCGCTACGAACTGGAGGAGGACTTCCGTAGTGGCGCGGCCGCAGAAATCGCGCGGCTGTCGGCGCGCGGTCTTCACGTGCTGCTGCTGTCCGGCGACCGCAAGGACCGCGTTGCGCTCGCTGCGGCCCAACTCGGCATCGCCGCGAGCAATGCGCACGGCGAGATGTCGCCCGCCGACAAGGCTGCGTTCGTCGCGCGACTCGATGACGACGACACGATGATGATCGGTGACGGGATCAACGATGCGCCGGCGTTCGCGGAGGCCTTCGTTGCCGGCACGCCGGCGATGGATCGCCCGGTGTTGCCGAACCGCGCAGACTTCTTCTTCCGCTCGGCCGACGCCGGCGCGGTGTCGGCGGTGCTCGCGGTTGCGGACCGCTACCGCAAGGTCACGCGCCAAAACCTCGGCCTCGCCTTGCTCTACAACGCGACGACCGTCGCGCTCGCCTTCTGCGGGCTGATCACGCCCGTCGTCTGCGCGGTGCTGATGCCGCTCAGCTCGCTCTTGTTGATCCTCCACACGAGCTTGCGCCTCGACGGCGCAGAGGAGAGCCAATGAGCATCGTTCCGTTGCTGCTGTTCTGCAGCCTGCTGCTCGTTGCGGGCTCGATCGTGCTGTTCGTGGTCTCGGCTCGGCAGGGCGACTGCCACGAGTCGGATCGCATGTGCCTATTGCCGCTCGAAGACGACCACGGCACCGCTGCCGGCGCATCGAGCGACCCCGTCATCCAAGGATCGGAGAAATGACCATGAGTTCGTCCGCAATGACCGAGACCAAGACCGTCGTATTCGACGATGGCGTCGTCCGCGGCTTCGTATGGGCGTCTGTCGGCTGGGGCCTGATCGGCCTCCTCGTCGGGCTCCTGTGCGCGCTGCAACTGAGCTGGCCTGCGCTCAACTTCGACCTGCCCTGGCTGACGTTCAGCCGCATCCGTCCCTTGCACACCAACGCGGTGATCTTCGCGCTGGTCGGCAACATGATGTTTGCCGGCATCTACCACAGTTCGCAGCGGCTCTTGAAGACGCGCATGGCGAGCGACCTGCTGAGCCGGGTTCACATGTGGGGCTGGCAGTTCATCATCGTGGGCGCCGCGTTGACCTTGCCCTTTGGCATCACGCAGAGCAAGGAGTACGCGGAGCTCGAGTGGTTCCTCGACATCGCGGTCGTGCTCGTCTGGGTCGCGTTCGCGATCAACTTCTTCTGGACGCTCGCGATCCGCAACGAGAAGAACCTCTACGTCAGCATCTGGTTCTACATCTCGACGGTGGTCACGATCGCCGTGCTCTACATCGTCAACAACATCGCGCTGCCGGTCACCGGCACGAAGAGCTACGGCATCTTCAGCGGCGCGCAGGATGCGCTGACGCAGTGGTGGTATGGGCACAACGCAGTCGCGTTCTTCCTGACGACCCCGATCCTCGGGATCATGTACTACTATCTGCCCAAGGCGGCGGATCGGCCGGTGTTCAGCTACCGGCTCTCGATCGTGCACTTC
>SXGT01006032.1_pt1 | contig 21084 bp, 16 predicted proteins | sample 3176221 | NCBI WGS metagenome assembly SXGT01 (sample SAMN11356862, study PRJNA531348) | freshwater metagenome | isolation source: freshwater sample F1-120 | place: China: Fuxian Lake, Yuxi | collected 2017-12-25
ACACCCGCATGCAGCTCCTCACCCGAGTCGCCTTCGGCTTTCATTCCTCAGCGGCCCTCATCTCCCTGGCCATGCTCAAGCTCGGCGGCCTTTGCCCTCGGCTCCCAAGCGAACTCGCCCACGGAGCGAGCAGTTGAGCCGTTTTTCTTGGCCACGAGCTGCTCGAGCATCGGCACCGCGCGCGCCGAGAACGGGCACTGCAGATCCGCAAACACCGTGATCTCGGTCTTCGCGTCCGCGGCGCCGACCACAGGCGCCGAGCGCGTGTCGAGCACGACTGCCGGCCCCTCGAGCGTGGCCTGCGCGGGCGCAGCGGGCGTCGCGGGCGCCGGCGCCACGGCCGGAGCCGGCTCGTTCTTGAGGACGTAGCGCGCGAACGCTTCGTTGTTCACAGCCGCGCGCGTTTCGCGCCACGCGGCGCCCGCCTCCTTGATAACGTTGGCGGCGGCGATCTCCTCGTCGATGAGGACGCTGAAGGCGGCGGCCGGCTGGGCACCCGCGAGGATCTTGCCGTTCACGAAGAAGGTCGGTGTGCCGTGCGCGCCGAGGGCCTGCGCGATCTTGATGTCGCGATCGATCAACGCCTCGATCTTCGGGTCCACGAGGGCCGCATCGAACTTCGCGAGATCGAGCCCGATCGTCTTGGCGTAGCCGCGGATATCGGCGTCCTCGAGCGCGCGCTGATTCGCGAAGAGCTTCGCGTGCATCGCATCGAATTTGCCCTGGAGCCGCGCGGCCTCGGCGGCGATCGCGGCAGCGCGCGCGCGCACATGGAACGCGAGCGGATGGTTCATCCAGCGGAACGTGAGCTTGGGTCCGTAGGTCTTCTGCAGCTCGGCAATGGTGGCCGTCGCACGCTCCGAGTACGGGCATTGGAAGTCGGCGAATTCCACGATCTCGACCACCGCCGCATCCTTGACGGGACGGGGTTGTGCGTGGGCCATCGGTGCGACGGCGAAGAAGACGAAACTGGCAGCCAAAGCGCGCGTGAGCATGATTCCTCCTTGGGCGGGGGGCCGAAACGTACCCACGAACCCAGCCCGTGTCAGGCGATTCCTGCGCGAAAGCCCGGCGTCGGGTCAGGGGTAGTTGCCGTCCACCGTTAGCTCGCTGGTGATGGCGTCGTCGAACGTGAAGTTCGCGTCGTGAACGTAACCCGGATTCGGACCTGGGTAGCCGAGCTCGGCGCCCGCCACCGGGCTCGCGTAGTGCGCGAGCTTCGCGAGCTGCACGGCGAACTCGAGGACCGGTACGGTCGCGAGCGCCCGCGTGAGGACCTGGTCGCGCTCGCTCGGGAGCAACTGATCGAACGTGCGCGCGCCGAAGTCGGCCTCGGCGGTCGTGTCGAGCAAGAGCACCAGCACCGGCACAAAGGGCGCCGCAGGCAGCTCGGGATCGAAGAACATCCCGGGCGCGCCCACATCGATGCCGCCGGCCCGCCCATCGGGATCGCGATGGCGACCTGGGACCACCGTGTCGATGAACGCGGCGATGACGCGGCCCTCGTGCGTGTCGGGGGCGCCGCCGAGCGTCGGCAGGCTGGCCGTCTCGCCCGCGTCGGGCCCCGCCTCGGGCGTGACCTCGAGGCCGTCGGGAGCGGTCGTGGCGTCATCGGCGGCGGCGTCCGTAGGGACGTGGGGGGCGGTGTCAGAAGCTCGGCGCAGCGCGAGTTTTTCGACGCATCCCGGCAGCGCCAACGCGGACGCGAGGAGGCCGCTCACGCGCATGAACTCGCGACGATCCAGCGTGCGGGCTGCGCGCGTGAGGCGTGCCGGGCGGTTCGGATCGGCCATCGTCAACCTCGCTCGATGATGCGTTCGGCGGTGCGCTCGGCCAGCGCGGCGATCGTCAATGCGGGGTTGACGGCGATCGCGTAGGGCAAGGCGCTCGCGTCGCAGACGTACAGATTCTCGTGCCCGAACGTCTGGCAGTCGGCGTCGATCACCCCGTCGGCGGCCGTGTCGGCCATGCGGCACGCGGACAGGAGATGCGTCGAGGTCGTGCCCGCGTACTCGCGCGAGACGGTCGGGACGATCGTCACGCCGGCGGCGTCGGCGATGCCCTGGACGATCGCTTCGAGGCGATCGAGGTACGCATCGTAGGCCACACGATCGCGCGGGGCCGCGTCCGCGTTGCCATCCGTGTTGATGGTGATCGCGGTGTGACCGGGCGCGAGGCCGAGCGCGGAGAAGGCGATGACACGATGCGGATACGCGGACGCGACGAAGCGCTTGTACGGCAGGCCCCAGGTCTGAGGCGGCAACGCGGGATTCGTCGCCGACGCGAGGTTGGCCGCGAACGCGCTCGGCTCGATGCCGCCGCCGGGGTGCAGCGTGATGCCGTCGGAGTCGTACCAGTGGAAGCTCATGAGGCCGGCGTTGTCCATGCCCTTGAAGCAGTCGTAGCCGGCGATGCCCGCGAAGTCGGGCGGCAGGATCCCGATGAAGGGGTGCTCACCGTTGTTGTTGAAGTGCTCGCCGACATGCGGGCCCAGCGCCGTCAAATAGGGTCGCGAACGCAGTAAGAGCGCCGCCGAGTGAATGCCGCCGCCCGCAACGATGACGCGCGTCGCGTCGATTTGGCGACTCTCGCCGCGCTCGCTGTAGCTCACACGATAGCCAGCCGTGCCGCCCGGGCCGCCCGTGCCGCCTGTGCCGGCCGGGGTGGGCTCGAGATGGTGCACGTTCGCCTCCGCGACAATCTCGACGCCGTGGGCTTCGGCGAGCGGGATGTAGCTGTGAAGCATCGTCACCTTCTTCTGATAGATGCATCCTTGTGCACAGAAGCCACAATGCAGACAGTCGCGGTAGTTGAGGCGCGCGCGCTCGGCGCTGGCCCCCGCCATCTTCAGGACCTTTCCGAACATGCCGCCGGCCTTCGAGATCTCGTGCCAGCCGAGCTGCCGGATATGCAGCATCGCCTCGACCTTGGCGTAGTACGGATCGAGCGCCGCGCGCGAGAAGACCTCGGGCCAGTAGCGACGCCCGTTCCCGTCCGTCGCGGCGAAGCTCTTGGACGGTATCCGAAAGTGCGCCCCGTCCATCGGGATCGATGCGCCGCCCACGATCTTGCCGGTGCGGTAGGCGATGTTCCCGCTCGTCACGACCACGTCGACGACCTGCGAGACGACCTTGAGATCGTCGGATTGCTGGAAGCCGCCGGGCGCGTGGCGCAGGCCTCGCTCCAACATGCGCACGCGCAACCCGGCCTCGCCGAGGCGCGCGGCGACGACCGATCCGCCATAGCCAGAGCCGATGACGACGGCGTCAAACGAGTCCATCGCGCCTCACGGGGCCTGAGAGATGTAGCCGCTCGCGCCCGGCTGATGGCAGCCGTTGCAGCGCCCGTCGGCGGTCGGCGCGGCCATCGGCGTGACGACCTCGCCCGCGACGAGCGACACGCGCCATGGCGGGGCGAGCGCGCGATCCGTGAAGAAATTACCGGCCGCGTTGACCGGCAGATCGAGCGTCACGCCCGCAGCATCGACCACGCGCACGACCGCATCGGTCGCGGGCTCGGGGCACGTACGCGTCGCGAACACCGTGCCCGCCAGCGTGAACGTCTGGGTCGCGGACCCGCCGGGCGCGTGGCATCCCAGGCAATCCGTCCCTGGCAGCATCAGGCCTTCGGCGAGGCCCCAGCTCGGCGCGGCCACCGCGCACGACGCCTCGACGACCTCGTCGCTCAGCTCGGACGCGGTGTCGGCTCCCGTGTCCGCGACGGTCGCGGGCTCGGCCAGCACATCGGGCAGCGACGGCTCGCCGCGCGCGAGATCCGCGCAACCAGCGAGCAGCAGCGCCACGAGAGCCGCGGCGTTCAGCCCCCGCTCGCACCACCGCGCTGGGGCGCGCACGACCCCGCGCCGCGCGCAGGGCCGTGAGCGTTCCACCGACCCCACAACGCGCTCAGCCCCCCATGGCCTTCGTTTCCACCTTCTTCGCGGCCTTGCCGAGCTTCTCGGCCTGGCCCTCGCTGGCGCCACCGACGAGGCTCTTCGCCTTGGCGGCCACGACCAGAGCCGCTTCCGGCGGCATTTCCTTTTGCTCCGCCTCGGCGACGACCTCCGTCACGGCCTCGTCGGGCGGCGGCGGCGCCTTGAGCGCCTCTTTGGCCGCCACGAGCTGCGCGATCGCATCCCGCACCTCGCACTTGTGCGTGAACGTCTCCTTCGCGTCTTCGAGGGACTTGGCGAGCGCGTGCCCCGCCGTGATGTGCTTGTCGAGATCGGCCTCGTTCTTGATCTTGCCGGCCTCGGCCGCCGCCGCGGCATGCTGCAGATCGCAGATGACCGGCCAGAAATCCGCTTTCTTCTCGGCGGCTTCGGTGGCCTTCTTGGCCGTCTTCTCGGGGGCCTGCGGGGTCTTTTTGTCAGCGTCGGCCTTGGCGGCCTTGGCCTTCGGATCGGGCGCCTTCTCCTTGGCCGCTGCCTTCTGCGGCACCAGCGCCTTCTCCTGCTCCTCGACCGGCGCGCCCGCCTTGACGAGGTCCTTCTTCTTCGAGGCTTCCTTGGTCGCGTCATCGCGGGCGATCTTCGCGGCGTCGGTCTTCTTGTCGTAGACTTGGGGCATGATCGGGCTCCTCGGTATGGGGGCGCCAACTCCGATGAGAAGCGGACGCCAGGCGATTGGGGAGGACGAGACAGTCCGCTGTCGCGTCGTCAGGCGACGGATCTCGGGCTCGACCCACGGGCATTTTACCTTAGGACGCGCCCGCGGTCTTCCCCGATCACAAAGGAACTTCGCCGACTCGGTTCGGGCGCAATAAAATGGCCGTCCGCCGCGCGCATCAGCCCCCACGAAGGACGGCCGGCCCGAGCCTCCTCGCCCCCCTTCGCGATCGGCCGCGCATGACGCGCGCCCACGCTCAGCCGAACTTCTGCGGTCTGAGTCGAATCCCGAAGAGCCTCACGACCACGAAGACGACCACGAGCAGACCCAGCGTGGTGCCCCCGCCGACCAGCAGGGTGTCGCGCGTGTTCGCCGCGATCTTGGCCTCGACGTCCGCCTGCGATCGCCGGACGACCAGCACGGCCCGCGTCCGATTGTCCGGATCCCACGTCTTCTTGGCGTAGAGGTCGTACGGATTCGCGGGGGGATGGGTCGCCGGATTCGTCGCCGCTTTCGCCGCGTAAGTGCCGCCACTCTCGTTGGCACTTCCGTGGCATATCTGGCACGCCGGCCCGTTCGGGATCGGCTTGAAGACGGTCAGGTACGGCACGCCCTCGATCGTCTCGACACGCGTCGCCGGCGCCGGGTCCTGCATGAGCTTCGTCCACAGCGCATCGTCGACGACGAACTGCGGGACGACCCCTTCCTTGGCCGTCCGCAGCGCATCGAGCCGCGCGAAGGCGACCGTCTCGACCATCGCCAGCGTGCGGTCGACGCCCGGCTGTTTCGCCTCGAGCGCGCGGCGCGTGTCCGGATCCAAGATGCGCCGACCGACCGCGTCGCGCGTTCCGAAGTCGGTATATGCCAGCGTCTTGTCGCTGCGCACGACCTCGATCTTTGTCACTTTCGGATCGGTCCGCAGACGATCGACCAGGCTCCGCACGACATCGGCACGCCCCTCGACCATATTCGCCACGATCGCGCGCTCGAGCGTCCCCGCCTGGTCGAGAGCCGCCTGCTCGTCCTGCGCCCACAGCGACTCGCTGGTCCGCGACAGGTTGAACACGAGCACGGTCCCGAAGCCGACCGTCATCAGAACCAGCATCAAGGCCGCGACCAACAGGCCGACGAAGGCCGTGCGGTTGCGGCGGACGAGCTTCCGCGCGCGCTCGAAGCCGCCGATCGGCCGCGCCGAGACCGGGCGGTCCTCGAGGTAGGCCTCGAGATCCTCGGCCAGCGCCAGGGCCGTCGGATAGCGATCGCCCGCGCGCTTCTCCATCGCCTTCTGGATGATGGTCGCCAGGTCCGGCGGCACGTGACGCTTGAGGTTCCGGCGCGCGGCCGCTTGCACCGGCTCGGGATCCTTCTCGAGGACGGCCAAGAGGACCTGCAGCGGCGTCGCTCCTTCGAAGGGCGGCCGCCCGGTCGCCAGGTGATAGAGCGTCGCCCCGAGCGCGTACACATCGGTCGCCGGACCGATCCGGTCGACGACGCGATTGACCTGCTCGGGCGCCATGTACTGGGGCGTCCCGATGATCGCGTCGGGCTTCGTCAGCGACAATTCGCGCCGCACGTTCTTGGCGATCCCGAAGTCTGTGAGGTGCGGCGCGCCGTCGGCGTCGACGAGAATGTTATCGGGTTTCACATCGCGATGGACGATGCCGCGCTGGTGCGCGAAGTCGAGCGCGCGCGCCGCCAGCGCCAAGGCGCGGACCCCCGTCTCGAGCGCGGCATCGGCCCGCTGCAGGTGACTCCGTTCGTCGATCAGATCGCCGAGGCCGCGCCCCTCGACCAGCGCCATCACGAAGTAGAGATTCCCCTCGTGCTCACCGGCGTCGTAGACTGGGACGATGTGCGGGTGCTCGAGGCGCGCCGCGAGCATGGCCTCGTTCTGGAAGCGCACGATGTCGGCTTCCGAAGCGTGCAGGCCGGCCGTCATCATCTTGACGGCGACGTAGCGCCCGAGGCGGCGCGCGTAGGCGCGGTAGACGACACCCATGCCGCCACGCCCGATCTCCTCGAGCACATCGTAGCTGCCGATGCGCATGCGCACGGCGCCCGCGGCATAAGGCAATTCGGCCGTCGCGCGCGCGAGGTCCGCGTCAGCGACGGTCGCCTCGTGCCCGGCGCGCACGGTGTCGTTCGTGCGCAACGTCGGGGCGTCGCGCGCGACGTCGCGTGGGGCGTCGCGGCCGACGGTGAGCGCATTCGGATCGACGCGGCGCGGAGGTCGTTGGGCCATCGCGGCGAGTGTACCGCAGGTGTGCCCAATCGCACGCACCCGTCACGCGGGCCGCCTACGATGCGGAGGTCAGGCCCCCTCCGGCGCCTCGGGGTCGGCCGCGTCGGCGAGCGCGAGCTGCCCGCTCTGGCCGTGGTCGGCGAGGGCCAGCGCACCGCTCAGGTCGGCTGCTGCGCGGTGACGCCCCCGAATCAGGGCGATCGCCTCACGCGCAAGCGCCTTGGTCGCGCCCGCGCGAAAGAGTCCCTCGGTGTACTTCTTGAGCACGGCGACCGTCGACAGCGTCCCGACCTGCCCGAGCGCCACGATGGCCGCCGCCTCGACCTCCGGGTACGGCGAGTCGAGCCCCTCGACCAGGAACGGAGTCCACTCCGCTTGGCCGGTCACGCCGAGCGCGCTCAAGTAGCGCACGCGCTCGGGCACGAAGCGCGGATTGAGATTCGCGTAGAGCTCCGCCAGAAGCGCCCCGCCGAGGTCGGGCTCGGCCGTCACCAGCTCGGGCACGCACGCATGTCCGTGCTGCTGCGCCCGTGGCGACAATGCCTGGAGCGCCGCGGGACCGGGGATTCGCAAGCGCGCGATGCTCTTGAAGGCGGCCCAGTGGACCTCCGGTCGCGGGTCCTCGCAGAGCGCCGCGAGAACATACAGCACCGCGGGATCGCCTGGTCGCGTCGGCAGCTCACAGAGGCGCGTCGCCGCGGATTCCGCCAGGCCCTTTGGAACTCCGCCGAGCTCGACGAGCAGACCGAGCGCACCCTCCGCGTCCCCTGAACTCAGGCCGAGAGCGGCGACGACGCCGAGCGCCGCCCGCTCGGCGAGCTCGGCGGGGAGGTCGGCCAGCGCCCCGCGCAGCAGGCCGGGCGGAAAGATCCTCGGCCAGGACCGGGCGCGCACGCACCTCGCCGTCGATCTCGCGAAGTTCCCGCAGCTCGCCGCGGGCCTCGACCAGGCGCGCGCCGCCCTCGCCGCTGCACCGCGCACGGACGACCTCTACACCGCGTGGCTCGACGCGATCCGCGGGCTCGCGCCGCTGGGCGACGCGGCCACCCTGCCGTCGTTCATGCACACGCCGGCCTATGCGGACCTGCGCATGAACACCGCCATCGCGGCCTTCGCGCAGCTGCGTCACAACCACGTGCTCATCGCCGGCCAGAGCTACGACGAGGGCGGTTGCGTCATCCCCGACGGCTGGGTCGAGCCCGCGCCGGCGACCTACGAGGCGCTCATCCACTATGCCGATCGCGGCGCGGCGGTCATCCCCACCCTCGATCCGGGCGACGTCGGCGGCGCGCGCGGCTACTTCCAGCGCCTGGGCACGGTGCTGCGCGCGCTGAAAGTGATCGGTGATTACGAGCTCGCGGGCGTGCCGCTGCCGGACGCGGCGAAGCGCTTTCTCTCGCAGGTCGTCGAGATGCGGCCGGGCGGCACGGGCGGGCCGCCGACGTACACCGGCTGGTACTTCGATCTCTTCCAGCATCGCGAGGCCGACGGCTTGAAGGAGGCGGACCTCATCGCGGACGTCTACACGTCGTCGAACGCGGGGATCTCCTACCTCGGGGTTGGCGCGCCGCGGCTCGGGGTCTTCGTCGTGGATCGCGGCGGGGCGCCGCGCCTCATGGTGGGACCGGTGGCGCGCGCCTACGAGCACTTGGGTCCGCTCGCGAAGCGCCTCGACGATCAGGCGGCGCGGCGCCTGCCCGCAACCGCCCGCGCGGACCCCTGGGCCGCGAGCTACACGTCGGCGCTCGTGCCGGAGCCGTCGCTGTCACTGAGCTTCGACGCGTATTGGACGCCCGACGACAAGCCCGAGAAGGCGCCGCACGACTGGGTGCGCATCGAGGCCAAGGAGGCGCTGGGGCCGGTCACGGTGACGCTGCTCGACCATCACCGACGGCCGCTGCGCGCGCTCACCAAGAAGGTCGGCTCGGGCGAGACGCGCTTCGCCTTTCCGAAAAAGCGATCGGAGGAAGCGCTCGCGTTCTCGGGGATTGAGGTCCGCGTCGGGAAGTTCCAGACCTGGACCGAGGTCCACAATGTATGCTCGTGCGCGAACCTGCGGACCGGGGAGTCGGCGCAGGGAGATGAGACGCCCGACGAGGAAGGCGGCGACGTCGAGCCGGTTGCGCCCTAGCTCTCGGTCGATTTACCCGGCCTTGACGTGGCGGCGCCCTTGGGGTGCGTTGGGCCCTTGGAGGTATGCGATGTCACGCGCGTTACGGATGGTGTTGGTGTCGGCCTTTCTCGCGCTGGGCGCGGCGTGCCCGGGGCGCGCGGAGCTTCCGCCGAGCGCGCCGCCCGCGGGCGAGACGGGGCCCGAGTCGCGGCAGCTGGTCGGCACGCTGCGTCATACGCCGATCAGTCCGACCAAGAGCGTCGAGGCCTATCTCGGGGTCGAGTTCGTGCTCGAGGCGACGGGCGAGAAGGTCGTCTTGAGCCCGTCGCAAGCGGTCCGCGCCGAGGCGCTCGTCGCGCTCAAGAACCGCGTGGTGGAGGTGACTTGCATCCCGCGCGCGCCGATCGTCCCGAGTCGCGACGAGTCCTATCCGATGGAGCCGGATGGGACGCCGATGAAGCGACCCGCCAAGTGCGAGGTCGTGGCGGCACGCGCGGCGCCGTGAGGTTTGGGACAGCGGGAGCTGGCCTCAGGGGTTGGACGGGGGCGCCGCGCAGCGCTCGAGCGCGCCGAGGGCTTCGGGCGAGAAGGCGAAGGCCTGACCTGAGGCCTTGCCCCAGATCCGCGCGTTGATGTCGCCGTCGCCGAGGCGCTCGAAGGCGCGCTGATAGGCGTCGGGGAGCCAGTCGCAGATGCGGTCGGGATCGGCCGGGTCGCTCCCCAAGACGAGGCCGAAGACGTTCAGCAACGCGAGGGCCCCGTCGGGATAGAAGCGATTGGCGTTCTCGCCGCCCGTCGCTTTCGTGCACGAGGCCTCGTCGATCCCGCCGGCGTTTGCATCGCACGTGAACTCCGTGCGCCAGCCGTTCGCCGCGTTGTCGGCCGAGCTGGCGTCCATCGCCGTGTCGTCCGGAAGCCCGCTGACATCGAGCACCGTGTAGTGCCTGGCGGCGTGGATGCCGAAGTCGCGCACCCACTGCAAGAGGCCCGCGTGGTCCAGGTAGCGCCCGACGCGGACCGCCCAGTCGAGCACGGTCGGCATCATCCACGCTTGCGGCGCGATGCAAGTCCCGAGCGTCTTTGCGTCGCTCGTGCCCGTGCTGGACGTGTCGCAGGCGTGGCCGCCGATGAGCGAGCGCCCGAGCATGAAGTCGACGTCGGCGCGTAGGATCCGGCGCAGGCGATCGGAGACTGCGGGCGTCTGCGCGAACTCGGCGCCGTCGGCGAGGAACTCGAGGCGCTGCTCGGCCAGGCGAAAGACGGACAGCTCGAGGTAGGGCTGAGGGTCGGTCGGGGGCGGGTCGCCGAACGTCGTGGCGACGGCCTCGCCGACCTCCTCGAAGTAATCGACGAAGCGGCGATCGGCGGTCGCGAGGTACGCGAAGCGCAGCGTCTTGTTGTACGAGTAGTCGGCCGGGCAGTTGTCGCGACGATGGTTCAAACCCTCTTGCCAGTCGTCGCTCCAGCCGCGCCCGGAGCCGTAGCAGGGCGCAAGGCCGGTCACCGAGGAGTCGTCCAGGCGATCGTGATCGACGCGGAAGGCGAGCGTCTCGGCGAAGGTCGTCGCCTCGGCGATCGAGACGTCGTGGGCCCAGAAGCCTTGTGCCGTGCGGAAGAAGGCGTCGAGGCCGGGCTTGGACCAATTCCAGTAGTTGTCGTCGCCGCCCTCGAAGTAGGCGCCGAGCACGGTGTCGCACGTGAACTCGGCGTCGCACGAGGCGCGCGGCAAGTCGGGCCAGAGTTGGAGCCCGGTGATGCGGGCGCGCGCGAGGTACTCGTTCGTGCGCGCGTGGAGGTTCGCGAGGCGGTCGAAGAGCGGCGCGTAGCGGGGGATCGTCGCCGTCGCGTATGGGCCGATGGCGTTCGACGCGTTGAGCCATCCAACCTCGGGAGCACCGATGAGGGGAGCTTCGGCGGCGCGCTGGAGGACGTCGCCGCGGAGCGTGGCCGAGGCGCCGGGCGAGGCGAAGTCGACGGTGGCGACCGACCAGATCCCGCGCGCACCGCCGACCTGCATCGGCGCGGACGTAAAGTCGAGGTCGAGCGCGCCGGCGGGGTCCCAGCGCAGGGCTTGCGGGTCGCGCACGGCCATGCGGGCGATGGTCGCGGAGACGGTGGCGCGCGGGGTGGCGACGGAGAGGACCGGGTGCTTCGCGAGCGCGCCGCTCTCGACGACGGCGGTCCCGATAGCGAGCTCGAAGCGAAGGTCGGCGGCGCTCGGGGTGCGCTTGAGCTGTTCGAGGCGAACGCTGCCGCTCGGGGAAGCGTCGTGCACGGTGGTGTCGGCGCGGGCGTGGAGGGCGCTGGCGCCGGTGATGGGGATCCGCAGCCATGCACGCGCGATACGCGTCGCGTTGGCCGCGCCGTCGGCACCCCAGCCCGCGACGGCACCATGGTAGTAGGTATGCTCGATGCGCACGACGCCCGAGCCGCGCACGAAGTGCAGGCGGACGGTGTAGCCGAGATCGCGCGTGCCGACCCCGGGGGCCGCGTAGAACCCGCGCGCGACGACCGTCGCCAGGACAGGCCCCGAGCGTTCCAGCGCGAGTCGCCACGGGGCGAGCGTGCGCGTCGAGGTCACCCCCACGCCCTCGTGCGTGACGAAAAAACCACCGTCCGCACCCGCATCACTCGCGGTCGCGAAGCCGCCGCCGGCGACCGGAACCTCGACCTTGGAGAGTCCTTTGAACGTGACACGATCGATCGTGAAGCGCGCGGCGCCGGTGTCGATGACCCACGCGGACGCGCTCTCGCTGATCCCGAGGTCACCCGTCGCAGGCGCTCCGACAGCGCTCGCGCGGAGGGTCCAGGCCGCGGCCGTGCCTGCGGTGGGGACCGCGCCGACCCAGGCGTACGCCCAGCGGATCGGGCGGCTCGCGTCGTCCGGACGACCATCCCAGCGGCTCAGCACCTCGAGCTGCGTGGGCAGCGGCGTGCCCTCGGCGTCAAACACGCTGAGATCGGCGACCGACGTCAGATCCAGCGCGCGCCCAAAGGGCACCGGGATCCCCACGATGCGCGGGTCGCGTCCGAGCGTCTGGTCGCGCTCGTCGACGCGGAGCGCCACGACGACCTCACCCTCGGGTCCCGAGTCGATGCCCGTGGCCGTGCTCGTGTCGGTCGCCGTCTCCGCGGGTCCGCTGTCCTCCGCGGAGTCGCCGATGCCATCGGGCGCAACCTCCGCAGCGACCTCCCCCGAGCTCGCGTCCGTCGTGCCGGTGTCGCCCGTGTGGGTGCCTTGTCCGCACGCGCTCACGCCGATCCACACGGCCGAGCCGAATCCCACGTAGTTCCAACGGGTGCGTTGCATCATAGGGGCGCCATGGTACCGGTCCCTGGGATTGTGGCAACGCGCCTCCCGCATCACTCCGCGGGCACGTCGATGGTGCGCGTGCCGAGCGCTTGCGGCGGACGACGATTGCCATCGTGGTAAGCCGTCACGGCGTCGATTTGCGCGCGCGAGAACGTGACGAGCGTCTGCATCACGTGCCAGGCGACCCCCTCGGTGCACGGCGGCGTCGTGAGCGAGCCGTCGTAGACCCACATCGCGCGGGCGTCGGCGGGATCGGTCGGCGGCAGCAGGCCGGACGGAGCGAGGGTCGGCGTGGACACGGCGCGGGCGCCCGGCGGCGTGGACGAGAGCGCGCCGGCGAGCCTGGCCATCGCCGCGTTCTCGGCGCCCTCGCTGACCAGCACGCCGAGGACGGCCAGGTGGCCGGCGGCATTCTGGTGGACGAAGTGGATCTCGAGCGGGAAGTGGACGCCGCCGATCGTGTGCTCGCTGGGTGCGTGGAAGTGGAACTGCGCGAGCGGCCAGCTGGTCGCACCAAACGTCGTGGTGCCGCCGGTGGTCGGCGTGACGACGAGCGCATGGCCATTGTCGGTGACGGTAAACGGCCCCTCGAACCACGCGGTCGAGAAGGACGGATCGGGGGCGGCCTGGGTGGCAACCGGGATGTCGATCGGAGACTGCGCGGTGCCCGTACCACAGAGGGCATAGCCTGGATCGAGCGAGCCCCAAAACGACGGTCCGGTGTCCCCTTCATAGGACCAGTGGACGTGCTCGGCCGCGTGGGTCTCCTCGTCGAAGCAGGCCGTGAGCGGCGCTGACGCGACGAGGAGGACGAGGCCGAGCAGGACGGGACGGGAAAAACTTGCAGCTTGGTGCATGGGTTTCGCCTGCTCGGTGCGGGAACGGACCAATACGACTGCGGTGCGCCGGCGAGCGTCAGCGCAGGAGGTGCGGACCGGGGCGCGCGGCCAGCGTTGCGAGCCCGCCGCGCAGGCCCTCGTGGAGGCGGCCGATGTCGGCGGTCGCCCACGCTGCGCGGTCGGCGCGGACGAAGGTCGTCAGATCGGCGCGGTTGTCGAAGACGGCCACCGGCAGGTGATACGCGTGCAGCTGGTAGTGCCCTTCGGCGGCCGCGAGCTTCTCGACGCGCACCGTGTCGGCCACGTCGGAGTGGCTGACGAGGTAGGCCATGTCGTCGGTGCCGTACTCGCCGAGCATGACCTCCATCGGGACCGCGTGGAAGAGAATGGAGCCCTGCCCGTCGGGGCGGCCACGCTCGATGTTCTTCATGCGCGACTGCGCGGGCTCGACCTGTACATAGAGGATGGAGGCGCGCGCGAGAATGGCCTCCGAGAACATCCCCAGCGAGTAGCCGTAGCCGCGCGGCGGCGTGAGCGGGAAGGCAGCACCGTGCGGACCGCCGCGGGCGGCCTCGAGGACGATGGTCTTGCCGGTGCGATCCTGGCGCGTGGTGGCGTTGAGGAGGTCGAGCTCGCGGCGGGCCTCGCTCTCGACGGCGCGGGCGACGGCCTTCCAGTGACGATGCGGGATGCGCTCGAGGGCCCGCGGCAGGCCGACGGCGGCGCGTGCAGCGTCGAGGCGCTCGAGGAGGAGCTCGCCGGCGGACGCGGTCTCGAGGGTCTCGCGCGCGAGCAGGCGCGCGTAGTCTTGGTTGAGGAGCTCGATGAGCGTGCCCCACTCGAGGCCGTCGCGGAACGGGCGCACGGGGCCGAGGTAGAAGACCGACTCGTGGCCGAGCGCGGTGAGGGCGTCGTCGACGACGTGCATGAGGTGCACATAAGGATAGTCGTCGAGCTGGAGCGTGGGGCCGAGGTGCATCTCGGTCCCGCACTGCTCGGGCGAGAGGCTGGCGAGGTAGCGGCGCACCTCGGACTTGCCGGACGCGGGGAGGGCCAGGAGGAGCACGGTATCGAGGATCGCAGTCATCGACTCTGCCTTGACGGGGTGGTGTGGGATCGCGGGCGGCATGTGCCCGCGCGCGGGTCTACCCCTCTACCCCATCAAGCGCCGGTCGGGGAGTGTCTCGTGCGAACGGCCGTCGACCGGGCGCGCCGCGGCACGTCGCGGGCGAAGGCAATGCTGGCCGGGGCGGCCCCGCGCGCGGTCGCGATCGCACGCGAGAGGTTGGCACCGCGGATCCAGGCCCACGCGGGCCCTCACGAACGTCGCGGGGGGCAGGCTCGACCGCATGCGCGTCTCACCTGCGGTCTCGATCCTCGTCGGCGGCGCCGTCGGCGTCGACCCCCGCTCTCGCGAACGTCCCGGTCCGCGCATCGACCGCGAGGAACAGCGCGTCGTTCTGGCCCTGGCTGAAGCTGAACGTCTCGCCCGCCAGATACGCGATGCCGCCATGAAGCGCGATGCCGCCGACGGTGTCGCCCAGGGCTCCGCCCCAGGTGTGGGCGTAGCGCAGGGTCCCATCGGGCGCGTAGCGCAACATCAAGACGTCGTTGCCGCCGGCGCCCTCGCTGTCGGTATGACCGGCCACGACGATCTCCCCGTCGTCGTCGACCGCGAGCGCGCGCGCGCCCTCGCCTTTGGTGCCGCCCCAGAGGCGCTCCCACGCGAGGCCGAGGCTCTTGTCGAACTTGCGCACGAAGATCTGGCCGCCACCCTCGGCGACGATCGTGAGGCCGACGACGTAGAGGCTCGTCCCGTCGCTGGCCATGCCGAGCGCATCATTGAAGACAGCGCTCTCGCCCCAGGTGATCTGGTCGACGACCGCGCCGTCGACCTTGGACAGCTTGGCGAGCATGGACTTGCCGCCGCCGAGGTAGTTGGCCGCACCCCAGCGCCCGCAGACGTAGAGGTTCGTGTCGTCGACGACCATCTGCCCGTCGGCCTGGTCCCAGGTCGGCGAACCCCAGGTCTTCACCCAGTCCAGCGTACCCGCGCGCGTGAGGCGCAAGACGGCGGCGTCGTAACCGGTCGTGGCGCTGGTGGTCCAACCCGAGACCCAGATCGCGTCGCCGTGCGCGACGAGCCCGTCGACCTCTTCGTAGCCGACGCCCTGGCCCCAGGTGAACTCCCAAAGAAGGTGTCCGTCGGTCGGGTCGAGCGCGACGACCGCCATGTCCGCATCCTCGAGCGCAGCGGATTGGTGGCGCAGACCGCCGACCAGCACCGCGTCGCCCGCCCAGGCGACGATGAAGGCCTTTTCCTGGAAAGGCCCGCCCCAGGTCACGCGCCACGTTTCGCTGCCGTCGGGGGCGAACTTGTAGGCAACCAGATCGGTGAACAGCGCGCCGACCGCCTGCTGGTGCGCCGCGAAGTAGATGTTGCCGGTGGGATCGACGGCGACGCCGGTCGCCAGATCCGCTTTGGTATCCCCACGCGTACGCACCCACGTCAGCGGCGGCGCGACGTCCGTCTCGGCAGGCGCGGTGTCGGGCGTGGCGCTGTCGGGCGTGGCGCTGTCGGGCGACGCGTCGGCGTCGGCATCCGGGAATCGAGCGGGGTCGTCTTCGCACGCGGCTCCGACGAGCATGAGCGCAAGCGCCCACGTGCGCCTGTGCGTCGCGCGCACGTGGTCGGGCTGAGCGGCAGCAAGGCGTCGGAGGCCGAGCCTCCGGGAGAGCGTGCGCGGTTCGTGGCGAGGCATAGGTTCATCCCTTTGGGCAGCGTCGCCATTGTCGCCCATCGCGTGGGCGACAGCCACCCGCGTGTGGTTCAGCGGCAGGCCCCGGCCGTCACGCTGTTGCCCGCGAACTCACCCACGCGCAGGACCAGCGGGGTGGGATCGCAGCTCTGACCCGCGCCGCAGCCGCTGGCGCCGACGCACGGCTGGACGCACACCAAGCCGGCGCCGAGGTCGTGGCAGAATCCGCTGTCGCACTGCGAGTCGACCGAGCACGGCTCGCCTTCGGGGTACGCCCCGCTCGCCTCGCAGAACCACTCGACGACGCCGGGGCGATCGGGGCCCCAGGCGATCGGGCGCGGGACGCAGGTTTGCGCGGAGCCGCAGCCGAGCGTGTCGCTGCGACCGGCGCTCGGGCCGCAGGCCGTGGCCGCATGGAAACGGTCCGCGTTGACCATGCAGACCCCGCCGAACACGATGTCGGATTCGTCGGCCGCGCTCGCGTCTCCGAGCAGGATGGTGCCGCAGTGGCGATAGGTGGTCTGACCCTCGATTGAGATAGGAGCGCACTGCGCGCTGCTCTCGCAGTTGCGCGAGCAGCGGCCGAGGTTGCAGGGCCCCACCGCGCAGTCCGCGCTGGTGACGCAGTTCCCGCCCTCCGCCGCACCTGCCGCGCGGCCGTCCTCGCAGCGACCGCGCGCACCGCGCGGGCCGGCCGCTGGCTCACCCGGGGTCTCGTCGAGGTAGAGCGTGCAGCGCTGTCTTTCGGCGCAGGCGTCCGTGCTCAGGCACGCGGCGCCTGGCGCATCGAATTTCAGGCAGCGCGGCTCGAAGAGCGCGGCGTCCTCGGCAACGATCCTGCCGAGCGCGCAAACCGCGTCGGCGCCGCACTGCGCATCGTCGGCGCAGATCTCCGAGCAGTAGCCGTTCACGCAGCCGAACCCCGCGCAGTCCTGGTCGGACGAGCAGGCCTCACCGACGCCCCGGCCCACTTTCTCGAGGAGGCACTCCGTCACGAGCGCCGCGCCGGCGCCGCTTTGGTCGTTCGAGGACCAATCGCAATAGGTGCCGGCCGGGCAGTCTGGCTCGGCGTCGCAGGTGCCAACGCTCGAGCCTTTGGGACGGCACGTCCCCGCGATGCACGTCGCCGAGGCGCAGTCGGCATGTTCCTCGCAGTGGCGGCCGTCCCCACACAAGAGGCAGGGTCCGCCGCAGTCGGCGTCGACCTCGCCCTGGTTCCGGATGGCGTCGGAGCAGCTCGGATCGCGGCACACACCAAACGTACACGTCTCGGAGAGACAGTCGCCGTGGTCGACGCAGGTCTTGCCGGTGGCGCAGGCGGCACAGGGCCCGCCACAGTCGGTGTCGGTCTCGCCCGGGTCCCGCGCGTCGTTCTGGCAGCTCGGCAGCGGCGCCGCGCAGAGCCCGTTCACGCAGCGATTCGACGCGCAGTCGTCGGGGCCGCGGCAGGCATCGGCTTCCCCGCACAGCGGGCAGGTATCGCCACCGCAGTCCTCGTCGCTCTCGTCCTGGTTTCGGATCCCGTCGCCGCAGGTCGCGCCGACGGTCACGCACGCCGAGCACGTGCCGCCGCAGTCGACGCCGGTCTCCGCGCCGTTCTGGATCGCGTCGGTGCAGGTCGCGCCGACGGTCACGCACGCCGGGCACGGGCCGCCGCAATCGATGCCGGTTTCGCCGCCATTACGCACGCCGTCATCGCAGGCCGCCTCGACGCAGAGGCCCCCCTCGCACACGCCACTGGCGCAACTGAAGTCCGCGCCGCAGCTCGCGCCGCCACACTGGCGACACACGCCACCGCAGTCGACCCCCAGCTTGCCAGCGTCTTGGACGCCGTTGGCGCAGGGCGAGCTCGCGCCGCCTTGCGGGGCACACGCCGACAGGGCCACCAACAAACCGGGAATCCACACGATGTCGCGCATTCTCGACTCCACCTCGACGCCCGAGGCGGGTCGTGTTGGATGCGTCATAGACCGCATGAGAGGGCGCGGTAAACGACTAACGCGAGCGCGTCAGCCGGCGAAGCGCTCGAACAGGGCCCTGGACGGCAGGCGCACGAGAAGCTCGCCCGTCTTGGCGTCGAAGCGCACGTCCACGGGACGCGGCAGACCCGCCTTGACCAGGGCCGCGCGCACACCGTCGTGGACGGCGTTCTCGGCATGCTTCTGCTCGCGTCCGCGCAGCGAGCGGGCGCCGCGCTTCTTGAATTCCGCGCGCACGCTGGCCGCCGCCGTCAGGATGTCGCGCTTGGTCGCCTCGGCGATCGGCTTGTCGCCGACCAGCGCTTTCTCGCGCACGAGGAGGCCGGGATCGGTCTTGAGCAGCTTTGCGTAAGGAATGAGCGCGGCGGCGCGCTCGAGGCCGAGCGCCTCGGCATCCTCTTGGAAGTAGAAGGTCGCGACGCGGACGATCTTGTAGGCCTGCGACCGCTCGACATCCAGACGGCCGGCGACGTAGTCGCTGAACGTATCGTACCCCAGCGCCACGAAGAGACGCTCTCGTAGGACCTCGTCGAGCGCGCGCCCGATGCGCCAGAAGCTCTGGGTGACGAGCTTGAGATCGTCGGCGATCGCCCGGGTGAGCTCCTCGGCGCGACGCGCCTCGGAGGACTGGACAGGAACAAGTTGAGCCGTGACGGTGCGCGTGACCTTCTTCATACCGCCCATGGTATCCGGAACGCCTGCGGGGGCAAGTCCGGCGCGCGTGTGCACCCGGGTGGAAAAATCGGAACTTCGGCCATTTTGCAGGCTGCGCAACGGTTGAGAAGCGTTTGCTCGTACACCTTCGGGACGTCACCGGGACGCCGCCGTGGCGCGACCCTCGACCCGTGCCTAGGTCGGCGCTGCGCCGCCGGCCGTCGATTGCTACGGCAGACACCGCGCCGTATTGCCGCAAACGGTCGGCTTGTCCGAGCACCCACTGCCATCAGGGCACCGGCAGGTCCCTGGCCCCAGCTCGCACACGCTGTCGCCCTCGCAGGGCGCGCCGACCGCGACGACCGTGGGTACGACGCAAAGCTCCGCTTGCCCGCAAACCGTCCCGTCGGCGCATACGTTCCGCTCATGACAGCTGTCGCCCGCGCGCTGCTCGGGAATGCAGACCTGCATGTGGCAGCGGAGACCTGACTCGCACGCCGTGGCGCTGAACTCGCAGGCCTCGTCTTCGGCGCGCGGCGCGCGGCACACGTGACTCTCGCAATAGCCGCTCACGCACTCGCGGTCCGAGAACACGTTGCGCACGATGGCAGCACCTCCGGTGGCCGTCGTGCCGCAAGCCTGCCCGTTGGCCGCAACCTCGCTGAACCACGGCTCGCACCAATCGACCAAGGGCGGCACGCCGGCCCAGGCGGCCACCGCAGAACAGTCGGCCGTGGCGAGGCGATCGAGGCACGCCTGCAAAGCGACCTGGTCGACCGAGAAGTTGGCGACGGTCAGGAAGTTCTCCCAGGCCATCGTGCGTGCCTGGCACGTCGCGAGGTCCTCGTTACCGGGGCAGCACTCGGCCTGCCTGGCGCAAATCGCGCCCTGAATCGCACTCGCCGTGAGAGGGGCCTGGGCCGTGCTGTCGGGGGTGCCGTCGGCCGCGGTGCCGTCGCTGGCGCTACCTTCGTCGGAGGGGCATGCAGTGAGGGAGACGATCGCGAACATCGCGAACATCACGCGCAAGAGTTGGCGTTTCATGGTCGTCCCTGTCGTGCATGGGGCTGGCGTGCGAGTGGCCGTCGGTGCGACGTTCTCTCGGGGCGCGCGAATCTACGTAGCAGCGATGCTCGCATCAAGCACGCTCGACGATCGCCAGGCATCCTTCCGGGCTCGCGCATGACTCGCGCGCGCTCAACGGCTTCATCGAGTAGGCGCGAGCGGATGGTCAGTGGCGGCGACCGCGAAGGCGTCGGGCGCGCCATGAGCCGACCGTACGGATAGCGCCGAGCACGAGAAGCCACAGCTACACCGGATTGCCGCCGGCGGCACATCCGCCTCCGCTGCCAGGCTTCGTGCTCGTCGTGTCGGTGCCTTCGTCGGTACGGGTGGCGTCGTCGCCAGCGGTCGGTGCTACGTCCGTCGCGCCGCTGCCATCCGGGGAGCCATCATCGCCCCCGACGGTGTCGCCCTCGCGTTCGTCGGGGTCCGCGACCGTGTCGGTCTCGGCCGTCGGCCCGGTGTCGGACTCGAGCTCGGTCTGGGTTTCGGGCCCGGCCTCGGTATCGGCGTCACCGGGATCCGCTGGGAGCGCGCAGTCACCGTCCGGATCGAAGCAGTGTTTGCCCGCCGCTGTCTCGAGGCACGTCTGCGGCTCGCTGCAATCCCCGTCATCGACGCAGCTGACGAGGCAGCGGCCGCCGGTCGCCAGGGTCAGACATTGCGCGTCGGCACCGCACGCAGCACCGTCCTCGCACGGTGCGCAGTGAACGGACTCGCAACCCGTCCCTGTGACACAGACCTCGCCGGCCTCGCAGGCAATCGGGTCGCCGGCGCAGGCACCAGCAGCGTCGCAGCGGTCGCCACTCGAACATGCATCACCGTCGTCGCACGCTGTCCCGGCGATGGCGTGAACGACGACGCAATCGGCCCCGTTGGGGATCGAAGAGCTCTCGCAGGCCCGAGGCACGCAGGTGAAGGGGGTGCCCGCGCAGCCGCCCTGCCCGTCGCAGGTGTCGTCACGGGTGGCCGAATCGCCATCGTCGCAGGTCGCGCCGTCGGCGGCGTAGCTGACGTCGCAGCTGGCGCCGTTGGGCGTCGAGCTGGTGACGCAACGCCCGGCGCTGCAGGTGAAAGGCGTCTCTGCGCACGTGCCGGAGCCGTCGCAGGCGTCGTTCTTGGTGGTCGCCTGGGTATCATCGCAGGGGCTTCCGCTCGCCCTGAAGGTGACGGCGCAGACGACGCCATCGGGGGTCGACGTCTGTTCGCACTGGGCGGGCGAGCAGGTGTAGCCCGTACCGGCGCACACACCCGCGCCGTTGCACAGGTCGTCCTTGGTCCCGGCTTGCCCGTCGTCGCACGACTCCCCCGTGTCCTTGTAGACCGCGGTGCAGTCGGTGCCGTTGGGTGCCGAGGTCAGCTCGCACTGTGAAGGCGTGCACGTGTACGCGGTGCCGACACACGCGCCGGAGCCGTTGCAGGCGTCCGCGTTCGTTGCGGTTAGGCCGTCGTTGCAGGCGACGCCGGAGCCCTTGTTCGTGATGGTGCAGTCGGTGCCGTTGGGCACCGAGGTCGC
>SXGT01098503.1_pt1 | contig 21084 bp, 15 predicted proteins | sample 3176221 | NCBI WGS metagenome assembly SXGT01 (sample SAMN11356862, study PRJNA531348) | freshwater metagenome | isolation source: freshwater sample F1-120 | place: China: Fuxian Lake, Yuxi | collected 2017-12-25
CATGCTCCAGGGACGAAGGTGTTTCGTGTATCTCCTCTCATGCGACGATAACATACCACTGTTGGGGTTTGCTGGGTGTGCGAAAAATACCTCTGGGAAAATACATGAATTGCCTCCGAAAGGGGGTGCGGAATGTGAGATCGCAATCTCCTCCTACCTCATCTTGTGAAGCATCGTCCTGGACCTCATGAGCCAGGAATGGTCGTTGTGCACTGTGCACAACGCGCTGTCGTCCACAGCAGTGCAAAGAATGTGCCAGAGAAAGCCGTGGGGCGCGTGCGAGCGTGGACTGTTGGAGAATGCTTCTACAAATTCATACCCTTTTCCCAGGATAAAATCCTTGCAGAGACCGCATGATAGGTAATACCTCATGGAAAGATTTGTGTATACATGTATCATCGATAACAAAAAAAATGAACGTTTGTGGTCACACACTACTGCCGTGACCATCGTCTCAGACACGCTCGAGAGTACACATGCGGGGTGTGATCCAAGAAAATCGTAAAGAAAACTGACAGTTGGACGGATACTCCAGGCCATACAATGTGTAATACCCTGGAAAATCAATCAGATGATGCAGACAACGGCGTTGTAAAGAAATCCGACAGTCTACCAGCGCATAGCCCAGAATTTTCGATCAATTTCAGTAAAAATAAAGACTTGTAGAAGACTATGCCACTATCAAAAAATCTGACGGTGCCCAGCAAGATCTCCCTCTGCCGGCCATGGCAGCCCGAGGACATGTCAACGACCTTGTGCACCAACCGCGTGCGGCAGGCCTGTGCGCCTCCCCGATACCGTGCCACCGCCCTGCACCATACAGGGGACGTCATTCTGGTCATAGACACCGTCTGCGATCACGCTATATCCACCATACGAGTACTTATGAACCATAGAGCAGATCTACGTAAAATCTACTCACGATCTCTTGCAGATCTGTGTGTTTGCCAAGAATGACCAGGAGGAGGAGCATATGGCAGAGACCGGCCTCTGGCATTGCGGGTGGTTTCGCCTTGATGTGGGTGCTGAGCGCCGGTGGCATGGCAGCGAGCCGGTGCGGCTGAGCGCCACAGCCTGTGGCGTGTTGCGCTATCTGGTCGCGCAGGCGGGGCAGCGAGTGAGCAAAGACACGCTGCTGGGAGATGTCCAGTTGGGAGGACAGTCAATTCCAACGGTCTTTTCCACCGACCCCATCGCTCCCGGCGTGCCACGCTGCCCGGCGGGGGGCTTGGGGATGGAGGGGCGTCATGTTTGGCGTGGCGGCGCAGCTTGAAACGCACACACCTTTTAGAGCTTTGCAGGCTGTAGGCTCACGAGACGAATCCACAGCAACCGCGCCCTGGATGATGAGGCGCGGTTGCCAGTCAGGCAGGATAGCGAGGCCAGCTACGGCTGGATCTGCCAGGCCAGGGGGACGCCGAGCGAGATGAAGGCCCCAGTTTGCACCGTCAGGCCGTTCATGAGCCAGCCGACCACGTCGCCCGTCGCGGCATTGTGCCACACCAGATCGGCCTTGCCGTCTCCGTTGAGGTCACGATCTACTACGCTGGGTGATATGGATGAACACGAGGGAAATTTGAACGAGCCGACGCGCGTCTGCCAGTTGCCGATCGCGCCATTGGCGGCGCTGCTGTAGTACTCATTCGTATACCAGAAGGTACAATCATCCACGGGGTCGACGCTCATCGCAGTATAATCGCCCCACCGCTCACAGGGTCCGCCGCCGCCGCAATTGTTGGTCTGTGAGCCCGCGCCAGCCACGAGTTGGACTTCGGATTGGGGCAGGGTGTTCAGCGGATCGGTCACGAGCCGCCCTGCGTAGGCGATGCTCGGGTAGTTCGGTGCCGTGCCGTTCGAGGTGCTGTAGCCGAGCGCCATGTTCCCCTGATGGTCGACGGCGAGGCTGCCCATCCAGCGGTTGAGCGTGGTATCAGGCGCATAGATTTGCTGCTGGACGGGCGTAGTGCTGATCACGCCGCCCGTGACGTTGAGCTGCGCCCACTGCGGGCGGACCGTCGAGGTCGAGGAAGTCTTGACATTATGCACGACCCACAAGGACTCGGCGGTGCCCACCTTGCGATATTGCACCTTCTGCATCAGGCGGTCATCGATAGCGTCGAGATTGTTTGTCGTGCCGGGCTGGGGAACCCCAGCGGTGAGATTGAAGGTATAGCTTGTTTGACTGACATTCGTCGGCGCGCTGAGTGTGCCACCACCGCCGCAGTTCGGCCCCGCGGTGAATTTCCGCACGACGAAGTCAAACGTAAATCCCGATTCGGAGACGAAGTAGTTCGGGGTGCCAGGTGCCGGCAGCTGGGACGGCAACTTGCCACGCAGGTTGCTGGGGATCATGGTGAACGCGTCATTCGTGCTGTCCAGAAAGCCCAGTGCCCAGGTCAGCGGGGCGCCGCTGTACAGATCGCTGCGGCTGAAGGACGCGAAGGCCGTGCCGATAAAGCTTTCAGCGGGAAACTGAAACTCGTTGGCGGCCATGTAGAGGCAGTCGGGCCAGATGCCGAACTTCCCATAGTCATTGAGTGCGCCGACCGGAGGAGCCCCTGCACCACCTGGATCCATCCGCAAGGCATAGAGCCACCAGCCGCCCGACACTGGATCGCTCGTTTTCGAGGCCGCGATGCACTGGTAAAAGGGCGAAACTGGATTCCCGCCGCTGAAGCCAAAGGCAAAGTGGGTGAGAATCCAGCGGTCCGCGAGCTGATCGTACAGCACGATCGGGTCGCCGACGCTCTGACCGTTGCACTGGTTCGCTCCCCCCGCACTCCATAGCTGGTTTTCGGTGAACGAGGCGAGCAGCGCGCCGGTCTTGTTATAGATGCCGTAGGAGCTATTGACGGCCACGATGTAATGATTGGTCCCGACATCTCCGTTGATGTCCGGCGGCCAACCGCTACCGCACTGCCCACCGGTACAGGCACTCGAGAAACTCAGACCGGCAAAGTTTTGTATCGGGGCGGGCATGGGGGCAAGCGGAGTGGGAATTGCGGAGAAGTGTGGTTCGACGGTCGGGAACGAGGGTTTCGCCGACGGGGGCAGAGTCAGGAGGGGACGGTACGGCCGCGGTGGGGCGTAGATCTGCGGGTAGAGCCACTGCAGGTCACGCACATCGCCCTCAAACTCGAAGGGCGTGACCTTGCCTCCCTCATAGGCCGTCGCAGCGTCGTCCGCGTCGGCGGGTGTGCTTCCCACATGCAGGGTGGCCAGCAGCGCGAGGAGCATGAGCGCGGGTCTGCACCACGCGGACATCGTCAGCCGGGATTTGCGAGACAGGGTCATATTCTTCTGCCTCTACAACAGGAGAGTATGCTCATAAAGATATATAGAGTAATATATTTTTGACGTTATGACATGCATGTTCTAGGATGTCAAGTCCTGTGGGCTGCTGGCCGTGTCTTCCACACCCTGCTGGCGTGGCGTCGGGATGATCGCCCCGCGCAAATGACTCTGGGGGCCAGACAGCCCCCAGAGCGCACCAGATACCTGCACGGCAGCAGCACAAACGCGGCCAGCTTTTCCAGGAGTTCCCTCGGTGAGAGCCGCATCCCCATCATGCCATCCGACCACGGATGGGTGACGGTGTAGACGAGATCGCCGTGGGCGTCTTGGGTGAGGCGCTCGAGGGACACCACGCCGCGGGCGGTATGCCGGACCAAACGCTCCAATTGATCGCGCCAGTGCGCGGGAACCTCGGTGTTGGCGTGCAAGGGAAAGCCCCGCACGCTGGAACAGCGGGGACCGGTCAGCGTTGGCGCCTCGCCTTCAATGCCAAACCCCGAGCCAATGCGCCGGACTTTCTGGCCAGCTTGCTCCCCGCAGGCGCTATGCTGCTGCACCGAGGCGGCCATGGTACGGGCCAGCTCGGGCACGTCGTCACGCAGCGGATCATGCCCCGTCGCTACCACATCATCTGTGCCAACGTTCAGATCCCCCAGCTGCCGCAGCGGGCGGATGACGCGTCGGCTGATCGTCTGGACCACAGCGGTGATGTCGGCATCGCTGGGCGGCTCGCCTTTGACATCCCGGGGCTTGAGGCCCTGGACGGTGAACTCGAGATAGACGCCTACGGGGAAGACCAAATGATAAGTCACCGATCCCAGTTGGAGCTTGGCTCGCTCGAAGCCTCGTATAGCCGCCGTCGTGGCCTAGTGGAGGGCGCTGGACACGTGCGCAAACGCCCGGGTGTGCAATGCCGAACGATGGCGGTAGCCCCCGGGTGTCATAAATGACGATAAGCCTTTGACTTCTCATGCCATAGTGGAATATGGTAACGGTAGCTTGCGCCGTGCACAAACCTGTTGCATAATTTCCCGCAATGGCCATGGGTTCGTGCACGAGGGGCGGGATGATTCTGGGCTACGCGCGGGTGTCCAAAGCGGACGAACAAGATACGCGGATGCAGGAAACTGCCCTGCGTGCCGCGGGGACGGAACGGGTCTTTGCCAAACAGGCCTCGGGGGGGCACTGGGATCGCCCCGCTCTCCACCAGATGTTAGACCAGCTCCGTCTGGACGATGTCGTCGTGGTCTGGAAGCTCGATTGCTTGTCGCGCTCACTCAGAGACCTCCTCTGTATTATAGAACGGACTGAGGCAGCTGGTGCCGGTTTTCGCAGTCTGACGGAAGCGATCGACATCACGACGCATGCTGGACGCATGCTGATGCAGATGATGGGGAGCTTTGCCGAGTTTGAACGGGTCATGATCCGCGAGCGAACGCAGGCGGGGCTCATCGCCGCCCGCGCCCAGGGCGCGTCGGAGGAGGGCGCCCGAAACTTCCTACGCTGCAGCGCGAGGAAATGGTGGCCATGGTGAGGGCGGGCTGCAAGACGGCAGCCGAGCGAGGCCGCCCGGCTCTTTGGCGTGCACCCGTCGACCGTGAGTCGCCTGGTCGCGATGCCCTGGCGAGGAGCGTGCCTAACCGTGCCGCGTCATCTCACGCGTCCCGCAGGGATCAACAGGATGCCTCGGGAGGGCCGATGCCGACACGCACCGCCGGATGTCGCAGAGCAGACCCTCACGCAGCTCGCCGTGGCGCCAGGCGACTCCGCCGTCACGATGCAACGGAGAACCGCCCTCACCATGTACGAATCGGGCAGATAAGTTCCCGCGAGGCGTCGGCCTTGGCCGGTGTGCCCCATGGCGTGTTTTTGGAGCAGTTACGTGCCTATCAGGTTCCCCCTGTGTCCGGATGGACCCGACAGGGATCCCGGTGCCCCTGGTGACCGTGATGACCGACGCCGCAGTTCTCGGCTCTGCGCGTATGTGGTAGATACCTCCCTAGGCAGAGTCGGCGCCTCCACGCACTCCTGGACCAGCAGCGGGAAGAGACACTCGCCGCTCCAGAGGCCGAGGAGTTGATCACGCTCCTCCAGGGCCATGATCAGGCTTTCTTATTGAAAGCCGAGAGGATAGGAAATTCATACAGCCTTTTCCACCGACCCCATCGCCCCCGGCGTGCCACCCTGCGCGCCGTGCCAGAGCAGGAGGCACGCCACCGAGCAGCGTGAGCCAGTGCTTCCCGCCGGCCAGTGCCGCTCGGATGGGGGCCTGGGGACGGCGGGGTGGCGCGTCCGGCGTGGCGGCGCTGGCTGGCCACCAGGAGCGGCAAAGCGACGCCTAGCGCCTCGACAGCGGGATGGTCTATGCGGATCAGGAGCCCACTAACACGTTGAACTCTCTGATCGAGGACGATCTGCCCAGCGCGCGCCCCAGCTCAGACGTCGTTCTGCGCGAGCTGGAGGAGTTCTCGCGTCAGCATCCGCAAGCCCCCAATCCGCACGACGGGAGCGACGAGCCGAGCGATTCGGCCTGACGTGTATCGAGTGCCACGGTCAGCGAGCGACCGGGCGGACACTGCTCATGACTACTGAGAGAAAGATATTACAGATGACAGACGGAGCTGCAACGGGCGGGACCGGCCGCCTACCGCTTACTGGTTTTCGCGTGCTCGAACTTAGCCACATCGTCGCTGGGCCGTCGGGCGGTGTGCTCCTGGCCGACCTGGGGGCTGACGTCATCAAGGTCGAGGAACCGCGGGGTGGCGACCAGTCCCGGGCGATGCCGAACCGCGGCAGCACCTTCTACGCCCTCAACCGCAACAAGCGCAGCCTGGCGGTCGACCTGAAGAGCGAGGCCGGGCGTGAGATCTTCACCAAACTGGTGCGTGGGGCCGACATCTTGCTCGACAACTACTCGCCAGGGGTGCTCGAGCGCCTGGGCTTCGGCTACGAGTGGGGCGCCAACATCAACCCAGGGATCATCTACTGTGCGATCAAGGGGTTCCTGCCGGGGCCCTATGGTGACCGCCCCTTACTGGACGAGCTGGCTCAGATGATGGGCAGCATGGCGTACATGACCGGACCGGCCGGCCGGCCACTGCGGGCGGGGTCGTCGGTCATTGATATCGGCGCTGCCACCTACGGGGTGCTGGCCACACTGGCCGCGCTGGTTGACCGCCAACGGACCGGACGCGGCCAGCGCATTCAGTCGGGGCTGTTCGAGAGCACCGTCTGGTTCACGGCCCAGCACCTGGCCCAGGCTAGCCTCGACGGGGAGTCGCCGGTGCCCATGCCCGAGCGGGGTATGGGGTCGCGCCTCGGCTGGGGCGTCTACCGCCTGTTCACGACCGCCGATGACCGCCAGGTCTTCATCGCGATCACGAGCAATGGCCACTGGCAGCGCTTCTGCCAGGAGTTCGGCATGGAAGACCTGGCCGCTGATCCGGATCTCGATAGCAACGCCAAGCGGGCAGCGAACCGCCATCGCACCCTCCCGCGGATCGAAGCCGTAGCGGCCAGCCTCACCGCCGCCGAGCTAATCGAGCGCCTGGAGCGGGTCCAGGTTCCCTACGCCCCGCTGAACAACCCGTTTGATCTGCTCAGCGACCCGCAGCTCAACAGCGGCATGTTGATGGAGGTGCAGACCGAGGCCGGCCCGACCATCAAGACCGCTGGCGCTCCGGTCGCCAGCAACAACTTTACGCTCTCAGTCCGGCACCAGCCACCCGGTCTCGGCCAGCACACCCAGGAGGTGCTGCAAGAGATCGGTTACAGCGCGCCCGAGATTGAGGCCCTAGCGGCCAGCGGTGTGGTGCGACTGGACGGACCGGTCCTGCTGAGTGGCGGCCGACCGAGCTAGATGTCCATGTCGTCAGTCCTGTGCCAGGCAAGGGTGTCGCGCGGGCCTGGCCCACTCCTCCAGGAAACCCTCGGGCACAGCGCTCTGGTAGGAGCGGGCCAGGCCCGCGCAGGTGTTGGACTGGCAGTGTATGTATGCGACAGACATCTAGGCTGCCGCTGGCCCGGAGGGGGCACATCGGGGCGCGTCGGCGATGGTGCGGCACAAGAAGCCTACGACTGGGGTTTGCAGGGGCTGGTCTCATCCGTCGGGTGGAGGGGACTACTGGCCTCACCGCGCCATGGGCAATTCTGCGGACGTTTTTCAGAGGCGTACCAGTGTAATAGCCGCGGTCCTTGCCGGACACGCGTCGTATCGTTTCCGCACTCGTAGGTATAAAGCATCACGTGTCAAGAGGTCATCATGCGTTCTATCCGACGACTTAGCCTCTGCCTGCTCCTCGTGTGTTGTGCCACCCTCAGCATGGCGCAGACCAGGCGCGATGCCCTCACACTGGTGCGGGTGACACCCGCCGGGGATGACGTCCCGCTGGCGCCGCAAATTGTCTTTGAGTTCAATCGTCCCGTTGTACCCCTGGGCCGGATGGAACGTCAACCCGAGGAGATTCCCATTGCCATGGTGCCGCGCCTGCCCTGCACCTGGCGCTGGCTGAACACCACCACCCTGGCCTGCGAACTGGGCGAGCGCACGCCCATGGCACGGGCCACGCGCTATACCATCACGGTGTCGCCGGGCATCCAGGCGGAAGACGGCGCAACGCTTGACGCTGTGGTCACGCACACGTTCCTGACGCAGCGCCCTAAGATTACGGAAGTGACGCATCAAAGCTGGGTCGCACCGGGCACCCCTGTGCTGCAGGTGCTGTTCGATCAGCCGGTCAATGCCCCAACGATCACCAAACACCTGTTCATCCAACTGCCCAACAAGCAACGAGTGAGCCTCAGCGCCACGGAATCCCCCAAGCACAAGGGTCGTGGCTGGTTGGTACGGCCAGTCAACGACTTGCCGTTGGACACGACTGCCACCGTGATGGTGGAGCCAGGCGTGGTCTCGACGCAGGGACGCGAGCCAGGGGTGGAACGGCGGTCCGTGTACACTATCGAAACGTTCCCAGCACTCCGCGTGCTCGGGCTAGCGTGCGTAATGCCCACCGGCGAGAAGGTGACGCTGCCGCCCGTGACCAAACGTCCCGCGTCGCAGGAGTGCGATCCGCAACAGCTGGCCCTGCTGTTTTCGGCGCCGGTGCAGCCCGCCGGGTCCAAAGCCGCCTTGCGCGTCACACCAGCCCTGACGCAGGCCGGGAGTGACACCGATCCCTGGGAGGAGATGGCCAGCGGCTCCCGCTTGTCGCGTGCGCATCGTCGTGGCACGCCGTATCGCCTCAACGTGCCGCACCTGCAGTGGGGCACGAAGTATCGCCTCAAAGCGGCGCCGCAGCAGATCAAAGACGAGTTTGGCCGCAAGCTGGCGGAGGCCATTGATGTGCAGTTGGTCACGGCGCATAAGCCCCCGGAACTCATCCTGCGGCATCCCATCGCCGTGCTGGAACAACAGGTAGAGACCCATCTGCCGCTCGATGTGGTGAATCTCACAGCGCTGCATGTGCGCTACGAAACGTTGACGACTGCAGGCCACCAGGCGCCGCAAGATCTCACTATATCCCTCAAAACTGAGGTGGACATGGGCTACCGCCTGCCCCTCAAAGTCCGTGATCTCCTGCCAGCTGCCTCAGGGGTGATGCAGGGGAAAATCCATGCCACCCCCCCGCTGGGCGATGAGCAGCAATGGTTCTATGTGCAAGTCACGCCATTCCATCTGCACGTCAAGACCGGGCATTACAACACATTGGTGTGGGTCACTTCCCTGGCCACAGGCTTACCCGTAGCGGACGTGCACGTCGAGCTGCGCACCGCACCGTTAGCGCCTCTCGATGCGCCCGCTACGATTCTGGCCGAGGCACGCACCAATGCCGAGGGCCTCGCCCTGCTGCCTGGGACCAGCACATTGGACGCCGCCCTGCCCCTGTTGCAACACTGGGGTACTGAGAGCGAGAAGACGCGGCTCGTGGTCCAGGCGCATAAAGACGACGCCATGGCGTTGCTACCCCTGGTGTACGACTTTCATGTCGGGGCCTATGGTGCCAAGCGCTCGCATATCAGCACGTCTCTGGAGCGTGCCTATGGCCACATCCATACCTGGGGCACAACGCCACAGGGGGTGTATCGGGCCGGGGATACCGTGCAGTACAAGCTCTATGTGCGTGATCAGGACAATGAGCGCTTTGTGCCAGCGCCGCGCACCGGCTACAGCTTGCAGGTCTTCGATCCCACCGACAAAGTGGTGCACACTGTCGATGCGGTACAGCTCTCCGACTTTGGGGCGTATCACGGCGAGTTTACCGTGCCGCAGAACGGCGCCGTGGGCTGGTACCGTTTTGAACTGGCCGCCGCCTTTGCCAAAGAAGAGGACAGTGACGAGGCGCGCACCTGGACGCCCATGCGCGTGCTCATCAGCGATTTTACCCCGGCGCCGTTTCGCGTCACGACGGAACTCGACGGCGTGACGCTGGTCAAGCCTGAGCAACCCCTGACCGTCACCACGCAGGCCAAACTGCATGCCGGTGGTCCTTACGGTGCGGCGGAAGTGCGTCTCACCGCCAGCGTGCAGGGACGTCCACTAGAGCCGCAGGATCCCCAGGCCACGGGTTTTGTGTTCACGACGGTGGCGCCGCCGAGTCCGGCAGCGGCAGTGAGCGCCACCGAGAGCGAGGCCACGGACGACAGCGATGAGGACGACGACAGCCGGACGATCACCGAGGACGACGGCGAAACCGAGACCCTCCACGAAGCCCAGGATCGTCTGGATGACCAGGGCAGCCTCAGCACCACCTTCAGCATGCCGGCCGCCAAAGTACTCTATGGTCAGGTGCGTCTGGAGAGTGCGGTCCGCGACGACCGCGGCAAATATGTCACGGGCCAGGCCACCGTGCCCTATGTGGGCCGTGATCGCTACGTCGGGCTGCGGCAAACGGACTGGGTCTGGACGGCGGACACCCCGGTGCAGCTCGAACTTCTAGTGGTAAACGACGTGGGTGCGGCGGTCGACGGCACTGAGATACACGTCAGCGTCGAACACCTGGTGGTCAAAGCGGCGCAAGTCAAAGGAGCCGGCAATGCCTATCTGCCGCGCTATATACGGCGGTGGTCAGAGGTGTTTACCTGCATGCAGGTGTCCGCCACCACACCTAGTGCCTGCGCCTTTACGCCACCCACGGCTGGCACGTATCGTGTCACCGCCAGCATCGCCGATACCCAGGGCCGAGCGCACCGCACCGCTATGCTGCGCTGGGCCACCGGAGCCGGGTATGTGCTGTGGGAGACCACCCCAGATCACACCCTCCAAGTGGTGCCGGAGCAAAAAGTCTACAAAGTCGGCGACACGGCCCGCTATCTGGTACAAAATCCGTTTCCAGGAGCTAGAGCGCTGGTGACGATTGAGCGTTTTGGCGTGCAAAAGAGCTGGGTCGAGACATTGCGTGACGCCACGGCCATCATCCAAGTGCCGATTACCCCGGATCATCTCCCTGGGTTCTATCTGTCGGTCGTCGTCATGTCGCCACGGGTGGATAAACCGCTCGGCGATCACCTGGTCGATCTCGGCAAACCGGCGTTCCGTCAGGGCTATGTGCGTACCATGGTGCAGGACGTCTATAAGGAGCTGTTGGTGGACGTGCAGCCGCGTCAGGCGGTCTATAAGCCGCGCCAACAGGCCACCGTGGATCTGCGCGTCACGACCCGCCAGAACGAGGTCGTACCGGTGGAACTGGCGGTGGCTGTGTTGGACGAAGCGGTGTTTGACTTGATCACCGGCGGACGTCACTACTTCGACCCCTACAAAGGTTTTTATCGCCTTGATGACCTGGATCTGCGCAATTTTAATATCCTGACACAGCTCATTGGACGCCAGAAATTTGACAAAAAAGGCGCCAATCCTGGTGGGGATGGCGGCATGAACTTGGACGTGCGCTCGCTGTTCAAATTTGTCAGCTACTGGAATCCGGCTCTTATCCCGGATGCCAACGGCCAGGCCAGCATCACCTTTGACCTGCCGGACAATCTCACCGGCTGGCGCGTCTTGGCCATGGCGGTCACAGCAGACGATCGTATGGGCCTTGGCGAGGGCCATTTTCAGGCCAACAAGCCCACGGAGATTCGCCCGGCCCTCCCCAATCAAGTCGCTGCCGGGGATCAGTTTGACGCCAGCTTTACGATTCTGAACCGCACCGATGCCCCACGCATCCTCGACGTGACACTCAGTGCCACCGGCCCCATCGCGGACGGGGCCGGGATGCGGCAAGTGTTTACTGCCGAACCGTTTAAGCGCTACATGATACGTTTGCCAGTGCACACCACTGGCGAGGGCGAAGTCCGGCTGCGCGTCCAGGCCGGGGATGGGACGGACCGCGATGCCCTGGATCTGCCGCTCAGCGTTGCACGTCCACGCAACCAGGCCCTGCGCGTCGCCGCCACCTACGGCGCCACCACGGCCAATGAGGTCACCGAATCCGTCGCCTTCCCGCCGGACATCCGTACCGACATCAGCTATCTCAGCCTCGTAGCCACGCCGACGGTCATCGGTGGCCTGGAAGGCGCCTTCGCCTATATGCGCGACTATCCCTACGCCTGCTGGGAGCAAAAACTGTCCAAAGGCGTGATGGCGGCACACTACCGCAGCCTGCACGCCTACCTGGCGGAGACGTTCGACTGGGCGGAGAGTGCGCAGCTGCCAGAGCGCACGCTGGCCCTGGCGGCCAATTATCAGGCCCCCAACGGCGGTATGGCGTACTACCTCCCGCAGGACCAGTATGTCAGCCTCGATTTGAGTGCCTACACGGCGCTCGCCTTCACCTGGCTGCGGGCGGCCAACTACGCCATCCCGCCAGAAGTCGAAGCCAAATTGCACACCTTCCTACGCGACTACCTGCGGCACGACAAGGCCCCGGAATTTTACACGCGTGGCATGCATGCCACCGTCTATGCCATGATCCTCGCCGCTCTGGCGCCACATGGCACCGTGCAACTGGAGGATATACAGCGTTACCACGTCCACCTCAAGGACATGAGCCTGTTTGGCAAGGCACATTACCTGCTGGCGCTGACCCACCTCCCCGACACCAGCGCCATGCAGGCAGAGGTCTTGACGATGATCCGGGCGCACGCCAACGAAACCAGCGGCAAACTGGTGTTCAGCGAAGAAGTCGATGCGGCCTATACGCGCATCCTTTCCTCCGCGCTGCGCACGAACTGCGCCGTGCTCAGTGCGCTGGTGGCAGCGCGCGACAGTGGCACGGTGGCCCACGATGTCTCGGCCAAACTCGTCCGTACCATTACCCAGACGCGTCAACAACGCACCCACTGGGACAACACGCAGGAAAACCTCTTTTGTCTCAATGCTCTGAGCGCTTTTAGCCGAGCCTTTGAACCGACGACGCCTAACCTCACCGTACGAGCGGCTCTGGATACCGAGTCGCTCGGGCAGGTCCAGATGCAGACGTATAGCGCCCCAGCGGCCAATTTCCACTATCCGCTCAAAGACACCGACCCTGGGCGCAAGGCCACGCTCACCCTACAACGCCAGGGGCAAGGACCAGTGTACTACGCCGCACGCCTGTTCTACGCGCCGACCGCAGAGCAGACGCAGCCCATCAACGCCGGCTTGGAGGTACAACGCGAATACAGCGTGGAGCGCGGGCGGGGCTGGATCTTACTCGACAGCCCCATGCAGATCAGGCTGGGCGAACTCGTGAAAGTGGACCTGTATGTCTCCCTGCCGGCGGCACGCCATTTTGTCGTGCTGGATGATCCCGTGCCCGGTGGATTGGAGCCGGTGAATCGTGATCTGGCCACGGCTTCACAGGTGGATGCGGACAAAGCTACGGTGCCACATGCCCAGGGCTCTGTGTGGTTCCGCTCTCCCACCTGGCGGTCCTATGGGGACACACGCTGGAGTTTTTATCATAAGGAACTCCGGCACCACGCGGTGCGTTTTTACTCCGAGTACTTACCGGCGGGACGCTATCATCTGGCGTATGTGGCCCAGGCCATTGCGCCGGGCGAGTTCACGGTGCTGCCGCTGCGCGCCGAAGAAATGTACCATCCAGAGACGTATGGCCAGAGTCCCCCGGCGACCCTACGGGTGCTGCTGCCCGGCCAACCCCTCGCGCGGCACTAATCGACTATCCCACCTCAATGGATAGATCTCACTGCGGGGAGAGCCGGTGCCGTGTGACGCGCACGGTGGCAGTGGTGCACGGCCCGTCGACTTTCCCGTACGCCGGATGCCATGGGCTTGCGCAGGCGGCCCCCTCCCGCCTGCGCCGTGCCTGGGGCGCGATGGCGACCCCGCGTGCAGACCCCCACGGCTCCCCCCTTCTGCGGCCGCCCCCCGCGTCGCGAGTTGACCATCGCTGATCTCAACCACCCGATCCGCCGCCTGTATAATGCGCGGATCGTGGGTCGAAAAGATAAACGTGGTGCCATGCTAGCGCTTGAGATGGCCAAGAGGATGTTCCTCCGTAGCTGGCGCTGGCAGATGGAGGGCTACGTGGAGGCACGGAGGGTCTGGGCACGGTGGACATCCAGGAGACTGAGAGCCTATCCCAGTCGGGGCAACCGGCCGGCCGCCTCGACAACGCAGACGGGCCTGTGGATAGCCTACGGGGATAGGCTCTGAGCCTTTCCTCATGGCCATGCAGTTGGCAGTGATCAGCGTGGCCTCCTCCTGGGAGCGCGGCCCGCCTGGCCGCTTCCCAAGCAGGCGGGCCGCGCTCCCAGCACACCCTACGCCTGGTGTCCCGAGACTAGATGTCCATGTCGTAAGTGCTGTGCCAGGCAAGGGTGTCTCGCGGGCCTGGCCCACTCCTCCAGGAAACCCTCGTGCACCACGCTCTTGTAGGAGCGGGCCAGGCCCGCGAAGGTGTTGGACTGGCAGTGTATTTATCGAAATAGACATCTAGCACACGGTATGACCCTGGCATTTCCTGATGTGGCCTTGCATCCGTATAGTTTCTATGGTAGAGGCATGGACCTCGTGCCCGGCGGTCTGCCATACGTGGTGCTACGCCAGAGGGTGCTGGTGGTCAACTCCTCGGGGGCCTACCACTTGGGAGAGAGACCGCGGGGTTGTGCTGCCATGCCAGCACACGTCTTGAGAGGGTGTCGTCATGAAAGGCATTGTCCTCGCGGGGGGCGCTGGAACCCGCCTCTTTCCCTTAACCCTCGCGCTCAGCAAACAGTTATTACCCGTCTACGACAAGCCCATGATTTACTATCCCCTCGCGACCCTCATGCTCGCGGGCATCCGTGACATCCTGCTAATCTCCACGCCCCTGGATCTCCCGCTCTTTCGTCGCTTGCTGGGAGACGGCAGTCAATGGGGCGTCCATTTCGCCTATGCGGAGCAGCCACAACCGGCAGGGATTGCTCAGGCGTTCCGCATTGGGCGGTCTTTTGTGGGGACGGACCCCGTGGCGCTGATCCTGGGGGACAACATCTTTTACGGACAGGGATTGTCGCAGCGGCTGCAACAGTGCGCCCGCCACGCGACCGGGGCCACCGTCTTTGGCTATTGGGTCAACGATCCGCAACGCTACGGGGTGGTCGAGTTGGACGCCCAGGGACGGGTGGTCAGCCTGGAAGAAAAACCCGCCTGTCCGCGCTCGCACTACGCCGTGACGGGTTTGTACTTTTATGATAATCACGTCCTGGAGATTGCCGCGCAGTTACATCCCTCAGCGCGCGGGGAACTCGAAATTACCGATGTCAATAACGTCTATCTGGCGCAGGGCACCTTGCGCGTTGAAGTGTTGGGGCGGGGCATGGCGTGGTTGGATATGGGGACGCATGAGTCCTTGCTGCAAGCCGCCAATTTTATTGCTACCGTGGAGAGTCGGCAGGGTCTCAAAATTGCCTGCGTTGAGGAAATCGCCTATCGCATGGGCTATGTGGACGCCGCGCATCTGGAAACCCTCCTCCCACCCCTGCGCCATACGCCGTATGGGCACTACCTGCGTGACCTCTTGTTACAGGAGCGCGCCGCATCATGAACGTGTCCCCCACGCAGCTGCCGGACGTGTATCTGATTGAGCCCAGAGTCTTTACGGATGCCCGAGGGTTTTTTCTGGAAACCTGGCAGGTCAATACCTATACGCAGCGACAGATTCCCGGCCCCTTTGTGCAGGATAATTTTTCTACCTCGCACCGTGGGGTGCTGCGTGGCCTGCACTATCAGCTCAAACGCCCGCAGGGTAAACTCGTCAGCGTGTTTCAGGGCGAAGTGTTCGACGTCGCGGTCGATATCCGGCGTGATTCGCCGACGTTTGGGCGCTGGGTCGGCGAGAGGCTCTCGGCGGACAACCATCGGCAGTTATACATTCCGCCGGGTTTTGCCCACGGGTTTTGTGTACTCTCAGACACCGCCGGTTTCTTCTATAAATGCACCGACTTCTATGACCCCGGTGACGAATATGGCCTGCGCTGGGATGATCCAGCCCTGGGAATTGCCTGGCCGGTGTCACAGCCCCTGCTGTCGGCGAAAGACGCGATCTATCCCACGCTGCGTACGGTGGCGCAGGACCATTTACCACTGTGGGAGGGACAGCCGTGAAGGTGCTGCTCCTAGGGCATCGCGGTATGCTGGCCCAAGACGTACTGCCGGCCTTGGCCGCGGCGGGTTTCACCGTTATTGGGCGGGGTCGGCCCGAGGTGGACCTCACCTGCGCCGCCAGTATCCGCCAGGTCTTGGCCGACGTGCAACCAGCGCTGCTCCTTAATGCCGCGGCCTACACCGCGGTGGATCAGGCGGAAGCCGAGCCAGACGTCGCCATGGCGGTCAACCGGGAGGGCGCCGCTCACCTGGCGGCGGCCTGTCACGAGGTGGACATTCCCCTGCTGCATATCTCCACGGATTATGTGTTCGACGGCTTGGCCTCGCGCCCCTATCGTGAAGCAGACCAGACGGCACCTCTCGGCGTCTATGGCCGCAGCAAGTGGGCAGGGGAACAGGCGATCCGCGCCCAGCACGCCGCGCACGTCATTGTGCGCACCTCCTGGCTCTACGGCCAGCACGGGCGCAACTTCGTCAAGACCATCCTCCGTCTGGCGCGGGAGCGCGAGGTGCTGCGCGTGATCGACGATCAGCAGGGCTGCCCCACCTGGAGCCGCGACTTAGCCCAGGCCCTGGTGCGCCTCTGTCACAGGCTGCAGCAGGGCCGCGACCAGTTCCCCTGGGGCACGTATCACTGGTGCGGCGCCGGATCGACCAGTTGGTATGGCTTGGCGCGGGCGATTATCGAGGAAGCCAGAACCTTTGAAACGCTGCGGGTGCAGAATATCCTGCCGATTCCCACCACGGACTATCCCCTGCCGGCCCAACGGCCGCGCTACTCTGTATTAGACTGTACCAAGCTCCAGGAGGTCGGTGGCCTCACGCCACGTCCCTGGCGGGCCAGCCTGCACGACTGCTTACAGGAACTCTATACATGCCCTCCTACGTCCCCCGTAACGTCTTAATCACTGGCGGAGCTGGCTTTATCGGCTGCCACCTGGTGCGCTATCTCCTGCGTACGGATCCGTACGTACGGATTATCAACCTGGATGCCCTGACCTACGCCGGCTCAGTGGCGCATCTCCAGGATCTCCCGGAGGCTACGCGTCATACCCTCGTGCCCGGCGATATCTGTGATCGTGCCCTGGTCGACCAGTTGCTCCGGCAGTACGCCATCGACACCATTGTGCACCTCGCGGCTGAGTCCCACGTGGATCGCTCCATGACCGGCCCGGCGCCCTTCATCCAGACCAATGTGGTGGGCACCTTCACGCTACTGGAGGCCGCGCGGAGCTTCTGGCTCGACGAGCAGGCCCGGGAGCGTGACACCTGTCGTTTTCAGCAGGTGTCAACGGATGAAGTGTATGGCACGCTGGCCGCCCACGAGCCCGGCTTTCGCGAAACCACCCCGTATGCGCCCAACTCCCCCTATGCCGCGAGCAAAGCGGCGGCTGATCATCTGGTGCGGGCCTATCATCGCACCTACGGCTTGCCCACCGTCACCACGCACTGCAGCAATAATTACGGCCCGTACCAGCATGACGAAAAGCTCATACCCACCGTGATCCGTGCCTGTCTGCAAAGCCGGTCCATTCCAGTCTACGGCGATGGCTCTAACCAACGCGACTGGCTGTATGTCACCGATCATTGCGCTGCGCTCGACCTCGTGCTCCGTCGCGGGCGACTGGGGGAAACGTACAATATCGGCGCGGGCAACGACCAGACCAACCTCGCCCTCATCCAAACCCTCTGTCAGACCCTGGCGGCCCTGAGTGACGTCCCGGTGGAGACCTTCAGTCGCCTCATCAGCTTTGTCCCGGACCGCCCCGGCCATGATTGGCGCTATGCCATTAACGCCGGTCGCCTCCAGGACGAACTGGGGTGGCGGCCAGCCACCGCCTTTGCGGTGGGCCTGCGTCAGACGGTGGCGTGGTATCGTACCAAGTACACCTAATGGTAAAGGCCCAAGGCCACGCGCGCAGCGTGACAACGGTGGTGCTGAGAGAGACAGGGGCAGGCCGTGTGCCAGCCTCGGGACGCCAGGGCCGGGTGTGCCTCGTGCACTGCCACAGCTTCTCTTGGGCAAAGTCTCTTCCTGGGAGCGCGGGCCTCTTGCCCGCTCCGACGGCGGGCGGGACGCCCGCGCTCCCAGGGATGGCCGACGCACTCCTGTGGATATGCACGAGTGCGCTTCCACGGCTCCTCTTGGGCAAAGTCTCTTCCTGGGAGCGCCACGCCGCGCACCGAGAACTACATGGCCCTGTGCTAGAGAGGATGCCTCGTGAAAATCGGCCTTGAGGCCAAGGTCCTGACGCCAAGGGCTGGGGGGATTGGACGCTATGCCGCCAATTTGATCGCTGCGCTCCTCAGTGCCGCGCCGGCCAGGGAGCACGATCTCGAGTTTGTGCTCTTTACTGGTCCACAGACGTGCCGCAGACTCCTCATGGAATTGCCGGCGCGCTACAGCGAGTGCTTCTGCACCGTGCAGAGTAGTCTGTTGCGCGCCCTCTTCGCACTCCCCGTTAGCCTGAAGCGCCAGCACATCAAGGTGTTTCACGGCCTCGACCATGTGGGAATACCACTGTTCGGCAAGCACGGGCGCTACGTGGTCACGGTGCATGACGTCTTGCCGTTAATGTTCCCACAGATGTTCACGCGCAAGCATCGTTTCGTCGTCCGGGCCGCTCTGCCTCGAGTGGTGAAGCAGGCCGATGCCATCATCGTGCCCTCGCACGCCGTCAAGAGGGATGTCCTGCACTATCTCCAGGTCGATGAGTCACGCATTGTTGTGATCCCCGAAGGCTGTGACGCACGCTTCCATCCTGCAAGCACCGCCGAGCGCCTGCGCCAGGTGCGTCACAAGTATGGTCTCCCCGAAGTGTACATTTTGTGCGTCGGCACGCTCCAGCCCCGTAAGAATGTGCCCACGCTTCTCAAAGCCTTTGCGCATTTACAGCAGATGATGCCGCGTGATCCCGACGTACGGTTGGTGATTGCTGGGGCGCGTGGTTGGTACGAGGCGGAGATTTTCCAGACGGTGCGCGATCTGGCGCTGGAACAAGTGGTGCTGTTTCCAGGCTTTATCGCCGAAGAGGATTTGCCCGATCTCTATCGCGGCGCCAGGCTGTTTGTCTTTCCCTCGCTCTCGGAGGGATTTGGTTTGCCCCTGCTCGAAGCCATGGGCTGTGGCGTGCCGGTTCTGGCCTCGAACGTCTCCGCCATCCCTGAGGTCGCCGGAGATGCCGCGCTGCTGGTCGATCCCCGCGATGTCGAGGCCATGGCTGCCGCTATGGGTGACCTCCTGCACAATGACCGCCTCCGGGCCCACTTGCGCCGCCAGGGCTTACAACGTGTGCAACAGTTTTCCTGGGCCAAGGCGGCGGAGCGCACGTTGGATCTGTACCTAGCGCTGGGCCTGTGACCCGGGTGGCGCGTCATCATGGGCTCACGGTGTCAGATTCCCGGCCCTCCCCCTCTCCTGGTATGGACACGTGATCGCACGCCGCCGCTAGGCCGTGCACTCGGGCAGGATCACATCGTGAGCGATTGCCGCAGGCGGAGTGCATCATTGCTGATGCAAGCCCTCATGGTCTCCTCCCCGTCTTGCCTGGGAGCGCGGCCCGCGTGGCCGCTTCCGCAGCGGGCGGGACGCCCGCGCTCCCAGACTCGGGACACCTCTTGCCCGGTGCAGACCCTGTCACTGCGTCTGCACCGCCACGCTGGTCGCCCCGCGTGTCACCCCCTGTGCGTCGCGAAAACGCACGAAGATGCGGTTCCGCGCCGGGTCAAAGGGCACGGCACTCGTGCCCGACACAAACACGCCAAAGGTAGGGGTGGCATTGGCATTGCTCTGCGTGGTGACGGTAGAAGACGGCGTGGCCAGACAACTCCCCGTAGTGGGATTGGTCTGGCACAGGTTGATCGTGACCGGCAGACTGATGCCGCCTGTATCCGCCAGGGCGATAATCGTCCCAGTCGCTCCGACATTCACCGTGGCCACGGCGAACGCGCCACTCCCTGTCGGCCCGGCCATACGCACCACGCCATCGTTCGCAACGGTTGCGGCCAGGGCGACGATGTCCGGCACGGGCGTTTCCGCCGCGGTGAGCAAGAGCGTGTTCAAGCCCGTGATGCTGCCGGCCGACGCCTCGCTGGCACAGGTAAAGATCACCACGGCATCGGTGGGCACAAAAGCGCCGGTCGGCGTGATGGCCAGCACAAAGGTCTGTGCCGCACCCGGTGGGATATCGATGGGCGCATTGGCCGTCCCGATGAGCGCATTGGTGGCGGGGTCGGTGGTTTGAAAGATGAAGGTCACCGGCAGCTCCGAAGGCAGCGTCGGACGACACCCGGCCACGGTCGTCTGGCCGGTGTTGATGATGGTGGCAAAGGCGGTGGCCGCCGTACCCACCTGGACGGAGCGGCTGCTCGGTAACACCGCCGCCACCAGAGGGGAGGTAACGTTGCTAAAGGCCCCCGCCACGCGCAGGCGATAGAGGCCTGTGGTCGTCAGTGACCCCCCTATGACTTGCACGCAGTACGTGCCAGCGGTAAGTTGTCGACTGATGCGGAAGTTAGCGTTCCCTGGTACATCGTCATTCCGCGTGATCTCGATCCCATCGGGCCCATAGAGAATCCCGGAGGTATCCGTCGTTCCTGCCGTCGACACGGTCAGTTCTCCCCCATCTGCCGGAACCCGTATCTGGAAAAAATCCCCATCACCATACACAGACAAGGTGCCTAACAGGGTGGTGTCCTGGGCCGCCCCTTTGCTGACCACCGTGGCAGTGGCGCAGCTCACGCCGTGATCATCACCAGCAAAAGCGCCATCCAGGCGGAAGCGATAGGCTCCTGTGATGCTGGGACGAGCCCCCAGAACCTGCACACAATACTCCCCGGCCGCGAGTTGCCGACTGATGCGGAAGTTAGCGTTCCCTGGTACAGCGTCATTCCGCTCGATCTCGATCCCATCGGGCCCATAGAGAATCCCGAAGGTATCCGTCGTCCCTTCCGTCGACACGGTGAATGGTCCCCCACCTGCGGGGATGCGAATACGGAAGAAGTCTTGATCATCAAAAACTGATAACTGGCTGAGGAGAAGTACCGGCTGATTCGGATTGACATTGACCAATGTCGCACTGGCACAATCCACTCCCCGGTCATCATCAACGAAGTCACCCTGCACGACTAGTGCCCCTTCAACGCTAAAAATTGGGGTTGCTGATTTTGAGGATTGTTGGGAAGCTTCTGATCCCAAGGAGGCTTCCCCATGCACAAGAAGTGCGTTGTCCGTTTGTCGGCTGAAGCGCGTGTTGTCTGTCAGGAGA
>SXGT01578413.1_pt1 | contig 21075 bp, 14 predicted proteins | sample 3176221 | NCBI WGS metagenome assembly SXGT01 (sample SAMN11356862, study PRJNA531348) | freshwater metagenome | isolation source: freshwater sample F1-120 | place: China: Fuxian Lake, Yuxi | collected 2017-12-25
AGGCGGTATCTTTCTGTTGCACTTTCCCTATTCTCGCACGGCGCAAGCGCCGGGCTTGAACGGTGGGCGTTACCCACCACCGAGGTCCGAAGGAGCCCGGACTTTCCTCTCTTGGGCGTGCGAACACGCCGAACAGCGACCGTCCTGCCGACTCGCAGAGGTTCCCTTATGATAGCAGGACCCAAGGGAATTGCGCCCGGATCGCGGGTTTAATTGCTTGACCCTGGCCTTGCGCCGGTTTTATACTGAATCATGAGCCGGTTGCGTCCTGGCATCTGCTGATTCAAGTCTTGGCCCCACGAGATCACCACCCATGAAGCGCTACGTCTTCCTGTTCGCCGGATTGCTCGCGCTCGCAGGCCATGCAAGAGCCCAGGAATCGGCCGAGAATGAACTACAACTCGTGCGGCAATTGCGTGTGAAGGGCTGGAACGATCTCGCGAGAACGAGGATCGAGGAACTGCTCAAACGCAACGACCCGGCCCTTGCCGCTGCCTTGCCCCTGGAATTGGCCCGGGTCAATATCGCCGAAGCCCGGCAGAAAGATCCGGAGCAACGCTTTGCGTTGTTCACGACAGCCCGCACGCAGTTGCAAGAATACATCCAGAAGAACCAGGGGCAGGTGGGAGCGGCATTTGCCTCCGCCGAGCTGGCTCGCCTTACTTCCTATCACGCGCAAGCCATCCTCGTGAAGGCCATGCGCGAAGACGACAACCGCAGTCGCCATGAGAAAGCCCGGCCTGCTGAGACCATGTTTCTCCAGGCGGCCAAGGACCTTGTCGCCGCGACCAAGGCCCTCGAAACCGCCTTGCAAGCTGCCACGGACAACGATGTCAAAGCACAGCTCGGCCGTGAACTCAAGCAAACCAAATTCGACACCGCTGTCAATATCTACGATCAGGCCCGCACCTACATCAATCGCAGCAAACTGGAGATCGATCGCACACGCTCCAAGCTGATGGAGCAGGCCCGCAAGACTTTCCTCGGCATGCAGGACGATGGCACCAGCGAAGCGGGCTGGCTCGCGAACGCCTGGCTCATGAAACTCAACATGGAGCTCCAGACCCCCGACGACGTCGTGAAGTACCACAACTACATCATGAAATGGAAGGACGACAAATCTTCGCAGCCGTTCATCCAGCCCGCGGTGCGGTTGGTACGTTATTTCCGCATGCAAGACGTCACGTTGAGCCGCCCTGACGAACCCGAGACCATCGGCGGCAACGCACTCGGCGCCAAGCTCAAGCTCTCTCCCCTCGAACGGTTGAAAAGCGTTCAGATCGAAGGGGCCGATTGGCTCAAATCCTACCCAGCCTTCCACAAATCGTTTGAAGGGCAGGGGGTCCTGTTCGAAGTCGCCATGGCCCACATGATCGCAGCCGGCCAGGAGAAGGATCAGAAAGTGGCTGGCCCTGCCCATCTCAGGGCCGCCATCGATTATTTCGATAGGCTCGACAAGATCGACGGCGACCTGGCGGAACGAGCGCGCCAGATGAGCATGTCGATCAAGTTCAAGACTCTGGACACCAAGGCGGAGCAAGCGACCTTCGAAGACAACCTCATGAAGGCGATGATCGAACGCAGCAAGGTGATCCTGATTTCACAGAAGATGGATGATCCCAAGCTGGATGACACCAAGAAGCTGGAGGCTGAGCGCAGGACCCACCTCAAGGCGGTTATCACCGCTCTGAACAAGGCGCTGTCCTTGACCACGCAGAGCACGCCGGTCGCGAAGATCGATGACGCACGGTATTATCTCTGTGGCGCGTACTTGGCGTACGGCGATCCCTACCGGGCGGCCATCGTCGCCGAGGCGCTCGGTCGAGGCCGTGCCACGCGTCGCGCGCCGGAGGGGGCCTCCACCGCGCTTGCCACTTACGCTGCCTTGCAGAGTCGCTCGCCGGGTGATCTCGTCGTCAAGAAGCGTCTGAGTGATCTGGCCGAGTTTATCCTGGCTGAGAAAAACTGGAGCACCGACCCGGTCGCCGGCCTGGCCAACTATCACGTCGCCATGTCCGAGCGCGACGCCAACCCGAAGAAGGCGATTGAGCATCTGGAGAAGCTCCCCGTCGACTTCGTCGATTACATCTATACGCAAGGCCAGGCCGCCTTCATCGCCCTGGATGCCCGGCAGAAGACAGACGACAAGAAGGAGCAAGACTATTTCCTGGTAAAGGCCAAGAATGCCATCAATCGCATGCCAAAGCTCAATCCCGCTGCCGATTCGCCGAGCACCGTCACGATGTATTTCTACGCCAAGGTGGAGATGGCCAAGTTTCAGTACGAGGACGCCATCGCGGAGCTCAACGCCAAGCAGGAATTGAAGGCCATCAAGCTTTGCCTGGATATGGCGACCTTCGTGCGCGGATTGCAAGCCGACTTTGACAAGCTGCCTGGCAAGGCCATCACCGAGAAGAACCGCGAGCAGATCGAATTCACGATGCGGGTGATGCTCAAGTACGCCGACCTGGGAGTCGCCGAGGTGAAATTCCGATCCGACGCCAAGGATCGCTTCGACGAGGTCTTGAAGGCTACCAAGACGGTTGTGGATGATGCGCTCCAGCGGGCCGGAAAGATTCCCGCCGACAAGTTGATTCCCATGAAGGACTATCGCGTCACCGGCGACATTCTCAGCCTGGCGCTCCGTGCCAACGTGCAAAAGGGGGACATCGTCAAGGGCCAGGCCATCCTTGGCGTGATCCAGCGCCTGGCTAACGAGAAGGAAGAAAAAGTCTCCGGCAACGCCGTTGCGATCTTGCTGAACGACATCGGCACGCAGATCCAGCGTATGGTGGCGGAGAAAGATTCGAACCTCAAGGCCACTCAGGGTAACTACGAGCAATTCCTCGGCATCATCGCTAAGGAATACGAAGCCAAGGGAATCGATAACAACGCGGCCCTGTTGCTGGCGAACGCCTACAAGAGCCTCAACCTGTACTGCAAGGCGGCGCCGATGTACGCCAAGGTGAAGGCGCCGGCGTCCATCGATAAAGTGTTGCCGAAAAAGACGGGCAAGGAAACAGATGCCGAGATGAAGGCCCGCCAGGTCGTCGATGACGAACAGAACCGCTACTGGAGCATCCGCATTGAATACATCCGCGCCTTGAGGTCGTGCAAACAGCCCGATGCGCTCAAGACGGCCGAGAAGGAAGTCAACGATCTCATTGCCAACAAGAACGCACGTTTCCAACTCCAGGCGATGATGGAAAAGAACCTCCTCCTCGAAGACGCCCAGCGCTACCGGGAGGCGTTCATTGGCTGGCAGGCGTTCCTGAAAACGCCGGCCATCTCTGGACCAAACCTTGCCCGACCGGAAGTACAAAGAATCTACTTTCCAGCCTACTTCAACTATGTGCGCTGCTATTTCAAGATCGCGCACCTCGATCCCAAGATAACCGATCGCCCGAAAATGTACACGTCGGCCGCCAAGATGGTGGTAAATCTCGAATTCTCCAAGACCAAGGAAGGCTGGGGCATCGCCGGTCCCATGTTTCTGGAACTCTTCAAGGACAAGGAGTACGAGCCGCTCAAGAAGGAGTACGACAATCTCAAGAAAGAGCGCATGGACCTTAAGAAAGGCGCAGCCCTCCCCACGCACCTGCGCGACCGCGTACATGGCCCGGTTTCGATTCACGCAACGCCACCGAGACGAACCGACGGGCTCGCCTGGCGGTTGCGCGCACCGGACCACGCCTGAGTTACACTGATTCATTCAACGTAAAGGCCACACAAGGAACTCTTCCATGACCTCCCGTATTTTCATCAGCGCCCTCGCAATGTTCAGCTTCGTCACTCTCTGCGCCCGCGGCGACATCATCACCGTGCGCGGCAAGGATCCGATCAACGGTATCGTGACCAAGGAAGGCGCTGCGGAGGTCACCGTCAGCACCACTGCCGCCAAGGGAAAAAAGGTCGACGTCAAGATCCCGGCGGCTGACATCATCGACATCCAGCACGACGCAATCAGCCCAGGCACGTTGACCATCAAGGGGGGCGCGTTTCGCGACGGCAAAGACGCCGAGAAGGAAGCTGACGAGGGGACCACCGCCGCCGCCCGCACCAAGGCCATGACCACTGCCATTGCCAAGTACACCGAAACCCTCAAGAAAATGGCACGCGACACCCAGGCGCAGCGCTATGCCGCTCGGCACATCGAATACAAGATTGCCATGTTGACGGTCAAACAACTATCAGCCGACCAGACCACTCAAGAGAAAGCGATCGAGCGTTTGCGTGGCTTTCAGAAGAGCTTTCCTGACAGCTGGCAACTGAACATTACCATGCCGCTCGTCGCCCAGCTCCACATGGAGGCTGGCGAATTCAAGCAAGCCGAGACGATCTACGATGAGATGGCATCGATGACGGAATTTCCAGCCGACGTGCGCCGTGAGGCTGAGCTGAAAGTGATCCGCGTCAGCGTGAAGGCAGGAAACATTCCGCTTGCTCAAAAGAAGCTCGACGCGCTCGAAAAGAAGGCTGGGGCTGACAAGCTATTTGTCTCGCTGGTGCAACTGGAGCGGGCCAACGTTTTGGTCAGCCTGGCGGCAAGTGAAAAGGCCGTCGACGTGCGCCTCAAGAAATTCGACGAGGCGGTTCCGCTGTTGCAGAAAGTCATCCGCGAGAATAGCGATAACCAGGTCAAGGCGATCGCTCACAATATGCTCGGCGAGTGTTTCTACCGGGCGGAGAAATACAAAGAAGCAGTCTGGGAGTTCCTGTGGGTCGATGCCGTCTTCAATCAGGACAAGCAGCAGCAGGCCAAGGCGTTGTACTTTCTGAAGTTAACCTTTGAGAAGCTCGGCGATGGCCCGCGTGCTCAGGAATGCCGCGAAACCCTCCTGAACGACCGGCAGTTCTCCGGGACGGAATACCAGCGCAAGGCAAATGCGGAGAAGGCCAAGTAGCGGCTGCTTGGTTGCCGCTTCCCTGCGTGCCGGGGCGGGGTTGGCTAACACTACAGCGCCGGATTGCCCGAGAACAGTGTCGGCAGTCGCTTGCGTATCTCTTCCGCTCCAAGGCTTTCATGCGGCAGGAGAATTCGTCATACTTTGTTATACAAGCGGTGCCTCTACCCCCCCAATCTGTTGAGAAATCACCAAAATCCGTGTCATAACCGATTGTTTTCAAAGCAGTTAGGCTGAGGCAGTGATTTCCACTTGGGAGCCCTCAGTAGCTAGCACCCGCGATTTAGTATTAAAACATCGCCGTCACTGCCTGGCCGTCGCAGATGCGATGGGGGCGGTTCTCGCGGTCATGCACTTCCGCATCGGGCCGAATTCCCAGCGCGTGGTACATCGTCGCAAGGATGTCCTCAGGGCTGACGGGGTTCTCGCTGGGATACGCCGCCAGCCGATCACTTTTGCCGTATACCTGCCCGCCACGGATGCCGGCGCCCGACATCGCCACGGTGTAGCAGGGGCCCCAATGCTCGCGGCCCTGTTGTGGGTTGATGCGCGGCGTGCGGCCGAATTCGCCCATGGCGACGACCAGGGTATCGTCGAGCAAGCCGCGCTGGTGCAGATCTTCGAGCAACGCAGAATACGCTTGATCGAGCGGCGGCAGGCAATATGGGGCGCGCAGCATGCTCCAGCCGGTGGCGCCTTCCGGAATCCCGACCCCGCCATGCGTGTCCCAGACGTTGGAGACAACACCCGACGGCGACACATACATCCAGATCACCGAAACGAGCCTCACCTCCGCCTCGATGAGGCGCCGCGCCAGCAGGAAGCTCTCGCCATATTCATTGCGGCCATAGCGATCGCGCAACCAGGCCGGCTCCTGATCGACCGCAAAGGCGCGGCGGGCGCTGGGCGAGGCCAGCATGCGGTAGGCCTGTTCCTGAAACCCCGTGAGGCCTTCGACGGCCCGGTTGCCTTGAAATTGGCGGTCGTTGTCTTCAAGCAGATTGAGCAAGCCGCGGCGGGCGTGCAAACGCGTGGTGGACATATCGCCTGGCAACTCCACGGGGGTCGCATAGCGATCGTTGGCGTTGGGGGCTTCGCGAATTTCCATCGGATCGCTACGCGGGCCCAACCAGCCGCCGTAGGTCCCGGCATACGTCACGCCGCCATGCCCGATCGGCTTCGGAATCGTTACGGTGGTCGGCATCGCGCCGGGTGGCGTCAACGTCTGCACCATCGAGGCAAAATTCGGGAAGTCGCGCCGCGACCGCTGATTCCGCGGCACCACCAGCGTGTTGTTCACCTTGCCTGTCAGTGTCCGATACACTGACGGTTCATGTACCGTGCTCGGATGCGTCACGGAACGAACGAGCGCGAGCTTGTCGGCATGTTGTGCCAGCCGCGGCAAGTGTTCGCACAGTTGGATGCCCGGAACATTGGTCTGGATCGGTTGAAACGCGCTGCGGATGCCCTCGGGGGCATCGGGCTTCATGTCCCACATATCCTGCTGCGGCGGCCCGCCCCACAGGTACAAGAGGATGCACGATTTCGCCCGCCCCGATCGCCGTGGTTCGGCTGCGTCTCCGTTGAGCGCTTGCAGCATGGTCGGCAGCGTCAAGGCGCCAGCTCCCAATTGCCCCATCCTCAACATGGCGTCGCGACGATTCAGCATGCAAGGCCCCCCCCGGTCCCGCCTGCCGCTTGCGTCATAGCAGGGGCGATGCCCCACGGATGCTACGCCGCGAGCGGCGAACCTGCGGCAATGTCAGTCTATCACGCTGGGACTCCCACGCAACGTTTTTTGCTCACGATTCGGCATCGGCCGACCGACGCACGCCGCGATCGTTCGCCGTACCAAGGCTAACTTGTCGTCCCAGCGAAAATCGATTGATACACGTGCTTTGCCGTCCACTCCCAGCCGGGCGCGCAGATCACAATCGTCGTGCAGCCGAGCCAGAGCGGCCGACAGTGCCGAGATGTCGCCGCAGGGCGTCAATAATCCGTCAACGTCGTGGCGCACCACATCCGCGATGCCCCCCGCTCGGTACGCCACGTTGGGTATCCCGTTCGCCCACGCTTCCAGCAAGACCAGCCCGAACGAGTCGGATCGGCTGGGCAACGCAAAGACATCGATGGCGGCGTAGAAATCACGTTTCTCCGCGTCGCTGATCGGCCCCAGGCGGCGCACAGGAAGGCTCGCGCTCGGGCGATGTTGTTCGAAGCGTTGCCAAAAGCGCGTGAAGTTCGGCATCTCAGGGCCTGCGAGCAGCGCATAGATCGGGCGGCCGGCGTGCCAAAGCCGTTCCATCGCTTGCAAGAGATCGTTTGTCCCTTTCTCGAAGCTGTTATTGGCAAGATGTCCCACCACGAACGCGTCGGGCGGTAGGTTCCAGCGTGCCCGCGCCTCCAGGCGGTCGCCGCCAGTGCATTCCCCGGGCTCAACGCCGAGGCCTTGCAGGATGACCTTCGCTGGGGGTAGGCCAAGGCTGATGGCCACGTCGCGCTCGCTCGGCGTTTGCACGAAGACGCCGTCGGCTTCGTGCATCAACCAGCGCAGCGCCGGCGAGGTGTAGCTTCGCCGCGTACGATCGGCGGAGTCGGCTGGATCCCCCAGGTGTAAGAACGGCGTGATCAAGAATGGAATTTGCAGGCGCCTGGCCAGTCGCCGCGCACATGCAATCGGAAAGGCGTAGGGGAACGCGGACGCGTGGACCGCATCAAAAGGGGGCGACGCCCGGCCTGCATCCTGCCACATCGCGAAGGAGATCGGATTGCACGGCATCGTCAGGCACTGCCAGAGCGGATGCGGAAAGAACGACATGGCCTTGAGCAGCCAGCGGCGGCCCGGCATGCGCCAGATCGGATACCGGCAGATCGTCACGCCGGGGGTTGTCTCGATCCCGCCAGGCACGCACGAACCGGATGCCGACCAGAACGCGTGCAGGTCGTTTGCATTCGAAGTGAACACCGTGACGGCATCGCCGCGGGCAGCACAGTATCGGCTCAACCGAGCAAAATACGCTTCCGAGCCCCCCAGAGCCGGTGGATAGCGTTGAATGAAATGGGCTAAACGCATGCCATCATCCTTGATTTCGCCACGCCGTGAGCGTGCCGCCTGCATGCCGGGAACAATCGGCACATCCGTCAGCTTCGTCAGGATAACCCATTTCCGCAGGTTTTACCAGACGATCGCCCCTCGACGGCATAAGAATTCTGTGGTTCAATATAGCAGCCTTCGCGCAACGGGCAGACCGGCGAACCAAGCGACCCTCTGCCGCAAACGCCCAATGAATTCCAGGACTCCATGCGTGCGCAACTGGTGCCTCTGGACGGCGGCCCCCCCGTGGAGGTCGCCAAGGAAATGACGGTGATCGGTCGTCAGGAAGAATGCGATCTTCGGCTCGACCACAAGAGCGTCTCGAAGATGCATTGCGTCCTGGTCAAAACCGATGGCCTGTTGCTCCTTCGTGACCTGGGAAGCACGAACGGCACCCGCGTCAACGGCACTCGCATTCGCCGGGCGGCGCTCTTGCCCAACGACAAAATGAGCGTGGCCAACTTCCACTTCAAGGTCCTTTTCGGCGCCCCCCTGCTGGCCGCCCAGCACGAGGATAACACGCAGCAAATCGATCCCGCCGAGCTGAAGAAACTGACCGGAAAATCCGCTGTCGCCGAACCTTTGGCCGACAGTGTCATCGATCAGCCCATCTTGGAAGTGCAGCAAAACGCTTTGCCGGACGTGTACTCGGACGACGCCCCCAAGTAAAGGGAGTGCATTGGGCACACCCAGCTGATAGTCCGCGTCACGGGTTCCGGGGCCGCAAGGGCTACCCGGCAATCCAGACTGCCCATTTCGAGATGACCAGCACCAGCAGCGCCACGGCGATCAGCAGAATGATCAGAAAGCGCCAGAGGATCTTTCCGGACGGCGGCGTCTCGGTTTGCCGTGCCCGTTTGCGATCGCGATAGGTTTGATAGCCTGTGTACGCAGCGGTGCCATTGGAAGCGAGTGCCGCCGCTTCGAGAAAACAGCCGCACAGATCGACGAGCGCGAGGACTTCGAATATTTCCATGCTGAAGATCATCTCCTGGAAGCAGCGGTTTCGTCGGCGGTCGGGAGCGATCGGGGCCAATAGCGATACGCCAGCGCGAGCAGAATGACAGCGCCGCCGATCCATGTCCAGAAGCTGGGGGTCTCGTCGGCGATGAGCCAGGTCCATACCGGCGTGAGAATGGGTTCCAGCAGCGTGATTGTGCCGGCTTCGGGGGCACTGACCGAGCGTAACCCGCGAGCCATGAGCCAATAGGGCAGTCCGAGCTGAATGGCGCCGAAGAAGAACAGCACGACGAACTGTTGCCAACTCGGGGGTGCAAGCATCAGCACCATCGGCGCTAGCACCAGGCTGCCGAGCAGGTGGTTCCACACCGTGAGCCAGTTGGAAGGCACGTCGCGCAACATACGCAGGCCGAGGATGACGCCGGCATAAGTCAAGCCGCTGACGAGGCCGATCACCATGACCGGCAATTCGCCGTCGCTCCAGCCCCCAAACACGATCGTGCCGATGCCGAGCAGGCCGAGGAACAAGCTGATCGTGCCGCGTCGGTCGGCTTTCTCGCCGAGCCAGTAGAGGGACACGAGGTATAACCAGAGCGGTGCGGAGTTTTGCAGGAGGATCGCATTGGCCGCCGTCCCCAATGCTTGCGCCGAAATGAACGTCGCGTTCATGAGGGCAAAGCAGAGCAGCATGACAAGCATCAGCGGCCGAAACTGCAAATCGCTTCGCCGCAGCGTCGGCACCAGCACCAGGCCGGCAAAGAAAGCACGGTAGAACGCGATCTGGATCGGCACATCCTTGCCTGCCAGCACCCAAGGCTCAATAGCCGGAATGTGGACGCCGAGGAACGTGTCCTTGGTCAATGCCTTGGTGAACGCCCCGGATAAACTCCAGAGGATCGCCGCGGCGAGGATGCAGAGTCGGCCATGCGCAATCGATGGGGACGACATGGCGTTTCCTTCGAACGAACCGCGATGATGAGGTATCGCAGGCTGAATCGGTCTCGTGTCGCCGCTTCCTCCTGGTCGCGGCTCGTTTAGCTCTCCATCTTATCGATGGCGGCGCGTGGAACCAAATTGCATTGTTCGCCCCTTTGGCGTTGTGCTACAATTCATTGGTGCCCGCGCGTCTCACTCCGGTCCCACTGGAGCTATTGATGAAACCTGCCCTCGGTCTTGCCGCTCTCGCCCTACTGGTGGTTCCGTTTCTCTACTCTCAGCAACCTGCTCCGCCCGTGCCGGTGCTGCCGAAGGTCCAATCGTACTGGAATGTAGATGACGTGAAGACAGGCATGAAGGGGCAAGGCAAGAGTGTCGTCAAAGGTGTGAAGATCGAATCGTTCGAGGCCGAGGTCCTGGGCGTTCTGAAGAACACCAGTCCGGGCCGCGACCTGATATTGTGCCGTCTGTCAGGCATGAACCTCGAGAAGACGGGGGTCATCCAGGGGATGTCGGGAAGTCCGATCTATGTGCAGGGGAAATTGCTCGGCGCGGTGGCGTATGCCTGGGCCTTCGGCAAGGAGCCGATCGCGGGGGTGACGCCGTTCAGTCAGATGGTGGAGTTTGCCGCCGCCCATGAGCGCCGCGAGGTCGCCGAGGGGAAGAATAAACCGGCGCGCATCGGCCTGGCGGCGCCGATCTTCCTCGATGGCCGCGAGTACAAGAGCGTCACCGTGGCGCCCGATTTTCGGGATCCGCAGCCGGCGGCCGCGGATGGCATGTGGCTCGTGCCTCTCAAGACGCCCGTGATGACGACGGGCATGTCCGCGCGCAGTCTCGCAGTCATGCGCGATCATTTCCGCGACACCGGCCTCGTGCCCATGCAAGGCGGCGGGGCGGCAGGCAACATCCCCGCCGAAGAAAGAAACATCTCCCTTGCGCCAGGCAGCGCCTTGTCGATTGCCATGATCACCGGCGACTTCGACATGTCCGGCATCGGTACGGTGACGCACATCGATGGCAAGCGCGTTTACGGTTTCGGGCATCCGATGATGGGCATTGGTTCTTGCGACCTGCCCATGATGACCGGCTACACCCACACAATCATGCCACGCGTCACTTTGAGTTTCAAGATGGGCTCGCCCATGCGTACGGTTGGCGTCATCAATGCCGACACCAGCACCTGTGTCGCCGGCTGGCTTGACCGTCAGCCTGATATGCTGCCCCTCACCTCGACCCTGGTACGCGAACCAGACGGCAAAGCGCAGACTTACAACGTGAAGATCGCCCGATTACGCGGTATGCTTGGCCCGCTGGTCCACGCCGCCCTGACCAACGCGGTCGATATGGAAGGCAACTTTCCCGACGAAATGTCGGCACGGATCAAGATGCGGATCGAGATCGATGGACACGACCCGCTGGTTCTCGACGATTGGTTCGCGGGCAACGCCTTCGTCGGCGACCGCGCGCCGCAAATGTTGTACGCTCCAGTCGGCATGCTGGTCCAGCAACTCTACAACAACCCGTTTGAGGATGTGCGGTTCAAATCCATCGAATGCGCCACCGAGATTCAACCCGGTCGGCGCGTTGCGGATATCGAAAGCTGCGAACTGGAAAGTGATACGCTTGTGCCTGGCGACACGCTCAAGGCCTGGGTCACCCTGCGGCCATTCAAGGGCGCCAAGCAGCGTATCACGCTGGAACTGAAACTGCCCGTGGACTTGGCGGACGGCAACTACACCGCCATGATCGGCGACGACCTGAACAACGCTCGAGCCGAGTTGCGCGACAACCCGCACCTGGCGATGCCGCAGAACATCAAGCATCAATTCGAGATGCTGCGTCTGCAGCTGAATGCCAAGCGGACGAACCTGGTGATGCGTGTGCCGCTGAACGGTGGTTCGGGGGTGGCGTTGAACGGCAAGACGCTGACGAACCTACCGCCGAGCATGGTGCAAATCCTGTCGTCGAGCAAGCGGACCAACACACAGACGATCCAGAGCGCACTGGTCACGCGTTCGGGCACAAGCTGGGTGATCCAGGGAGCAGACACGCTGCGATTTCAGGTAGCGAAGAACAAGCGGGCCTCGAATTGACCGCCTCGCGGTAGAGCACTCCGGCGCTGGTGCTACGCCGCTGGCGGGGACTCCGGTTCATATAAAAACGATATGACCGCGACCGCCACCCCGCCCAAGCAACCTCCTGTTTTCAACCTGCCCAACCAGCTGACCGCCGGCCGGCTCGTGCTCGGCGTCATCCTGTTCGTGCTCATCGAACATCACCAATGGCTCTGGTGCATCGCTATATTCGCCCTGGCGGCATTCACCGATTGGCTCGACGGGTACGTGGCTCGGCTTCAGGGCATCACCAGCACGCTCGGTCGCAATCTCGATCCGCTCGTCGATAAGGTAGTCGTGTGCGGGGCGTACATCTTCTTGCTAGAGCACGATGAATCGGGCCTGACGCCCTGGATGGTCGTCATTGTCGTCTCGCGCGAATTGATCATCACGGGGCTGCGCTCATTTCTGGAAAACCTTGGCGCGAATTTCGGTGCCGAATGGCTCGGCAAGATCAAGATGGTCTTGCAGTGCGCCGCGCTGTTTGCGATCTTCCTGGCGCTCTACGAAGAAAATCAGCCCGTCTTCATGTGGGGCCGCGATATTCTGGTGTGGGCGATGTTGATTGCGACCGCACTGAGTGGGTTGCAGTATTTGTGGAAGGCGTTTGCGCTGCTAAACAAGGACTCATAGTCGCGGGCGGCTTGGCGCTCGCGGGCAAAGTTCCAGAATCATTGATGACATTCCGCGTGCGCCAAGTCGCAGGCGGCCAGGGAGTCGAATCTATGCTCGGCGTCGGCATCGTTGGTTGCGGCATGATCGCTCGGTTTCACGTCCGGGCCCTGAATGATATTCCCGGCACGCGCGTCGTGGCCGTGTTTGATCAGATTCCCGCCAGCGCGGCGAAATTGCAGCAGGAGAACCTGGAGCAATGGAACATCCGGTGCGACACGGCTCCGGACCTGGAGACGATGCTGAAGCGCAAAGACGTGGACATCATCATCATAACGACGCCGAGCGGGAGCCACATGGAGCCTGCCGTCGCCGCCGCCAACGCAGGCAAGCACGTCGTGGTTGAAAAACCGATGGAAATCACCAAGGAGCGCTGCGACCGCATCATCGACGCCTGCGACAAGAACAAGGTCCAGCTCTGCACCATCTTCCCGTCGCGATTTGGCGACGCCAACCGGGAGTTGAAAGCAGCCGTGATTGCCGGGCGATTCGGGCGATTGACGCTAGGCGAGACCACGTGCAAATGGTGGCGCGAGCAGTCCTACTACGATCAAGGCGGCTGGCGTGGCACCTGGGCCCTGGACGGCGGCGGCGCCCTCATGAATCAGGCCATCCACAACGTCGATCTCTTGCTCTGGATGATGGGGGACGTCACGCAAATCATGGGCTTTACCGCCATGCTCGCCCACGAGCGCATCGAGGTCGAAGACACCGCCGTTGCAGCCCTGCGCTTCAAGAACGGCGCCCTCGGCGTCATCCAGGCGACCACCAGCGTCTGGCCTGGGTACCCAAAGACCATCGCCATTCACGGCGATCAAGGCTCGGCCGTCATCGAACAGGACGATCTCTTGCGCTGGGATTTCAAGGCAGCGAAGCCCGATGACGACGCCATCCGCCAGCGCTTCGCGCAGAAAGTCGGCGCTTCGGGCGGGTCGAGCAATCCGGCCGCGATCTCTCACATCGGACATGCGCGTCAACTTACCGATTTTGTCGAATCCATTCAAAACAAGCGGGCGCCGCTCGTGGATGGCCGCGAAGGCCGCAAGGCGGTGGAGGTGATCCTCGCCATCTATGAGTCGGGCAAATCGGGGAAGCCGGTGGAGTTGAAAGCAAGCTGACCTGGTACTGCAAGATCGGCCCGACAGGAGTTCGTCCTGTAGGTGTGCAGACGGACTTAGCGTATTTGGGACGCTAGCGCCCATGAGCTTCCATGTCGAACCTATGCGCGGGGCATTTGAATATGCCGCACGTAGTCGGATTTGACACGTTTTCGGCGAGCCGAGCCTCATAAGGGGCCGGTTGAGTCTGGGTTACCCGTCATCAACCGGCCGCTAACGCGTCTCGGCTCGCCATTTGTGTCAAACTACAGCGCGCAGAGTATGAACCATTTAGCCCCCCCACTCGGGTTACGTCTGCAAACTCTGGAACAGGTCTGCCATGCGTATGCGCAGCCCGAGTGCGATCCGGTACAGCGTCTCGATTGACGCGGAGTTCTTGCCAAGTTCGATCTGTGACAGGTAGCCGAGCGACACGTTGGAACGCCGGGCCACGTCGGCCAGCGTCATGCCAAGCGTCTTGCGGCGGTCGCGAATCGCCGCGCCGAGTTGCTCGCGGAGTGCTTCCTCGGAAAGACGTAAGAGTCCGCGGCTTTCCAGGCAGCGCAGCACCGTTTTCTTGAGTGCCTCGACCTGAAACGGCTTGGTGATGTAATCGAAGGTGTGGGCGCGCAAGCACTCCATCGCGCTATCGACGGAGGGAAAAGCGGTGACGACAATGATGCTGTCTTCAGCCTGGGTCTCTTGCAAGAGCTTGAGCACCTCTGCGGATTCCAGCCCGGGGAGCACGTAGTCGAGGATCACGAGATGAAATTGCTGGCGATGCAAGACTGCGGCGACTTTGATCGGATCGCTGACGACCTCGATGATAAACTCATGGCCATCGAGGGTCGCGCGCACCAGCCTGCCGATCGCCGGATCGTCGTCGATCACCACGATGCGCACATCGCCGGCGCTGTACATGCCGCTGCCCATGATCGGCATCGAATGGTCGAGGCCGCCTTTCGCGCCGCTCAAGCTGATGTCCGATTCTTTTTTTGATTTGGTCGATGCCATGACGAAGCCTTTGTCCGATGTACCTTCGGCGCCCGCCTTTGGGCCTGATCCGGTCAGTTCCATGTCTCTGATGGCGAATCCGGATGTCAATTCTTCTCGATGGGCGTCAGCGCAGTCTCGGCTGCATTGAGCAAGGCGCCAGGCTCCGCCGGCCAGGCGAGCGACGGGAAACGCTTGAGCAATTCTTCGTCCGTGACCGCGTGAAACGACGCCGACGTGAGCAAGAATAGGAAGTTCGCCCGGGGGTCGTAGCCGAGGATGCGCCGCGCCAGTTCGAGGCCTGCAAGGTGTGGCGCCTCGACCTCAGCGATGACCAGTGCAAACGCTTGGCGTGCGGCCGCGTACGCATCCAAAGCGGCTAGCACGGAACCAGCGCCGGTGACGCGGTAGCCGCCCAGTTCAAGGACTCGCCGCATGCTTTCGAGCAGATGCGGATCGCTTTGCACCACCAACACCGGTGGTGCGTCGGGCCGCGGCGTCACAGGCGCGATGTCGGCGACAGGGAGATAGAGTTCCACGCGGGCTCCCGCCCCTTCCGTCGGTGCGCCAATGCGCAGCGCGCCGGCGCAGCGTTGCAAGATGCCGTAGACCACTGGCAATCCCAGGCCTCGCTGCTTGGGCTTGGTGCTAAAGAAAAGCTCGCGGGACAAGCGCTCGCGGTGCTGGGGAGTAAAACCGGGCCCATCGTCGGCGACCGAGAGCCTGACGAATCGCCCTGGCGCCGCGCTACCGAGCAGGGCGCGACATTCGGCTTGTGTCAATTCGATAACGCCAGCCTTAATTCGGATGGTGCCTTCAAATTTCGTGGCTTCACAAGCGTTGTTTGCCAATTCCGCAAGCGCGGTCTGCAGAGAAAGAGCATCCATCGCTACCAAAGAAAGGTCGGCTGGAACCTCCGTCAGCCAGCGCATGCCCGCCATGCCGGTTGAGCGGAGCCTGGCCTCTTCGGCTGCCAGCACGCTTGATATGACCGTGGGCCAACCGCCCATGGGACCGCGCCGGCAAAAGTGGTGCAAACGTCGTAGCCAGTCTGCCCCGTTCCTGGCGGCTTCCAGCACCTCCTGCATGAAACGATGTGGAGCGCTGTCGGCATCAACATGCATCAGGCTCAACTCAGTGAACCCCATGATCCCCGTCAGGTAGTTCCCGAAATCATGGCTCAACCGCCCCGTGACCAGCGCCGCCAGATCGAGCCGCTGTTTCCATTCCGCCGAAGTCGGGCTGTCGATGGTGGGCTTTTGCCTTGGAATCAGAAAGCGACTCGCGTACTGCCAGAGCCATGGTTCTGCTTCGTTCCAATTCCTTCCATTGAGCCGATAAAGCCAGGCCCAAGACGTGGTCGCACGGCCCGGTTCCAGGACCGGAGCGATCAGCCATTCGCCAACGGAATTGTGAAATGTCTCGGCCGACGAGGAAGCCTCCAGCTGCTTCCGAACGCCCACGTCCGTCTGCCAGGGAAAGACATGCGGAACCGGACGCATCGGGAAGAAAGACAACTCCGGCTCGACTGCGTCGTGGCGAGTCAAACCGATCCCATCGGCTTCGAACCACTCGACCAAACGGCGTAGAACGATCTCGATGTCCGTATCCCGAGCGATCTCGGAAAGCTGCCGAAATTGCTGCCAAACCGAATTGGAAGTCGTCACGCTCATGAGTCTGGGCGAAAAAAGGTCATCTATGAGGAGACAATCCTTTGCGATTCAATTCGTACAATAAATACTAGAGTATCTTGTTCATGGGTGCAATGTAAGTACTCTTTTAGATTTTGGCGAAATCACCTCTCCTTTCCAAGGAACCTGCTGCCAGTGCATATCAAGCAACAACCGGATGACTTTCAGGTCGAGGAGATCACACGTCGGCAGGCCGGCGGCGAGGGGGATTTTGCCCTTTATCGACTCGACAAGCGCGGCTGGACAACCCCGGATGCGCTGGCAATCATCCGCAAGCGGTGGAAGATCGAGACGCGGCGGGTCTCCGTCGGCGGCCTGAAGGATCGGCATGCCGAGACAACGCAATATCTCACGATTTACCGCGGGCCGCAGCGAAAACTGACGCATCCCAATCTCCAACTGACCTACCTCGGCAAAACCCCCGAGGCGTATGAGTCGCAGCACATCGAAGCAAATCGTTTTGCGATTACCGTTCGCGCGATGACCGGAGCTCAGGTCAGTGCAGCCCTGCGCGGGCTTGACGAAGTCCTCGACGTCGGGGTGCCGAACTATTACGATGATCAACGCTTCGGCTCCGTCGCACACGGCGGTCCGTTTCTTGCCCGGCACATCATCCTCGGCGAGTACGAAGCGGCGCTGCGAACTGCTTTGACAGCCCCGTACGCTTTCGAGCGAGCGGGGCAAAAAAAAGAAAAGTCGGTATTGCGCCAGCACTGGGGTGATTGGCGGCGTTGCGGTGACCTCTTGCCTCGCGGTTCGACGCGAAACCTCGTCGATTTCCTGGCGACGCACGCCGGCGACTTTCGCGGCGCGCTCGAGCGGCTGCCACCGGACTTGCGCACCCTCTATCTGTCGTCTTATCAAAGCCACCTGTGGAACCGGATGCTGGTCGATTGGGTGACGGACCATGTGGCGCACCGCGACCTGACGGCGGTCACGCTCCGCCAAGGCGAAGTGCCAATGCCACGTGTCCTGAATGCGGACGTTCGTGAAGAGCTGCGCACGCTGCAACTTCCGCTGCACTCGGCTCGCAATCATCTTGACGATTCCGATCCACGCAAGCCCTATTTCGATCATGTGCTCAAGGAGGAAGGACTGGATCTTGACCAGTTCAAGCTGAAGGGTTTTCGCAACCTGTTCTTTTCCAAGGGGGAGCGTGCCGCGTGGTGCTTCCCGGAGGAGTTGGAAGCCCGCAACGCCGCGGACGAAAAACACCCAGGCAAACTCAAGCTAACCGTGCGTTTTGTGTTGCCGCGGGGCAGCTATGCCACGTTGGTTGTGAAGCGCATCACACGCGTGGAGGAAACGGAGTGATACTCCGCTCGCAGCTTGGCGCGGGCGGCTTTCTCGGAGCGCTCAAGCTGCCAGCGGAACCACGGAACCGGGCGTACCCATGCACCCCAAATCCACCGGCGGCGGCTGGTCCGCAATCTGGTACACCTTACGCATGGCCCGGCGCGTCGGCTGGCGCCGTCTCTGGCAGGCAATGCGCAGCAAGAACACCTGCAAGACCTGCGCCCTCGGCATGGGCGGGCAGGCCGGCGGCATGCGCAACGAACTCGGATTCTGGCCCGAAGTCTGCAAGAAATCGTTCCAGGCCATGGTCGCCGACATGCAGGCAGGCATCACGCCCGATTTCTTTGCCAACTATTCCCTGCCGCAACTGCAAACGCTATCGCCGCGCGAGTTGGAATGGTGCGGCCGGCTCACCACCCCGGTCTATGCGGGACCGACTGATACACACTATCGCCCCGTCGATTGGGATTTTGCGCTTTCGCGAATCGTCGAGCAGCTCAAGAAGACAACGCCCGACGAGAATTTTTTCTATTGCAGCGGCCGATCGTCCAACGAGGCCGGCTTCCTCCTTCAACTCTTCTCCCGGCTCTATGGAACCAATTACGTCAACAACTGTTCCTACTACTGCCATCAGGCCAGTGGCGTCGCATTGAATTCGGCCATCGGCTCCGGAACGGCCACCGTTACCCTCGAAGACGTCGAGCATGCCGACCTCTTCTTCGTCATCGGCGGCAACCCGGCGTCGAACCACCCACGCCTCATGCGCACTCTGATGAACCTGCGCCGGCGTGGCGGACACGTTATCGTCATCAACCCGCTCAAGGAGGTCGGACTCGTCAACTTCAGCGTCCCCTCCGATATCCGCAGCCTCTTGTTCGGCTCCAAGATCGCCAGCCTTTACGTGCAACCACACATCGGCGGCGATATTGCTCTCCTGACCGGCCTGGCCAAGATCGTACTCGAACGCGGCGCCGAGGACCGCCCTTTCATGTTCCACGTGGAACATTTCGACACCTTCGTCGAACACGTCAACGCAACGCCCTGGGACGTTATCGAGCAGAACTCAGGTGTTGAAAGGGCGACCATCGAGCAGATTGCCGACCTTTATTGCAAGGCTAAGAACGCGGTGTTTGGCTGGACGATGGGCATCACCCACCACGAGCACGGGGTCGAAAATGTGTATGCCATTGTCAACCTGGCACTCCTGCGCGGCATGGTCGGCCGTCCCGGCGCGGGGTTGCTGCCGATTCGCGGGCATTCCAATGTACAAGGCGTCGGCTCGATGGGAGTGGCTCCGAGTTTGAAGGAGCAGGTCTTCAGTAATCTTGAAACCTACCTGAAGGTGAAACTGCCAACGACGCCGGGACTCGACACCATGGCATGCATGCACGCCGCCGACGAAGGACGCGTCCGCTCGGCCATCTGCCTCGGGGGCAACCTGTTTGGCAGCAATCCGGACGCGAAGTTCGCCCATCGCGCCCTCGGCAAGCTGGAACTTGTGACTTACCTCAATACCACGCTCAACACCGGCCACGCCTGGGGCCGCGGCAAGGAGACGCTGCTCCTTCCGGTCCTGGCACGCGACGAGGAACCGGAACCGACGACGCAGGAATCGATGTTCAACTTCGTCAGGCTTTCGGATGGCAGGCGCCCAGCGCCCTCACCCCCGGTTCCTCTCCCGGAGGGAGAGGGGAGGAAGAGTGGGCCTCGCAGCGAAGTGAAGATCCTGTGCGATGTCGCCGATCGCTTGCTCGGGTCCCGTGGTCCTGTCAACTGGAAGTCGCTCGAAAACCATTGCCAGGTCCGACAGATGATCGCCCAGATCATCCCAGGCTACGAGGCGGTCGGCCAGATCGACGCGACAAAAGTGGAGTTTCAGATCACGGGCCGAACGTTCCATGAACCGAAGTTCAAGACGCCGACCGGCAAGGCCCACTTTTGCCCTGTGGCGATCCCGCCTCTCTGCGGCGCTGGTAACCAGCTTCGCCTGATGACGATCCGCTCGGAGGGGCAGTTCAACACGGTCGTCTACGAGGAGGAGGACATCTACCGCGGCCAGGAACGCCGCGATGTGATTCTGATGAGCCAGGCCGACATCGATCGCCTCGGCCTGAAGATCGATCAGCGCGTCACCGTGACCAGTGCCGCCGGTTCAATGCCGAGTATTCTCGTGCGTGCCATCGACATCAAGCCTGGCAATGGCGCGATGTACTTTCCGGAGGCGAACGTGCTGGTGCCGGCGACGGTGGATCCCGCGTCGAAGACGCCGGCGTTCAAATCGGTGCTGGTGACGATTGTACAGGAGCGCGTCGCGCTACAAGTTATTTGATACCAGTTCGGAGCGCCAGCCATGGGGTTGCGCCGTCCCGTCGCTAGCGCTCCCGGCTGGTGGTTTCATGCAAACCAATCCTGCAACGGCTTCACGGTCAGCTCTCCCTCGCGCAGCGCCTTGCACGCCTCGACGGCGGCCTCGGCGGCAGCGAGTGTGGTGATGCACGTCACCCGATTCATCACCGCAGCGGCGCGAATCTTCCCCTCGTCCGTGCGTGCCCCTTTTCCCGACGGTGTGTTGATCACCAGATCGACCTCGTGGTTTTTCATGTAATCGATCAGGTTCGGTCGACCTTCTTGCAGCTTGCAGATTTCCTGCACCTCCACCCCCCCGGCCCGCAGTGCCTTGGCGGTGCCGCGCGTCGAGAGGAGGCGATAGCCCATCCCGACCAGGGCCCGGGCGACCGCGACGATGTCGTTCTTGTCGCGGTCGTTGACGCTGATGAACACCGTTCCGTCCTTCGGCAATGCGCTGTTGGCGGCGATTTGGCTCTTGGCGAATGCCATCGGGAAATTGTCGGCGATGCCCATTACCTCGCCGGTCGAGCGCATCTCGGGTCCCAGGATGATATCGACGCCGGGGACTTTATTGAACGGGAAGACGCTCTCCTTCACGGAGAAATGCGTCGGCACGACCTCGTCGTGAATTCCTAGCTCGTCGAGCGTCTTCCCGGCCATGATGAGCGACGCAATTTTGGCGAGCGCCACGTTGGTCGCTTTGGCAACGAACGGGACGGTGCGGCTGGCGCGGGGGTTTACCTCGAGAACGTAGACGACCCATCCCGCCGCTTGCGGCGTAGTACCGGCTGCGCCGCAAGCGGCGGGCTTTTTGATGCCCGTGACGGCGAACTGGACGTTCATCAGTCCTTTGACGTTCAACTCCATCGCCATCGCTTTGGTTTGCCGTTTGATCTCGTTGACCACGTCGGCCGGCAGACTGTAGGGCGGGATGACGCAGGCGGAATCGCCGGAGTGGATGCCAGC
>SXGT01649922.1_pt1 | contig 21075 bp, 19 predicted proteins | sample 3176221 | NCBI WGS metagenome assembly SXGT01 (sample SAMN11356862, study PRJNA531348) | freshwater metagenome | isolation source: freshwater sample F1-120 | place: China: Fuxian Lake, Yuxi | collected 2017-12-25
CCTCACCCCTCGTCCCTCGTCCCTCGTCCCTCGTCCCTCGTCCCTTACCCCTCGTCCCTTATCCCTTCATCCCCTTGAGTCGGCTCAGTCGCTCGGACAGGGAACCGCCGGTTGGTGTGGTTTCGCCATTGGCTTCGGCCAGTGCCTGCTCAATCAGAACATTCTTTTCGGCTTCGGCAGGTGCCAGTAACCGTGCCCGTAACTGGGCAGCGTCTGCGTCCTGGCGGGCGGAGCTGGCGGCCCGCTCCATCGCTTCTACCGCCTTTGAATAACTCGATGACCGCTGTTTGATGCCGGCCACCCGTTGGGCGGTTTCCTCGCGGCGCAGGGCGGCTTCGCGTTCCTGCTCGGCCCTGAGCATGTCCCGCTTGGCCCGGTTGGCGGTTTCCCGCAGGTTTTTCATTTCTTCCGCCATCTGTTTGGCACTGCTTTCCAGTGCATTAAGCAATTCCTCTGCATCATCGGATTCGCGTTGTTCCCGCTCGATTTCCGGAGCAGCCTCTTCCATCAAGCGCAATAATTCATCCAGCGCGGCGGCGATTTCAGTGTTGCCGGGATTGAGTTCCAGATCGGCCTGCAGTTTTTCGGCGGCTTTCATCCGGCGATTCTGCAAGGCCACCACGGCATCGACTTCCTTCTTTTCCTTTTGATAATCGGCCCGGGCCTTGGCAACCTCCCCCGAAATCACCCGAAACTGCGATTCCACTTCCAGAATGGCGGCTTCGGTCATGGCATCGGGATCGGCTGATGCAAGCAGCTCGGCGACTTTCTCACTGGCTTGTTGGGCCTTGGCCCGGCCCAGATTTTTGAACAAATCAAACATACGGACTTTCACCTCTTGGTTGGTTGATGATCGATGTTAATGATATGCGGGTGGACTAACCGTCTGACAAGGGATCGGCATTAGCCCCGGTCTGCGCTGGGTGTGGCTCCTGCAGTTCCGCGACCCTTTTCTCCAGCTTGCGGAGGCGGCTCCACATATCATGCAGTTTGGGAAAAACCGCCATGTTTTTCAGATATTGCTGAAGCGGTTGCACCGGACCACCGGCGTACTGGCCGGCTTCACGGATACTGTTGGGCAACCCGGCCCGGTGCAGCAACAGGGTGTCGTCCGGTACCGTGACATGATCAAGCACGCCGGTCTGCCCGGAGGCGATCACCCGTTTGCCAAACCGGCTGGAACCGGAAATGCCCGAGTGTGCACAAATAATGCAATCCTCGCCAATCTCGACGTTGTGACCGATATGACACAAGGCATCAATGACGGCCCCGGCCCGAATGACCGTAGAACCGTACGTTGCCCGGTCAATGGTGGTATTGGCACCGATTACCACCCGATCCTCAATCACCACATTGCCGGTATGAGGTATGCGGTAGTTGTGGCGGGCGGCATCCTGGGCAAAACCAAAACCTTCGGATCCGATGACACAGCCGGACTTGAGGATCACCTCAGCCCCGATCTGACACTGGTACCCTACCGTGCAGCGCGGGTGCAGTACGCTGTTGGCCCCGATACCGGCAGCCCGTTCGATGACCGAATGGGCCATGATGACCACGCCCCCCGCCAGCGTTACATCCGCACCGATGACCACACCCGGCCCAATGACGGCGTCATCCGGTACGGTGACGCTGGCATGGATCACGGCGGAAGGATGAACATTTTGTGCCCATTCGACGGCGCGGACATCCCGATCGGCCCAGGTTTGTTTGATGAGGGCCATCGCCAGCCGGACGTTGGGGGCAATCAGGCAGGTGATGCCACAGTCCTCACCCAGCTCTCCGGCCAGGGCGACAGTGGTGACCACAACCGCCGGGCTCTGCGTCCGAACGGTGGCCAGATAACGGGCATGATCGACGAAGACCAGATCCCCGCTCCGGCATTCCTCAATGGGTGCGATGCGTTCGATCAGGCAGTCAGTGCCCTGCATCGCGGTCAGGATGCCGCCGGATTGGTAGTGGTCAAGAACGGCTGAGGCACGTAGCATCATGAAGTCACCTTGGATAAAGTCACGTTGAAAAGGGAGAGCCCGGGTCAGCATTGCCGGGTGGCCGGGGTGGATGATTGCAGGGCAGTACAGCCGCACACCTTGGGAAGACCGCTGAAAATGTGTATATTTCGTCGCGTCATTTCATAATAGCCACTCTTTATTACCACGTTTTATCCCAAGTGAGCACCAATGAACAGGGTTTTTAACTTCAGTCCGGGGCCGTCCGCCCTTCCCGAAGCCGTGCTGGCCAGGGCGCGGGACGAATTGCTCGATTGGCATTCCAGCGGAATGTCGGTCATGGAAATGAGCCACCGCAGCAAGGCCTATGTGGCACTGGCCGAACAGGCTGAAGCCGATTTGCGTGAATTGATGGCCATTCCCGCCCACTACCGGGTGTTGTTCCTGCAGGGAGGGGCCAGCGGACAATTTGCGGCGATCCCCATGAACCTGCTGCGTGGCAAGCACCGGGCGGTCTATCTGGATACCGGGCTTTGGTCGGACAAGGCCATTGCCGAGGCCCGCCATTATGCCGACGTGCAGGTTGCCGCCAGTTCCAGGGCCACCCATTACACCACGATACCGGAGCGGGCTGACTGGGACATCGACCCGCAGGCGGCCTACTTTCACTACACCTCCAACGAAACCATTGGCGGCGTGCAATTTCAGACCATCCCGACGGTGGGTGACCTGCCGCTGGTGTCTGACATGTCGTCCGACATCCTGTCGCGCCCCCTTGATGTCAGCCGTTTCGGCCTGATTTATGCCGGTGCCCAGAAGAACATGGGACCCTCCGGCATCACGGTAGTGATCGTGCGGGATGATCTGATTGGCCAAGCCTTGCCGGTCACGCCCGGCGTACTGGACTACGGCAAGCAGGCTGATAATGGCTCCATGCTCAATACGCCACCCACCTTCAACTGGTACTTGCTGGGACTGGTGCTGGAATGGCTCAAGGGCCAGGGGGGATTGGCCGCGATGGAAATACTCAACCGAACCAAGGCCGAGCGACTGTATACCGCCATCGACGCCTCCGGTTTTTACGACAACCCGGTTGATGTACGGTATCGCTCCCTGATGAATGTTCCGTTCCGGCTGCCCCGGCAGGAACTGGAACAACCCTTCCTCGACGCGGCCCGAAAAGCCGGGTTGGTCAATCTGGAAGGTCACCGCTCGGTGGGAGGTCTCAGGGCCAGTCTCTACAATGCCATGCCGCTGGCCGGGGTTGAGGCTCTGGTGGATTTCATGGGCGAATTTGCCCGCACTCACGGATAACACCCTACCAATGTTCAACATACTGACATACAACAACATTGCCGCCGTAGGCCTGGAGCGGTTACCTGAATCACGCTACCGGGTGGGTTCTGCGGTTGAGGCCCCCGATGCCATTCTGCTGCGCTCGCATGATCTGCACGGCGTAGCCATTCCGCCCACCGTCAAGGCCGTAGGCCGGGCCGGTGCCGGTGTCAACAACATTCCCGTGGCGGATTATTCAAAACGGGGGATTCCGGTTTTCAACGCCCCCGGAGCCAATGCCAATGCGGTCAAGGAACTGGTTCTGGCCGGCATGTTGCTGGCCGCCCGCAATATCACCGCAGGCTGGGATTATGCCCGCAACCTCAGCGGCGATGACGCCAGCCTGCATGAGCAGATCGAACAACACAAAAAGCATTTTGCCGGCTTTGAACTGGCCGGCAAGACCCTGGGCGTGCTGGGACTGGGTGCCATCGGGGTCAAGGTTGCCAATGCGGCCATTGCACTGGGCATGCAGGTCATTGGTTATGACCCGATGCTGACGGTAGACAGTGCCTGGCAGTTATCGGCTTCGGTCATTCGGGCCAGCAGCATTGAAGAACTGGTCAGCCGGGCTGATCTGCTGACCCTGCACGTTCCCCTCAACGACCATACCCGCAAAGCCATCAACACTGCCCGGCTCCAGTTGATGAAACCGGGAGCGGTGCTGCTCAATTTTTCCCGTTCCGGTGTGGTTGACGAAACCGCCGTTGCTGCTGCCCTGGAGTCCGGGGCTCTAAAGGCCTATGTATCGGATTTTCCCGGCACCACCCTGCGCGATCAGCGCGGAGCCATCAGCCTGCCACATCTGGGCGCGTCCACTGCCGAAGCCGAAGACAACTGCGCCATCATGGTGGCCGATCAATTACGGGATTTTCTGGAAAATGGCCAGATTCGCAATGCCGTCAATTTTCCCGATACCGTTATGGCCTGGACCGAGGGCACCCGCCTGGTCATTGCCAACCAGAACGTGCCCAACATGGTCGGCCAGATTTCATCTGCCCTGGCGGAGGCCAATCTCAACATCACCGAACTGCTGAACAAATCACGCGGGGATTATGCCTTTACCCTGATTGATCTGGAGGCTGACATTCCCCCGGTCACCCTGGAGCGGATTCGGGCGATTACCGGCGTGCTGTCGGTTCGGGTCATCAACCTCCGCTGAAGCCTGACAGTGAAAATCGCTACCTGGAACGTCAATTCGCTCAGGGTGCGCCTGCCTGTGGTGCTGGACTGGCTGGCGGCAAACCAGCCCGATGTATTGGCCCTGCAGGAAACCAAACTGACCGACGCCGATTTTCCGGTCGATGCCATCCGGGCTGCCGGTTATCAGGCGTGTTACAGCGGCCAGAAACCCTACAACGGCGTGGCCCTGTTGACCCGGCGACCGGTCGAGGCCGTGGTCAGCGCGTTTCCCGACTACCCGGATCCGCAGAAACGCCTGCTGGCAGCCAGTCTCGGCGGGTATCGTCTGATCAACGTCTATATCCCCAATGGCAGCGAAACGGGTTCAGACAAATATGCCTACAAGCTGGAATGGCTGGAGCAACTGGCCGGTTTTATTGCCGCCGAACGCCAGCACGGTCAACCCCCGATCCTGATGGGCGATTTCAACATTGCCCCGGAGGACAGGGATGTCTACGATCCGGTGGCCTGGGGCGACGCCATTCTGTGCAGCCCGCCCGAGCGGGCCGGGTTTACCCGCCTGCTGCAATGCGGTCTGGTCGATGCCTTCCGCTTGTTCGATCAACCCGATCAGAGCTATTCCTGGTGGGATTACCGCATGCAGGCATTCCGGCGCAAGCGCGGGTTGCGAATCGATCACCTGCTAATCGACCAGTGCCTGACGGCAGTCTGTACCGGCTGCTACATCGACACCGGCCCGCGCCAACTGGAACGCCCCTCCGACCATGCCCCGGTCATCCTTGAGTTGACAATGCCCGACGGTGAGTTGCCATGAGCGTGATTGCAGTAACGGCGCACAAATCGCCGCAGGCACATCCCAACCGGCTGGACCTCACCATTCCCCGCTATGACAAGCTGGGTGATGTTGAGAGTGGCTTTACCCTGACCGGGTATTCACTCAACATCAAGGGCAATGTCTACGGAGAAATTGTCTCCCATGAGGGAAACGTCGACATCAGCAGCAATGTGATTCAGGGCAGCGTACGCAATCTGGCCGGACGGATTGAGGTAAAAGGCTTCATTTCCGGTGCCTATATCGAATCAATCAACGGAGAGGTCAGCATCAAGCGGGCGGAAAACAGCAAGATCCGGGCTAAAAAGCTCACCCTGCATGAAGCCAGGAACTGCACCCTGCTGGCAGAAGAGGTTGAAATCGGGTTCATGCAAAATACGGTTGTGACCGGCAAAACCATCAAGGTACGCACCGCTGCCAAGGGCTCCGGTTTGTCTGAACGGGAAGAAAACCTGGTGGTGGTTGAAGTCCCCGACCTGGAAAGCCTGCAACGCATGATCGACGCACAGCAGGAGGCCATACGGGCGACCAGCCGGTCGCTCCGGGCCACGTTACAGGGGGTGCGTGAACGAATCGCCCGCAGGAACATACTGAACCAGGATGCGCGAGTGGCCCGCTATTTTGCCGGCTTGCGTCAGATTCGCAGCCTGCGGGAATCCGGCCAGACCATTGATGCGGCAACACTGGCTGTTTTCATGGCGGAGAAACACAAAATCGCGGATGAACTGCTGGAACTGATGCGACTGGATGAGGCCATCCGCCAATTACGCGGCCAGATCGACCGTGACAAAAACAGCCTGGAACAGGCCCGGACACTCAAATCGCGCCACGAGGAAAAACTCGCAGGCTTATCCTGCCGGATTCAGCTTGATATCCAGAACGTGACCGGAGAGACCGTGGTCAGAAAACGCATCGTCGACGCCGATACGCCCTGCCTGCGGGAAATGGCCGACCCGGTTCGGTTGCGCCGCGAACTGGGTCTGTTCGGCGATACCAACGATCAGTTGTTCCATGCAGCCAAAGGCCATCTGCACTGGGAATTTGCCCCCATGAACCCCGCTTGACCCGCCGGAGAGCCCATGCCCGGAAAAATCCTGATTGTCGATGATGAACCGCATATCAGACGCCTGCTGGAACAGACGCTGGAGGAACTGGAAGACCATGCGGTTGAATTTTATTTTGCCGAACACGGGGAACGCGCCCTGGAACTGATAGGCACCGAAGAACCCAATCTGGTGCTGCTGGATGTGATGATGCCGCGAATGAACGGGTTTGAGGTTTGCCGCACCGTGAAACAGGCCTGGGGCAGAACCGACATCTACATTGTCCTGCTGACGGCCAAGGGTCAGGAACAGGATCGGGAAAAAGGCCTGGAAACGGGGGCCGATCTGTACATCACCAAGCCATTCAACCCCGACCAGATACTGGCGGTGGCGATGACGGTACTGGGACTGGCACCGTGAGACGGGCAGGCCACCGGCTGCATTGTTACGGTGCCTGCCCGCGTGGCGCGAGGGTCGTTTAGTGGTGTGCGTCCTGACTTCTACCGGAACCGGCAGTGGTATTCGGCCCCTGCTTCTCGATGACGGTACGGCCGTCGATTCGCAACAACACGATGCCCTGATCCATGACGTAACGGCATTCCGCCTCGGTGGCGGTGCCGATGCTGCCTTTCCAGATCAGGTTGACGTAGCTCATGTGATCGCTGGCGGATTCGGTGGGGGTGTAGGGGGATTCACCCACCTGCTCCTTCACCGCGCCCGAACACTTGTTCAGAGCCAGACTGCCCAGCATGTTGGCGGTTTGCAGAAAGGCACCCTGTACTTTTTCCTGCTGTGTCTCGCGGGTAGTTCCCACGATAATGAACCCCACGGCCATGATGCCCACGAATGTCAAAAACAGTTTGAAGGCTTGAGATTCCATGATTCACTCCGGTTTTGTATGGTTTTGTAAAAGGGCGAACTATAGCAAGACTGTGGACGCTTGCCCACTCACCGGCCCGGTTTGGTTGAATCAGCCGCAAACGCCCCGATTTGAGTAACCCTTCATGTGGAAAACCCTGAAAGATGAATTTGCCTGTGTGTTTGATCGTGATCCGGCGGCACAGTCCTATTTCGAGATACTGACGACCTACCCCGGCGTCCATGCAATTCTGGCCCATCGCCTGGCGCATCAACTATGGCAGCGCGAGTGGCGCAGGCCCGCCCGATTGCTGTCAGCCCTGTTCCGCTGGCTGACCGGCATCGAAATTCATCCGGGAGCCCGGATCGGACGCCGTTTTTTCATCGATCATGGCATGGGCGTGGTGATTGGCGAGACGGCGGTCGTAGGGGATGACTGCACGCTGTATCACGGGGTGACCCTGGGCGGTACCGCCTGGGTCAAGGGTAAACGTCATCCCACCCTGGGCAACGGGGTGGTGGTGGGGGCCGGTGCCAAGATACTGGGTCCCATCAGCGTCGGCGACGGGGCGCGGATCGGTTCCAATTCGGTGGTGCTGAAAAATGTACCGGCAGGAGCCACGGTGGTGGGCATCCCGGGGCATGTGGTCAACCCGGATCGCAGGAACCGCAACTTTGACCCCTACGGCATGACCCCCGACATGCCGGATCCGGTGGCCCGGGCCGTCAATCACATGCTGGATCACATCCAGAGCCTGGATCAGCAGATCGTGGAATTGAAACAGGCTCTGGAACGGCAGGGTATCGAGATCGCCAGTCACCCATTGCCCGAATTACAGCATTGCGAATTAAGCCAGGGCGATGAGCGGGCGGATTGAACTATCCGCCGGTAACGCTCATGTGGCGGAAGATGACCGGAGCTTCCCTGAGATCAAAATGATGCCGCTCCGGTTTGATCTGCATGGCGTCAATCAGCGCGGTTCGCAACACCGTATCATCGCCTGGATGGGCTCGCAGGATGCCTTTCAGATTCACCGAATGCTCATTACCCAGACACAGCAGCAAACGGCCCTCCGCCGTGACCCGAACCCGATTGCAGCGACCGCAAAAATTATCGCTGTGGGGTGAGATGAACCCGACCCGGGTTTGGGTGCCTTCCACCTGCCAGTAACGGGACGGCCCCCCGGTCGTATCCGCCACCGGCAGCAACCGGTAATTCTGCGCCAGATCACGCCGGATCGCGTCACTCGAATAGTATTCTTCGGCCCGATCATGTCCCTCCACCTGTCCCAACGGCATCTCCTCAATGAAACTGAGATCAATGCCCCGGGCGATGGCGTAGTCCAGCAAGCGGGGCACCTCCGCCTGATTGCGGTTTTTCAGGATTACGGCGTTCAGTTTCAACCGCTCAAATCCGGCCGCCAGAGCGGCCTCGATACCCGCCAGCACCGTTTGCAATTCACCGACCCGGGTCAGTTGCCTGAATTTATCCGCATCCAGTGAATCAAGGCTCACATTGATGCGCCTGACACCGGCGGCCCTGAGCGGTTGGGCCAATGATTCCAGCCGGGAACCGTTGGTGGTCAACACCAGCTCGGCCAGTCCCGGAATCCGCCCCAACTCCTGCAGCAACTCCACAACCCCCCGGCGAATCAGCGGCTCTCCCCCGGTAACCCGGATTTTGGTCACCCCCAAAGCCACAAAAACCCGACAGACCCGGGCGATTTCCTCCAGGCTGAGGATTTGACTGCGCGGCACGAATACCATGTCCTCGCTCATGCAGTAGACACAGCGAAAATCACAGTGATCGGTTATGGAAATCCTGAGATAAGTAACCTGCCGCCCGAAGCGGTCGATCAAGCGCGACTCAGGTTGGTCAGTTTGGAGCGTGGAACTGGACATGGTATTAGCGTAAATTCGGGATAAAGGTCAGTTTTCAGTGGGCGATGCTGCGTGGGCAGGGTCTTTTCGACCCGCTGGCGGGCGGCGGTCAGGCTGGCCAGCAGGCAATCAAAACCCAGGCTCTGATCCGGGCGTTGCGTACGGCCGCAAGTCCGGGCCAGCCAGTGACAAACCCGGTCAAAACCATGGGCCTATTTTTCCAGTTCGAACAGCAGATCACCACCGCTCTGTTCGCCGGTTTCTGATTGTATTTTCCAGTGTTTACCCAGTTCGTAACGGATTCTGAACACGTTGGTGCTTTGGGCCAGGCCAACGCCGTATTGCAGGTACAGGCGGGGAGTCAGGTATTTACCCAGAAACAGGGCGGTGCCCTGGGTGCCAGGCCGGGTTTGTACTGCCACGTCGTCAAGCAGGCCTTCCAGACCAAACCGACCGGTGACTTCCTGCAACAGGAGATTTCCCAGCGGGCCGCCCAGCGAGGCCGCAGCCTGCTGCATCCGTTGTCCGTCCTGACGGGTGCTGAGGTTAAGCGACTTGCCGCTAATAAGGTAGGCCAGAATATCACTTTCCGGCATCGCCGGATCAGCATGAAGGGTGAAGCCGGGGTTTTGCAGCGGGCCCAGTACCCGTATCCCGGCCCGCACCCCGTTAACCTCGCGCACTACATTAAAATCAAGTTCCGGGTTATCGAGTGGCGTCTGCCGGTAGATCAACCGCCCGCCTTTCAGCGGCAGTCTGACGCCATGAAAACTGTAGTCACCTTCTTCTATCCGTATCTCGCCCTGAGCCAGGCCCGGTTCCAGGCGGGTTTGTTTCAGTTGCAGTTGTCCGCCCAGTCGGGCCTTGACCCCGCTGCCTTCAAAGCGGACATCCTCCCCCAGCTCCAGTTGTATCTCACTCTGGAGCGAAAGGCCGGGACGGGCGGTTTCAACCGGTTGGTCGACCCGAACCGTATCGTCAGATACCTTGACGACCGGGTGATCCGGCAGGCCGATGCGGGCGTAGGGAATCCGGATCTGCCCGCTCAGATGCAGCCCGGTCGGGCCGCCCGCCAGTTTCAGCCGGGGCGTCAGGGTGACACGGGCCAGGCGGGTATTGGCGATCTCCGCCTTTTCTCCGCTCAGGTTGATTTCCCAGGGCCAGCCCCGGGCAGGATCAAGCCAGCCATTGCCGGTCAGTGCCAGATGGCCCGCACCGGCCTCGGCCCGGGCGGTCAGGGTCATGTGATTGGGTTGATCCAGAACCGGTTGCACTGCCAGTTCCATTCCGGTCAGGCGAATACCCAGGGCGGGCAGGTTGAGCCGGGCCTGGTGAATGCCGCCCTCCACTGCCCAGCGGGGTGCCCGGGCTGTGCCACTGACATCCAGCCGCCACTGAGCCTGGCCCTGGATCAGGGGTTCCTGACTCGCTGGCGGCGGTTCCAGTACCGCCAGATCAGGCAGGTTCAGTCGAAACTGGCCGCTCAGGGGACTACCGGGTACGCGGCGGGCCGACAGGTCACCGTCCAGACTGGCGAACAGCGGATCGTGTAATGCCAGCCTGAGTCGGGCCATGCCCGGGTCAATCGTTCCCGTCAGCAGGGCCTGAGTCGGCCTGAACTGCCAGCGTGCAGGCGGGGATAACGGATAACTCAGGGCCAGGTCTTTGGCCGCCAGGCTGAACTGGCCGGTGTCGATGCGGGAACCGGAACCCGTCAGGCTGGCCTGGCCCGCCAGTGTTCCGCCCAGAGCGAGAGGCGGGGCGGTTGTGGTCAGCAACCGGGCCAGTGGCAATCCGTCCAGTCGCCCCTTCGCGCTCCAGTGGGTCAGAGTCTGACCCTGACCCGCCGCGCAGCCGAGTGCCGTACCGCTGCGCCAGCAGGCTTCGTCGAGGTTGAAACCGGTTCTGGCGAGCATCAGGCGGGCCGGTGAGGTGAGATTCCAGCGTCCCCACGGCGAATCAGTCAGATCGAGATGCTGCAACACGCCCTGCCAGGCCTGACCCTGCCAACCGCCCTGGCCGTCCAGTCGCAGCGAATGACGCGGGTGGGTCAGGTGGCCTTCCAGGGTATGGCGGCGGGCAGTTCCCCGGACGCCCAATGCCAGTTCAAACCGTTCGGCTTCCGAGCGTGCCCCGGCCAGATTGAGCCGGAGTTCCAGCGGAGCGTCCGTCTCCAGACCACTGCGGGCCTTGACTTCCAGCCGGGTGATGGTTTGCTCCCCCAGGGCCAGATCGCCCCCCCGGGTTTCGAGGTCAATCGCCGGATGTGTCGGCGTGCCGCGAAGCTGACCCCGACCGTCAAGCCAGCCACGGGCACCGTCCAGCAGGGCACCAAGCCGGGCCACCCGCAGTGTCCAGTCCAGGGCCAGGGTGTCGGCGTAGTGTCCATGCAAGGCCAGCCGGGTGTCGGCAGCGGTCAGCTCAAACTGGTGGATGTCCAGGCGTTTGGATGCAACCCCCAGCCGGGCCACGGCCCGAACCGGATGCTGCTGAAGGGTGGCGTGCAGGTCGGCCTGAATGTCCGTGGGTTGTCCATTGAGTTCAAGCGTGGCTTGCACCGGCCAGTCGGGCCATCCTGCCCGCAGCCGGTTGAGCGGAACCGGTGGCAGCGTCAGCCGGGCTGAACCGTGCGGGCCGTCCGGTTGCAGGTGAACATCCCCACTCAGGTTGACCGGTGCCGGGGTCGTCAGGGTTTGCTCAATGTGCAGTTGTCGGTCATTGCCCGCCAGCGTTCCCTGACCCGCCCACTGCGGTGAGGCTGGCGGGCCAACCCGCCAGGCCAGCCGGGCCATTAGCGGCGTATCCGCCGCAACCTGCCAGTTGCCGGTAGACTGGAGCCAGAGCGACGGATTGTCCAGGGTCAGCTCATCCACCTGCAGGCCGTTTCGATCCAGGCTGAAGGCCGCGCCAAGCCGCTGAAGGCGGAGGGGTTCGGTCGTACCGACACCCTGCCAGCTTAGCTCGTTCAGGCTCAGTGCGTCGACCCGGAGACTCCATCCGGCCGGAATATCAGGCCAGGGCAAAGCAGGGCGGGGTGACCCGGTCGACGCCTGCATTGATCCCTCGATTCCCTCCAGACTCAGGCGGGCGATGTGCAGCCGTCCCTGCCACAGGGCGGCTGGACGAATCAGCCACTGGACTCGTCGGCAACGCAGCCGCAGCGGAGGCGAATGCCAGACCAGATCGTCCAGCAGCAAGCCCTCCGTAGCCGACAATTCCCAGTGACCGACCTCAAGCCGTTCACCGATCCACAGTCGGGCCGCTACAAACGCGCACAGCAGCACGGCTGCCAGCCAGCGGAGGATCATAGTTCAGGGCCCACCATGAAATAGACCTGGAAGGGATCCAGTCCCTGCACCAACGGCAGGGCCACATCAAACCGAACCGGGCCGAATGGCGACCGCCAGCGCACGCCTACCCCGGCCCCCTGGGCCGGGGTGTGTGGCCGCAGGGCACTGAAAGCACTGCCCGCATCGTAAAACACCGCAGCTCCCCAGTTGCGCCACAGCGTGCGCTCGTACTCCAGGCTGGTGGTCAGCAGAAACTGTCCACCAAGGTGCTGACCGCGTGCATTGAGCGGGCTGATCTCGTTCAGGCGGTAACCGCGTACCGAGTTGTTGCCGCCGGCATAAAATCGTTGGGTCAGGGGCAGGCGGGAAAATCTGTCGGTGGCGATATAGCCCAGTTGCGCCCGTGCGATCAGGCGGTTGTCATCGTGGATAGTGCGAATGCCCTTGGCGTCAAGCAAAAACCGGAGGAAGGTGGCATCGGACAAAGCCGTGCGGGCGGCTCCGGTGACCGATAAACCCAGACGCATCCCGTTGCGGGTATCCACACTATTGTCGGCATCCACCCAGGTATAGCCCAGTCCCGGCAGCAACAGGAACGCGGTGCGTGTGCCGTCGATATCGAAGGTCTCCCGGTGAAAATCCAGCGACATCACTTCACGCAGTCCCCAGCGTATTCGACTGCGTTTGAGGCCCGCCACTTCAATCCGGCTCTGCCCGGCTTCAGTGTCTTCGTCACGCAGACGCGCACTCAGCCCCCACTGCTCCCGCACCGGATCCTGCAGGGGAATGGTGTAGAGGGCATCCAGCTCACTGCGGATCAGCGACAGGCGCAGGGTACTCTGGAAACTGTGGCCATAACGGTTAATGTAGCGGTTGCGATAGCCCAGGGTCAGACGCGGGCCGGTATCAACCCCGTAACCCACACCGGCCTGGTAACGGTTACGTCGGCTCATACCCAGTTGAACCCGTACCGGAATGTGCGTGTCGGCCCGTTGGTCGAGTACCGGCTCTACATCGGCCTGGGCAAAAAAGCCGCTGTTCAGCAGATTTTTTTGCAGTTCAAGCAGCGATGCTGCCTGATAGGGCTCTCCCGCCGGTAAATTGCCGAACCGCTGCAACAAAGCCGGGTTCAACGGGGTCTCATTGAAAGTGAGGCCACCATAACGGTAGCGTGGCCCGGTCTCCAGGTGCAGGATCAGTTCCGCCGTATAGCGTTCCAGATTGATTCGGAGTTGGTGCTGACTGAAACGGGCATCGAAGTAGCCTCGTTCGTTCATGCGGTTTTGCCAGGAACGCCGGGTTCGGTCATACAGGGCATGGTCGAGTCGGTCGCCCGGTTTGAGTGGATAATCGGTCAAAAGGGTTTGCAGGGCGGGATCGTCCTGACCCTCACCGCCCAGACGCAGATCGACCGTGGTCAGCCGTAATGGCTCACCCGGATCAACCCGGTAGCTGGCAATCCAGCCGCCATCACGCTGATCCAGTCGCAGGTCAAGGCGCGGACGGTAATAGCCAAAAGGCTCCAGGGCAGCGCGGATTTCGCCTTCGGCCAGGCCATGGGCATAACGGACACGGGCCGGATCCGTGCTGTCAGCGTCCTGAACCAGGGTCAGCCGGGCTCTCACATTCTGCGCCAATGGCGGTTCCAGACCGCTGATTGTGACGGTCACCGGGGCCGCCCACCCGTTGTCGTAGCCGATTACCCCGAGCAGGCAGGCCACCAATACGGCACGCACGCGCCGGGCAACCGGGCGGGCATCGTCTGTCAGGCGTTGCGCCGGATGACCGGCTCGCGGAAAATTCATACGCATCTGAAAACACTCAAACCATGTACCGATTACCCGACCACGAACCGCCGCTCTGGTGGCAAGGCAACCTCATTTATCAGGTGTATCCCCGCTCATTCATGGACGGCAATCAGGACGGTGTCGGTGATCTGATCGGCCTGAACCAACGGCTGGATTATCTGGAAGCACTGGGAATCCGTTGCGTCTGGTTGTCGCCGGTATACCCGTCGCCCCTGTATGACTTTGGTTACGACGTGGCAGATTATACGTCAATCGACCCTGTGTTCGGCAGCCTGGCCGAGTGGGAGCGATTGTTGAGCCGGATGCACGCCAAAGGCATGAAACTGATCATGGACTGGGTGCCCAATCACACCTCGCATCAGCACCCCTGGTTTATTGAAAGTCGGGCAAGCCGAACCAGCCCCAAACGGGACTGGTATATCTGGCGTGATCCGGGCGAGGCGGGGGGTCCGCCCAACAACTGGATCAGCTTTTTCGGTGGCTCCGCCTGGGAGCTGGATGCCGCCACCGGCCAGTATTATTTACACCAGTTTGTCCGGGAACAGCCGGAGCTGAATTACCGCAACCCCGCCGTGCTGGAAGCCATGCTGGAAGCCATGCGCCTCTGGCTGGACAGGGGGGTGGATGGATTCAGGGTTGATGTCCTCTGGTTGCTCATCAAGGACGCGGCATTTCGGGACGAACCCCTGAACAGGGACTGGAATGGCGAAAATCCGCACGCCCGCCTGCACCACATTCACACGGCCAACCAGCCGGAGGTTCACCCGATCGTACGGGCGTTTCGTGCCCTGCTGGATCAATATCCGCAACGGGTCATGATGGGGGAAATTGATCTGCCTTTTGCAGAACTGATGACCTATTATGGCATCCAGCGGGATGAATGCCACCTGCCGACCAATTTCAGCCTGATTCATACCCGCTGGACGGTGGCTGCGGTCAGGCAAGTCATTGATGACTACCTCGCCAGCCTGCCGGTCGGAGCCTGGCCCAACTGGGTTCTGGGAAATCACGACCAGCGACGCCTGGCCAGCCGCCTGGGCCAGCCTCAGGCCCGGGTTGCCACTCTGCTGTTGCTGACCCTGCCCGGTACCCCGGTCTGGTATTACGGTGATGAAATCGGCCTGGAGAACGGCATCATTCCGCCGGAGCAGATCAGGGATCCGCAGGCAGTCAACCAGCCGGATCGGGCCGGGCAACTGGGCCGTGATCCGCAACGCACCCCCATGCAGTGGGATGCTTCGGCCCATGCCGGTTTCACCCAGGCTGGAGTGACGCCGTGGCTACCGGTGTCGGTTGATTATCTGCAACGCAATGTGGCGGTACAGGACAGCGATGAAGCTTCGTTTCTCGGTTTTTTCCGGCAACTGATCCGGCTACGCACCCAAATCCCGGCCCTGACCCGGGGTGACTACAGCCCACTGCTGGTTACGGGCGATGCGGTGCTGGCGTACCGTCGCACCTGGAGCGGCAAAACCTGGCTGATCCTGCTCAATTTTTCGGCAGAACGGCAAAGGCTTGATGGCAGGCAGTACCTGGCGGGCGGTCGCAAAATTCTGAGTACCCTGACCCGCACCGGCCCGGAGGTGGCGAACATAGCGGCAGACATCACCCTCGAGCCGGATGAAGGCTGTATTGTGGAGTTGACCGGCCCCGCGTGAGGCCGTGTGATCGGCGGGTCTGCGTCAGACCCCTCGCAGTCTGAAGGTAAATAATGCACTGAAAAAGCGTGACAGGGTTCACAGAGGCGGATTCAGGCGGCGCGATAAGCTATCCCCAAGTCGAGAGTACAACCGCTCACGACGCAAGATACTTCATCAATACCTGCTTATTCGGAGATCACGCCCATGAATACATTTTTTCGCACCACCCTGGTTTCTACCCTGCTGACCGCCGGGTTCGTTTCACCGGTTTCGGCAACCAGCCTGCCACCGGCTCCCCCGTTCTTTAATGCCAGCCTGATTCGCTGCGTCGATAGCCACTTCAGCAAAAGTCTGGGTACCTGTGGCGGTGACGCCCTGGTTAAAGGCCATATCGCCATGACTCCCAAAGCGACCCTGATCAAGGCCGACGGTGCCCTGGCCGATCCGTTCAACCTGTACGAGGTCTACTGGCTGGCTTTGGGTGACAACGTGGCCGATGCGGTGCTGGCCGGTAACGTTGTCACCGATTGCAAAGGCAATGCACGGGGAGCCTTGACTACCATCACCACCGCCAGCGACGCCCTCAATGCCGCAACCGCCACCCCTGTGGTCATCTATCCCACTGCCGGTGAGATGGGGGCCGGGGTATTTCTGGTCTACAGCCGTGGACCCTGGGCTCATGACAGCGATGGCGACTGTGTGGCGGATACCTACAACACCATCGTGAACTGGGCGGATACCGATGCCTCGCACGCCCTGGCCAACCCGCCGGTCATCCCTGGTATTGACAATGTACAGTTCCTGTCGGGGTATCAACTCCCGGCATTCCCGACTGAAGCCGAAACCGGCAGCGAACCGACCGAAGCCGCGCCGACCGCACCACCTGAAACGTCGGCTGAAGCGGTCATGCAGCCGATGATGCAAACCAGTCGGCAACCTGCCCCGAACCGTGGATTCGTGCCCAGTTCAGGAGCCATGCCGCCCCAGACCGGATCGACCGGCGAGACGAACGGGACTCCGCCGACCACACAGCCGGGCGTTTCGGCTGAAGCGGCCATGCAGCCGATGATGCAAACCAGTCGGCAACCTGCCCCGAACCGTGGATTCGTGCCCAATTCAGAGGCCATGCCGCCCCAGACCGGATCGACCGGCGAGACGAGCGGGACTTCGCCGACCACACAGCCGGGAGTTTCGGCTGAAGCGGCCATGCAGCCGATGATGCCAGGCCGTCCTCCGCGTGAAGGCGAAAACCGGCTGCCGCCCCGGGCCGAGGGGCAGTCGCTGCAGAATGGTAGCCTGAGCGACACCACCCGCCAGCAACCGACTCGCCGTACCCGTCGCTAACAGATTACAGATACCCTGCCCCCCTCGGGCCGCATCATGCGGCCCGTTTGTTTTGGACTCCGGTATAGCCCCGCCCTTCATTCCCCTCCTTTGGAGGGGTGGCAGGCGCAGCCTGACGGGGTGGTAATGGAAACTCCCGCCCCCCTTCGGGAACACTACTCTGCCCTTCACCCAACGACCACCCCGCCCTGCGGGTACCCCTCCAGTGGAGGGGAATGACGGAGGGGAGTACTTCACTCTGCGATCCGGCTCTTTTTAATTCCATAAAGCACTAAAAAGCATACTTTTTGCGACTTTTTGTCGTATTTATACTGATTGCTAGCACCCGATTGTGACACCATAATGACAGCACATCAGATCGCGGTGATCTGATTGATTACTTCGAGGAGGCATTGCCATGTTTACTGTCAGACTGGTCACCTTTGCAGTCATGCTGCTGGTGTTTTATGGGGTGCTGAACACATTGTTTGGCGTCAATGGCCTACTGTATCTCGGACAGCAATGGAGTTGGCTGGGGGCGTTTTTCCTGGCCATTGTGACCAGCGTGCTGGTAGCCTGGGTACTGGTATGGAATATCGGGCGGATTGTGGTTGATTACAGACAGGGAAGGTGTCGGCTGAGGCTCCAGACCGTCATGGTCGCCAGCCAGTCCGGCAAGCGTTCGTAAATCCCGAAAGCGGTGCCACGCCCCCCGTCCACGCGCTTGCCCGATGGCAAACTCAACGCCCGGGGGGTGACTGTTACTTCATGCCATATCCCGGCGTTTGCGCCGGAGGGTTGACTCAATCCGATCCAGAAGTGGCTTCATGCCAATCGGCTTGGTGGCAAAATCATCAACACCGGCCAGCACGGCGGCATTGCGCTCCTCGTCCATGGCACCGGCAGTCAGGGCGATAATGGGCAGATGTTCCCCGCCGGGCAATTGGCGGATGCGGCGAGTCGCCTCCAGACCGTCCATCACCGGCATTTGTATATCCATCAGGACGATAGCGTAGACGCGCTGTTCGGCCAGTGACTGGCGGACAGATTCCACTGCCTCCTCGCCATTTTCGACCTCAATCACTTCAAATTGTTTTTTGGCTCTTTTTTGTGCAGCCGGAACCATAACTTAAATCACTGTCCGATTTTTGGGGTCCACTATAACTCCCGTGGTAATTGCCGCCACTGGCACCCTGTTTTGAGGACGTACAGGATGGCATTGATGATGTGCCGCAGGCTTAATGTCCGAGGTCGGCCAACGATGGAAGCAGGAAGCAAGGGTTTGAGGTAACGCCAGGCACCTTCAGTCAGGTTACTGGAATAACGTTTCTTTTTGCGCTTCTTTTTGGGACTGCTCATGCTCTAACGGATACAAAAGTGCGTAGCCTACCGATTCCCAAGCGAATCTCCAGACAGCCTCTTGGATTTCAAAGGCCCGCCTTTCGCGGTACAATCGAAGGCCGGGAACATCGATAGAGCAAGCATAAATCATGGCAAAGATACTGAAATATGAAAAGCGGCGGTCAACGCCGCTTTTTGTTGGCGAAACCAGCAATTCCCATGTGAGTGTGCATTTAGGTGATGCGTTAACTATGTATCACGATTGGCCCACTCCGGTTGCGATAATTTCAGATGGACCTTACGGGTTGGGAAAGTTCCCTGGGGAGCCTAACACCGTTGACAGTTTGGCGGAGTGGTATGCGCCACATATTGCTGAATGGAGCAAACGAGCCACCGCTGAAACAACATTGTGGTTTTGGTGCTCAGAATTGGCTTGGGCAGAAGTCCATCAAGTATTAAAACTACATGGATGGAAATATAGAGCCGCGCATATTTGGGATAAAGGAATTGGGCATGTTGCTGGAAATTGTAATGGAGATACTATTCGAGGGTTTCCCGTTGTAACCGAGATATGCGTTCAGTATGTGAGAGAAATTCAGTTGCGCAATGCGGAGGGAAGGCCATGTTCTATTAAGGAATGGCTACGCTCAGAATGGATGCGAAGCGGCTTACCGCTATATCAAACTAATGAGGCCTGCGGCGTGAAAAACGCAGCAACCAGAAAATATTTCACGCAATGTCATCTTTGGTACTTTCCACCGCCGGACAAAATGGAGCTACTCGCCAGCTTTGCAAATAAGCACGGACAGCATGCCGATCGCCCATATTTTTCATTGGACGGTACTGGGAGCCTAACCGCGACCCAATGGGAAAAAATGCGGGCAAAATGGAATCATGCACATGGCGTAACAAATGTATGGCAGGAACCTGCCGTTAGAGGAAAGGAGCGCATCGTACATGAAGGCATGAAGTCGTTGCACGCTAATCAGAAGCCTTTAAGGTTAATGGAGAGAATCATTGAAGCATCTACAGATATTGGGGATATTTTGTGGGAGCCATTCGGTGGGCTATGCTCGGCCTCGGTAGCATCACTGAGGTTAGGCAGAAGTTGTTACGCTGCTGAAGTTATACCTGAATACTTCGATGCCGCAGTAAAGCGCATTACTTCAACCTATCAAGAGCTTCGGAACAATGAGTCAAAATACAACACAAAATCCGCCTGAAGGCATGGAACCCAGAGACGACTATGAACATTTCGAGCTATTTAAGGCTGTTAAAAAGGCCATTTATTCCCTCCCTTCGAGCTTTAAAAGTTCGCTAAATATTCATGGAGTTTTGGCAACAGATTTATTTGCGTTTAACTCATCACTTGGAGCAACAATTGAGCAACAGGTAGTAGATGCTCTAAATGGCCTCCGGTCCGTTTGGGATCAGAACCAAAAGTACGCGCTTTACCAGTTTGAACGTCAACCGCAGACATTTCCCGATGTCGTTCTCAAGACACGCGCACCAGACGTTAAGCCATACATATTAATGGGAATAGAACTCAAAGGTTGGTATATCCTCGCAAAAGAACGAGAGCCAAGCTTTCGGTATAAAGTAACTCCTGCTGTATGCGCTCCATCGGATCTACTTGTGGTCGTCCCGTGGGCACTGGAAAATGTAATATCTGGGTCTCCAATAGTATTCAAGCCATTTATGATGGGCGCACGCCATGCCGCGCAATATCGAAACTGGTATTGGGAATGTAAGCGAAAGGGCAGTTCGGTCAGAACCATTCGCATCTCTGATGCTGCGCAATATTATCCGGCAAAGTCGGACATGATATCAGATAGACCAGAGAGCGACGGTGGTGGCAATTTCGGAAGACTGGCTCGCTCTGGTGTAATGGAAAACTACATCACAGAATTATTTACAGAAAAGTTAGCAGGGATTCAGTTGTCAGCTTGGCAACAATTTCTTTCCATTTTTACAGAATCAGCATCGCAACAAGATATCGAAGATGCATTAATAAAAATTTCCGAACACACATCATCAAGTATCTCCGAGGCTGAGCTTCACAAGCGTCTCGCTGATAAATTTAGAGAAATCGCTACGCTTCTAGATCCTGCATGAAATCTAACGTGCGCTTTCACTCGGATCCCTCGCCGCACGGCGGGCTCATTTGTAGCTGAGAGTTCAGTTGTTGCGCGGCGGGGGTTCGGTGAAGCTTATTAGCGTTAAATGTTGCAACTCTTGCTTGAGAGTTAATTAAAGCCGGGCTAGAAGCGCGGGGTTTTAAACCCATTTTTTCTGATAAACGACCGAGAAAATGACAAGTCATGCTGACGTGGCTTCATGGTGGCGGGAAAGGTAGCAAGCGTGCTGGCAACAACGGTCAGGACGATACTTGAGGAAGCGAACCCTTGTCATAAATAAGGTCGTAATGGCAAACAGGCGTACTATCTGCCGATTTTCAGCAGTTCGACGTCAAATATCAGGGTAGAGTCCGGTGGTATGGAACCGATACCCTTTTCGCCATACGCCAGGTCGGAGGGGATGAAAAAACGGGACTTACCGCCCTCCTTCATCAACTGCAAGCCTTCCGTCCAGCCCGGGATGACGCCATTCAGGGGAAAACCGATGGCTTCTCCGC
>SXGT01254730.1_pt1 | contig 21070 bp, 19 predicted proteins | sample 3176221 | NCBI WGS metagenome assembly SXGT01 (sample SAMN11356862, study PRJNA531348) | freshwater metagenome | isolation source: freshwater sample F1-120 | place: China: Fuxian Lake, Yuxi | collected 2017-12-25
CATCGTGCGCATCGGTTCGGCACTGTTTTCCTAAGGCCGGCGCGCTCTCTTTGCGTGATTCCAAGTTGGCCGACCGGGCATAAGAAAACCGCTGCCAGCGGGGCTGGCAGCGGCTCGTGCGAACATGTTGTAGCAACGTCAAACCAACTCAGTCGAGCTTCTTCTTGGCTTCCAGCCGTTTGAGGAAGACACCCGAGAAGATCTGGGATGACGCAATTTCGACCGTATTGGACGTATAGCCGACGCCCTCGGAGTCCAAAGTACCCGTGATGACGAAACCAGGATTCAGGTAACCGTCTCCATTCTGGTCGGCGAAGGTAACAATGCTCCCATCGGCCATCAGCGTATTGCAACCACCGCGGCCAGTTCCGTGAACCGGCCCCATGTCACGGTAATCTTGCAGATGTTGAAGAGGCGTCGGCGTCGTTCCGGTCTGGGGCTGTTCGTTCCTCATGACTGCCGAGGCATCGATGTCGGCGGGGGCTTTCGCCCACCCAAGAAAGGCGCCGTTATCGACCGAGGCCAGGGCGGGACCGTCGGAGAAGGACTCGACGAGACGATCGCCGGCTCGGAACGACGTGCCAATGTCCTTAACCAGAAGCGCTTCGGACGCATCACCTGGCGCGGCGTCGAACATCAACGGAATCAAGTTCGATGGATGAGCCGAGTTGTCAACGATATCACGGGTTAGCGGCCCCAAAGCTCCGTTCAAACTCTTAAGTGCCTTCTCTTTCGCGGTTGCGCCCGTAATTTTCCACGTGGCGCCTGTCGACGGGCTCACCGGTAGCGCGAGCTTAGGCGCTGTGCGGACCAAGAACCAACTGGTGGCGTAGTTCGTGTTGTAACCCTTTTTTACCAGGTGATCCTCAATGTCTTGACCCACGGTGGGCCCATTCGTAAATACCGGCGAACCCGCGGCGACAGTGCAAAATATGGGACCGGAACCCTCAAGGAATCGGCTCGGGAACGGGCAGACTTCTTCCGGCTTGACCGATGTCGCCCCCATTAGGTCGTTGAATTTTTCACTGGCCTTGTTGGGATTTGATGGACAAAGCAGTTCAGCCGGCTTACAGACGCCGGTGTTGACCATATCAGCCACCCAACCGAAGGTGTCCAAGCTTCCATCTCGGACGAAGTCCCAGCCGCCTGAGCACAGGCGGGTTCGAGGATCCTTATCGGCAAAGTTTTGGAAGCCGACATAGAAGTTGCGCAAATTTGCTTTGCACTGTGAGTTACGAGCCGCTTCTCGGGCCGCTGAAAGGGCTGGCAACGCGAGTGCTGCCAAAATGGCGATGATCGTGATCACCACCAACATTTCGACGAGGGTAAAACCTCGGCTATTACGGTTAATTCTCATGACAGACATTTCTCCATAGAGGACTGATAAACTACATGAACGACACCACTAAAAACCCCGCAAGAATCCCTCCTGCCTGATCGAGCGCGCACATCCCTGGCCCGGACCGCTGGGCACCTGCCATCGGTAAATCCTGTTTTTTGGTCCGCCAAACCTCCTTTCAAAAAAGCGCGCTCAACGATTTGTTTTGTCTCGCCTTACACGACGTCGACCGCGGCTATTGACTGTCGGAGCGAATGGCCCAACCACTGAAGATCTCGGTGCGAAGCAATTCCTCGGCCGCGTCCTCGAAACCGATGATCCCCGTTCCAGCGTAAAGCACGGGATTAAAGCCGTTGTTCAAAAAGCCATCGCCATTGGCGTCCAGGTAGGAGCGCACACTGCCGTCGGCGAAGAGCACATTGCACGAACGCTTCGTGCCACGCCCGTGAACGGGGGAAAAATTGCGCAGATCTTGGCGCGTTTTCGACCAAATAGCCCACCATCCGCCCGATCCCTCGTAGGGCGTGGGATCGGAATTCGGACGGGGCGATTTCATGGAAACGTTTTGAACCGGACCATCGGTGTAGGCTTCGGCCATCGAATCTCCGGCGTGAAGGGAGCCTAGAACGTCGGGAAGGCCACGACCGCACGGACCTCCGTCAGCCAAGAGCGGGACGTGACTAATCGGAATCAAGGAAGAATCCAGACGAGCAAGATTCATCGGCCCGAGCGCGCAATTGCGCTCGCCAATGTCGGAAACGCATCCCACGGGAGACGCGAGATTGCCATTTTTGTCGAGCTTCGGTTCCGATCGAACCATCAGCCAAGATGCGGTGTAATTGGTGTTGAAGCCTTTCTCAAAGATCCGCTTTTCAACGAGCTCGCGACGTGCTGGTCCTGGGGGCATCACCGACTCAACCATTTCGCGACAGGGGTTCTTCACTATCGTGCCATCGGGCTTCGTTTGTGGTTCGCTGCCGAGAAGTTTTGGAAAACAAGCGCCCGGCGTGAAACTCGCCTGCAGCAGATCCTCGTAGGTTTCGCTAATCCGCAACGGGTTGGAGGAACAAAGCATTTGACCTGGCATCGCGCCTTGTTGCACCAGGTCGGCGACCCAGCCGAATTCGGTAACCGAGCCGTCGCGCCGCCAATCCATGGCTCCCGTGCCGAATGTGCCCACGCGATTCGCCGCAGCCGTCAATCCGATGCCGAACTGACGTAGATTATTGGTGCAAGCAGAGTTGCGGGCTGATTCTCGCGCTGCCGAAATCGCCGGCAATGCGATTGCCATTAGCAGGCCGATGATCGAGATGACCACCATCATCTCCACCAACGTAAACGCCAGGTATTGATTGCTCTTTCGGACCATTGACACTTCCTATTGCTAATAGTGCAACCGAGAGCTGCTCCCCGCGTTCTTGGGAGCGGTCAGGTTTGTCTCAAGCAAATTAGCGGTGATTTGTTAGTGCACAATTAGGCAGGCGTGAGAATCACGCTAGAGTTGCGCACATCTTTCGTGAGTAGTCGCAAGAAAAGCAATTGCCGCATCCCTGGGCCGGGCAATTTAGCGACTAATTCCTATTCGAGGGCCGGGCGCAGTTCGCTATGGGCCAGGACAAACCTCCGTTCGCCCGCGGCGGAAGCAAACAATACCGTCGCCTGCCGTCGATGCCCGCTGCCGCTGAGTGCCGTAACTTTGCCAAGACCGAACTCAGGGTGTTTGACAAGCATGCTCAATGAAAACGCTTCGGGCGAGACGCGCGGCTTTTCGTCAGCAGGTTTTTTCTCGCGCAAGTCGGCGGCCGTGATTAGCGACACGGCGCGTGAGGAGTCCGCACAACTTGCTGACGATGGCAAGTCGGCTTCTGTCGCCGACGATCCGCTGCTGTGGAAAAATTCGGACAACTCGTCGAAGGCGTCTGCGTCATCGTCCATTTCGGCGTCGTCCAGGGACTCATCCTCACTCGGCACCGAGATCCACTTCGGCTCGACGATTCGCATTTCCTCGCGGGGCAACTCCATCAGGAACTGGCTGGGCACGGTCAACCGCCGCAAGCCGCGGAACTCACGGTTGCGGGCCAGGCTCAATTGCAATTCCTGTTGAGCGCGCGTAATTCCCACGAACAGCAGTCGGCGCTCCTCCTCAAGATCCTTCATTGCCTGCCGGCTTCGTTCGTGGGGCAGTAAGCCTTCCTCCATCGCGATGATGAAGATCACGGGAAATTCCAGCCCTTTGGCCGCATGCATCGTCATCAACGTAACGCGGTCGATGTCGCTGTCCCAGGCGTCCGTGTCGGCCACCAGGCTGGTCTGCTCCAAGAAAGCCTCCAGGGGACTGGCTGATTGTGAACTTTCAGTCACCGTTGGGTGAAGTTCGTCAAATTGTCGCGCCGCCGTCAGAAGTTCTTCTATGTTTGCCAGGCGATCCTGATCGGCGTCGTCCTCCGAGTCCTTCAAGTGTTGGCGATAACCCGATTCCAACAGCACGTGCCCCAAGATTTCTTCGACGGGGGAAGCCGCAAAGTGAGCCAGCCGATTGTAGAGCGAAACAAATTTCATCAGCTGCGCAGTGGCTCGCTGATTAAGGCTCTCAATCAGCCTGCTTTCGCCTGCGGCGTCGAGCAGGGACGTGTGATGCCGCAGCGCGTGATCATTCAACCGCTGTAGCGTAACCTTGCCGATCTTTCTTGGCGGGTTATTGATGATTCGCTGAAAGGCAACGTCATCGCGCGGATTATTGATCAGCCGCAGATACCCCAGCACATCCTTGATCTCTTTGCGCTGGTAAAACTCCAGGCCATTCACCATCTGATAGGGAACGCCGTGCTCACGCAGCGCGAATTCCAACGCGCGCGACAAGGCGTTCACGCGATAGAAGATTGCGAAATCGCGCGCCCGGCGCTTGCCGGTATGCACATCGGCCGCGATCCGCACTGCGATTGCTTCCGCCTCGTCCTGCTGCGTAAGATACTGAATCAGCGAGACCGGTTGGCCCTCGTCGTTTTCGGTAAAAAGCTGTTTCTGCTTGCGCCGCAGATTATGGCCGATCAGCGTGTCGGCGACGCGAAGGATACGCTTGGTGCTGCGGTAATTGCGCTCGAGCTTGACAATCTTGACCTGTGGAAAATCGTGCTCGAAGTCAAGAATATTGCCCAGGTTCGCCCCGCGCCAACCGTAGATCGATTGGTCGGGGTCGCCCGTCACGGCGAGATTCGGATGGTCGATCGAGAGCCCCCTCACGATGGCGTATTGGGCCAGGTTGGTGTCTTGATACTCGTCAACCATGATGTAACGATAGCGGGCGTCGAGTGTGGCACGTGTATCGGGCGATTCCCGCAACAACCTGGCAACGTGCATCAGCAGGTCATCAAAATCCACGGCATTCGACGCCAGCAGCATCTGCTGATACGCCGGATAAACGCGCGCCACCACGGCATCGAGCGCGCCGCTGCGCCGCTGCAAATAGTCGTCCGCTGTGACCAGATTGTTTTTGGCCGAGCTAATCGCACCGGCAATGCGTTCCGGCGTGAAAAGGGTGGAATCGATGTTGAGCACGCCGAGCACCCGCTTGAGCGCCGATCGCTGGTCGCTGGTATCGTAGATCGTGTAGTTTTCCGCCAACCCCACCTGCGCCGCGTATTGCCGCAGCAATCGGGCGCAGAAGCGGTGGAAGGTGCTCGTCCAAACCGGCTGCCCAGGCGCAAGTTGTTCGACGCGGCGGCGCATCTCATCGGCGGCTTTGTTGGTGAATGTCAGGGCCAGTATCTGCCGCGCCGGCACCTGGTGGTCCAACAGATTGGTAATCCGGTGCGTTATGACTCGGGTCTTGCCGCTGCCCGGTCCTGCAAGAATCAGCAAGGGGCCGTCGAAATGCTCGACCGCCTCGCGCTGCGCCGGGGTCAGGGATTCTAGAAGTTGATTGGTCAAGTTGGCTCCTTCCGTTGGTCGGATCGAGGTCCAATGCTGCACGTCAGTATAGTGCCGGCCTCCGCCCGTGGGCGACCCAAGATCGCGTTGTCAAGCGATTCGAAATTCTGCTAGCTGGGACTTTGCCAGCATGGGGAAAAATTTTTGGCTGAGCATCTTCCCAAAGTCGTTAAATCTGATACACTTAGAGTCCTACACCGGCAAACTGGACTTGCCGGCGGCTGTCGGCGTGCCGCGAGAAACTGCCGTGGATAAGTTGTTTATGGAAGGGAGGGATCCCCCGTGACCCGCATTCCGCTGCCCACGCTCAATACCGAAACAGAGGACATGGAAGCCCGGCTGGAGATGAGCACCGCGGAAATCGGTCTCTCCGTTCGGACGACCAACTGTCTGGAAGAACGGGGAATCTTCACCGTCAGCGATCTTCTGAATTGCACGCGGGAAGACCTGTTGAGCATCTCCAATTTTGGCGAAAAGACGCTCGAAGAGGTCTTCCGATCGCTGGAAAGCGTCGGATTCGTGCGAAAAGTCCGCCGCGGGGCGAAGTAAGTCGTAGCCGCAGCAAACGCCCTCGCAACAGCCCCGGGACGGCCATCCCTGGGCTGGTCCAAGCAGTGCGCGCCCTACCATTCCATGGCCAGCATCAAGCAATTGATGCCGCTGCCAATCCCGAGCATCGCGACTCGATCCCCCGATGCCAGCATGCCGCGTTCGATGCCGATGGCCATCGTTACCGGCAGAGCGACCGAGCCGGTGTTTCCAAGCCATTCGAAAGTCGTGAAATCCCGCTCCAACGATAGCTCCAGTGCTTCGAGCATCCGTTTTCGATGTGCGGAGCCTACCTGATGGCAAAAGGTTCTGGAAATTTGCGCGCGCGACCAGCCGGTCTCTCGTAAAAAAGCACGAAACGTGGCAGCGCCCGTCGTGATTCCCTCGTGCATCAAACGCTCGCTGTCGGTCGTCATCAGCAGTTGCGAGCCAGGCGACGGATTGCCGCCACCGTGGCACAGTTCGTGATGTGCCGTATGGGCGCGAGCGGTGGCGGCGAGCAGTCGATGCCCACTTTGGCTCAGTTCGCGGTGCGTCAGCAGCACCGCGGCGCTGGCCGAACCGATGGTCAGTGATGCGACGGCCAATTTGACGTCGTCCCGAGTCAGGTATTCGGAGCGATTGAGCCAATCGATCGTGCCTTCCACAAGCTGCCGCCCGCTCTCGGTGCCCACGATCAGCCCCGCGCGGATCTGCCCCAGTTCGATCATGTTCGCCACTTGCAGCATGCCGTTGAGGATGCCCAGACAAGCATTGGAGACGTCGTAAATCAGGCATTCCGCCGGCAGACCCAACTGATGGTGCACACGGCAAGCGGTGGCCGGCTCCAGGTAATCGCGGCAGACCGACGCATGAATAAGCGCCCCAATCTGTTGCCGATCCAGTCCCGAGGCGCGAATCGCCCGCTGGCCGCTTTCCACGCTTTTTTCACTCGGCGGCATCTCAGGTGGCCAAAAACGCCGCACGCCAATGCCGGTCATTAACTCCAGCCGCCCCTCGGGCAACCGCAGCCGTTCGTAGAGCGGCGCAAGCCGAGCCTCCAGCTCGGCCGAGGTCAGCGTCTCGTCGGGCAGGCAGTAGCCCAGCGATTCAATGCATACGTTCTGATAGACCATGCGAATTGTGAATCGGCACGCACGAACGATACTGGCTCAACGAACGGGTCCGTCTTCACTGACGAGCCGGGGCAGTTGCGAAAAATCAGGCGAGTTGCCCGTGACAACGATCCATCCATTGGCCCAAGGAGTGGCCTCGAAGTCAAAAATAACCCGATCGGCTGCCGTCCAGGATAACAAAACAAGGGAGCGGAAGCCAAAGCCCGAGCCGCTATCTTGTGCTAGCAACAACCGCTCCTCTCAAAATACGCCATGACCCTTGGCGCGAATTCTTTGCTCGTTACATTCACGCGTGACTTGTGTTGCCCCCTCGGGGGCACGGCAAAAGCTGTAAAGGAGTATGTTCGAGGCCTCGCGATAAGGATGTCAAACTCCGGCCATGTGCCACGGTGACGTGGGGTCCTAAGCCGGCAGAAGCCTTTGGAATGGTTCGGCATCAGGACGACGCCGATCGACGCGTTTGCTCTTGGTTCGCCAACTCACGCCAGCCGCGTGCAGACCAGGGATGGTTGCACGTGATCTCTCTTCTGCCCGCTTGGATCTGCGGCCATCAGGCCTGTGCTGGAGCCCCTTGCGACCTCGCTTTTCTCGTCCCATGTTTCCGACACAAGACGTGTCAAGAAAGGGAGTGCCATCATGCGTTCCAAGCCCCTGATTGGACTGAATGCCGAATTTAAGGGTGCCAAGAAAGACTCGCCCGCCTTTTCGTATGTCGCCGCCGGCTACTACGACGCCATCGCTGAGGCCGGGGGGATTCCTATCGTGCTGCCCCCCATGAAAGCCGAAAAGGACCTTGGCCGGCTTCTCGACGAGCTCGACGGTTTCGTGCTGGTCGGCGGCGCCGATCTCGATCCCCGTCGGGACGGCTTCATGCTGCACCCCAGCGTGCGGCCACTTGAGACGCGCCGCGAAGATTTCGACCGCATGCTGATGGATCAGATCGCGAAGCGGCAAATGCCAGTCTTCGGCATCGGCGTGGGCATGCAACTGCTGAACGTCTCGCAAGGGGGCAATCTGTTGTTGCACCTCCCAGAAGACAGACCCAAGGCGTTGCCCCACAAAGATCTGATGGACGCGGCCCACCGCCACGGCCTGGAAGTCGTGCCCGGCTCGATCATGGATCGCGTATACGGTGACGGCGAAATCCGCGTCAACAGCTTCCATCACATGGCGATCGACGAAGTCGCCCCGGGCTTCCGCGTCACCGCCCGCTGTCCGGACGGCGTCATCGAAGCCATCGAGAGCACGACCGACTGGGTGGCCTTTGGCACGCAGTTCCATCCCGAGGCCAACAGCGCATCGGCGCTTGACCAGCGAATTTTCGAGGAGTTCATCTTCGGCATCACGGGCGAGTTGCCGGTGGCGCAACTGGCGGCGTAGCTTGCGTAATGACGAGTGGCGAAATACGAATGACGAATGAATCACGAATGACCAAATGGCGAATGGTCCGCGACCTGAGCGGCCTCGTCATTGGTCATTCGTGATTCGACATTCATTCGTCATTCGTGCTCGGGGATTCGACATTCCATGCAGCGCCTGCTCAAACTTCGCGGCGATCAGGAGCGGCGGCGATTCTTCGCAGGCGTGGCGGTGGATGATTTGTGCGAAACCACCACGGCGGCGATCGTGGCCTCAACGGGCCGTGGTTGGGAAGCACGATTCGAGGTGGCCAGCCACGTGGTGGAAGCCGTTCCTCGCGAAACGACGGCGCTCTACCGCCGGCTTGCTGACGGTCTCCTCTCTCCCCGTTGCGGAAGACGGGCTGGGAGTGAGGGGATGACGGATGCCGGGCCGGAAGCGAGCGTACATCCGGCGGATGCCGTACTTCTCGCGGCGCAACTTGCCGAAGTTCAAGCCACCGCGATCGAAAGACTCGCGGAAATTGAATATGACGTTTGGCCGCAGGTTCTGTTGGCGGGCGTTACCGATCCTGGCCTGCGCAATCAACACGCTCCGCATGATGCTCGCCATGACCCCAAGAACAGCCGGCGTGATGACGGCACTTCTCCGGCATCCAGCGAATACGGCTGCTACCTCAGTCTCTGTGACGCCGCTCGACTTGCCGAAATGACCAGCCTGAACATCGTGGACGCCTTCCCCGCCCGTGACATGGTTCAAGAAGGCCACGGCCGTCCGCTCGACGCAATTCCGCTGTGGCTTCTGCTGCGTCATGCGCAGGCATTTCGATTGCTCATCACACTCCGGCCGTCTCCGCGCGCCATTTACCTTCCCGCTTCTCGCGATGAAACGGGCGCAATGCAAATCGAATCCTACGAACTCGAGAGCCAGCAAGAGATCGTGGACTGGTTGCGAGCATGCATCTCTGGTTCGCCTTCCGCTGCATCACGCCCTCTCCCGTTGGAAGAGAACCGGGGTGAGGGTGCTTCCGCTGTGTCGCTCTGCGGACGAGCAACCATGGCGGTCGATGAACTGCTGTTTCTCGCCCCGCATCTGCTTCCTGATCTGCAGGCCGAGCTTGTTCAGCTTCGCGTGCTCGACGAAACATCCCTCGGCATCTCGTCCGCATCACTACCGGCCGCGTGCGCCGCCATCCTGGCCATGCTGCACATCGACCAGGCTCCGGCGAACCTGCCCCATCTGACCGGCGCCGCGGCACCACGGGTTCTCGGCCGTCTGACGCCTGGCAATGCGCGCGCTTGGAATCGCCTGCTTCGCGAGTTGGCGTTCGTCCGACCCCTCATCACACCGCTGCGGGCCGCGCTTTGAGGTGCGTCACCTGGGGTGCTGGAAGCGGGTGGGTGAAACCGACTCCCGAGCCCCTCGCGCATCGGAGTCGTCGCAGTTTGAACCATGGATGGGTTCTGGAGTGGCGTTTCGTCCTGTCGCCTGGTTTTCCAGCGCGGAAGCCGGAAAATGCGCCGGCCCCCCCTTTCTTTGGCAATGAACGGTTGCCGCTTGGGGACCAAAACGATTGCGGCCCGCCTGGCCATGGCTGTTCAGGAGACCGTCGCTGGATTAGCCTTACCATTACCGTCTGGCCGAAGTTCGGCCCAGGTGACGAGATTAAGTTTCGTTGGTGCATCAAGTTCTGAAAGGCAACCTCAATGCGTTTTTTTTGGCTCGCCGCGTTGTGCCCGTTCGTTGCATCGTCTGTGATGGCTGAGGATCCTTGGGTCGTTTATGAAGGCGGTGATGGGCCCGGCAAGGGCAAGCACATTGTGCTCGTCAGTGGCGATGAAGAATATCGTTCGGAAGAAGGACTGCCGCAGTTAGGAAAAATCCTGGCAAGGCATCATGGATTTAAATGCACCGTGCTGTTTCCGATCAATCCATCGAACGGTGAAATCGACCCAAACTATGGACAAAACATCCCCGGTCTGGAAGTCCTCGACAGGGCGGACCTGGCGATCATGCTGCTGCGCTTCCGCAATTTGCCGGACGACCAGATGGAGCACGTGGTGAGTTATGTCGAGTCGGGCAAGCCGATCATCGGGTTACGCACTGCGACGCACGCGTTCAATCTCGACGGCAATAGCAAGTTCGCCAGGTACACATGGAACGGCAAGGACTGGGACGGCGGCTTTGGCCGGCAGGTGCTCGGTGAAACGTGGATCAACCACCACGGGCTTCATGGCAGTCAGGCGACTCGTGGCTTGATCGCCAAAGGGCAGGAAAGCCATCCCATTGTGCGCGGCATCAAGGACGGTGATATCTTTGGCCCGACCGATGTGTACGGTGTCACGTTGCCGCTTCCAGGCGACAGCCAGCCGATCATTCTGGGGCAAGTCGTGGCTGGCATGAAGCCGACCGATCCAGCGGTCCAAGGCAAGCAGAACGACCCGATGATGCCCATCGCGTGGTCCAAGAGCTACGCGGGCAAGAAAAGCAACAAGGCCCGTGTTTTTACCACGACGATGGGTGCCGCGACCGATCTGTTGAGCGAGGGCTTACGCCGCTTGATCGTCAACGCCGCCTACTGGACTCTGGGAATGGAAGACCAGATTCCCGAAAAGGCCAACGTCGCGATCGTCGGCGAATTCCAGCCGACACCCTTCGGATTCGACGGCTTCAAGAAGGGCGTGAAGCCGGCCGCGCACGCGATGCAGTAATTGCCGTCATCACGTTGTGAGTGACCGGCGATTCAGGGCGTTGCTGCGCACTGTAACCGTTCACGGGCCAAGACAGGGGACAGGCACGTTTTCCCGGGAGCCACGTTGGACAACCTCCTGACCGAACGACGCACCTTGCGCGAATTCGCCAGTAAAATGAGCCAGTCCCCGGCCCGTGAAGGGTTACCTGCGCACTTGCCGCGGCGTTCGTGATTCCCAGCAGGACGGCAAGGCCTCTACCGCACCAGAATAACCGTGGAAGCGGTTTCGTAGCCCGGCCGCCATTGATTACGATCGAAGGGATTCGACGACACCCAAGTGGGCGAATACGTTCCGCACACCGGAGTGGCATTTGCAGCCGGCCGCGCGTTCGACATTCCATACCAACGCATGCTGGCGATGCGATGGGCTCGTTGCGAAGCACGGAGCTCGGCAGTGCGGCGGACGGCGGATTGGGGATCTTCCCACCGTGACCGTTCTTGCTCGTAAAACCACATTTCCGGCGTCTGAGTGACGCTGAGCGTCACTCGCTCCGGAACGACTTCTCGTTGAGGCTGCACAGAGACGGCAGTTTTTGAGATCGTGCTATCACGCCTCAGCGTGCCCCCCGTCTTCGCCCGGTCCTGGGCTTGCATCACGTTCGACAGGACAAGCAACGCAGCAGCACAAAGCAATAGCCGTTTCATGGAGCACCCTTTAACAATCCGTTTGCCAGAAATAATCATTCGCCAGGGGGGCCCAACCAGGGCCAATCAGTGTTTTACATTCGGCAACCTGGTAGGGCCGGCTTTGCCGGCCGCGGATCGGAAAGTCACGCGAAGCCGGCCGGCACAGCCGGCCCTACAGCGGATAACTGATTGGCCGTGGCGGCCCAACGAGCACAGCCCCCATTCTGGCTTCGGCAGCGAACGGATTTTGGGATGAGCGAGAATCTTGCCTTGGCCCGTCTTTCTTACGGTCTCGACGGACACGCATCAACGGTGCTAGCAAGCAACAAGCTGCCATCAATCAAGCGAAACAGTCGGACCGCAGCCGTTCACGGGCCGGGGACTGGCTCGTTTTCCCGGCAAATTCGCAAGAGGTGCATCGTTCTGTTGGATGGATGATTGCCCGACGTAGTTCCCGGGGAGATGCGACTGTACCCCTCTCTTCGCCCGTGAACGGTTGCACCGGACCTATGCAAGCGGCACCTGACCCGCGCCGATGAGTGCGCGGTAGGCCCGCTCATCGCCGTCGACGACGAGCATGCACATCTGCTTGCCCGTGAGCCACACAGCGACCGCCCGACCACCCGAGGAAAACTGCGGCGTTCGCGGAGGAAATTTCGGCAGCTGTTTATCCGGCGATACGCTAACGACAAATAAGATCGCGCGCCCGCCCTGCGGTGTGGAGACATGGTAAGCAACCGCCCGATAGCCCAAATAAGGCGCGACGGGCTGCCAGCCGTTTGGCGCGATCGCCAGTCTGAAGGGGGGAGGTGATTTGGGCGCCTTTGTCATCGGCAGCCAATGGCTTGAAAGCCGACCTTGCCAGACTTCGGCCAGCGTGACGACGTCGACAGGTCCTGCCGGCCGCCATGACCAGTAGGCGATCAAGGACGTGGCCAACAGCAAGCTCGCCGCCAACGCCATCGACCAGCCCATGCGACGCCGTCGATTCGAAGGGACTGGATGGGGCGACGACGGCTCAGGGAGTGCAACAGTGGACTGGGCTTCAACCGCATTCGACTGCGCGGATTGAAGGCGAGCAAGCAATCTAGTCGCAAGCCCTTCGGGCACGGTCACATCGGTGATCGCGCCAAGAATCCGCGCATCACAAAGCTGAACCTGCTCGAAGTGACTTGCCACGGTATCGTTTTCCATCACCGCGCGGGCAGCTTCAGCCAGGTCGGGCAATCGCAAATCATCGTGGCCGACACGGCAGGCATCAATTCCTTCACGGACTGCCGGAGTTAGGCCCTGATTGCCTTCCATCGATCTCACCTTACCCGTTGAGGTCGGGCATCGGATTCACGGGTTGAAGATCCGCTTTTGGGCGGCAGGGGCAGGCCGCGTAAAGGATGAACTGCACCGAAATCAACGTCCGATCCCCGCTTCAGTTTCGCCAACAGTCTGCTTCGCAAATGACCTTTCGCCCGGGAGAGCCGACTCATCACGGTACCGATGGGCACCTCCAACTGCCTGGCAATCTCGCGATACGAGCAATCCTCAAAATAAAACATCAGTACCACCAACTTGAACTCGTCCGGCAGTTCGTTCACCGCAGCCTGAAGCTGCTCGCGGTCGAGATCGTCATCGCCGACGACTTCCGGCAGCTCTTCCAGGTCGATCGACAACCCCGATGCAGCAAGCGGCGTCGGTCGCAGCTTGCCGCGGAGGTAACAGTTCCGTAACACCGTGAACAGCCAGCCCCGCACGCTTTGCTGATCGCGCACCTGATCGAGCTTTTGCCAGGCGACGAGTAAGACCTGTTGAGTCAGATCTTCAGCATCCGCTGCAGTGCCCGAAAGCCGGTACGCGTACCGGTAAAGGTCACCGTGATGCTCCTCGACCAACTGGGCGAACCCACTCCGCGCGCCTGGCGTAGGCGGTGTTATTGTGGGTCCACGTTGCTCCATCGGGGTGGGATTAAGTGCCATGACCAAACCGTGCCCCGGTTATTGAGAGTCGGCAACTGGGAGATTTATTCCCCGCAGCGAAATTCGAAAGCCGTGAAAGCAAAACATCAAGAGCATAGATCCCAGGAAGTCCCAGGTACGGTTCCTCCTAGGATTAGTGTCACAGATCGCTATCGCCAGTATAGGGGATGGCGGTTAGAATCCTACCCACCCGCGTCGTCGTGGTGGCATGTTGGATTGATGACGCGGATCGATGGGGCATTCCCAGCCAGGAAGGAAGGATGGAGCCATGCGTAACTTGTTTCTGGGTATGAGTTTGTTGTTGCTTGGCGGATCGCTCGTGGGCTGCGAAGAGCCGGCGCGGCCAAAGCGTCCTCCATCGAGCAGTCCTGCCGAAGATACTTCGGACGACTTCCGCAGCCGGAGACGGCGTGGGGACACGGCCCAGGACGAACGAGAAGTTCCAGAAGACCGCTACGCTGAAGATCGGTCGCGCGAAGAACGTCGTCGACCCGAGTTTCGTGATCGAGCGTCGTCTGCGGCCGAAGAAGCGGAAGACGAACGGGACGCCGAGGCCGACCGACCGACCAGTCCTCACGACGAATAATCGAGCAACTGGCCAAAACCGGCCTTCCAGGCAGGCAAAGCGAGGGGGCACATTTTCCCGGAAACCACGCTGGGCAATCGGTTAACAAATTGATGCCCCTCGCACTTCTCTCGATTTCGCCGGGAAAATGAGCCAGTCCCCGGCCCGTGAACGGTGACTGTGCCGGTTTTCCCTCAACTCCTTCGCGGAGGGAATATTCGGACCGCTTGCGGCCTCTTCCTTATGGGCGCCGGGATTGTCCCGTAAGTCCCATACCATTACTTTGTTTTACGCAAAGAGGGAAGAACGATGAAGAAATTTGGATTGTTTGCCTTGTTGCTCAGCTTGGGACTAACGATGGGTTGCGAACCGGCCAAGCCAAAGCCCGCCGCTGCACCTGATACTCCGGCTGGTGCGCCGGCGAGCGGCGAGTCGGCTGCTCCCAGTGAGCCTGCGGGTACGGATGCTTCCGGAACGGGCGACGATGCGGCCGCGGACGAACCGGCGGCTGGCGGATCGACCGAAAAGTAGGTGTTCGGTCCGGATCGCCGCAATCTGGCAATTTGCCGACACATGACGGGGAGAACCGCACTGGCGGCCTCCCCGTTTGCTGTTTGACAAGGTCGTTTTACCATGGGGCCGAAAAGACCCTGAGCCCTCGTCCCTCTCCACGATCTGGCGCGCAGGAAAATCGGTCCCCACTTCGCAGTTTCTGATAGATTGGACTGAACTTAATCTCCCCACGTTTGTTTTCATTGATGAAGGCTGTTCCATGAAGCGAATTCGGTGTGGCGTGATTGGACTCGGCTGGTTCGGCGAACACCACGTTGAGACCCTGCAGCAACTTCCCCTCGCCGACGTGACCGCCGTCTGCACTCGGCGTCCTGACCGCCTCCAAGAGGTTGCGAACAAATATGGCATCCCCAAGACGTACACCGACTACCATGACCTGCTCGCCGATCAGGAAATCGATCTGGTGACGATCGTCACGCACGTCGACCATCATGCCGAGCCGACACTCGCGGCGATTCGTGCGGGAAAACACGTCTTTCTCGAAAAGCCGATGGCCGGCAACCTCGCCGAGTGCGATCGGATTCTTGAGGCGATTGAAACGACTGACAAGGCATTCATGGTCGGGCATGTTTGCCGATTCGATACGGTTTATGCGCTTGCCAAGGAAGAGATCGCGGCGGGAAAACTTGGAAAGATTCTCAGCCTGCATGCCCGTCGTAATCTCGCCAAATGGATCACGGAAAGCCATCTACATAAAATCAGCGCGATGTTCGGCGATGGCGTGCATGATTTGGATCTCATGCTCTGGTTCACGGGGGCCAAACCGAAAAGCGTGTGCGCCATGACGTCCAACAGCCGTCCGCACCTGCCGCACGATGACATCGGCTGGGGGATGTTCCGGCTGGATAACGATGCGATCGCCGTCATCGAAAACGTCTGGTGCCTTCCCGAAAACGCGCCGTTCGCCATTGATGCCCGGATGGAAATCATCGGGACTGAGGGGGCGATTTATATTGACAATTCGGGTAGCCACTACACGCTGCTCACGAAGCAGGGGATGAGCTTTCCGCAATCGACCTACTGGCCCAAGGTGCATGGTTTACGGCGGGGATACCTTAAAGAAGAGTTCGATTACTTTCTGAAGTGTATTCAGAATGGAACGAAGCCGACCGTCATTACTCCGGAAGAATCACGCATGGTTGTGCAGGCGATTCTGACCGCAGAGCAGTCCGCGCGCGAGCGTCGCGTAATTGAGTTCTGACTTTCGGACAAGCACCAGAACACAGCTTGCCAAACGGCAAGGGCTGCGAGGATTGCAAGCAACGATTGACAACCATGGTGGTTTGGCCATAAAAAAGTGGGAAGTTTGTACGCTACGACAAAAACAAGGCCCCCTTGAACCATTTCGGTGTTGGAGGATTTCTGGTGATGAGCATCTCGCGTCGAGAGTTTGTTACGGGTGTTGGCGCCGCGGCAGTTGCGAGTGGCGTTGGCAGGGTGGGTCAGTCGGTAGAGAAAAACTCGCAGCCGGGCGACGCCAGCGCAGTTCGCTCTCCCGGAGGGGCGAAAGACAAAGCGGCGATGAACGACTATCAAGCTGTCATTGAACGCCTCAAGGGACCCTTGGTGCCCATTACGGTGGCGTTTGCCGAAAACGAGGAGCTGGATCTGGACTCTACGCAGCGCTGGCTTCATTGGATTGTCGACAGTGGAATCCCGATGGTCTGGCTGACCTATGGACAGTCTCGATATGCCTCCCTGACCGATCAGGAGATCTTCGACCTGACCAGGACGGTGGGGCAGGTTACCCGCGGCCGGTGCATCTTGATCGCGGCCACGAACTTCCACTGGCCCGTCCACCAGTGCCGCCGGTACTTGAAACATGCCGCTGACTGCGGCGCCGACATCGTGAATATCCAGTGCAACTGGCCCTGCCGTCCGAGCGATGAGGCCGTCTTCCAATACTATCGGGACGTGTCGGATGGCTCGCCGCTTCCCTTGTTCGCCTACACCCTGAGTATCCCCGGCGTGACCGCCGGCTTGAGCAACGCAATGCTGCGGCGGATCCTTGACTTGCCGCAATTCATCGGCATGAAAAACGACTCGGGCGACTTCTACGAGCATCGAGCCTATCTGGAGACCATTCGAGAGCATGGGTCCCACTTTGTACCGATTACCGGCGGGTCGATGATGTCGTTTTTGTGGGGATACGATTTTGGGGCCCAGGCCTTTGCGTCGGGTTATGGCATGATCGATCCGGCAACCCCGCTGGCGTTCTATCGCCACCTGTCGGGCGGGCGCCGAGATGAGGCATTGGCCATCGTCCGCAACCGTGAGGAGCCCATGCTCGCGGCCCTGTCCGGCATCGGCGGTTGGAATTCCCTGCGGGTGGGCCTTGTCTGCAAAGGTTTATTCGCCTCGTGGCGAGAGCGTTTTCCTTCATCCGCGCTCACCGCTGAACAGGCTGAACAAGCCAAAGGGTATTTTATGAAAAACGGATTGATCTAGAAGAAATGTGGAGTCGAGAAGTGGCGCGGTGGTTTAGGTGGGGCCTATCGGTTGCCGGCTCTTTGGTTTGCCGGTGCGTCACTCGCCACACCTCTGGCAATTTCGCCGGGAGAATGAGCCAGTCCCCGCCCCGCGGATTATGAGCCAGGCGGTACGAGTCACTTAATCGCCAACCTCGCCCAGCGGATGACGTGCATGCAATCCTCCAGGCACCAGAACACGGCGAAGACGTCGCCACCCGACATCTGCACCATGCTGGGAAAGCCGAGTTTCAAGGCGCTCAGCTCATCGCAGGCGCCTTGTTTTCCGAACAGACCCGAGGTGGGCCCGTTCCACACCTGCGCTTCGGCGACGTTGATCCAGTTTTCGCCTTCGATGTGAACCAGGTTCGCCCATAGGCCCGGTTTGTCGAGCCGGCGAACCATGCACACAACTCGGCCATCGGCCAATGCCAGCAGCTTGGAAGTCTCGCCTTGGATGCCGTTTTCCCGCGGCGGGCTGAATCTGCGACCATCGTTGGAAATGGCGTAGCGATTGGGCAGGCTCTTGCCATGCATTTCGTCGAAGCACCAGACCACGGCCAACAAACGCCCATCGGGAAGTTGCGTCAGCCCCTGCTCCCACGAGACGACGCCTTGGTCGTATTGATTGACGACGCTGATCCATTCCGGCCAGGTCGCGCCGCGATCGCAAGATACCAGGGCAATCGCCTGCATGCCGTTGGGGGCCGAGCCATCCCAACCTTTCCAAGTGCCCATCGGTGCGAGCCAGCGGCCGTCGCTTAACTCAATTATCCGATGGCAAATCTCGAAACTCGGCCCGACGAGCGGTGGTTGAAGATTGGCGGGCCCGTCCCACGTTCCCCCGCCATCGAGGCTCCGCAACAGGATCAGGTCCATGGGCACGTATCCCAGGTTGGTGCGATTGGTCAGCCCAAGCTCGGGATCATCGCGATAGAACCTTCCGCCCAGGCCGACGAGCGTGCCGTCGCGCATTTGGCCAAGGCGCACCGAATGGGTGCAGCGGCGTGGCGCCGGATCGTTGAACCAGCGAAGAGGTGCGTCCCAAGTTTGGCCTTCATCGCGCGAACGTGACAGGACCGTTCCATAGTCGAGGCTTTCGATCGCCTCGCCGAGATCGAAGCTGGCCAAGAGCGTGCCGTCGTCACGCCGGACAATCGACGGATGCCAGGCGTGAATGGCCTTCAGGTGCGGTTTCGGGTTGCGGTAGACCAAACCGGTGGCGGCACAGTGAATCATAAGCTTGCTGATAGGAACGAATACGCTACCGTAGCCGTTCAAAACCCAGGGGACGATTGCCAACAGCACAAGCTAGACAATAACAACTGCTGCTCAGAATCGCGATGACTTTCCCGGCAGTTCGGTGATCCGCTGAGCGCTGAGCACCTGGCGTTTCTTCGCCGCGATGGCGCTTCGCGTGCCGTTGACACCCACCTCTTTGTTCAAGAATGGTCTCAGGTTGACGCCGGGCGCGGGATTGAGATAGTACTGCACCTTGCCTGCCGGGTCGACCAACGCGTACTTGGGTGAGTTGGGCTGCTTGGAGACAACCTGCGCCAGTCGTCCCACGCCGTCGAATCGCGAGCCGTCGATTGCCGCGAAAGGCGTGTCCGCCTGCTCCGAGGCAAGTTGCTCGGCACGAGGGACCCTTGACTGGGCCAGCTGCACGTCGGCGTGCCCGTCGAAAATCTTGTCAAACCGATCGAGCTTGGCCATCACTTCACGCACGGCTGCCCGGTCGAGCGCCGTGGGGGCGCCTTCGAGCGCTCGTTCGGCGCGCTGGTGCAGGTCGTCGAACTGCCAGGTGGTAACGTCTTCCGCCGCTCTCGTGGACAACTCCAGATCGATATCGACGATCTCCTGCTGGAGTGCCGCATGCGATAACCGCCGACGCCGCGGCGGGCTGTCGTCGAGGGGCGGAGTCAGCGTGGGGTCCGCTTCTTCGTCAAACCCGGCACGCTGAAAATCCTTGGGCTCTTGGTGGAAAGGATGGTGATCCCCTTCGCTGTCGGCGAGCAGTGCTGGTTCACTCGATCGTTCGATCGCATCCATCGGCACCCAGCGAAATTCCCCGGACGGTGGCGCGATCTTCCGCCACGAGCCGGGCTTCGCTTCGTCGCCATCGACAAGTTCCACCGCCTCGCCGTGGTCCAGATGCACTTGAATCACATCGCGAGCTTCCGTCACGGAACTTCCGACACGCGCCACCACTCCTTGCGAGTTCACCGTGGCGACACAGGGGCAGGTTTCGTTCTGCTGCAGGTAGCGCGCCTTGACCCAACTGAAGCTGCCATCAGGGGGTCGAATCGCGGCCCAGCCGCCTGGGTCGTGGCGGTACACTTCCACCGTCGCGCCTTCGTCGAGCTTGTCGGTGGCGTAGAAATTCTTCCCCGGCCCGCTTCGAACCTGGGTATCTGCTGTCTTGATGGCTGCCCGATACGGAAACTCATCGGCGAGAGCCGAATCGCGAACGAGCGAGCAGATCGAGAGCAAGAGTGCAATGAGCCAGCGCATGGGAACGCTCCGGCGAGAAGAAAACAATCAGCCGAAATTGGGCGGGGAGTGTAGCGATTGGGCTGAAGTGGCTCAAGGGCACTTGTGTGATCTGCGCAGGCTGGAATCGCTGCTTCAAGTGCGCAGGATGGCAATGGATGGGTAGCTTTATTGAACGGTAGGGTGGCGTGCGCTTATTTTGGGCAGTGCGGCCAGGCTTGTCCGCCGAGCAATACGATGGCGAAATTGATTTGGCGTAACGCCAACGTCCCTGCGAAAAGCCGCAATGAATTGCGATGGATCTCGGAGACCCACTCGTCGTGCGACAACGTTTATCTTCAGCAAGGTCGTCGCCAGCAATCGGCGTGCTTCAGCCAGGCGAACCCGTCGCAACTCTTTCCGAAACGGCAATCCAACCACGACCGTGAAAGATCGTGACAAATGAGCAACGCTTAGACCGCTGATTTCAGCGTACTGCCGCAGCGTGCGGGGTGACTCCAGATTGTGGCGCAGGTCCTTGCGAATCTGCTGAACGAGTCTTTGGACGTCCGTGCGCCGCTCAGCGCGGATCATCGCGAAAAGTCCATCGAGATAGCCGTGCATTAGTGTGCGCGCGGCCAACCAGGTCGACAGGCGGGCGAGATGGCTGAGTGTCCGGATATGGTCGCTCAATAACTCGCTGGAAGGAGCATTGGCCGCCAGTGCTCCGCGCATGCAGAAGCTAATCACTTGAGCGCAGCGTAGCTTGCGAAGGTCAATCAATCGCGAACCTTGCGCAATAACGTCGAGCAGGCAGTCGAGGTCGGCATGGGCTTCGTCGACCTGATAGAGCTCAAATCGTTCGGCCAGCCGATTGAGAAGTTGCCACGGGTACCGCATGTCACGTATTTCCTATAAATCGCATGTTTTCCCTATTAACATTCAGGTGCCCATCGGTACGATCTGGATTATGCGAATGGGCATCGATATCGGTGGAACGTTTACGGACGTCTGTGTCATTGGGGATCAAGGAGAGGTCTGGAGCACCAAGCTGCTGACCACGCCGGCCGACCCATCCATCGGATTCATGATAGCGTTAAAACGCGCATTGCGTGCGGACTTTGACGACGCGCTTCGCGAGATCGTCCACGCAACCACGGTGGCAACCAATGCGATCCTCGAAGGCAAGATAGCCAGGCTGGGATTGATAACCACGGCAGGCTTCCGCGATGTGCTGGAGATTGGACGGCACTTCCGCCGTGATCTTTACAATCTGTTTCTCGAAAAGCCGCCGGTGCTTGTGCCTCGCCAGCGCCGCTGCGAGGTTGCGGAGCGCATCGACGCGGAGGGCGCC
>SXGT01659176.1_pt1 | contig 21068 bp, 15 predicted proteins | sample 3176221 | NCBI WGS metagenome assembly SXGT01 (sample SAMN11356862, study PRJNA531348) | freshwater metagenome | isolation source: freshwater sample F1-120 | place: China: Fuxian Lake, Yuxi | collected 2017-12-25
GACCAGCTCCTTGACCACGGACTCCGGGCGCTCCACCACCTCGCCCGCAGCGATCTGGTCGGCGACGTGAGGAGGCAGAACGTGGACGCGGCGTCGTTCCATGAGGCGGCAGCCTAACATCACCTTTGGGCTCTCGTGCGCTGCCGAGACCACCTGGAAGGCCACGCTGAGAGCCCGGTCGCAAATACCGGCTTTCGCCGGACAGGTCGAATGGGCGATACTCCCGGCCATGCGAAGCCGCTCACGTCACGTTGCCGTCCTCGGCGGGGATTCCCCGCTTGGCCGTTTGCTCGTGTCCGCTCTCCTCGCGGAACGCGGAATGGAGCGCGTGGTCGCGTTGGACGCGCAGGCCACGGCACCCGCCGTGCCGCGGGCGATCACGCGGACCATCGACCTCGCCAGCCCGGGCTCTCTCGCCGACGCGATCGATCGGGACGACGTCGACACCCTGGTGCACCTCGGCTACCTCGCGGGCGCCGGCGCTCAGGGTGACAGCCTCCCGGTGCTCGACGCCATCGTGGCCGCCGTGGCGGTCCGCCCGATCCCGAAGCTGGTCTTCACCAGCTCTACCACGATCTACCGCGCGCTGCCGGGCGACCCCACGTACTCGGACGAAGACACTGTCCTCGCGACGGACGCTCGCTCCGAGTGGGTGCAAGACAAGGTGCGCGCCGACCGCCGCATCCGTGAGCTGGCGCTGGAGGTCGACGCTGCGGTCACCTGCCTCCGCTTCGGGCTGGTGGTGGGGACGCCTGTGCGCACGTTCATCACCGAGTACCTGGGGCGCAAGGCGGTGCCAGTGGTCGACGGCCAGGACCCCTCGCTTCAGTGCGTGCACGAACGCGACGTGGTGAGCGCGCTGGTCCACGCGGTCAAGTCCACCCAAGAGGGCACGTACAACATCGTGGGCGAGGGCGCCCTGCCGCTGTCCATGGCGCTGCGCGCGGGCCGCCGGCGCGCAGCGCCCGTGCCCGAGCTGGGGTCGTATCCGCTTCATCCGGCGCTGTGGGAGCCCGACCTCGACAAGGTCCCCGAGGCGATCCACGACCTCTTCCGCTTCAACTGGGTCGCGGACGGTTCCCGAGCGCACGACGAGTTCGAGTTCCAGTCCCAGGTGAGCTCGCGAGAGACGGTGGACGACTTCTACCGGCGGCTGGACGCCAAGTCCTGATGGAGGGGAAGCCGACGCTCCGGGGGGTGCTGCACCACTGGGCGGCGCTTTGCTCCCTCTGCGCGGGGGCGGTACTCGTGGCGATGGCCCCTTCGCCCCTCGCGGCGTGGTCCGCGGCGGTGTACGTGGCCTCCGCGGTCATCCTCTTCGGCGTCAGCGCCGCATATCACCGACCGACCTGGGGCCCCCGCGGCCGCACCTGGATGCGACGCGCAGACCACGCGGCGATCTTCGTGCTGATCGCGGGGACCTACACGCCCATCTGCCTCCTCGGGCTGCCGGCCGACGTCGGGAAGCCCCTCGTGGTCGGCGTGTGGATCGCGGCGGCTGTGGGCGTCCTGCAGTCCATGCTCTGGGTCTCGGCCCCGAAGCTCGTCGCCGCGCTCATCTACATCGCGTTCGGCGCAGCCGCCGTCCCGTATTTCCCGGTGCTGCGAGCCGCGCTCACCCCGGCTCAGCTGATGCTCATCGTGCTGGGGGGAGTGATCTACGGCGCGGGCGCGATGGCCTACGTGTTCAAGCGGCCAGACCTCAAGCCCGGTGTCTTCGGCTATCACGAGCTGTTCCACGCGGCCACGCTGGTGGGTGGGGCGCTCCACTTCGCCGCCATCGTCACCCTGGTACGCTCAGCGGCCTGACAAGCGCCGAGCGCCGCTCTCTCCCACGCAGGCCGAGCGACGCGGCTTCCGCCAGGCCCCGCGACGCTGGGCATTACTTCACTCGAACTACTGCAGATCGACCAGCGTGAACCCGTGGCGCGCCTTGGAGTGCGCCAGGAAGGTGGCGCCAGACTGCGACCGCGCGGAGACGGTCACTGTGGCGCAGGCGGGCTTGTTGACCCAAGGCGAGGACGCGCCGCCCAGGAAGGTGAGGAGCGCGGTGTTCTTCACCGTGGTCCCGTCGGCGGTGAAATAGGCCGCCGTGAGCGTGCTGGACGCGAACTGCGTCCCGGAGCAGCACCCGCTGGCCACGGCCACCACGACGCGAACGCTGACGGGGGTCCAGGTGAAGGCGGGAGGCAGCTCGAGGCGAAGGCCCAGGTCGACGTGCTCGCCTCCTTGAATGCCCTTCACGACCTCCAGCCCCGCGCCGTCCGCGACGGGCACGCCCGCCTTGTCGATGAAGGTGACCGGGAAGCCGACCGCCGCCGGGTCGAGCGCGTCGACGCAGCCGGCGCCGGGGTCACAAGCGTCAGAGGTGCACGCGACGCCGTCGGAGCAATCGAGCGTGGGCCCCGCCACGCACAGGCCCGCCACGCAAGTGTCGCCGGAGGTGCAGAGAGACCCGTCGGCGTCGCAGGCCCCGGGTACGGCCGTGTGGACGCACTCGGCTTCGACGCAGGAGTCGGCCGTGCAGGCGTTCTTGTCATCACAACCCGACCCGACGAGCGGTGGGCCAGCGACGCAGGCGCCGGCGGCGCAGGTGCCCGCGGCGGTGCAGGGATCACCATCGTCACAGGGGCCCGCGACGGCGGTGCGGACGCACCCCGCTACGCCGCACACCGCGGTCTGGCACTCGGTGGAGCTGCACCCCGGTCCCGTGCCGAGCGAGACCTCGGGCGAGGTCGCGGACGCCACCGCCGCGCCGTCGGTGACTGTGAGCTCACAGCGCACCCTGGCGCACGCGGGGGCCGCCGTGGGCGCTGGTGCGGTCACACCGTCCACGGTCCAGATCACGCTGGAGGCGAGCACGTCTCCGTCGGGATCGTAGGCATCACCAGCGCAGCTCAGCGGGCCGCCGGCCGCGCCCACGACCGCGGCAGAGGTGAGCGACGGTGGCGCGTTGAGCACGACGACCGTCGCGCTCCCCGCCGCGGACTCGAGCGCTCCGTCGAAGGCCACCACCCGGCAAGTGATGACGGCGCCCTTCGTGACGCCCTGAGTGAGCTCGGCGACGGTCTCGGCGAGGTCAACGCCGTTGCGGCGCCAGGAGTAGCGGTAGGTCAAGGCGGCGGGCGCCTCGTCCGGGTCGATTGAGCCGGACACCAGACAGAGAAGAGCGTCGCCGCCGATGGGCGCCTTCGGTGTGAGGGCCACGATTGGAGGGCTGGGCGGCTGGTTCGCGCCGCACTCGGCGCCCCCGCAATAACCCGGGGCGCCGCCAACCTGCGTGCAGGGGGTCCCGGCGCCGATGGGGTCGCCCGCACACACACCCGCGGCGCAGGCGTCGCCGGTGGTGCACACGCTGCCATCGTCGCAGGCCAGGCCCGTGAGGGGCGCGGCGGTGCAGCCTCCGCTCGGGCTGCAGCCGTCCAGGGTGCAGGGCTCGAGGTCGTCGCACGCCACAGGGGTCCCGCCGCACGCACCGTTCAGGCAGACGTCTGCGCTAGTGCACGACGAGCCGTCGTCACACGGCCCGGCCTGAGCGGCGTACGTGCAGCCGCCATCGTCGCAGGCCGACCCGGTGCACGGGCTGCCGTCGTCGCAGGGGTTGGGGGTGCCCGAGCACTGCCCCCCGGCGCAAGCGTCACCCACGGTGCAGCCGTCGCCGTCGTCGCAAGCGCCGGGCGACGGAACCGTGGAGCACCCGCCGGAGAGCCCGCAGCCGTCCGCGGTGCAAGGCGACCCGTCGTCGCACGCCGGACCAAAGGGCATGACGAGCTCACCGACGTTGGACGTCGCGCCGAAGCGCTCGGCCTGACAGCGAACGCGCTCGCAGTCTCCGGGCACGCTGAGTGTGGGCCCCGCGCTGAAGGCCTGGTCGCCAACCCACCAGGTCCAAGTGAATTGGTCGAGATCCGCGGGCTCGGGTGTTGCGACGCAGCGCAGATGGTCGGGCAGCCGCGTCACCGCGACGAGCGGCAGCTCCGACGGCTCGCCGAGCACCACCGTAGCCTCCAAGGAGCCCGCGCGACACGTCACGGCGTCCTCCGGCGCCGCGCCTGCGGTGGCGAACGACGCGCCGCTCGTGACCTCCTGCCCGTTCACCGACCAGACCGGCGTGACCTCCGCCTCACAGCCGTCCGGGTCGTACGCCTCGACGCCGCAGGTGAGCGTCTCGCCCACGACCGGGGCTGACGGGAGGATCCCCACCCCCAGGAGCACTGTGGGCGTGTCCTGGATCGGCGCCCCGGCCTCCGCCGACGCGCTGCCGGCGTTGTCCGAGGCGGTGATCTGACAGCTCACGTGCTTGGCGGCGGTGTTCGGGGCCAGCGCGAGCGTGGGGCTCGTGCCCGAGGGGGTGCCGTCGAGGCGCCAGCTGAATTCCAGCTTCACCCCGCCGAGCCCATCGGCATCGGCGAGCCCCACGGGGGCACAGGTGAGCGTGGCGCAGGGGGTGGGTGGCGGACTAATCGACACCCCGGTGAGCGTTGGGGGCGACGCCTTGACCACGACGGGCTTCGAGACGGAGGACACAACGCCTCCGTAGGGATCCGTGAGTGTGAGCGTGCAACGCACCACGTCCCCAGCCGAGGTCGGCACGCCGAACGTGGCTTGCGTCTCGTCCGTGAGCGTCACGCCGTTCCGGGTCCAGATCACCCCGACCTCGAGGGGATCGCCCTCAGTGTCCCACGCCCCTGTGGCGGCGCAGGTGAGCGTGTCGGCGGTGGTTGGCGCGCTCGGCGACACCGTGACGTCCGCCAGGGTCGGCGGATGGTTCGCCACGACGACGGGCAGCGAGTCTACGGGCGCGCCCGCGCCGGCCTCATCCAGCCCAGCCGCGCGGCACACCACAGAGTCGCCCACCCCGAGGGCGCCGAGAGGGTCGCGCAGAGCGCCGTTGACCCACCAGCTCTGGACCGCAGCGGGCGTGTCCGCTGGGTCGGCGTCGAACAAGCCGATCACTTCGCATTCGGGGACGTCGCCGCGATACAGGGCGGGGGGGCTTACCCGTGCCTCCTGAACCGTGGGCAGCGAGTTCGCGACGATCACGCCCTCGGCCTCCAGCGGACCGCCGTCGAGCGCGCCGTCTGACGCCGAGGCCTGGCAGGCGACGCGCTGCCCCTCGTCGAAGAGCGCGCCGTCGAGCGTAGCGCCCGTGTCGTAGGGCGGCGGAGGGGCCACGCCATCCACGAACCAGCGGACCGCGACAGTCAGCGCGTCGCCGTCGGGGTCGCTGACGCCGTCGACGGCGCAGACCGCCACGTCACCCTCGCGCAGCTCGCCGGGCTGGACCTGCGCGGAGCCGCCCAGGGGTGCGCTGTTGCCCACCACGACCTCCACGGTCACCGCGGGGCCGAGCGCGCGCCCATCGCCCGGGCTCAGCGTGCACGACAACGACTGTCCCTTCTGGGCGAGGCCCGCCGGCAGCTCGCAGCCCACGTCAGCGCCAGCGGCAGACCAGGCGCAGGTGTCCGCCGGGGGGTCGTCGTCTGGGTCATCGCGGCCAGCGCACACGCAGCGGACCGACTGGCCCGACGTAGGGGCGGCGGGCTCAAGTGCCGCGTTGGCGCACACCGGCGGCGCGTTCTCGATCACCACCGTGCCAGACCCGGCCAGCGATGGGTCGTCGTCCGGGACCACGGTGACCCGCCACACCTGCCCGCGCGTGGTCAGCTCTGCGGGGAGCAGCTCCGCCGGCGGGCCGACCGTCCCGTCGTCTGCGAGCCACGAGTACCGGTAGCTGACTCCCGAGACGGGTGAGGCCACGCGGGCGCGGACGGCGTCGCGGCTGGTGGGCTGCGGAGGTTCGAAGAGCACGGTGGGCACGGGCACCGGCGGGGCGACGTCCTCCTCGACGATCTGGTTGGTGTCAGGGGGGGCAGGCTCGAGAGCCTCGCCACACGCCAGGAGCAGGAAGAGCGCGGCGCCCACCGCGGGACATGCAGCGCGGGCGAGTCGAAGCCGGCGCCCGGTGCGTCCCGCGCGGGTCCTGGGCGCGGCGCGCGTCACGCGGCGCGCGGGTATTTGGCCAGGGCGGAGGCGAGGAGCCGCATGGCCAGGGCGAGGTCGTCGCAGTTCAGGACGTAGGCGATACGCACCTCGTCGTTCCCCCGGCCGGGCTCCGCGTAGAAGCCCGCGCCCGGCGCCACCATGACCGTGGTGCCTTCCTCTTCGAAGTGCTCGAGGCACCAGGTGACGAAGCGGTCGCCGTCGTCGATAGGGAGCCGCGCCATCTGGTAGAACGCGCCCTCCGGACGGAGCGCCACGGCGCCGGGGATCCGTCGAAGCCCCTCGAAGACCGTGTCGCGGCGCTTGCGGTACTCGTCGCGGGCGCCGTCGAAGAAGTCGGCTGGGAGCGCCGAGGCGCGCGCTGCGGCCACCTGGGCAAGCGCGGGCGGCGAGAGGCGGGCCTGAGCGAACTTCATGGCGCTCTGCATGACGCCGGCGTGCCGCGACACGAGGCACCCCACGCGCGCACCGCAGAGGCTGTAGCGCTTCGAGAGACTGTCGACCACCACGGCGCGGTCACCGAGCTCGGGGTAGCTGAGCACGCTGCGTGGCAGCGCGCCCTCGTAGACGAACTCGCGGTAGACCTCGTCGGCGATGAGGAAGAGGTCGCGCTCGGCGCACAACGCCACCACGCGGGCCATCTCCGCGTCGGTGTAGACCACGCCGGTCGGGTTCGATGGGTTGCAGAGCAGTACGGCGCGAGTGCGCGGGCCCACGAAGGCCTCGAGCCCTTCGGGCAAGTGATAGCCGTCTTCGACGCGGGTCGGGATGGGCCGCACCGTGATCCCGAGCAGCGTCGCGTAGCCCAGGTAGTTGGCGTACATCGGGTCGGGGATCGCGATCTCGTCGCCCGCGTCGAGGCACGCGGCCAAGGCGAAGAACACGGCCTCGCTGCCGCCGGTGGTGACGATGAGGTCCTGCGGCCGCAAAGCGTGACCGAGTGCCCGGTAGTAGGCGAGAAGGGTCTCACGTAACGGCGCGTCACCGCCCGAGGGCCCGTACGCCACCACCCGCTCGCTGTACGCGCGGACGGCGTCCAGCATGGGCTCGGGCGTCTCGATGTCGGGCTGCCCGATGTTGAGGTGCAAGACCCGAGTACCCCGCGCACGCGCGGCGTCGGCGAAGGGGACGAGCTTACGGATCGGAGAGGAGGGGGAGGCGAGGCCCCGCTGGCTAGGAGTCGGCATGGCGGGAGGGTGCCGGGCGGCCGCCGACGGGTCAACCGGAAGTCCCCGAAGTGGTTTGACTTTGCGGCGGGTCGTCGCTAAAACCCGGCGCTCGCCACGGGCCTGTGCGTCGCATGTCGCCTCTGCTCGTGGCCGTCGACGCGATCGAGCTCAGCTGCGCTGGCGGCAGGTGTTCGTGGTTCATGTGTGGGGAAGCGCCCCACACCCCGTGTAGTTCTCGTGTGGGGAAACGCCCCACACCCCGGGCGGCCAGGCGGGGAGTCGGGCCGCAATTGGATGTGGAGTCACCGTGGGCAAGTTCAACCTGCAGACCACCAAGAAGCGCGTGTCGAACTCCCCGGAGGACCCGACGGGCACCGGCACCGACGGCGCGCCCGAGGTCCCGGATGTCGGGATCGAGACCGTCGACGGGCTCGAGGTGAAGCTCCACGAGTTCTCCGACCACATGTCGAAGAACCTCCCCAAGTACGTGATCGCGGCGATCCTCCTGGCGCTCGTCGGCGCCGGGGTCTCGTGGTGGTTCAGCTCGCGGACCACGAAGAACGCCGAGAAGACGGACGCCCTCTCCGCCGGGGTGGCCGCCATCCACGCTCCCACCAAGGAGACGCTGGAGTCCGAGGGCGCCATCCTCGACCTGTTGTCGCAGCAGGATCCCAACGCCGACAAGAACAAGAAGAAGGCCGAGCCGTCGTTCGCAACGGACGCCGAGAAGTGGACCGCCGCGCTCGCCGCTGCGGAGAAGGCCAAGGCCGAGCTCTCAGACACGCACGCGGTGCTCGCTAGCGGCGTGGTCGCGCGCGCCCAGCTCGGGGCTGGCAAGGCCGCCGACGCCGCCAAGGGCTTCGGAGAGCTCGCCGCCGCTCCCGCAGCGCAGAGCTTCCAAGGTGTTGCGCTCGAGAGCCAGGGCAATGCCGCGTGGACCGCGGGCGACGCGGCCGGCGCCGCCGCCGCCTACGAGAAGCTCGCCGCCCTCGACGACCTCTACTACAAGGTCCGCGGCGCCATGCTGCTCGGCGACCTCCAGAACCCCTCCATGGGGGGCAAGGACGCCGCCAAGGCCAAGGGCCACTACGAGAAGGCCCTCGAGCTCCTGAAGCCCGCCGAGGGTCAGGTGTTCACCCAGGCGCTGCGCACGCTCCGCGGCGAGATCTCGCGCCGCCGGGCCCAGCTCTGATCGTGAAGCGCCTCCTCGCCGCGTGCGTGCTCGTGAGCGGGCTCGGGTGCGGCGCCTTCCCCCCAGTCGCCGTCCACCCGGATGACGCGCCCGCCGGGCGGCTCAGCCCGCTATGGCAAGTGCAGCTCGAAGAGCACCCCGTGCTCGCCTTCTTCCCGAAGGAGCTGGCGTGGCCCAGCTACGCCAACGGGGGGCAGCTGGTGCTGGCCGGCAGCGATCGCGGCACCCTCACCGGTGTCGACGCCGCGACCGGACGGGTTCGATGGCAGTTCGCCACGCAAGGGAAGATCCGCGCCGCCCCTCGCGTCGTGGGCATCCACGCCTACCTGGGCGGGATGGACGGCAAGCTCTACAAGATCGACGCGCGCAACGGCAACCCGGCCGGCCACCAGTGGCCGTTCGAGACGCGTGGCGCCATCAGCACGCAGCCCACCGTCGACGAGAAGCACGCGTACTTCCGCAACAACGAGAACCGCCTGTATGCCGTCGACGCGAAGACGGGCCGTTACGCGTGGGAGGTCGCACGCCAGCGCAACGAGGAGCTCACCATCACGGGTGAGTCGACGCCCGTCGTCCACGGCGACCTCGTCTACTGCGGCTTCGACGACGGCGTGCTGCTCGCGGTCTCACGCGACGCCGGCGCCACCGTGTGGTCGAAGAGCCTCGCGGGCGCAGAGACCAAGTTCGTAGACGTCGACACCACCCCGGTCGTCGCCGATGGAACCGTGTACGCCGGCAGCTTCGCCTCAGGGCTCTACGCCCTCGACGCCAGGACCGGCGGGGTGGGGTGGTGGATGAACGCCCGCGGGATACAGAGCCCAGCGTACGACGGCACCTACCTGTACGTCACCACCGTGGACGGCGTGCTCTCCGCCCTCGACCCGAAGACCGGCGCGCCGGTGTGGCAGGCCGCGTTCCCGAAGGCGGAGCTCTCGCCCCCCACGCTCGTGGACGACAAGCTCCTGGTAGCCACGGGCCGCTCCGTCGCCGTAGTCGATGCGGGCAGCGGGAGAGTCCTCGCCCGAATGGGTGCAGACGACGGCCAGGCCTCGCAAGCCGTGTCAGCGAACGGGCTCGTCCACTTCGTTACGAACTCCGGCGCCCTCATCGGGGCGCGCCTCCACTAACCGTGGTGCCCTCGAGGAGGTCGCGTATGCGCTTCATCCCCCTCATTCTGGTCTTGGCCGCGTGTTCGAGTGGGAGCGGCGGTAACGCAGGTTCCGGCGACACGTCTCACGGCGGCGGCGCCGACGTCACCACCGCCCCTCCTTCGGATGTCTCCGCGGACTCCTCGGCCACCCCGGATGTGGCCCCGCCGGTTCCCCGCTGCGTCGGAGACACCGACTGCGCGGAGGGCGCGATCTGCGACTGCCAAGGCGTTTGCGTACCGCCGGGACTCGACGGCTTCCCGGAGTGCACCGAAGACAAGAACTGCGGCTCAGAGGCGTACTGCGACACGTGCGCCGGCATCTGTCGCCTCCCGAAGCAGCTCTGCGAGCCCTGCAGCGATCCGGGCATCTCCCTGGACGGCACCGAAGCGGCCAGCGAGTGCGCCAACAATGGCGTGTGCGCCGACTTCGCCAGCGGTGGACGCTTCTGCTTGGGCGAGTGTGTGACGGACGCCGGGTGTCCGCCGGCGTTCAAGTGCCTCACGGGCGAGGGCTTCGAGGGCAAGCAATGCCAGCCGGTCACCGGGACGTGCTCACTCGCTGGCGAGTGCTCGAAGGACACCGACTGCGAGTTCGGACAGATCTGCGAGACCAAGCTGTGCCGTCCGGGGTGCCCTGACGACAGCGCGTGCCCGAACGGTCAGGTGTGCACGGCCTTCCGGTGCGTGGCGCCGTGCTCGGACGCCAACCCGTGCGCCGGGGAGCTGATCTGCGACGAGGGCCACTGCAAGGTCGAGGGAGGCTGCCTCGTACCGCAAGACTGCCCGGAGCCCCAGACCTACTGCCACCCGGACACGCTCCTCTGCACCCCGGGGTGCCTCGAAGACTTCGACTGCAAGGCGTCGAAGATGGAGTGCAAGGGCGGGAAGTGCGTGGAGAAAGGTTGTCCCGGCAACTACTTCTGCGCGTTCGAGCAGGTGTGCGAGCTGTCGTCCGGCGCGTGCAAGCCGGCGGAGGGCCCGCACTGCGAGGCCGGGTGCGATCCCGAGGACGAAGCCGCGTGCGGCGGCGCCCCGAACAAGTGTTTGAAGCTCCAAGACAAAGACGGCAACGAGCTCGGCGCGTTCTGCTTCGTGGCCTGCCTCGCGCAAGAGCTCAACCGCTGCCCGCAGGGTTATGGCTGCCAGGAGCTCAAGGACGACAAGGGCGCGGTCCAGGCAGAGCTCTGCTTCCGCGACTGCACCAAGAAGCCGCTGGGGGCCGAGTAGGCCCCTACCGGGCAGTCACCGCGAGGTGCTCGCGGAGGCGTGGCGCCCAGCCGGTGAGTCGGCGCGCCAGCGCGTTCGAGAAGGTGCAGTTCGTCCCGAACAGCCGCAGCACGTCTCCGCTCAGTCCGCGGCCCAGCGACGGGAGCCGATCGAGCAACTGGGCCACGCCGGGCAAGGGCACCGACACTACCCAGCGCCGCTGCTTGTGTGCCTCGAGATACCGCTCCACGAACTCACGAAACCCGATGTCCGTCCCATCCGTGGCGTTCATGGGGCCCCCTGGGAAGGCGGCAGGGCCCGCGAGCAGGAGCGCCTCCACGAGGTCTGCCAGGTTGTCCACGTGGGACCACGGCATCGAGGTCGTACACGGCCCCGGTAGAGGCACCACGGGCGAGCGCGCCAGCGACCTCAGCCGCGGCATGAGGCGCCCGTCGTAGGGCCCCCCCCAGACGACTCCAGGCCTAAGGGCAACCCAGGGTCCGCCGCCCCGCGCCACCTCGGCCTCGGAGGCCAGCTTGGTCTCTGCGTAGACCACTCCCCGGGTGTCGGGGGTGGCGCTCTCGTCGGTCTGGTAGTGCGCACCCAGGCCGTACACCATCACGGTGGAGAGGTGGACGAAGGGCCTGCTCTCGGCCGCCTGCACGAGCGCCCGGGTGGCCTCGACGTTGTCGCGCCAGAACCGCGCGGGCTCTCGCCCCTCGACGCGCGCCGCGGCGTGGACCACCACATCCACGTCGCCCATCACCGCACGAGCGTGCGCCGGATCGGCCAGGTCACCCGCCCTCACCGGGACCGGCAGCGGCGCCCCCTCAGACCGCACGGCGGCGATTACGTCGAAACCGGCGCGGGGGAGAGTGTCGAGGAGGTGGCGTCCCACGTAACCACGGGCGCCCGTCACGAGCACTCTCAACGGCGGCGCCAGAGCCCAGCGAGCGCCGGCACGAGGACCAGCGTGGCCACCGCGGCCACCGCCAGCGTAATCGCGGTGAGGATGCCGAACCTCGCCATCGGGGCGATCGTCGCGAGCGCCAGCACGGAGAAGCCGGCCGAGATCTCCACGGCGTTGATCAGGATCCGGCGCCCCGTGGTGCGCATGGCGGACTCCACGTCGCCCTCTCGATAGCGCCAGAGGAAGTGGATGGCGTAGTCAATGCCGGTGCCGATGCCGATGGACGCCAGCATCGAGCCTGCGATGTCCAGCGGGAAGCGCTCGGGCCACATGCCCATGACGCCGTAGGTCACCAGCAGCGTGAGGGCCGGGGGGATGGCTGCGAGGAGACCGGCAACCACGCTCCTGAACAGCAACATCAGCAGGATCATCACTGCGGGAGCGCTGAACACGAGGCTCTTCAGGTGGCTCGCGTGGACGGAGCGGGTCATGGCCTCCTGGACGATGGGGTAGCCGGAGATCGCGACGCCGAGCGGCGCGCCGTCCGTGGCAGGCACCACCAGCTGGCGCGCCAGGGCGTCGTCGACGATGGCGGCCACCCGGTGAGCAGCCGCCCCCTCGAGCGGCCCCACGGCCGCCAGCACGGCGGTCATGAGGGGCTTCTTCCGGTCACCCTGGGCGAGGTGCTCGAGCTTCTTGAAGACGTAGCGCGCGCCCTTCTCGTAGGCCACCCGGTCGCTGAGCTCATCCGCCGCGACGAACGCCTCGAGGGCACGCGCGAAGCCCGCCTCGTCGAGGCTCCCGGATGCCGCCAGCGCCGTGACCGCGTCCGTGAGCTTCGCGACGTCCGCGCCCTCGCGAAGGAGCAGCATCTCCTCCTCCACGATCTCGGCGCGGAGCACCTTGTCCACGTCTGGCCGCACCGCCGCCGCGTCGACACCGCCCCCGGCGGACAACGCGGTCAATACGGGCGCCACGTCACCGCGACCCGCGACCGCCACGATCCGCTCGGCCGCGTCGCGCCGGACCGACGCGAGCTCCGCCTCGGACAGCGTCGTGGCCGCAGTGAGTCGAACGCCCCCGGGGAGCTTCGCCTTGGCCAGAGCGCGGATCTCGTCCGTGACCCGATTCACCACTGCGGTGTCGAAGGCGCCGATCGCCACCTGGATCACGGTCCCGGTGCGTTCCTGGTCCACGAGGAGCCGAACGGCGGAGTCGGTGGTCTCAGCCAAGAAGATGTGCTGGCGAAGGGCATCTCCGGCGCGCGCGATCACCCGCTCGCCCGTGAGGCCCTCGTGCACCACGGCGAGGACCTTCGACAGGCTCTCCACGCGGGTGACCCCGTCCACGCGGGCCAGGCGGTCCTCGAAGGCCGCGATGGCGCGCATGACGGCGGGATCGGTCACGTCGCCGTCCACGAGCACCTGGAGAAACACCGATCCACCGAACGAGCGAACCATGAAGCGGTCCGCGAGGTCGGGCGCCGAGCCGTCCTCGAAGAACGACCGGGTGTCCATGCTCGTGCGCACGTCGGGCACGCGAAGCGCGAACGGGGCCACCACCGCCAAGACGAGCACAGTGGCCAACACGCCGCGCCGCTGAAGGACCGCACCGAGGCGTCCCAGGCGCTCGTCGACTCTCCCGGCGACCGAGGCGGACCCCTGGGTGTAAGGCGCCCCTCCGAGCGTCACGGCACGCGGCGGGATCGGGAATCGCACCAGAACGGCCGGGATCACCACCACAGCGATGACGCAGAGCACCGCTGAGCCCAGCGCCATCTGCCAGCCAAACGCCCGCATCGGCTCGAGGTCCATGAACAAGAACGAGAGGAAGCTCACGATGGCCGTGAGACCCGACGCGATCACCGGGCCGCCCATCTTGTCGAGCACGTCGTCCACATCGCCCCGGTTGTCGAGGTACCAAACGAGGATGTGCACGGCGAACGCCGACCCGAGCGCGACGAGCATGACCGGCAGCGACGAAGAGAGGAGCGTGAGCGGGTAGCCGAGCCACGCCATGCCGCCTACGGTCCAGAGGATCCCGAGCCCGACGACAACGAGGCAGAGGAGCGCGGCCTGATAGGTGCCCAGCGTGAAGATGATGCTGAGCACGATAACCACGCAAACCCAGGGTCCGAGGCGCTTCAGGTCTTCCTGGGAGCCCGTCGCTGCCGCCTCCGCGATGAAGGGCGCGCCCCCGAGATGCAACTGAACGCCGGCGGGAGGTGTGACGGCTGCGAGCGCCGCGCGCACCCGGGCGGCTCCCAGGGTGGGTGACACGCGCGCTCCGTCGAGGGTCTCGTGGAGCTGCACGATGAGGCGCGTGGCGTCTCCGGCCTCGGAGACGAGGCTCCCGGCGACGTAGTCACGGCCGAGCACGTCGGCGCGCAGAGCGGCGAGGTCCTTGCCGGCGAGATCGCGGGGGATGAGCTCGCGGTGAACGCCGCCGTCTTGGCCGGCGACCGCGTCCATGATCGCCACCTCGGTGAGGGCGGTGACCCCCTTCACCTCGGGCAGGGCCTTCAAACGGGCGGCCAGGTCGCGCACGAACGCCAGGCGCTCCGCGGTGAACAGGTCGCCCTCGGCAGCCACGCCCACGAGCGCCACGTTCATGCCCCCAAAGCGTTCGAGGATCCCCTCGAGCCGCGCGATCTCCGGGTCGTCCTTGGGAAGGAACGCGAGGACGTCGTCGTCGTAGGCGGGCGGAAGCCGCAGACAGGCAAGGACGGTGAGCGCCGCAGTAGCCAGTAGGATCGGGCCGTTACGACGCCGAACGAAGTCGGCGAGTGTTTTCACCGCGCGAAACTACAAAACGGCCCCGACTGTGTCGACCCGCGCTACGGTGGAATCTTGGAGACAGCGAGTCAGCGACCGGTGCCGCGCCGATCTTTGAAGCGCTCGCTGGCGCTTGCCACGGAGGGGTGGCCCTCCTAACCTCCCCGTGCTCACCGGGCGTCTGTCGCCCGAACCCCGCCTCGAGCTCGTGCCGCTCGACTCCGGGGCAGACCCGAAGACCCACCGAATCCGTGCCGAGAGCCGAGATTCCACAGAGGAGATACCGCCATGGGCGCTGCGAACATCGTCACCCTTACGGACCAGAACTTCGAGGCCGAGGTGATTCAGAGCAAGACGCCCGTCCTCGTGGACTTCTGGGCGACCTGGTGCGGCCCGTGCAAGGCCGTGGCTCCCACGCTGGATCAGCTGGCCGGTGAGTACGACGGACGGGTGAAGATCGGGAAGGTCGACATCGACAAGAACCCGAAGATCACCGCCAAGTTCGCCATCCAGGCCGTGCCTACGTTCATCGTGTTCAAGAACGGCGCCGAGGTCTCGAAGCTGCTGGGCGCGAAGATGAAGCGCGACTTCGTCACGCTGCTCGACAAGGTGGCATAACGGACGAACCCGCGCCCACGCCGCTGTCTGCGGTCAGCCGGTGGCGCGGCGCCTGAAGGCGATGTTGAAACACACGCCTAGCCCGATGCAGATGGTGAGCACGCTCGAGCCCCCGTAGCTTAGCAGCGGCAGGGTCACCCCCACGACGGGGAGGAGGCCCGTCACCATCCCGACGTTCACGAAGAACTGCCAGAAGATGAGGCCGGCAACGCCGACGCACGAGAGGACCTGAAAGCGGTCGCGGGCGTGCTTCGTCACCTTCATCGCCCAGTAGGTGAGGAGGTAGTAGAGGCACAGCAAAACGAACCCGCCCGCGAAGCCGCGCTCCTCGCCGTAGCAGGCCACCACGAAGTCCGTGTGGAGGTAAGGCAAGGACTTCTGCCGGCTGGCCTGGCCCTGCTGCCCCCCCTTCCCATAGAACCCGCCGGAGCCAATGGCCTTCTGAGCCTGCTCCGGCTGGTAGGTCTTCGCCAGCGTCTCCTCTAGCTCTTCGAGGTGCTTCTTCACCGCCACGTCGTCCGGGTTCTGTTTCAACGCCTGTCGGGTCTCGGTGACCTTGGCTTCGATCTCCTCCGGGTATAGCCAGGCCATGACGCGATCGCGCTGATAGTCGTGCATGCCCCACTTCCAGCCCACGGGGATCACGATCGCCACCAGCACGATCGCGTTCAGCACCGAGCGCCAGCGCAGCCCCTCGTAGAACACGATGGAGAGGCCGCAGAACAGCGTGATGAGCGACGTCCCGAGGTCGGGCTCGATGAAGATGAGGTAGACCGACGGGGCGATCAGCGCGAACGGCAACGCGGGGCGAATGATGCGCATGAGCCGGCCGTCGTCTGGACGCAGGTCGCGGTAGCCGTCTTGGAAGAAGCGCGCGAGCGCTAAGATGAGGCCTATCTTCGCAAACTCGGCCGGCTGCAGAGACTCACCGAGGCCGGGGATCGGCAACCACCGCGTGGAGCCGTTGATCGGGTTCGTAAACAGCACCGCGATCAGCATGGCAATCGTGACGCCATAGATGACGTACGCGAGCCGCGAGATGAAGTGCAGATCCACGAAGGCAACGATCACGGCGAGGACCGTGCCCACGAGGTACCACTTGAGCTGGCGCTGGTGGAAGCTGTCGGCGCTGTAGTAGTCGGCGTTGCGGAGGTTGAGCAGGCCGATCCCGATAATCGCCACGATCACGGCGAAGACGACCCAGTTGAGGTCGAAGAACGGCCGGCGCGAGGGTCGTACGAGGCTCATGGTGCTCCCGGGACGTGGTCGCCCGAGAGGATGGGGTTGGCCCCGCCGCCATCGGCGCCGTAGAGCTCGGCCCACGCCTTGAGCACCTGCATCGCCACCGGGCCGGCCATCTTGCCGCCCGAGTGCCCGTGCTCCACGAAGACCACAACGACCACACGAGGATCACGCGCCGGCGCGTAGCCTGCGAACCAGGCGTGATCCTCTTCGAGCCATCGCGCCACGTCTTCCGTGACTCCTGGCTTCTTCTCGGCCGCCTCGGCCGTGCCGGTCTTTCCCGAGACCTCGAGGCCCTCGACGCGCGAGTCGAAGGCCGTGCCGTGTTCGTCGTTGACGGTGCGCCAGAAGCCCTCGCGAATCGCGGCGAGCTCGGGATCGGAGAGGGGCAGGCGGACGTCACCCTTGGGCTCGGTGCGCCTCAAGACCGCGCCGTCGGGCGCCTCTATCGAGCCCACTGCGTGCGTCTCCAGAAGGCGCCCGCCATTGGCGACCGCGATGTACCCTCTAGAGACCTGCAGGGGGGTCAGCTTGATGTCTTTCTGCCCGACGGCGGTGGAGACCGTGAAGCCCGGCATGAACACGCCGTCGCGTTTCCTGTGCCACTCCTTGGTGGGGACCAGCCCCACTGCCTCGCCCACCTCGATCCCGGTGGGCAGCCCGAGCCCGAACGTGTTGGTCGCGTACTCGTACAGCGTGTCCATGCCGAGCTCTTCGCCCAGCTTGTAGTAGTAGATGTCGCACGAGCGCGAGAGCGAGTGGATGAGGTCGAGGGTGCCGTGTCCCGTGCGAAGGTGGCAGCGAAAGCGGCGCCCGCCGTACTCGAAGTAGCCAGGACACGTGACCTCGCGCTTCAGGTCGGTGATGTGGGCGTGCAGCCCGGCCGTGGCGGTCACGAGCTTGTAGACCGAGCCGGGCGCGTAAGCCGTGAGCGCCTTGTTGAGCATGGGCGAATACGGGCTGGCTTGCGTGGCTTGGAAGACGTCCGGTGGGAGCCGGCCCGACCACAGGTTGGGGTCGAAGGTGGGCTTCGAATAGAGCGCCAGGATCTCGCCGGTGCGCGAGTCGGTGAGCACGACGGCGCCGGACTTGTGGTACCGCATGGCGCGCTGCGACGCCTCCTGAAGGCGTACGTCGAGCGTGAGCCGCACGGTGGCACCGTCCACCACGGGCACGTCCGCGCGCTCAGTGCTCGAGCGCTCCACGGTGCGCCCGTCAGGCGTCCGCTCCCGAACGATGGACCGCTCGCCCCACTGCCCGCGGAGCTCGGCCTCGAGCGCGCGCTCGACGCCGGTTCGACCGGCGCGGTCGCCGGGGCGGTACGAAGCGCCGAGGCGATCGAGATCGTCACGGCTTACCTGGCCGGTGTAGCCCACGAGGTGGGAGACGACGTTGCCCTTGGGGTAGATCCGCCGAAGGCTCGTCCTCACCTCGATCCCGGTGAGGTCCGCGAGGTTGGCCTCGATGACTGCCCTCTCGTTGGCGTGGTACTGCCCGTCGGTGGGGCACTCGAGGCGCCACATCCGCTCTTCGAGCGGAGCCCCGTCACGCGGGTCGACCGCGCCTGCCACGTACTCCACGCCGTCGGCGCAAGTCCCGAGGGTGCGCTCGGGGTTCCAGCTGAGGGCGCGGGACTCCATGTGCGGGCATCGCGTGGGGTGCCCATCGGCAACGAAGTACCGCCGTCCGGTGCGGCGGCTCCACAACGTCCGCCGCATCGGCTCCAGCGGCCGAAGTCGGGTCGTCTCGCCCGGGCACGTCTCGCTGACGAGATCCTGCCGGAGGGTGACGGTGTCGAACCGATCGCGGTTCTCCACGCCGATGCGGAACAGCTCCCGAAGCCGCTGCTCCTCGTCCGTGGTGAGCCAGAGGAGGCGCACGAGCAGATCCTGTACGCGCTGGGGCTCCTTCACGCGGCTTGGCACCATTACGAGGTCGTGGCTCTCGAGGTTGCGCGCGAGGACCACGCCGTTGCGGTCGATGATGAGGCCGCGCCGCGCGGGGAGGCGCTCCGTGCGCGTGCGGGTGGCCGCGCTCATCGCCTCGGCCTGGTACTCCTCGGTCCGAAGGATCTGCAGGATGAACAGCCGGAATAGGAGCGTGAGGAACCCCACGGTCACTATGACCATGGTCCACCGGTATGACGCTCGGTAGTCGATCGGGGCGCTGGGGGATCGGATCGCCACGGGCGCGTGCTAGCAGTGGATTCCGGTCACGGCAATGATCACCGGCCGAAGATCGCGTCGCGCTGGCGGCTGCGAGCGAAGAGGCTGTCGGTGCGGTCGAGTACGAAGAACACCAGCGGCGCAAAGGGAGCGCTCACCAGCGCGACCGGGCCGGCGAGGCGCAACACGGTGCCGTGGCCCTGAAAGGCCGGATCGAAGAGCAGCGACAAGAGCGCCAGCAACATCGACGCGAGCACGGAGAGGAGCATGGTGGTGATCATGAGGCTGGACAGCCCGCGGATCGGCACCTTCGAAGTGAGGAACCGTGCCACCAAGAACGTCACTACGGAGATCTCCGCGTACATGCCCACCGGCACGCCCATGACGAAGCCGTCCTTGATGAGGCCGATCACGAGCGACGCGACCATCCCCGTGGCCGGGGGCACATGGAGCGCGAGCCACAAGACGGGCACCAGGGCGAGGTCTGGAGGGAAGGACGAGACGTGCAGCTCCTGGAGCAGCGGCGACTCGACTCCGAGTAGGAAGAACGTGATGAGGATCACGCTGAGGCTTTGTCCGAGCGCGCTCATCGGGGCACGTCCAAGGGGGCGGTGCTGATGTGGTCGGTGACGATCTGAACCAGATCCAGCGTGCGGAAGTTCACGCTGGGCACCACGGGGTATACCCACCCGAGGTCCGACTGCCGCGCCGGGCCCTCGCCGATGTGGCCGACGACGAGACCCTTCGGGTAACGCTCGTCCTCGCCGCTCGTGACCAGCATGTCGCCCGCCTCGAGCGGCCGCTGCTCCTCGCCTGGCGCGACCGCCTCGCCGAGCGTCTCGAAGGTGGCGAGGAAGTCACCCCGGTCACCGGAGCCCACCAGCGTCCCCTTGACGTCCCGGCCCACCGCCGCGGTGGCGATCCGAGAGTCTGAGTCCACCGCCAGCTTGACCTCGGCATAACGACCCAGCGCTCGCTCCACGTGGCCGACCACCCCGGCGGGGGTGATGACCGGTTGAAACCGCTCGAGCCCGTCGTCGGCTCCGGCCGACAACGCGACCTTGAGCACACGGTGAAACGGTGACACGTCCTTGGCGATAACCTGGGCCGCCAGCGTTTGGAGCTCGGGCCGCTCACCCTTGAAGCGCAGCAGCTCCTTGAGCCGCCGGTTCTCCTTGCGAAGCTGCTCGCGATCTTGCACGAGCCCCGCCAGGACCTCGTTCTGCCGCCGTATGTCGCGATTCTCCTCGACGACGCCTACGAGCCACACATAGTCGGTGAAGACCCGCGAGAGCGAAGCGACTACGCCGCTCATGGCGTGCTGTGCTGGGCTCGTGAGCCGCATGAGCCCGCGCTCCACGAGTGTGGGCGTGGGTCGCGCGCGACCGTGGTACCAGAGCGAGACCAGCGGCAAGACAAGGCAGAGAAACCCCACGAGGGTCTGCCGCCAGCGGCCTCCTGCGGCCATGTCAGCTCGGGATGGCCACGGCCTTGAGGAGCTCGATCTCGTCGAGCGCCTTGCCCGAACCGAGCACCACGGCCGAAATGGGGTCGTCGCACAGCATGACGGGGAGCCCGGTCTCCTCGCGCAGCAAGAGATCGAGGTTTCGCAGGAGCGCGCCGCCGCCTGCCAGGACGATTCCCTTGTCGACGATGTCCGCGGCGAGCTCCGGGGGCGTGGCCTCCAGCGCCGCGCGCACCGCATCGACGATCTGCGAGATGGGCTCCTGAAGCGCCTCCCTCACCTCATCCGAGTTGATCGTGATGGTCTTGGGGATCCCCTCGATGAGGTCCCTCCCCTTCACGTCCATCGTCATGACCTCTTCGGGCGGGGTTGGGTAGGCCGTCCCGATAGTGCACTTGATGGCCTCGGCGGTGCGTTCGCCCACGAGCAGATTATACTTGCGCTTTATGTGCTGAATGATCGCCTGGTCCATCTTGTCGCCGCCGACCTTGATGGACTTGGAGTAGACGATGCCGGCGAGGGAGATCACCGCCACCTCGGAGGTGCCCCCCCCGAGGTCGACGATCATGTTGCCTGACGGCTCGGTGATGGGCAGGCCGGCGCCGATGGCGGCAGCCATTGGCTCCTCGATGAGGTAGACCTCACGAGCCCCGGCGGACTCCGCGGACTCGCGCACCGCGCGCTTCTCCACCTCGGTGATGCCGTGAGGCACACAGATAATAATGCGCGGGTGGATCAGAGTGCGACGGTTGTGTGCCTTCGCGATGAAGTACCGCAACATCGCCTCGGTGATCTCGAAGTCGGCGATGACCCCGTCCTTCAGCGGGCGGACGGCCTGGATCGAGCCCGGCGTGCGGCCGAGCATCTCCTTGGCGTCCTTACCCACTGCGAGGACCTTGCGGCCACCGCGCGCATCCTTCTGCACCGCGACGACGGACGGCTCACACGAGACAATACCCTTACCCTTGACATAAATCAGGGTATTGGCTGTCCCGAGATCGATGGCCAGGTCGTTCGAAAACAACCCGTAGAACCAGTCGAACACGGCGATCCCTTACCGACCGACCCCGGAGGTCACGCCGCCTCAGTCCTCATTCCGTCGTCCGCGACGGCGTCGGCGGCGCCGGCGCTCGCCGTCTTCCTCACCACCGGCGGCCGGAGCGGCGGCGGCGGC
>SXGT01693121.1_pt1 | contig 21066 bp, 21 predicted proteins | sample 3176221 | NCBI WGS metagenome assembly SXGT01 (sample SAMN11356862, study PRJNA531348) | freshwater metagenome | isolation source: freshwater sample F1-120 | place: China: Fuxian Lake, Yuxi | collected 2017-12-25
ACGACAAGATGATGGAAGCCTTTGGTGGCGTTGGCGTCCATGTGACCTCACCCGAGGCCCTGAGCCGTGCGGTAAACGCGGCCATGGATTCTGGCAAACCGACCTTGGTGAACGCGGTGATTGACGAGAAGGCCGGCACCGAGAGTGGCCGGATCGGCAATCTCAATCCGCAAAGCGTGATGTCTCGACAAGCGCGCAGCTAGAGGCACTCCACTCGTACCCACAGGAGCGCACCAGGGGCCTCCCGTGACACCTCCCGTACGTGTACGCCATCTGGACCAGTGGGGGTATTGGCCCAGGAGGGAGGGCTACACCGGTGAGGCCGTCGCTGGTTCCAGATGGTCGGGACAGGTGTTTGCGGGCCACGGCCGCGCTGGATGACGCGGCACTTGGAGGGCACACCGCTCCTCCTCTCTGCATGCGGCGTGGAGGCGGTGCGCTCGCCAGCGTCCCGGGGGTATGCTATGGTCCTGCGGTCCGTACCGGAGTCTGGATCTTCTATAAGGGAGGCATGCTGCCATGGCGTCTCGTCTACTGACGCGTGACCTTGCGTCTATCGTGTATCCCAGTGAGGATGGCCAACCCATGGCCGAAAGCGATTTCCAGCGCACCCCGCTTATGTATGCCGTCGAAGCCCTGCGGCGACATTTCCGCGACCGTTCCGATGTCTACGTCTCGGGTAATCTGTTCATTTACTATCGCGAGGGCTCTCCGCGTTCCCAGGTGGCCCCGGATGTCTTTGTGGTGTTCGGCGCGCCGAACCACGACCGCTGTTCGTACCTGCTGTGGCAAGAGCCCAAAGCCCCCGATTGGGTGCTGGAAATTACCTCGCACAGCACCCGGCAGAAAGACCAGTACCGCAACCCGCGCCTGTATGCGGCCCTCGGGGTCGGGGAGTATTGGCAGTACGACCCAACGCAGGATTATCTAGTCCCCGCTCTGCAGGGGAGCCAACTGCTGGGGAAACGCTATGTCCGCCTTGCCGAGCGGTGGTCCCCGGATGGCACCCTGGTGGTAGCGAGTCCGGTTTTGGGCTTAGAGCTCCATCTCACCGCCGAGGGTTTACGCTTCGTCGATCCGCAGACGGGCCAGCGCCTGCGGAACTACGACGAAACGGAGCACGAGCGCCAAGCCGCCGAACAGGCTCACCAAGCTGCCGAACAGGCTCGCCAGGCCGCCGAGCAGGCCCGGCAGGCCGCTGAGCTCGCCCGGCAGCGGGAGCAGCAAGCTCACCAGGAAACCGCGGCCGCCTTGCAGGCCGCCTTGGCGCGGCTCTCCGCTATGGAGGCACGCGCCTCGGAGCAATCGTAGGCTGGCGTCGTGGCCGGGGTCAGGGGACGTGACAGCCGCACCCTAGGGAGCCCTTGTGGCTGCGCCATTTGAGCTTGAGCTTCTTGGCCTGGCGGCGTCGTGTGACGTACTCCGTGCACACTTGCTGCATCGTATCGGCAGACAGCCGTAAGTCTTTGGACGTCCCTGCGGTCAATCTGTGCAGATCGTAGGCCCTCAGCCAGGTCTTGTGTCTGCGGAACGCTCACAGGCTCACGTCCTGGCAATAGTTCCAGACGTAGTGAATCGCCGAGGCTAGACGAGCGAGGTGTGTGCCGCTGGTGCTGTCTTTGATGCGATAGCGATACGTGAGTATTGACATTATTGCACGCCCTCGCGCTGGGCTTGCTCCCGCATAGCGACTGCGAGCTTGGCAGTCATGCTGATCCCAGATGTCTCGGCGAGCCAACTCCAGAGGCGCATGGCTTCGACGCTGAGGCGTACCCTCGTGGCGTGCGGCTTCATCTTCATCCCCCAAGGATAGGTAGACGCTGGCAGAGCCTCTCAACACGGGCACCCCATCTGCCGTACGGGCCGAGGCGGAGCCGGCACGCTGTGTCACGGCTGAGGTCTGATGCCCCATAGACACCCACGGTTACGTGTCTTGCACCGCGAGAACTGCAAGGATTGCCCCCTCATCTCCCAGGGCAGCGCGAGACCTCCAAGCCGTCGATAGTCAACGTGAGGGCGGCTCACGCCACCGGTTTGTGCGCGCGGTATTCGGAAAACATGCCCAGCTCGACGTGGCGCTCCACCTGGCAGAAGCCGGTGGCCTCTAGCGTGCGCATCACCTGCGTCGGCGGCACACAGGCGGCGATAGTATCCCAGTAGTACCGCCACAGCGCCGGGGTGCGCGGACTGCGTGCGGTCAGTCCGGCGATCCACGGCACCACCCCGCGCATATAGGCTTTGAGCATCCAGGCATGGAGCTTGTTCTGCGGACAGGTAATCTCCAGGATGCAATAGCACCCGCCCGGTCGGAGGACGCGGAGGCACTCGACGAACGCCAGCGACAAATCGGCAATGTGCCGCAGCGCATACCCCATGGTCAGAAAGGCAAAACTGGCATCGGCGAAGGGCAAACGCTCCACCACCCCGCGCACCAATTGCACCCCCTCGGGAACCCCGGCATGTTCCAGCATCCCCGGACTGGGATCGATCCCGGTGACGAGAGCAGGCCTGCCGACGATGGCGGCAGCCTGGCATGCGACCAGGCCGGTACCCACGCCAATGTCGAGCACACGCATACCAGGCTGTAGCCCAGCGCGCTGCAGTGCCGCACCGCGATACCAGATCCCGGAGCCCAGGCCGACCAAACGCTCGATGCGATCATAATCGACAGCGGTACTGTTGAATATGTCTTGGACCCAGCCGCGACGTTGGCCTTCATCCGCATAGTAATTGGTGAGCGGTACGTGGGGTGCCTGGACCAGCTGGTCAGGCTGGTTGGCTTGGTGACTCATGGGGAACACTCCGATTCGGCTATGGGCACGCGCCTCGTGTGGAGGACTGTCGCACACTGGCGCTCCACGCGGACAGGAGTCGCTTGATGCGTCCGCGCCTCGACGCGACGGCTCAAAACCAATGTTTGGTCTGCTTCGACCACGGGCTCTGCGGATACTGCTTGTGCAACACCTGGTACGCCTGTCTGAGGATGGCACGCACCCGCATGGCGGCGCGCTCTAGAACGGCGGTATCCACCTTGCCCGGCGCAGGCCCTAGCATCGCCTGGCGCACCAGCGCCCGCGCTGCCAGATAGGGTGCAAGCTCACGCCACGGCGAGGCGGCGTCTTGGGCAATAGCGTCAAAGGCCTCAGCCGCGTTGTCAAAGGCGCCACTGTAGAAATGCGCCGCGGCGCTTTGATAGGCGTGCTCCGCTTGCAGTTGCGGCTCGGCAGGCGCGGGGATGGTGCGCCCGGCCCCGTCGGCGCACGTGCTAAAGACGACGTCTTGGGCTTGGAGCCAGGCGCGCACAGCCGGGCTCTCGGGACCGAAACGCGCTTGCACACGCTGTAAGGTCTTGACCGCAGTCCTGAAAGCATCGGTGGTACAGTTGCGATAGCTTTGAAATTGCCCCAGGCGTCGGAAGACATCCAGCTGCATAAGCGGCACCGCGCCTGGGACAGTGCGCCGGGCCTCCAGCCAGACGTTTTCGGCGGCTTCGCTGCCCTCACCCATGCCAGAGACCAGACGCGTACGCCACAGGGCGACGACGGCCTGCTGTTCGGCCGCGGTGAAGTGCAGGCCGGTGAGATAGCCATAGGCCACCGCGAGATACGCGAGATACGCGCGCGCGTAGGTCGGTTGCAACACGCCGAGGGCACTGGCGGCAAAGGCTTCGAGGGGAAAATCAGGGTGTACCGTGTAGGTAAAGGCGGCACGGGCGAAGAACGGCCCGCAGCTCCACAGGGACGTGGGATGTGCCAGGATGCTGACGCTGACCAGGATCGACACGATCCAGCGGGTTATGGCCATCGTTGGGCTTCCTCCAGGGCGCTGTGCAGGGTCGCTGGGGACCAGGCACGGGGACTGAAGAGATAGACGCGTAGCCCCGAGGGTACACGCGGTAGAGGTTCATCGGTGGCCAGGCCCAGACTCTGGTGCGGGGTCCGACAGCGCAGCACGCCCCCGGCCTGGAGATGCCGTCGCACCTGCTGGCGGTCGGCCCCCATGCGGAACAGCATAGGGACAGCTTCATCAATAGGCAAGTCCGCCAGCCAGGAATCGCCGAGACACCACGAGGCCAGGGCCGTGATCGAGAGACGGATGGTGTCCGGTAACACCCGGCGCAAGTCGTCCAGCACAGCGCGATACAACGCTCGTGCTGAGACGGGGGCATCGAAGTCGAGCTGCAGCACCGGGGCAGGCGTCTTACGGCTGAGCGCCACGATGGCAGCGACTACCCGCGCCCGCTGGCTGGCCGGCAGCGTGGGCGGGGTGGCGCGCTCTATTTCCAGGCGTATGACGGGCATGACTATCGTCGCGGGGGAGACTTGTAGGGGCTGCATACGCGGCCGGACGACGACTCTCTCCTGCCGCAGGAGCAGCGTCGCCGCCAGATACGCCACGCCGATGCGCTGCGCATCCAGATGGCGCAGATCTTCAGGACGTTCCCAGGCCCACAGCATGAGGGCGGGCAGCGGCAGTGCGGCAGCCCGCCCTGGTGGCGGATGGGACACGCTGCCGACCGTCAGGAGCAGAAGACCTGGACTGAGGGCTAGGGCCCGTCGGCACAGCTGCAGCAATTGCATACGCCTTCGTCTACGGCATCGCCCGCATCAAGATGGACGCAAGGCTCAGGGGAGGATGGTGCTCCGTGTGGAGCCCTGCACCAAGAGCAGGCAGCCGGTGTCCGACTGCGCCAGGTCATGGACACTCCCAGCCACCATGCGCAGATAATCGCCGACCGCGAACAGCTCATCGTTAAAGATACAGGAACCTTCTAAAACATACAGCTCCTCCGTCTCCGCATGCAGGTGCCGCGGCACGTGGGCCCCAGGCGCTATACGCAGCAGCTGGGTGGCGTACTGGCGAGCGGCATCATAAAACAGCATTTTAATGGACAAGCCTGGGGCCGGTCCATCGCGCCACCGTCCTTCCTCGGCCCGGACAATCCAGGGCGCGGCGGAGGGTGGCTCTGCAGCAGCCGGCAGCGCGGCAGGGGGCTCGACCGCGGGCGTCGCTGGCGCTTGGATACGTGCCAATAAGCGCTCGCGCAGACGCGCTGGGGGAGCGATAGGGGTGACCCCGACGGCAAGGAGCTGCGCCACCTGCGTAAAGGCCTGGGCTTCGGCAGACTGGTCGGGCGCGTGGGGCGTGATCGCCGCAGCGTCTTCAAGTTCGACAGGCCCCAACGCGTCCAAGGCCGCCAGCGCCTGGGCTTCTTCTCGTGCTGCATCGTGCTGTGGTCCCATAGCTATCTCTCTACAAAGGCTGCCAGGCGGTCACGCAAATGTAACATCCCAAGGCGAATACGTGTTTTAATGGTCCCTAGTGGTTGCTGTAAATGGTCCGCGATGTCGCGATGGCTCAACCCCCCATAGTAGGCCAGTTCAATGGCTTCGCGTTGCTCGGGCGCCAGACTGGCGAGCGCCGCCTGGACGTGCGCGCGTTGTTCGCTGAACAGACTGGCCTCGGCAGGGGTAGGCTGCGTGTCCGATGTCTGAATCGCGTCGACGTCCAGCGGCGCTTCGCGTTGCTGCCGCAGGTGCAACACACGCCGCCAATCCAGCGCCCGGCTGCGGGCGATGGTCAACAGCCAGGCCACAGGCGTCCCGCGCTGGGGCTCATAGCGACTGGCTTGATTCCAGACCTGATTATACACTTCAAGCGTGACGTCTTCTGCCCCGTCACTGTCTCCCACAATGCGTAAGGTCAAGCCATAGACCAGGGCGCTGGTCATATCGTAGAAGTGTGCGAGGGCAGTCTGGTCACCCGTAGCCATGAGACATAATACCCGTACCAGTTCCGTGTCCGAAGCCTGGCTTGTCGAAGTGACGAGAGGTTGGGACATGCAGCATTCCTTCATCGAGCCCACGATACGGCGGCTAGCGTGCTCCACGCCTAGCACTGCCGAGTACGCTGAGACTGATCCCTGAGAGTCTTCTAACCATAGCGTACGCGCCAGCGTATTGTCCAGCGCAACGCCAGTTAGTCGCGGCGGCAAGGACGTGCCTCTGGCCGCGACGCTCAGATGCTGCGGACTTTCTGCTCCAAGCGCTGCCCCGCCGGCACGTGCACGCCTGTCCCCAGCACGCAGCCCTCTACCTGCGCGTGGGCACCGAGGTGCACGCCCTCCCACAGGACGCTCTCTCGCACTATGGCCCCGGTATCCAGCTGGCAACCTGCCCCCAGCACGGCATACGGTCCTAGATGGACATCTTCCCCCAGCGTCACCCCAGGCCCAAGGACGACCGGCGGCACCAGGGTCACACCCGGCGGGGTGCCGTGCAGGTCGTCGGCATGACGAAAGACGCGGCTCCCGGCTGGCAGGCGCTGCATCCAGGCAGCGCCTAGCGCCCCTCGCAGCAGATCCCAGTGCGCTTTGAGATAGCGCTGTGGCACGCCAATATCCATCCAGTAGCGGCTACAGCGGTAGCCGTAGATTGCCTCCTGGTCCGCGAGCAGCGCTGGATAGACGTCAGCTGTGGTCGTACAAAACCCCTGCGGCGGGATACGCGCCAGCACTCGTGGATCGACGATCTGCATGCCCGTAAAGATGGTCTCCTCGCCGCTGGCGGACTGCTGCGTGGTCGGGCGGCCATTGATCAGCCGCACCCGGTCCGCGTCATCGACGATAACCGCGCCATACGACCGCGCCGCCGGATCCGGACGCAGCACCATGGTGACCATGGCCTGACGCTGGCCATGCCAGTGGCGTAGGGCCTGCAGATCGACCTGCATCAACACATCGGCGTTGAGCACCAGAAACGGCGCATCCTGCAAGAAGGCCTCGACGCGTTTCAAAGCCCCGGCAGTGCCGAGAATCTCCGGCTCGTGTGACAAGACAAAACGCATGTCCCAGCGCCGACCATCGCCGAGCCAGCGGGCCAGTTGGTCGGCCTGGTGATGCAGATTGATGGCCACCTCGTGGATGCCGGCGTGCTGCAACTGGGCCAGGAGATAGTCTAACATAGGCTGCAATAACAAGGGCAGTAAGGGCTTAGGACACTGCTCAGTCAGGGGACGCATACGCGTGCCCAGACCAGCAGCCAGGATCATCGCTTTCATCGCGGGCCTCTCGCCCTCCTGTGCGGTGTTGCCGGGTCAGGGATGGCACGGTATACTCGCACCAGTAGTCTCCCCCACGGCGTCTCCAGGAGGTGTGCGCATATGGATGTAGGTCTGGTCTATCACGCCGATTATCTGAAACACGACCCAGGCCGCCAACACCCGGAGCATGCCGGACGGCTGGAGGCGGTGATGCAGGCCCTCGAAGCCAGTGGCCGGGCCCGGCAGTTGGTGTCACTCACCTGGGATCACGATCCACAGGAGTGGGTGACGCAGGTGCATGATACGCGTGTGGTGCAACTGGTCAACCTGGCCAGCGCCCGCGCCCCGGCGGCCCTCGATCCCGATACCGTCCTCAGCCGCGATTCCTCGCACGTCGCCCTGCAAGCCGTGGCAGGCACGCTCGCTGCTGCCGATGCGGTCATGAGTCGCCAGCTGTCGCAGGTGTTTTGCGCCGTGCGTCCGCCCGGGCATCATGCCGAGGCCAACCGCTCTATGGGCTTTTGCCTGTTCAATAACGTTGCCATTTTGGCGCGCTATTTACAACAGCAACACGGGCTCGACAAAATTATGATTATCGACTGGGATGTGCACCACGGCAATGGCACGCAGCACATTTTTGAGGACGACCCGAGCGTGTTCTATTTTAGCACGCATCAGTATCCGTTCTATCCCGGCACCGGCGCGGCGTCAGAAACGGGCACGGGGCGGGGCAAGGGGTATACCATGAATGTGCCCCTGCCCGCCGGCACAGGTGACGAGACGTACATTGAGGTGTTTGAGCAGCAGCTTTTACCGCGCGCCCTGGCGTATCGTCCGGACTGTGTCCTGATCTCGGCTGGGTTTGACGCGCACTATGCCGATCCCCTGGCCCACATGGACGTCACGGAAGCCGGCTATCGCCGCATGACGCAAGTCGTCAAGGAGATTGCCGCGACCTGTTGCGAGCAGCGCCTGATTGCCGTGCTCGAAGGCGGCTACAATCTGGAAGCGCTGGGACGCAGTGTCGCAGCGCACGTCGATGAACTGCAGCGTGATTTGTGAAAGCGGGCCAACAGCCGATGCGTCACGTGTATCTGGACCACAATGCCACCACGCCCGTTTTGCCGGAAGTGCTGGAAGCCATGCTGCCATACTACCGCGAGGCCTTTGGCAACCCCTCGAGCGTGCATCGCCATGGCCGCCGGGCGCGGGTGGCCATTGATGAGACACGCGATAGCATTGCCGCGATGTTAGGGGCGCCGGCAGCGAGTATCGTGTTCAGCAGCGGTGGCACCGAGGCCAATAATACCATCATCAAGGGCATGGCCGTGGCACGCCAGGCCCGCGGACGGCATCTGGTGACCTCACAGATCGAACACCCGGCGGTGCTCGACACCTGTGCCGTGCTGGCGCAGCAGGGCTATCGCGTCACGTACGTGCCGGTGGACGCGCAGGGGGTGGTGACGCCCGAGGCAGTGCAGGAGGCCCTGAGCGACGAGACCATCCTGGTGTCGATCATGTATGCCAACAACGAAACCGGCGTGATCCAGCCCATTGCCGACATCGCGTCCCTGGTGCGGGCGCGTGGCATTGCTATGCACACCGACGCGGTGCAGGCGTTTGGCAAATTACCCTTGCGCGTGGACGACTTGGGCGTGGATTTGCTGTCGTTTTCTGGACACAAGCTCTATGCTCCAAAAGGTATTGGTGGCTGGTATGCGCGCCCTGGCATGGCATTGCCGCCCTTGCTGCATGGCGGGCATCAGGAGCGCGGCAGGCGTTCCGGCACGGAGCCGGTGGCGAGTATCGTTGCCTTAGGGACGGCCTGTCTCCTGGCGCAGCGTGATATGGCGCAGGAGTGGGAGCGGCAGCAGCAGTTGCAACAGCGTTTGGAGCACGGTTTGCACGAGTACATCCCCCACATCCGCATTCAGGGGAGTACGGCACCACGTTTGCCCAACACCACCAATGTGGCGTTTGCCGACGTGGAGGGCGAGGCGTTGATGATGAGCCTGGACATGCAAGGGGTGGCCATTTCCACCGGCTCGGCTTGTAGTTCCGGCTCTCTGGAGCCCTCGCATGTGTTGCGGGCCATGGGTGTGCCAGCGGCGTACCTCCACGGGGCGTTGCGTATAAGCCTGGGGCGTAGTACCGGGCGCGACGATATTGAGTATGTGCTCACCATTCTCCCTGGCATTGTGCAGCAGGCGCGGGCGCTGTCATAAGCCGTTGTGGAGGGAAAGACGGAGGGTCAAACTATGCAATACTCGGACATTATCCAGGACCATTTTGAGCATCCGCGCAATGTCGGCGTGATTGCCGATGCCGAGGCCGAGGCCCTGGTCTCGAACCCGGCGTGTGGGGACATGATGCACCTGTATTTGCGTATTGAACAGGAGCGTATTACCGACGCAAAATGCAAGATCATGGGGTGTCCGGCGGCTATCGCGGCGGGCTCGGTCACGACGGAGCTGTTGATTGGGCGTGGGGTGGCGGAAGCGCTGACGCTGTCACGGGTCGAGGTGACCACGGCGCTGGGGGGATTGAGTCCGCAAAAGGTGCATACGTCCGTCCTCGCCGAAGACGCCATCCGCGCCGCCCTGAACAAGTATCGCACCCGTCAACGCCCAGACTAAGCCGCACGATGTGCGCCACCAGCAGGCCGGTTCCTGCCGGACGGCCGGAGCAGGCGGAGGATGTGGGAGAGCCCGTGTGACGGTTGAGCCTATCTCGGGAGGCGCTCTAGCGGCCGGTCTGCGTTGTCGGGGCGACCGACCAGTCGCCCCGACGGGGAGAGGCTCTACGCCGACACGGGTGCCGCCGTGCCCCGGAAGGCGGGCATCACCTCCGTGCCAAAGCGTTCGAGCTGTTCCACCGCAACTTTTTCTGGCACGCCGACCGACAGGCTGACCGAGATGTGGTCCAGCCCTGGATAGCGTTCTTCCAGCTTTTTCAGATGCTCAATAATCTCACCAGCCGAACCACACAAAAAGCCGCCATTGCTCACCGCATCTTCAATGCGCGGCAGCTGGGCGTGCGGCGCACGGACCGGATCGGCCATAATCTCCATTTGCTCATCAGTCAGCGCCCGGACCAGACGGAGCGGCCCAAACATCTTCATGTTTTCTTCGTAATACTTGGCGGCTTCACGCATGCCCTGTTCCTGGCTATCCGCCATATAAAAGTGGAAACCAAAACACAGCCGCTCGCCGAGTTCTATATGCTTGCCAATCCGGGCATGCGCCTGTTGCCAGTCGAGCACCACGCGGTGCATGGCGCCACCTTCCGCCGACCCACCGCCCACCATGCCCTGAATGCCGTGTTTAGCCATAAAATCCATGGCGCGCTGTGTGCCGCCCTGAATGGGCTGCCAACACTCCACCGGACGCCGCAGCGGACGGGGCACGAGGGTGAGTTCTTTCAGCGTGTAGCCACGATACGGCACCTCAGGCGGCAGGGTATAATACTTGCCTTGATAGGAGAACGATTCCTCGTTAAAGGCTTTGAAAATAATATCGACTTGTTCTTCAAAGAGCTCGCGGTTGGCCGTTTGATCCAGCAGTGGCGCGCCAAAGGCTTCGACTTCGCGGGTATGATAGCCACGACCCACCCCAAAGGTGACTCGTCCCCCAGTGAGGATGTCCGCCATAGCAAAATCTTCGGCAAGACGCAGCGGGTGCCACATGGGCGTCACGTTGAAGCCGCAACCAATCTGCAACCGTTTGGTGAGATGAGCCAGATGCACAGCCATCATGAGCACGTTGGGAATGCACTCGTAGCCTTCAGGTTGAAAATGATGCTCGGCCATCCAAAACGTCGAGTACCCGAGGCGATCCATGAGCTGCGCCATGGCCTGGGCTTTGCCAAACACCGTGGCCAGATGCTCATTGGAATAGCGGCGATCATTCACCGGAATGCCGCCGTAGCCGATGTTGTCCATATCAATGTGGCCGGCAAAGAGACTATCAAATTTTGTAATCATGGGCTCACCTCTAGAAGAGCTCTTGTGGTACGATAGGCGCCTATTGTAGGCTTGAGTACCCATCTGTCAAAGGAGAAGTTGGTGTGCTGCAGGGAGGAGACGACGTACCGTAGGCCTCTCACCACGACAAAACAGGCCATGACCACCCCTGGAGAGGCACACCGCAGTCGTCGCGGCGCTGGCCCGGCGGGCGTGCGCAGGCGCGTCGCACCGCGAGCCGCATGCTATAGCGGTTGACTGTCGTGCTAGAAATCCGGTATGTTTACACGCTGGCGTCGCGTTCTTCCAGCAATAACAATAAGTATTTGCCTAATGGAGACTCACCATGGCGGAGACTTTGGCGCTGCCCGGGCTCCAGCAGAACGGCCCGCTTCCGGGTATCAAGATTGACAACCAGATTTTTTTAACGCGGGCTGATGAACTCACCAAATGGGCACGGAATTATCGTGTCGCACGCGTGATGAACACCTTGGGGATTACCAAGCTGTTTAGCTGGGCGCGTCTGTCGTCGCTGTGGCCGATGACCTTTGGGCTGGCGTGCTGCGCTATTGAGATGATGGCGACGGGCGCCGCGCGCTATGACCTGGACCGTTTTGGGGCCGGAGCGTTTCGCGCCACACCGCGTCAGGCTGATGTCATGATTGTGGCGGGCACCGTGACCCTGAAAATGGCCAGCCGCATCGAGCGCCTGTATGCGCAAATGCCAGAACCCAAGTTTGTCATCTCCATGGGATGCTGTGCCACGTCAGGCGGTCCGTACTGGGAGCACGGCTATCATGTCTTAAAAGGGGTGGATAAGATCGTGCCGGTCGATGTGTATATCCCCGGCTGTCCGCCTCGCCCGGAAGCGTTGCTCGAAGCCTTCCTGCGGCTCCAAGACAAAATACGCACTGGGGCGTTTTACCAAGTCCCCAAAGAGCCCCAGCAACTGGTGCGCCCGGCGCCACAACTCGCCGCCAAGGCCGCCGCCGCCGCGGCCAAAGCCGCCCCGAAAAAGGCCGAGCCTCGGAGAGCGGCTACCCCGGCCGCGGCCCAACCCGTTGTGGCTGAAGCAGCGCCAGCCGAGATCGAAGTGCCGGCGGAGTTGTTAGCCAAACCGTTCAAAGACCTGACCAAAGAAGAACGCGTGCTGGTGTCGCGGGCCCGCTCGCGCGCCATGCGTGCCAAAGCCGGTGTACCGGTAGCCGGGAAAGTGTCCACGGGGACTCCCACTGAGGAAGCGGTAGCCGAGGCGGCTCCTGTGGCGCCACCACGTCGTGCCGTGGCGGCCGCTGCCAGTGTCGAGGTCGCGGCGGATCCCATGGCCGAGGTGCCGGCCGAACTCCTTGCCAAACCGTTCAAAGACCTGACCAAAGAAGAACGCGTGCTGGTGTCGCGGGCCCGCTCGCGCGCTATGCGTGTCAAGGCCGGCCTGCCAGTCGCTGGCGGGACGTCGGCCCCGGCGGCGGCTCCAGAAGTGGAGGACGAGCCAGAGGCAGCGCCCGTGGTGGTGGCGGCGGCTGGAACCGCGCTGGAAGACGCGGGAGACCCGATGGCCGATGTCGCGCCGGAGCTCCTGGCGAAACCATTCAAAGACCTAACCAAAGAAGAACGGATCATTGTCTCGCGGGCGCGCTCCCGCGCCATGCGCGCCAAGACCGGCAAACCAGTGGGGAGCCAAGAGGCGTAGGGCCTGGCAGTCTGCGGCCAGAGAAAGGATGCAGGGACATGACGGCGGAGGAGATTTACAACGCGTTACACGCCCGGTTTGGCGAACGCATCCTATCGTGTAATGCCAACGCAGTGGATCCGTATATCGTGGTCGAGGCTGCAGCAATCGAGGAGGTCGGGGCGTATCTCCGATATGACACGGACTTGTATTTTGACTCCCTCATGTGCCTGAGCGGCGTCGATTACGGCCCAGCTAAAACCCTTGGCGTGGTGTACAACCTGCATTCAACGACCTGGCGCCATAAAATCGCCCTCAAAGTGACGGTGCCGCGTGAGGAGGGCGTTCTCCCGACCGTGTGCGATCTGTGGCACACGGCGGAGTGGCATGAGCGCGAAGCCTATGACCTCTACGGCATGCAGTTTCTGGGCCATCCTGATCCGCGACGGATTTTGCTGCCAGACGATTGGGAAGGGCATCCGATGCGGAAAGACTACCAGGTGCAGGAATTTTATCACGGCATTAAAGTCCCCTATGTCGGCGACCCGCCGAGTATTGGGATGGACGTCTACCGCTATCAGGACAGCGAACCGTGACAACTCCCCAGGGCTAAAGCCCGGGGCTTCTAGGGACAAGTCCCAGACTCTGTTGTCCCAGAGTCAAAATGTTTAAGGCGGCATTATGATCGCGGTCGAGTGTCAACCCACAGCAGGCACACTGGTGGACACGTTCCGCCAGGGTCTTCTTCTGGCGATGCCCACACCCAGAACAATCCTGACTGGTGTACGCGGGATTGACTGCGACAAACACTCGACTAGCCCATGCTGCCTTGTACGAGAGGAATGCCGCGAACTGGGACCACGACGCATCCTGAATGCTTTTGGCGAGGCAATGATTATGCACCATCCGGTTGACCGACAAGTCTTCCACGGCAATGAGGTCAAACCGATTGATCAGACGGCGGCTTTCCTGGTGCGCAAAGTTCGTGCGCCGATGGCGGATCCGTTCATGCACACGGGCGACAATCGTGCGGCGTTTTCTGCGCTCAGGCGTGCCCTTGGCGGCAGCTGCCAGCTGGCGTTGCGTGCGCTTCAGGTCTTTTTCATCGGTACGCAAGAACTTGGGGCAGGCGGTGTTCTCGCCAGTAGAGAGGGTCGAGAAACTGAGCAAGCCCACATCAATACCTACGGCTTCGCCTGTGGATGGCCGTGGTTGGCCTTCCACCTCGCAGGCAATAGTCACGTCCCATTTACCCGTCGCGCTACGGCGTATGGTACACGTTTTTGGCGTGCCCTCCAGAGGGCGATGCTGGACAACCCGCAGTGCGCCGACCTTCGACAGCTTGAGGACACCATCCACCAACTGACAGCCATTGCCGTACTGAGGAAAGGTCATCGAATCATAGCGCCCATACCCCCGGAAGCGCGGGTAGCCAGGCGTTTCCCCAGCCTTGCAGCGACGAAAGTAGGCCTTAAACGCCAGGTCAATCCGCATGGCCACGTCTTGCAAGACTTGCGAATGCACGTTGCTGAGTGCGGGGCAGTAGGCTTTGAGATGGGGCAAGGTGGCTTTTTGGCCGTAGTAGGACAACGATTCCTGCCGTTCTTCCCATCCACGCTTCCTGTCCTCAAGGAAGTGGTTGTACAGACACCGGCATTCCTCAAGCTGTTCTTGCAGGAGGTGCGCTTGCTTTTTCGTGGGCTTCACTCGGTATTTCATCGCTTTAAGCATGTCATAGAGCATAGCCCAAAAAAAAGACATACGCACGTTCTTTGTATCCCTATGTCTGTATGCCAATTGGGCTGGCAGCAGAAATGGCCCATGGGAATGGGCAACCTCCTTATATCCCCATGCTTCAAGGCAGGGGGTTTACGGAGGATTCGCTAAACGAGGGACAGCGCGGTATGTTACAATACTTTGTGAATATCTGGGACAGCGTCAAAACCCCCCTGATTGGTATGCGCCTGACGTGGCGTCGGCTGTTTACGCCTGCGGTGACGTTACAGTATCCCGAGGAGCGCTGGGAACTGCCCCCCAACTCCCGTATGCAATTGTTTGTGAATATGGACGATTGTATCGGCTGTGCGCAGTGCGAACGCGTCTGCCCTGTGCAGTGCATTACCATCGACACCATCAAGGCGGTGCCGGATGAGGTCGAGGAAACCACGACAGGGCACAAAAAGCGTCTGCATGTCGCCAAGTTTGATATTGATATGGCGAAATGTTGCTACTGCGATTTGTGTACGTTCCCCTGTCCAACGGAATGCATTTATATGACGCCAAGCTTCGAGGATGCGGCGCCAGATCGCTTCGGTCTGTTATACCATTTTGCGCAAATTACCCCGGAGAAGGCTGCGGCCTTGTCGGCCAAGGCGCGCACGTTCGACGAAGCGGCAGAGGCCCGAAAAGCGGCAGCGCAGCCGGCGAAAGCTGCCGCAGCAGACTAGATGTCCATTTCATAAATGCTCTACCAGTCCTCCGGGCTTTTCCTGGGAGCGCCACGCTCCAGCGTGGCTTCCGGAGCCGGGCTGGAGCCCGGCGTTCCCAGTGTGGAAGTGGTTCAGAACTTATGAAATGGACATCTAGGTGCTACGCACGACAATGGCCGCGTGCGTGGGCTTTGGTGTACGACTGACAACATTCGGTGTAGGTAGGGATGGGCATGGTAGCCTCACAGCACATGACTGGGAATGAATACCGTATCAGCTACGAGCGCCAGGGTGATGATCTGGTACTCCAGATGGGGCCACAGCATCCGAGTACGCATGGGGTGTTACGGCTGGAACTCGTGCTGGACGGCGAGCTGGTAAAACACGTGCGGCCCCACATTGGCTATCTCCATCGCTGCTTTGAAAAACACTGCGAAGCGCTCACCTACCCGCAGATAATTCCCTACACCGACCGCATGGATTATGTCGGCGCGATGTGCCAGGAGCTCGGCTACGTGTTGGCGGTGGAAAAACTCATGGGCCTGACGGACTTGCCGCCACGCTTGCACTACATCCGCATGCTTATGGCCGAATTGCAACGCATTGCCAGTCATCTGCTCGCCGTGGGCACCTATGGCTTGGACGTTGGGGCCATTACCCCCTTCCTGTGGTGTTTCCGCGACCGCGAAAAAATTCTGGATCTGTTTGAATGGGTAAGCGGGGCGCGATTACTGTACAACTACCTGTGGATCGGCGGGGTAGCGCGTGACCTGCCCGCCGGATTCTTGGACCGGGTGCGCGAGTTTATCACCTATTTTACGCCGCGCGTCACGGAACTGAATGACTTGCTGTCGTTCAATAAAATTTTCATCGAGCGCACCGCCAACATTGGCATCATGGCCCCAGAAGTCGCCATCAGTTACGGGGTCGGTGGTCCAAACCTGCGGGGCAGCGGCGTGCGCTGGGATGTGCGCAAAGAAGAGCCCTATTGTGCCTACGACCGCCTGGATTTCAACGTGCCGGTGGGGACGGGTGAGTACGGACCAGTGGGCTCGGCCTGGGATCGCTACATGGTGCGGGTGCGCGAGATGCTGGAATCGTTACACCTCCTACGGCAAATCGTCGATCAAATGCCGAGCGGTGACCCCAACGGTGCCATCCCGCGCCGGATACGCCCCCCCGAGGGTGATACGTACATGCGTACCGAATCACCACGCGGGGAAATCGGCTATTACCTCATGAGTGATGGCTCAGAAAAGCCCTTCCGCTGTAAAGGCCGTTCGCCGTGTTTCACCGCGATTAGCGCCTTGAATGCCATTAGCCGAGGCGCCCTGCTGGCTGACGCGGTGGCGATTGTCGGCAGTCTGGACATTGTCCTCGGCGAAGTCGATCGCTAAAGCGTTTCGCCCGTTACGTCAATCAACGCCTGGTGGGGAGGGCCTCGCCAGGCGTTTGTCTGTGAAGGTGGTGTGTGTGCTGCAACGCAAAGTGCATGTTTTCCAACGTCAGATCGCCCGTCTGGACCGACGGCTGCAGCACCTGCAGACCCTGAGCAGCCGCTACGCCAGAGGCCGTGCCGTGTGTGTGCTCGTGGGGCTCGGCGCCGCGCTGCTGCTAGAGCGCCTCTACGGGACTGGCTGGGGTATGCTCATGGCTGGCGTGGGCCTCGCGGGCTTCCTGGGCCTGGTCTCGTTGCATAATCGCCTCAAGGCCCGCATCGTCCGCCATACGCTTTGGCGGCGTCTCAAGAGCACCCACATTGCCCGGCTGCAACGGGACTGGCCCGCCATCCCGGCCCTGCCGCTCGAACCCGACGCGTCTGACCATGTCTTCGCGGCCGACCTCAATCTTACCGGGGCACGCTCGCTGCTGCACTTGCTCGACACCACCGCCTCGCATGGCGGGCAGGCGCGCTTACGCTCCTGGTTCCTCCAGCCCACGCTGGACCCGGAGGTTATTCGCCAGCGCCAGGCCTATGTGCGCGAACTGAAGCCTCTGGCCGCCTTCCGCGACCATCTGGCGCTGTGTGGTGCCTTGGTGGCAGGCAACACCGAGGCCCGCTGGGATGAAGCTAGTGTGCTCGCCTGGTTGCAAGACGACACACCGCCTCCGGCACTGGCCGGATGGGTGGCGCTGCTAGGCGGGCTGGCCGCGACGAACGTCGTATTGATGAGTCTGGCGTTCCTGTCCCTCATCCCGGCGTGGTGGCCCATGTCATTCCTGCTGTACGCCGTATTGTACCTCTACAAGCACAGCGCCGCCCAGGCCCTGTTCGTCGAGGCCTATCGCCTGGAACAGTCTCTCGAACACATGAGGGCGGTCTTGCTCTATCTGGAGACGCATCGCTACAGTGGCACGCCGCTCCTCGCGAAGCTCTGTGCGCCGTTTTGGCAGGCCGCACGGCGTCCATCCCTGGCGTTGACCCAGATTATCCGCATCGCCGGTGCGGCCGGCGTGCAACAGAGTAACATGCTGGGCTTTCTGGTGAATGCGCTGGTGCCATGGGATCTGTACTTTGCCCATCGACTCAATCAGTACAAAGCGACCATTCGCACGGATCTGCCCCACTGGATCGATACCTGGTATGAGCTGGAAGCTCTCAACGCGCTGGCCCATTTTGGCTATCTCCACCCCGACTATGTCCTGCCGGAGGTACGCCCCGTCAGTGCCAACCCAACGGAGCCCGTGCTGCAAGCGCGTGGCCTCGGCCATCCGCTGTTACCCAGCACGGAGCGCGTGTGTAATGATTTCGCCTTTGCGGAGCTGGGGGACATGGCCCTCATCACTGGCTCAAACATGTCAGGCAAAAGCACCTTTTTACGCACCCTGGGCCTCAACCTCTGCCTGGCCTATGCCGGGGCCCCGGTGAATGCCACGGCGTTCCAGACCATGCCGCTGCGCCTGTGTACCTGCATTAAAGTGAGCGATTCCGTGACTGATGGCATCTCGTATTTTTACGCCGAGGTGCGCCGTCTCAAGCTGCTCCTACGCGCCCTCGAAGCGCAGGAGCCCATCCCGCTGTGTTTCCTGATTGACGAGATTTTCCGCGGCACGAACAACCGCGAGCGTCTGATCGGCAGTCGCGCCTATATCCACGCCCTGACCCGTGGACACGGTGTCGGGGCCTTGTCCACCCACGACCTCGAACTGGTGACCCTGGCCGAGACGGTGCCGCATATTCACAATTATCACTTCCGTGAAGACGTCCACGCCGGTCACATGGTCTTTGATTATCATCTACGTCCAGGACCGTGCCCCACCACGAACGCCCTCACCATCATGCGCTTAGAGGGACTGCCGGTGGATGACGCGGTGCCCGTCATCTCCTAAGACTTTGTCCTGCACATTTCCCCGCTTAAGTTCTCGCCACGTCTGGCCGATATGTTTTCTAAGATCAGAGATATCAGCCCATTACGAAGGAAGATGACGATGTGGCGCAACGCCTTACACCATGTACGTCCTCGCCTGCTTGGTACGTTGGCGGTGTGTCTCCTCAGTCTGGCCGGCAGCACAACAGCCACGAGTGGACGCCAACCGACCACGCACGAGAGCTCCCAGACGATCATCGCCACCACGCTGGCCAGCGCCAAACTGGAAAGCCTCAAAACCTTAGGCTGGCCGCGGCTGGCCGCGTTACCGGCTCAGGCGCTGGAAGACTATCAGGCCATCCCTGGCTTCCCGCGTTTCCGTCGCGAGACCACCATGACAGCAGACAGTACGGGCCTTGGTATGCGGCATGTCACCGTCATGGTCTGGTGGGAAGACAACAGCCATCCCGTGCGTCTCAGCACGATGTTGGCGGAGTAACACAGCTATGACAGCACATCGCATTCTTTACGGTTCCTGGTTCCGTTGGACATGTGTCGGTGCGCTACTGGTCGCAGCGTATTGGAACGTACGGCAGGTCTGCTTCATCCAGCCGCAGCACATGGCTGCACACCAGCGCCTGTTGGATCAGGTCCACAACGCCAACTTTGTCCTGGAGATGATGACACGCGAACTCCGTCTGGCCGGGTACAATCCGACAGGCGCAGCGTTTGCGCGTCTCACCTATAGGCCAACCCACCTGCACATGCAGGCAGATCTCAACGGCAATGGCACCACGGACGAGCCCAACGAAGATGTACGCTATACCTACGCTGCGGGGCCGCAACACATCATCCGGGTGGACTGCACTGGTGAGGAGATTGTCGCCGAGCACATCCGGGACTTTACCGTGTTAGGCCTCGATGCCGAGGGCCGTCCGACCCTGGAGCCGGATGAGGTCCGTCAGCTCCGCCTGACAATCACCGCAGACATTGCCCCAGAGGCGGCCCCGACGGCGGAAGCGCGCGAGGCCACGCCCTATACCTTGAGTATCGTCGTCCACTTACGGAATACTCCGTCTGTCACTAAGAACAGCCATAGCACAGGAAGGCAGGTGGCACTATGATACGCCCCGCACCGCGTAGCACGCCCCCACGCCCTGGCCATATACTGGCGTTCATACTGGGAGGAATGGCCCTCTACACTCTCTGGGGGCTGTATGCCCTCACCTCGACGGCGACGGGGGCCCCCAGCGCTGCACACGACCACGACAGCGCCCAGGAGCAGGCCCAAGCCCAGGCCCTCCATGCGCAGGCGTTGTACAGCGCGGAAGCCGGGATCGATGAGGCTCGTGCTCGGCTCCGTCTCTCCGCGAGCCCCCATCGTCTTGTCGATACGGCCCCGGATGATCCTTCATGGAGCGCTACACTGAGCCCCCAGGACACCCCACTGCCAGCGGCCGATGACATCCACCATGTGGTGCGCCTGGCGAGTATGCAAAACGCCCTGCCGTACCTGGTGACGCTACGCCACGCCACCCGCACCGTTGATGGCGCGGTGTTACGCTGGGGCGATGCCCAGGGCACGGGTGTCCCCAGCCGCAATACGACCCATGGCGAGCCCGTCTATGTGTTGACCGCACGTGGCATGGCTGGCGACACCAACGCCACCGTAGAGGTTGAAGCCGCCTATGAGCCTCCCCCGACGGTCCCCGCCGCCTTGTCTGCCGGCGGCCCGGTGCGCCTTGGCAGTGTCCACACGCACTTCAACGATACCGACAGTTGTGACGCGTCCTCCCAGCCAGGAGGACAGCTCTCGATGGCTGCCGCCTCTGGAGTGTCCCACAGCACGCCTCTCCAGGTGCACAAGATGGTCGCAGCCCTCAAAGCCCGTGCAACGCACGCCCATACTGCCGGTGGGAGCTGGGGCACGCCCATGCTTGGTGCGACCAGGAATGCCCCGAGTCTTTGCCACGAGTACCACATCGTGTACTACGATACCCAGGGTACCCAGGGCCGCCTGGCATCTGGGACAACTGGCTGCGGACTGCTCCTGGTCGAGGGCGATGTGGACATTGCCGGCGAGCTGACCTGGTATGGCCCCATGCTGATCACCGGCTCACTCCATGGCACGGCTCAAAGCCGCCTACACGTCACGGGTGGTCTGGTCGTCGGTGGCGCGGTCACGTTTGAGGCCGAGGCTGAGGCCCAGGTGCTGTATTGCCGCGCGGCCATCGCCCAGCCCACCCAGACACTGCCCCTACGGATCCTGAGTTGGCGGACGGTCCTGCCCGCAACCTAAGCCCCATGCCCTCTGTGCCCACGCGTCTCTGGGAGTATCAGTACTCCCAGAGGGCGTCCTCACCTGCCACATCGTCTCGGGAACGGACAACCCTCTGCGTTGCCCCATGGGCTTGCCCTGGGGTGGCGGGCGGGTCGCTTGACACTCCCTAGTGCCTATGCCACAATCGCCGCCGCAATGCGAGAGGGAGGGCGTGTCGTACCGTGACGACGCCTGACAGTCTGCCATAAGGAGGGACCAGCAATGGCCCAGGTGACTTTACGCAACCTCGTCAAACAGTTTTCTGAGGACGTTATTGCCGTCAATCGTGTCAATCTGGACATCCATGACAAGGAATTTATTGTCCTAGTAGGCCCTTC
>SXGT01877024.1_pt1 | contig 21058 bp, 19 predicted proteins | sample 3176221 | NCBI WGS metagenome assembly SXGT01 (sample SAMN11356862, study PRJNA531348) | freshwater metagenome | isolation source: freshwater sample F1-120 | place: China: Fuxian Lake, Yuxi | collected 2017-12-25
GGCGCGGGCCCCGCCGCTGACATCAACTCGCGGGATCTCGGCTGAGGCACCTCACGTCACCCCGGTCTGCGGCATCGGCGACGCGCGGCTTCACGTTGCTCGAGCTGACGCTGGTGCTGGCGCTGATCGGCCTGCTGAGCGGACTCGTGCTGCCGCGGCTCGGGGTCCTCGGCGGAGTCGGGCTCGATACCGCGGCGCGCCGGCTCTCGTCGCGCATCCTGCTCGTGCGCGAGGAGAGCGCGCTTCACGGCACGTGGATGCGGCTCGTGCTCGATCCCGCGCACGCGAGTTACGAAGTCGAAATTCTGGTCCCGACGGCCGAGGGAGCGAGCTTCGTGCCCGGCGAGGATCCGCTGCACGCTCCGGTGCGCCTGCCCTCGGGCCTGAGCCTCGACGCGCTGGGCCCCGACCTCGAGCGACTCCCCGACGGCCGGCTCGGAACCCTCTTTGCCCCCGACGGCTTCGCCTCGCCGAGTGCCATCGAGCTGCGCGCTGCGGACGGCCGCGCGCTGACCATCGTGGTCGAGCCGGCGACGACCCGCCCAAGCGTGGTCGAGGGGCGGGCAGCGGACCTACTCGGGGAACTCGGTCTCGGCTGATGGAGGCCCACGCCCGCACGTTCCGGCCCGAACTGCCCCGAGTCGCGTCCGGCTTGCGCCGACGGCCCGTTGTTTCCGCCGGCGCCGCGCAATCCACGACGCCCAGCGCCAGTGGCCGACAGCCCGCCCCGCGCGCCACCGGTGCAAGGCAGCACCCCGCGCCCGCCCCGGGCAGCCGGCAGCGCGGCTTCTCGCTGCTCGAAGTGATGGTTGCGCTCGCCGTGCTGGCGATCGGGTTCACGGCGTTGCTCGGCCTGCACGCACGCAATCTCGAAATCGCGGCGACCGAGCGCGACCACGGCGACGCGCTGCTGCTGGCGCGCTCGTTGCTCGCCGAAACAGAGCTTGCGGGAGTCGCCGTGCCGGGCGAGGAATCCGGCGATTTCGAGACGACACACCCCGGACGCTATCCCGGCTGGCTGTGGCAGCGCAGCGTCGCGCCGACTCCGATCCCCGGTGCCCTGGTCGTGAGCGTACGGGTCGTGCCGCCGCACGGCGGCGCGGGGATGGTCGAACTCGAGCTCGTCGTGCGCGGAGCCGCCGATGCGGCATGACGCCGTGAGACGGCGGGGCGACGGAGCCACCGCCTCCACCCTGAAGGTCGAGCCGCTCGAACTCTGCCTCAGCGTGACGCGGCAAAGCCGCGGCAGCGCCGGCTTCACCCTGCTCGAAATCCTGGTCGCGATGGCCATCGTGGCGATCGTCTTCGCCGCGACGGTCGGCCCGTTCGCGCGCACGATCGCCACCCGCGACCGTGCGGAAACCGTGCTCGACCGCTCGACCGCAGCCCGGCTCACGCTCGAGCGGATCGCCGAAGAGCTGGAGAACGCCATCCCCACGGCGGCCGACAATGCCGCCTTCACGCTCGCCGACGCGAGTCTCGATCGGCCGGCGAGCGAGCTGCGCTTCGCGACCCGCGGCGCGCGTCGCCTGCGGCCCGCTGCCGCCCGCGATCCGGTCGACGTGGTGCGCTACCGGCTCGAATCCGATCCGGCAGAACCGCGCCGCAGTCTGCTGGTCCAGGATCAACTCCCCTCGCTCGCCGCGGCGGGAGCAGAACCGGCGACGCTGGTGGTGCTACGCGGGGTGGCTGGCTTCCGCGCGCAGGTGCGAACCAGGCCCGACAGCGAGTGGCTGCCCGAGTGGATCGCCGGAATGCCCGTGCCCGACAGCGGCGGCGCGGGTGGCGGCGCCGGCATCGGGCCGCTCCTGCCGGCCGCGGTCCATCTCGAGATCCTTCTGGAACCAGAAATCGCCGACACCGAGCCCGAGGGCCTCGGTCTGGTCGTCACCTTGCCGCTGGGCCTGCCGTGAACTCACCCGCGACGTCCGAGCGCGGCGTGGCGCTACTCGCCGCACTTCTGGCAGTGACGCTGCTGACGTTGATCGTGCTCGAGTCTGCCGATTTCGTCGGCGTGCACCGCCACCTGGCGCGCCGCTCGTCCAACGCCGTCGCCGCACGCCTGCTGGCCCGCTCGGCCGCCCACGGCGCCGAAGCCGTGCTGATCGCCGACGCCGAGGAGAATCCCCAGTTCACCACCACCAGTGGTCTGTGGGCCCGGCCCTGGGCCGGCATCCCGATCGGCAGCGGCACAATCGGCTTCCAGATCGAGGACGAGGCCGGCAAGCTCGACCTCAACCGGGCCGGCGATTCGAAACATCGCGAAGCGCTCGAAGCCTTGTTCGAGGAGCTCGACGTCGATCCAGGTTTGGTGGCGCAGGTGGCGGCGTGGATCACGCCACCCGACCCCGAGACGGGCGCGCTCTCGGCCGATGCGCGCTGCGCCGATCTCGGCGTACCCTGCACTCCACCGGGCCGCCCGCTGGCCAGCCTCGACGAATTGCTCGCGATGGATGGCTTCACGCCCGAGATCGTGGCGCGCCTCAAACCCGTCGTGACCGCGTTTGGCGTCGCCGGCCGGCTCCCCATCAACGCCAACACCGCACCACCGGCTGTGTTGCGTGCCGCAGGCTGCCGCGTCGGCGACGGCGATCAGGCCCCGCTCGAGGGCTGGCCCAACGACGATGTGCCCGGCTGCGAGCAGAAGAGCCTGCCGCTCGGCTTGCGCAGCAACGTCTTCCGCATCGTCGCCTCGGGCACCCGCGGTGACGTCACGCAGGCGGTCGAGGTGGTGGTCGAGCGCCGCGGCCAGTCGGTGCGACGACTCTCGTGGCGCAGCGTGCCGGCGTTCGCGTCGCCGACGGGATGAGGCGGAAAGAGTTCTCGGCGCGGTGCCCACTCGGTCTGCGCGGGCTCGCGGGGGTGGCTCGCCCGGATGATGGGTGGGTGCGACCTCGGGATCACCCGAGCCGCTTGGCCGACCAAGGTCCCGTGCCGGTCTCGCGTCGCTTGCTGTCCTCGACACTGCTGCCCGGGGGCTGGATGCGGGCACCACTCCGCGTTTTCGCTCCACGCCGCCAGCCGCTAGGGTCGCCGGGATGCGAGGGTTGGGGATCGACCTGCGCGGGCCCGTGGTGCGCGTGGTCGCGCTCGAGCGCACCGGGCGCGACGTGCGCGTGCTCGGCAGCGAGCGCGGGCCGGCACCGGCCGACCCGGCACTCGCCAGTTGGCTCGACAGCACGGCTCGTCGGCTCTGCGGCGGCGAACCCGAGAGTGTCGCCACGACCCTGAGCGGAGCCGCAGTCACTCACAGGATACTCGAGCTGCCCTTCACCGACCCCGCGCGCCTCATGGCGGTGGTGCCCTTCGAACTCGAGGACGCCCTGCCCTGTGGTCTCGAGGACGGAGTGATCACGTTCTCCGTACTGGCGCGCGACAGCGCTGCGGGCCGCAGTCGCGTGCTCGCGGCTTTCGCGCGCCGCGATGCGCTGCGCGCGCCCCTCGAACTGCTGGGCCGTGCCCGACTGGATCCCGCCGTGGTCGATGTCGGGCTGCTGGCGCAGGCGGCCCTGCTCTCACCGCCGGCCCAGGGCACGAACTTCGTGGTCGCGAGCGGGCCCGATGGCGGCGTGCTGCTCTTCCGCGGTGGCGTGCTGACCGGGGCGCATCTCATCCCCGAGGACAGCGAGGACGCGCGCTGCTGGGCCGCCTTGACGCTGGCCAACGATCTGGAGAGTGGGGACGAAGCGCCCGCACTGACGACGATCGGCGCTGCCGCAACCGGGATCGCCGCGGCCATCGGCGCGCACACCCAGCCGCTCGAGAACCTGACGCCGGCCTGGGCCGCAGCACTCGGCTCAGACCATCTCTGCGCCGCTGCACTGGCCCTGCACGCGCTCGACCCGCGTGGGTCAGGAGCAAATGTCCGCAGCGGCGACTTCGCCTATCACGCCCCCAGCGAGGAGGCGCGCCGCCAGATGTTGCGCACCGCGGCCTTCGCCGGTGCTGCGGCACTGGCCGCCCTGATCGCTCTCGTGGCGACCGAGACCACGCGCAGCGCCGAGCTGACCCGGCTGCGCCGCGAGATCGGCACTGCCACCTCCGGCGTGTTGCCCAACGCCGCGCCCGGCACCGAGGCACGTCGGCTGCGGGCTGCGGTCGAGTCGCTCGCCGGCCGGCGCGATCGGCTGGCCGGTTCGGGCGAGCGCGCGATGCTGGACGTGCTGGCCGCACTCGGCAAGGCCGTACCGGCGGGCGCACCCCTCCAGATCGATGACGTCACGATCGACGAGGTGAGCGTGCGCCTGCATGGCCGCACCGACACCTACGAGGCCGTGGACGTCGCCAAGCGCGCCTTCGAGGCGATCTCGGGACAGGCGACGCCCGAGGTGCGTGACGTCAAGACTTCGCTCGACGGCCGGGTCGAGTTCCGGGCGACGATCCCGCTCGGGGCGGGGGCAGGATGAACGCCGTGGCGGAACGGCTGCGCGCGCTCACCGCAGGCGCACGCGAGCAGGCCACGACGCGCTTCGAGGGCCTCGCTCCACGCGAGCGCCTGCTGCTCGCCGCCGCCGGCACCGTGGCGGGACTGCTGATCGTCTGGCTCGGCCTCTGGGAACCGCTCGCTGCGCGGCAAACCCGTCTCGGGGCCGACCTCGAGCGCGCCCGCCGCGACGCCGCCGAGATCGGCGACCTCGTGCACCGCCACGGCGCACTGCGCCGCGAGGTCGAGGCGCTGGAGGGCCACGCCGCCCGTTCCGAGACTTCGCTCTTCGCCCGCCTCGAGGATGTCGCCGTGCCGATCGTCGGCCGCGAGCGCATCACCGCCATGAACCCCGCCCGCCGCAAGGTCGACGATCGTTTTGAAGAAGAGACGGTCGATCTCCGCCTCGAGGGGATCTCGATGGAGCGCATGGTGCGCCTGCTGCACGCCCTCGAACTCGGAGACGAGCCGGTGCACGTCGCACGGCTCACGCTCAAGCGCCAGTACAAGGATCCGAGCGCGCTCGATGTCACGCTGGTGGTCAGCCGGCTGGCGCCGGCGTCGAATTGAACATGACCAACGGACGAGGGTGGACCGGGCGCGCTGCGGGGGCGCTGCGGACAGGCGGGGCTGCGGGCAGCGGTGCCACGTCGCGCGCAAGGACGCGGGTCATCGCGGCCTACGGCACCTTCTTCCTCGTCGTTCTGGTGATCGCTTTCCTCTGGGCGTTGCCGCACGAGCGCATCGTCGGGCGGGCCCTCTCCGCGCTGACCCACGGCCAGCCGGTCGCGCTGCGCTTCGCCACCGCAAGGCCGGCCCCCCCGCTCGGCTACCGCCTCGATGAGGTGGTGATCACCAGCACGGAGGAGCCGCAGCGGGCATTGACGCTCGACCGCGTGACCGTCGCGACTCCTGTCCTCGGTGCGCTCGGCCTGACGAACACTCTGGCCGAGCTCGATGCCGACGCCTTCGGCGGCACGATCGAGGGCACGCTGGCACGCAGCGACGACGGCAGCTCCGTCCACCTGGTGCTGACCGGGATCGATCTCGCGCGCGCAACCACCTCCCTCCTGCCCGCCCCCGGCCGCGTCTCGGGCCAGCTTGATCTGACGCTTGACCTCGCCGGCGACCCGGCCCGGACGCGCAGCGGCGGCGAGGGCACGCTCGCGCTCGCCCTGCACGACCTCTCGCTCATGGGTCTGGTGGCGGGCGGCCTGCGCGTGCCCGATCTGAACTTTACCAAGGTCGAGGTCGCAGCCGAATTGCACGGGATGCGCCTCCAGGTGACCTCACTCGCGGCCGACGGTCAGCAGCTCGCGGCCACGCTCTCGGGCGACGTCCTGCTGCGCGAGCCCCTCGAGCGCTCCCTCCTCAACCTGCGCTTCGACCTGAAGCCGGGCGCCGCAGCGCCACCGGGCCTGCCTCTCCTGCTCAAGCTGCTACCGCAGCGCACCGATCCTTCGCGACCGTGGAGCCTGCGGGGCACGCCAGCCGCACCCTCGCTGGGGTGAGCTGCGGCGCCTCCGGATGTCCCGCTCCAAGACGATTCCACCCTGGACCGGACTGCGACTCCCCACGTCCCGGACCTGGCGGGCGTTCCTCGGTCCAGGTGACAGGCCCAGGGTGTGGTCGGCCTCGATCGATTTGATTTTGCCCAGGAAAATCGATAGCCGCGGGCCGAAACCAACCGGTACCTCATCAATACTCGCTACCGCAATCATCTTCCGGTGGCGCAGCCTCGTCAGGAGTAACAATGCGTAATCTGCCTTCGCGAAGCCACCGCAACAGCACGACTCCTTCGGGCCCAGCGGCGCTCGGCGCGCGCGGAGCGGCAGGGTTATCACGCCGCCCGCTGCTGATCGCGGCCGTGCTCGTCGCCACGTTCGCCAGCCCGGTCGACACCGCTGCAGCCAGCGCCATCGCTGCAGGTGGGAAGCACACCTGCACCATCAACGGCACGGGCACCGTCCTGTGTTGGGGCCGGAACAATGCAGGCCAACTCGGCGACGGCGGCACCACCGACCGATTCACTCCCGACGGCATCAGCAGCCTGCCCTCGAGCATCACGGCCATCGCCACGGGCGACCAGCACACCTGCGCCCGCACCAGCACTGGTGGCCTCCTGTGCTGGGGCAACGACGGCTACGGCCAGCTCGGCGACGACGCCGGGCCCTTCGACCAATCCGCCCCCGTCGCCGTCAGCGGCCTCTCCTCGGGCGTCGCAGGGTTCAGCGCAGGCGAGAGCCATACCTGCGCCCTCACCAACGCTGGCGCCGTCCTGTGCTGGGGCGACGACGGGGCCGGCCAGCTCGGCGACGGCGGCACCAACACAAGGAAGCACACCCCGGTGGCCGTCAGCGGCCTCGCCTCCGGCATCACGGCCATCGCCGCAGGCGCGAACCACACCTGCGCCCTCACCAACGCTGGTGGCGTCCTGTGCTGGGGCAACGACCTTGACGGCCAACTCGGCGACGGCGGTACCAATACCAACCAATCCACCCCGGTCGCCGTCAGCGGCCTCGGCTCGGGCGTCACGGCCATCGCTGGAGGTCGGGCCCATACCTGCGCCCTCACCGACGCTGGCGCCGCCCTGTGCTGGGGCAACAACTCCGACGGCCAGCTCGGCGACAACGGAGTCAACGCCGACCAACCTACTCCGGTGGCGGTCAGCGGCCTCTCCTCCGGCATCGCGGCCATCGCCGCAGGGGGCACCCACTCCTGCGCCGTCACCAGCGCAGGCGCCGCCTTGTGCTGGGGCGACGACTACGATGGCCAGCTCGGTGACAGCAGCGACACCACCGACCAATCCGCTCCCGTCGCCGTCAGCGGCCTCGCCACAGGCGTCGCGGCTCTCTCCGCAGGATGGAACCACACCTGCGCCCTCACCAACGTTGGCGCCATTCTGTGCTGGGGTGACAATTCCAAAGGCCAGCTCGGCGACGGCGGAGACACCGACCAGCCGACGCCGGTCCCAGTAGCCGGCTTCGCGCCGCCCACCCCCACGCCGGCCCCGACGCCGTTACCGAGCCCGACCCCGAGCGGCCTCTGGTTGGCCCCGGTAAGTTCGCTGCGCTGCAACTCGGCGAGCACGCTCACCGGTGGTGGCTTCACCGCCGGTTCGGTCGTCAAGGCCTTCATTGCGACCCCGAGCGGCCTCCAGGCCCTCGACCCCTACACCCCCTCGGCGCGAACCGTGTCGTCGCTCACGTGGACTCTCCCCTGCTCCGTCGGGCTTGGTAGCGGCTTCGTCGCCCTGCAGGTGATCAACACCGACCAGGGCTACCTCGGGTCCAACACGGTCGGGACTCTGCTGCTCGCCGCGATTGACTCCGGCTATCCCTCCATCACCGGCGTAGGCGGCGTCACGGTGGCTGCGGCGGACCCCTCCTACGCGGTCGCTCACGTCGAGACCGTCCTCGCCAGAGGTTCGACCGTCACCATCAACGGCAGCGGCTTTGCCGTGCCGGCCATGGTCAACCTCTTCACCGCCGCAGGCAACGCCGGCCCGCTTGATACGTTGCCGGGCTCGACTTCCACCGACTTGCTGGTGCAGATCCCCGTCGATGTTCCAACCGGCCCCGGCGCCCTGCAGGTCGTCAATCCGGGTGGCTCGTGGCCGGTCTCGAACGCGGTCTCGGTACCGCTGGTTGCGGCCCTCTCGGTGACCTCGATCATCGACAACGGCACCGGCATCGCCGTCAATAGCAAGCCCGCAGTCCTCAACGGCGGCACCCTCGCCGTCAGCGGCACCGGCTTCTCGACCCTCAGCGTCATCAACTTCTTCACGGTAGGCGGGACCAACCACTGTGGCCTCTCGGTTGGCGGCACGGCGCTGTGCCCAATCACGTTGCAGTCCGACACGGACTTCACCGTGCAGCGCCCGGCAAGCATGGATGGCTACTCCGGGCCGGCCTTCATCCAGGTCCTCAACCCGCCCTTCGTGCCCTTCTCTTCGACCGGCGAAGACCCCGACAGCGCCTTCACCCTGACCGGGCCATGATCGCGACTGCGGTGCGGTCGCCTCGCCCAGGAAGCGACCGCACCGCCTTGGCCGCTGCCGCTCCTGCGGACGCGCCAGGCGCTTCGGAGCCTTTGACCACAGTAGCGCCAGCGCCCATCCATCCACGCCTGGGGCCCTTCGAGTCCTGCGCATCCCGACGAACCTCGCCGCCGTCGACCGGCGCCGTCAGAGTGACCGCGACAGAGGTCCATCAAAGCCTCTGGCGAACCCTCCGGCTCCGTCTATCCAGCAACAGACCGCTTGACTGCGCCGGTGATTCGTTCACAAGGCCAGAGCATGACGATAGGCGATGCCGCCGGCTCGGCGCTGCGGGCCTCTCGCCCCTTCCCTCCCAGGAAGATTCTCTCCTTGTTCCTCGGATGCCTGACGCTGATCGCGACCCTGCCGGTCACGGGTTTCGGTCACGGCGGCGGTCTCGATGCGAGCGGCTGCCACCATGACCGCAAGCGAGGCGGCTACCACTGCCATGGCTCGAGTGGTGCCAGCCGGCCTTCGAGTGCGCGGTCGTCTCGGGGGCGAGGTGCGTCGGGACCGGCCTCGGGCAGCTTCACGGGCAAGGTGGTCGGCGTGACCGATGGCGACACGGTCAAGGTTCTGCTCGAAGGGCGCGAGGTTCGCGTCCGACTCGACGGCATCGACTGCCCGGAGAAGCGTCAGGCGTTTGGCAGTCGTGCCCGTCAGGCCACGTCGGGCATGGTATTCGGGCGAGAGGTCACGGTGCAGGTGAGTGGCCGCGACCGCTATGGCCGCACGCTGGGCGAGGTGCTGCTCCAGGGCGGCGTCAGCGTCAATCGGACACTGCTCCGGGAGGGCCTCGCGTGGTGGTACTGGAAATATTCAAGCGACACGAGCCTCGGCGCGCTCGAACGTGACGCCCGCGAGGCCCGCCGGGGACTCTGGGCCGACGCCAATCCCGTCGCGCCCTGGGCCTTCCGGCGAGCGCGGCGGTAGAGGCGGGAAGATCCCGTTCGGTCGCGAGGCGGCCGCCCGCGCGCCGGGGCCTCCCCGAGCCAGGCCGCCCGGCCAGACGCGACCGGCTCGCTGCGACCTGCCGCCTGCGGTATCGGCCGCCCATGCCGAGCAAGCCCGTTGGCGAGCCCACCGCGCCCCTCTCCCGCGTCCATCCCGACGGCAACCTGCTCGCCGAGTTCCCGGTGCAACTGGAGCAGGAGCTCTGTGCACCCCTGCTCGCTCGACCGGGCCTGCGCATCGAGCGCATCGTCTCGCTGGGCCACGCCTCGCCCGATGGATTCTGGTACGACCAGGCCGGTGAGGAATGGGTCCTGCTCGTCGCGGGCGCGGCACGGCTGCGCTTCGAGGGGGCGCCGGCGATGGAACTCGGGCCCGGCGACCATCTCCTGATCCCGAGCCATGCTCGCCACCGCGTCGAGTGGACCGATCCCGGCCAGCCGACCGTCTGGCTTGCCCTCCACCTGGATTCTCCTGCCCGGACCGGGGCCACGGATGCCTCCACCGCCGATCCCCGCAACGTGGACGACCCAACTCGATGAACGCCGCACCAGCGACGGGTCACTCCATCAGGGGTGCCACCGCCGCCCCTGCGGCGCCCCGCAGAGCGCGATGAACACGGCGTTGACGACGCGCCGCCTCATCCTCCGCCGCTGGCGCCCGGACGACCGGCCAGCCTTCCGCCTGATGAACGCCGACCCCGAAGTCATGGCCATGCTCGGCCCGCCACTGAGCCCCCGGCAGTCCGATGCCCTCCTCGACCACATCGAGGGACAGTTCGTCGAGCATGGCTTCGGGCTCTGGTGCGTGGACCTCGGCGGCGAGTGCATCGGCTTCACCGGCCTCTCGCGCCCGAGCTTCCGCGCAGGTGTCGAAATAGGCTGGCGACTGCGCCCGGCCTGGTGGGGGCAGGGCTACGCCAGCGAGGCCGCGCGCGCCGTCCTCGCGTGCGCCTTCGACCAGCCGCCGGCGGGCTTTGGACTCGCCGAGGTGATCTCGTTTACCGCTACCCTGAACGAGCGCTCGCAACGGGTCATGCGCGCAATCGGACTCGAGCGCGATCCCGCCGGTGACTTCGTCCACCCATCCCTGCCTGGAGGAAGTCCGCTCGGCCCGCATGTGCTCTACCACTTGACGCAAGCACGATTCTGCTCGAGTGCCGCTGCCCGCCGCGACGGCGCACTGGGCTGAGAAGCTCCCCGTCCTGGTGGAGCACGGTCCACATGTGCGTCACCTACACGCCAAACCCACCCGTCGCCGCGCCCCCAGAGACCACACAGGGGCAAGCGCCACCCCTCAGTAGGGCGACAAGGCCGGGGCCGCGAGCAGCGTGAGCTCCGGACGCGGATCGGAGGTGAGCCGCGCAATCTCCGGGTAGAGATCAGTCGCGAGAGCCTCGTCGTAGGACTCGATGCCCTTCAGGTAGCGACCGAAGAGCGCCACGGAGTACGCGTTCGTCGCGGCCCAGACCTGTTCCGAGGGCGTGAAGGCAAAGGGTTCGCCCGTGCCGAAGCGGCGTCCCTCGCCGCAGCCATCCTCGTCGCCGAGACCGGTCCCGGTCAGACAGGCGATCGTGAAGCTGTAGTGTCCGGCATCGGGGATCTCGACCAGAAACCGCGGTCCGGGCAGCACGTCATAGACCTCGCGAATCGCCTGGTTCAGGCCCTGGCCGATCGTCTTGTCCTCACCCGCGAGCATCAGGAGCGTCGGCGCGGTGTACTCGGGTGCGACCGGTCCGGGCGCGGCCATAGGCACGGCAGCGCCCACACGCCGGTCGACGCTCGCCACCGCGAGGCTTGTGAAGGAACCGAACGAGTGGCCCGTTACGCCGAAGGGCACGCGGGTGTCGATCCACCCCGCGAAGGGCCCTCCCGGTACGGCTGCAGCCGCAGTCATCGAGTCGAAGAGGAACGTGATGTCGAGCGGGCGGTTCTGCGCCGACTGCGGGTCGGCCCCAAGATCGAGAAGCGTGTTTCCCGTGTGATCGGGAGCGATGACCACAAAACCATGCGAGGCCAGTCGCTCGACCTGGAAGGTGTTCTGAAAACGGACGCCGCCGTTGCCGTGCGAGAAGGCAATCAGCGGAAAGGGACCGTCGGGTGAGAATGCCGCGTCGCGCACGGCCACCAGCGGAACCGTCGATTGCGCGAGAAGCCCGGCCACCGCCGGATCAACGAAATCCGTGATGGGCGATGCGGGTTGGTCCCGCACCTCGGCCACCGCCGGGTACCAGATCTCGGTCAGAAGGGGACGATCTCGCACCGGGTCCACTAAAACGATACTGGTCACGCCCACCGGCCACGGACCGGGAAGGAGGGGATTCGCGGCGACCTGCCCGGTACTGCCGACGTTGCCGCAGGCCGGAAAAAGAATGAGCAGCACGCCGATGAACGCGCACCGCGCCGACAGAGACCCAGAGGATGCGACGGACATATCCACTCCTTCTGTCACGCCCGCCACGGTTCCCTCAAGCCCGCAGCGTGGCAAACCGCTCGCGCGTCAGCCTCGCCGCCGACCCTTGAGACCGCAGCCCAGCGCCCGACTCGCGCCCGATCCCCGCCATCCGCACCTGCCGCCGGCCCCGATCACCGCGCCCGGGCCCCGACCCCACCGGGCCTAGTCGCGCATGTTCAGGAACTGGAGCGGGCGGCGGAAGTCGAGCGCGTGCAGCCCCTGCATCACCTGCTGCAGGTCATCGCGCTGCTTTCCGGTTACCCGCACCTGGTCGTCCTGGATCTGGGCCTGCACCTTGAGGCGCATCTCCTTGATGAGCTTGACAACCTCGCGGGCGTCATCGGTGCTGAGTCCCTGCTGGATCGTGATCGCCTGGCGGGCCATCGAACCGCCGGCCGGCTCGACCTTGCCGTATTCGAGGGACTTCAGGCTCACGCCGCGCTTGGCCAGTTTGCCCTGGAGAACCTCGACCACGGCCTTCACCTTGAAATCGTTGTCGGAAAGAACAGTGATGACGTTCTTCTCGTCGCTGATTTCGGTCTTCGACCCCTTGAAATCGTAGCGCTGCGAAATCTCTTTCCGGGCCTGCTGAAGGGCGTTCTGTACCTCCTGCATTTCGACCTGAGAGACGATGTCAAACGAAGGCATGATCGGATTCTCCTCTCGGGCGACCTGACGCACCGCGGCGCGGGCCGCCGACTTGGGGCGGCTACGCTACCCCACACGCGGGAGCAAACCGGCCCTCTGCCCGCAAAACTTCTTGCCTGCCCTTGACGACCTGTGGTAGCCCGAGAAAACGCGCTCCTCGTGATCGCTTGGTCCAGCCACCTGGATGGAGGTCCCCATGTCGAGTTCCCGCCCTCTGAACCGCCTCGGCCGACTCCTAGCCGAGAGGCTGCCTTGGCGAGAGGCGCTCTCGCGCATCGCCCTCGGCGCTCTCGCGCTCGCGGCGTTCTCTCTCGGCGCGGGCCGTCCAGCCAGCGCGCACGAGCCGGGGACCATCGCGGTCACGCTCGCCAAGGCCGCGGTGACCGGCCCCTTCCATTTCCTCACGGATACCAAGGGCAAGGGCGATACACGCCTCGACTACACCTTCCGCAACAACGATCCCGATGTCGACGTGATCCTGGTCTTCCCGGTGTGCGCCTTCGAGGGGGACGACCGGCGGAGCTTCATGCCCGAAACCTTCCGGATCGCGAATCTCGACGCGGTGCTGGGCGGCACGGAGACCCCAGTCGCCGTGAAACTCGACCCGCAGTGGGGACTCTGCCAGCTCACCAAAGCCGAGTTGCCGGGTGTCTACCTCCTGCGGCGCGGCCAGACACTCCTCCTGCAGATGGCGCTTGACATCCAGCGCGGCGCAACCACCTCGAACGGCAAGCTCGCGGTCCACTCCTACTTCGACATCTTCGCGATCGATCCGGGACAGACCGATTCCCTTGCCCAGGCTCTACTGATGTCGTCGCGACCCAAGGCCGGACTCCTCGCCTCGATCCTCAAGCGGGTCTCATCGGGCCGACGCGGCGACGCCCGGCAGTGGTTCTCGCTCTTCTATCGCCTCACGCCCAGCGCGACCAATCCCGAAATCGGCACGTTCAACCGCACGACCTGGGAGGATCTCTTTCTACCAGCGAGCCTGGCTCTCGATCCGGCCGAGGGCACCGGCATCGACACCGGCGAGATCGTCTCGCATCCCGACTTCGACTGGTCGATCGGAGACTACAAGACCCCGAAAGCCGTGATCCCGGACATCGGCCAGATCTACGACCCCCAGCACTCGAGCGTCAGGACAATCGACCCCTCCAGCGCCGGCCCGAGCGGAGATGCCATCTGCGAGGTACCCCGCGGCGACTGCGCCCGCTTCCCGAGTGCTTGCCTGCCGGGGGGCGGCTCGATCACGCGCGGCTTCAGCGCCGCCGCACCCTCCGGGCTCGCTGCCACGAGTGCCGCGACCTACACCATCACAGGCCGGTTCTCGGTCAAGTGGACCGACCATGCACTGCACCCGGGCTGGGGCTGGCGCGCGATCGCATGGTGGAACGACAGCGGCACCTGGACGGAGCTTGCCAGCGAGTGGGTCGAGTGGGACGGTGAATACACGCTGAGCGTCAACCACGCCGGCTACTCAGGCCAGAACCTCCGCGTCCAGTTCCGCGCCTACAACTCCTTCTTCGAACCGCGCACCGCCACCGATGACCTCTTCCGCTGGAAGAACCCCGACAGAACGAACATCTCGACGAGCCACGACGAGGGCCACTGGTACGCCGACACCGACGGTGGCGACGCCAACGGACTCGGCGAGCTCTACTTCGGCGGCTACATGCTTTGGTCGGAGATGTACTGGCGGGGTGAGCTGAACCCTCTGCGGGCCGATCCGCTCAAGGTCTACTACCCCAACAGCACGTTTGACTGCGGCAACGGCTCCGGGGTGGCCTGGAGCTGTGCTGCCTGCGACGGCCGTGTCTGGCTGATCGCTGCGCACGGCGTGCAGAACGACGTCGTGAAGCATGAGTTTGCCCACCAGGTGCATTACGAGTTCTGGAACAACAACTTCCCGAGCGGCGCGTGCGTAAGCCATAGCATTTGCTCAGCCTACACGGAGGGACTCGCCCTGACCGAGGGGTACGCACAATTCGTACCGGCATGGATCGGCTGCAACCGAGGCGATGCGAGCTGTACCGCCAATGGCGGCACCGAGATGGAGACCGACGCCTGCGCCAAGACAGGGAGCAAGAACAACCGCGAGTGGTACGTCGCCCAGACTTTCCATGACCTCTGGGACAGCCACTCCGATGGCGACGACGTTCTCTGGTACGTCAACGAGGGTTCGCCCCACAAGCTCTTCCTCGGCAACGGGCTCGGCGCGGGCGGCTGCTGCGGCAGCGACGCCGGTGCGACCTCGAAGGGCATGGACGATTTCAAAGCGACCTACAACACCAACTGCAGCGCCGGCCATGCGAGCTACATCAACGACATCTTTGACCAGAACCTGAACTGACGGGATCGACGTCGCCCGCCCCCTGCGGGCCGGGCGACGTCGTCGCTCACGCTCGCCTGCCGGAGCCGCGTGATGCGCGCCGGATGCCGCAAGATCTCGGTGCCGCCACGGGCGCGGCCCATGGACGCCCCGCACCCTCCTCCTGGCGATCGACCCTCTCGTGCTAGCGTGGACCGCATGACAACGTCGCCCACGCGCCACCTCGAGATGTTCTTCGATTGCTCGAGTCCATGGACCTATCTCGCGTTCCACCGGGTGCAGGCCGTGATTGCCGAAACCGGCTGCGCCATCGCGTGGCGACCGATCCTGGTCGGTGGCGTGTTCAACGCCGTGAATCAGGGGCTCTACCAGCACCGGGCGGGCATGACGGCCGCTCTCCGCGAGGACGCTGCCGATGCGAGCGGTGCTTCGCGCAAGGCACGCTACTACGTCAAGGATCTCGCCGACTGGGCCCGCTTCTGCGACCTGCGAATCGGCCAGCCGGCGGTATTCCCGGTGAACAGCGTGCGCGCCATGCGGGCCTGCTTCGTCGCCGAGCGGCACGGCCGCATGACCGATTGGGTGCGGGCCATCTTCGAGAGCTACTGGGGCGACCTCGAGGACATCTCGCAATCCGAGGTTCTCGCCGACGTCGCGTCCCGGGTCGGACTCGAGCCGGGCGCGTTGCTCGAGGAGATCGAGCAGCCGGAGTGCAAGGCCCGCCTGCGCGCCAACACCGATGAGTTGATCGCGCGTGGCGGCTTCGGCTCACCGACCTTCTTCGTCGACCGAAGCGATATGTACTTCGGCAATGACAGGCTCGACCTGGTGCGCGCCGCCCTGGCCCCGGCCTGAGTCACACCAACCGCCGAGTCGGGCCCCCTCGAACCCCCATCAAGCACGACGGGGGTTCGAGGAGACTCTGCGAGAGACGTCGGCCGGCACACTTCCGAATGCGCGGCGACGCCCCCCGCAGAGGGGCCCCAAAGGGCTACTCCGGGCAGCCGCTCGTCGTACCCGTGCGTGCAATTTCCGCGCTGGACGGCACGAGCTTGGCCCCGGGCACAACGAAGTTGCAGTCCCCCGCCAAGTCGAGCGCCGTGAGCAGTCCACCATCGGTCTCGTCGAAGTCGGGATCGGCGGCGTAGCACTTCGCGTCGAGCATGACCGAGGACAACGGAATAGGCAGGCAGGTCGCCGCATTCTCGGCGCACAGATCATGCTTGACCTTGAGTTGCCCTTTCTTTACCTCGGCGCGGAAGATCACGGTCGACGGCCCGGTGAACAGGAGCCCATTGGTCTCGGTATGGGTGATGCAGATGTAATCGTCGGCCGTACAGGCGATGCCGTCGGTGTCGGAGAGCCCAATCAAACCCTTGAGCTGGATCTGGATCTGGGTACCGGACGATTTATAGGCCCCCGTGCTGGTGCAGTTCTTGAATGGCGTGCCGTTGGTGGGCGTAACGTGGTTCGTGAAGGAGAGCGACATCTTGTCGCCACCGGCAAGCGCCGGCGACGAGCCGGCGAGGAGGGCGATCCCAAGGATCGGCCAGAACCTCTGATGATCGAGACGCATGATTCGGGGACTCCCTTCCCGCGCGAGGCGGAGGCGAGCGCGAGATTGCGCTCGTCCTCACTCCTAGGGCGAAGAGCGGGAGACGATCAAGCGGTTACGCGTTGCTTCCTCCCACGAAGTGAGACGAACTCAAAGTACCGCTGCGGCGCGTCAAGTGGCCCGACAGTGGTCGCTCGCCGCGGTGCGCAAGAGTGAATGCGCTCCGCAGACTCTACTCGGGTTGCCCCGAACTCTCGCCGCATGGGCCGCCGAGCTTCGTCGACGCAACGCGGCTCGCAGCTCAACCGCGCCGACACGCGCTCAACCCGCCGCGCACGCCCCCTGATCCGCGAGGAGTTCGCGCACCATGCGGACGTTGTGGCGGTGGCCGGTCGCGATCGCGGTGACGCGGCCGACGAGCGGCATCCCGAGCAGGGAGAAGTCCCCGAGCAGGTCGAGAATCTTGTGACGCACGAACTCGTCGGGGAAACGCAGCTCGCCATTGATCACGCCGTCGTCACCGATCAGCACGCAGTTGTCGAGTCGCCCGCCCGCGGCAAGTCCGACCGAAGCGAGCTGCCGGAATTCGTGCACGAAGCCGAAGGTGCGAGCAGGCGCGATCTCGGCGCGAAACGACTCCGGCCCCCGGTGCTCATAGACGTAGCGCTGGCGACCCACCGGCTCGGGATAGTCGAGCGTGTAATCCACGATGAGATGCTCGGAGGGCTCGACCACGAGGTGGTTCAAGCCATCCCGAATCTCGTGCCGGCGCTCGATGCGACAGGCGGCAACCAGGTCCCCGGGTTGCTCCTCGATGCCTGCCCCGGCGAAGAGGTCGCAGAAGGGCAGCGCCGAGCCGTCGAGGATCGGCACTTCGGTCTCCATCTTGACCAGCAGATTGGTGATGCCGAAGCCGCTCGCCGCGGCCAGCAGATGCTCGACCGTCTTGGCACCGAACCCGCCCCGGTAGAGCGTCGTCGCGTATCCCGTCGAATCGGCAAAATCGACATGCGCCGGCACCGTCTTCTCCGACGACAAGCTCTGGAACACGATACCGCTGCCGGGCGGCAGCGGGTGGAGGATGATGCCGGTGCGAATCCCGGTATGGAGCCCCTGCCCCGCCGCGGTCACACTGCGGCAGATCGTCCGCTGGACGACGCCGGCTCCGGCGCCACTCTCGACCCGATGCGGCGGCGCGGGTTCGATCTGCCCCGCGCCGGCATCGCGCCCCAGCGCCCGATCGATCGACGCCAGGAGTGCATCGATCGAGAAAGGCTTCTCGATGAAGTCGGCCGCGCCCAGACGGGTCGCGCGCACGGCCGCCTCGATGTTGGCGTGACCACAGATGATGATGACCGGCAGCGTGGGATGGTCCTCGCGCAGGCGTTCGAGCAAGGTGAGCCCGTCGATCTCCGGCAGCCAGACATCGAGCAGCACCAGATCGGGCGTCGCGATCGCCAGATGCTCGAGCGCGCGCCGCCCGTCCGCCGCGAGTTCGACCTCGAAACCCTCGTCGGAGAGCACGCCACGCAGGCTGGCGCGGATCTTCTCCTCGTCATCGACGACCAGAACGCGGCGGGGCATCCCCGCGCCCCTAACACGCCGGGTCGGTCTCGCGCACCGGGAACTCGATCAGAAATCGCGTGCCCCGCGGCGGATTCTCGCGCACGCGGATGAACGCCCGATGGTCGGCGAGCGTCGCCGAGACGATGGCAAGCCCGAGCCCGGTGCCCTGGGCCTTGGTCGAGAAGTAGGGCTCGAAGAGCCGCGCCCGTGCCTCGGGCGTCAGGCCGATGCCGTCGTCGGCCACCTCGAGCCGGACCAGAGCGCGGGCCGGATCGTACTCCGTCCGCAACCATACGTGTCCGTGCAGAGCCGGTTCCTCCGCGGCTGGCCCCTCGCTACCGCCGGCGGCGGCGCGAACTCCGGTGGCCCGGCTCCGCTCCGCGATGGCCTCGACGGCATTGGTCAGCAGATTCGTCAGCACCCGGCGGATTGCCGCGGTGTCGATCTCCAGCGCCGGTACGCGGCCCGCGTCGAGAGCGAACTCCACCGCCGGACTCGACTCGCGGAAGAGCACCATCGCCTCACGGACCAGCTCGCCCAGGTCGGTCGGCACGCGGGGCCCCGAGGGCAGCCGGGCAAAGGTTGCGAACTCCGCGACCAGATTCTTGAGGACCTCGACCTCCTCGATGATGGTGTGGGTACACTCATCGAGGACGATGCCGCCAAGCTCGGCGGCATAGCGCTTGCGCAAACGCTGCGCGCTCAACTGGATGGGCGTACGCGGATTCTTGATGTCGTGAGCGATGCGACGCGCGATCTCCCGCCACGCCTCCATGCGCTGGACCGATAGAATCTCGGTGACGTCCTCGAAGAAGAGCAGCGCACCGATCGCGCCCCCTGCGTCGTCGCGCAGCACGACTCCCGTGGCGACGAGCTCGGCCACACCGTCGTCGCGCGTGACCGACACTCGCCGCGGCGGCAGGCCGTCGTGCAACCCCTCCTGGGCACGGCGGTCGAGTTCGGTGAGAAGATCGCGCACCACGGCGAGCGCGGGTCGCGTCAGCCAGTCCCGGAAGACCATGCCGATCGCTCCCTCGTCGATGCCCAGCAGCTGCCGCGCGGCCGGATTGACGATCTCGATCCGCGCCTGCTTGTCGATCGAGATCACGCCGCCGGCGATGTTGGCGAGGATCGCTTCGAGTGCGCCCGTGCGCTCGGTCAGCGTGGAGCGTGCCTCACCGAGGCGTTCGGTCATCTGGTTGAAGCCATCGATCAGCAGCGCGATCTCCTCGGAGCCCGTCGACGCGTGGATGCGTTCGTCGAGATGCCCCTCCCCGACCCGGCGCGTGCCCTCGACCAGACGCTGCACCGGATCGGCCAGGCTGCGCGCGATCACGATCCCGAGCCACACGCCCCCGACCACCACAGCCACCGAGACGAAGAAGAGTGCCAGCTCGTAGCTGCTGGTCAACGGCCGCCGCAGCAGACGGAGCTGGCGGTACTCGCGGTGACTTTGTTCGATCTCCGCGCGTCGCCGCGCCACCGCCGCAGGCAGCGCGCGATCGACGACGACGAAACCACGTACCGTGCCGGCCGGTCCGGCGATCGGGGCGATCGTCCGCAGCAGTTCGGCGTCCCCGATGCTGGCGCGGGTGCTGGCACCACCGTCCCGCCCGGCCAACTCGAGGAGACCGCCCTCGGGGGGCTCGGCCGCGCCCACCGGCAGGCCGTTCTCGACCGCACGCCCGAGTACCTCGCCGCTTGCACCCAGCACCGTGACGGCACTCGCCCGCAACCGTACACGCTCGCGGTCAAGAACCTTGTCCTCGACTCCGGGGATGCGAGCGCGCAACCCCAGGGAGGCGGCAAGGAAGCGTGCATCGCCGAGCCCGCGGGCTTCCTGTTCCCGGTAATAGGTCTCGGCCATGTCGAGTGCTGATTCCAAGGCCCCCTCGACCCGCACCGAGAACCACGATTCCATCGAGCTGTCGACGAAGCCGCGCGCCACCACGAAGAGCAACACCGCCGGTGTGATGGCCACCGCCACGAACGCGGCCACCAGCCGAACGCGCAGGTGCGAACCGAGCACCCGACGGCGGCGCTCGAGCAGCATCCGCACGAGGTTCTGGCCGAGGAGGAAGAGCGCCAGCAGCGAGAGGACGATGTTGATGTTGATCAGCAGGAAGAGGGCGACGTTCTGCGCCGTGCTCGACTCCCCGAAAGGATCCAGTCGCGTAAACCAGAGGAACGTCCCGATCGAGAAGGCGAGCAGGAAGGCGAGCAGCACCGCCTCACGGCGGCGCCAGGTCCGGGCCGGCCCCCGGCCAGCCTCTGGTGCGCGGGCCGGGGTGGATGCTTCGGCGGCGGCCCGGGGCACCGCCACCGGCGCGCCAAGCGGTGCGCCTTCCCTCGACGCGGGCCTGGAACTCATCGCCGCAGCAGCCAGCCGATCAGGGAGAGCGCGACACTCACGACCAGACTGGTCCCGAGCGGGATCCAGACCCGCAGACCCTCGCGCTCGATCACGACGTCACCGGGCAATCGCGGCACACCCGTGCCGCCGGCACGCTGCCAGAGCAGAAGTGCGACACCCCCGAGCAGGCAGACGGCACCCGCGACGATCAGCAGTCGCGCCATTTCAGGCATCGACAACCTCCTACAGGAGCCGCCCCTGGCGCACCACGTCGAGACCGCGCTGCCGCCCCAGGTGCTGCCACGCCAGATCGGTGGCCATCCGGCCGCGCGGTGTCCTCTCGAGATAGCCCGATTGGACGAGGTAGGGCTCGTAGACCGAGGCTACGGTCTCGGGCTCCTCACCGAGCAGCGCGGCCAGGCTCTCCACGCCGACCGGCCCACCGCCAAAGCGATCGAGCACGGCCGCCAGAATCGCCCGGTCCATCGGTTCGAGGCCGGCTGGATCGACCTGGTGCAATTCGAGTGCGGCGGCCGCCTGCCGAACTCCCACTTCCTCACCGGGCGAGTGCACCTGCGCCCAGTCGCGTAGCCATTTGAGATGACGGTTGGCGATGCGCGGGGTGCCACGCGAACGGGCGGCAACCTCCCGCGCTCCCTCGGGCGCCAGCGCGACGCCGAGAATCCCGGCCGACCGAAGGATGATGCGCTCGAGGTCCTCGACCCGATAGAATTCGAGAC